>Ga0315553_10000198_pt1 | contig 53908 bp, 45 predicted proteins | sample SalMarSW160140MG_FD_203099 | JGI IMG/M metagenome (GOLD analysis project Ga0315553, IMG submission 203099) | Salt marsh sediment microbial communities from the Plum Island Ecosystem LTER, Massachusetts, United States - Salt Marsh Sediment SW1601-40 ...
GGCCGTTGTTCCTTGATTGAGAGTCGCCGTCGAGCGGCTGGATAGTTTTTTCAAGCAGTCTGAAAACACTCAGGAAAGTGGCAAAATTTGAAGTTTTTCTTGCGATTTTCTTCGAACTCCGTGCACATAAATGGGAAGACTGCAAAATATGAAGTTTTTCCTTAAATTTTCCCGTATACCTGAGGGTTCGCTAGGGGGTACAATCTCTAATGGGTCAAATCGCCCATTTGAGTCATTTTGACCATAACCGGAATGATATGGGTTACCCGTTCTGGTGAGGGGTTCGTCAAAAATCAGGGGAAAATTCAGCATAAGTCTTTGTTGATTTCTTTGTAGAAGTATGGTAGTATCACTTGACTATTACGTGAGCTCGAATATAAAAAGTCCTGCCGTTCTCTAAAAAATGGTCTTTAGTTTGTTTTCTCATGGGAGGGGAGCGATGACGGGGTCAATAAATCCCCTAATTGTGGAGGGCATCCGGCATGCCTTGGAAGAAGCAGTGTTGGTTGTTCATCGTTCTAGGTCTTCTTCTACTCATACTCTCCTCATGTACCCTCGATCTCGAAATACCGGAATATTCACTGGAATTTGACGGACAGATCCTCTATGATCCGACTGCGGCAAACGTAGTCATACACTACACGTTTACGGCCGAAGATCCCTCTCATCCCTGTACGTACAGCCTGTTAAGAGTGGATGATTCCGGCGAAGTTTCGATCGTGGTACCTGAGACAACCGAGATATTGGTTGCCGGGCAAGAACAAACGTTCGAGAGGGATCTGTGCGGTTATGAGAACGGCGTTTATCGATTTCGGGTTGTGGTGCAGGTTGAACGAAACCCGGGGGAGTATGTCGACCTGTCGTTCCTGGACAAATCATTCGAGTTCTATCTGGACGACAAAGCGCCGCAGGCACCGGACATCACCCTGAAAACGGACACCTACGTAGGTGATCAGGTGACCTTGTTCGATCATCCGGAATGGACCTCTCCGGAGGGAAGTCCGGTGGAAGTATATTTCACGCTCGACGGGAACGATCCCGCCGATCCAAGTTGCCGCCAGGTGTTCTCAGGGCAGGGTGCCTGCATCCCGTCGTCGGAGTCACCGGTCATCATCAGGGCAGTGGCCATCGACATGGCGGGCCACTACGATTCCCTGTCGTACACCGAGGAAACGATCAGCTTCATGGCGGCGCAGAGCGTGAGCCCCGGGTCGGCGGATCGGAATGAAGGATTTCCTGAACCTGGGTACCACACTCTCAAAATTACAGGCTATGGATTCAACAGTTCGACAACGGTGGAGTTGTTCGATGTGGATGGTACGAAAGCCATCGTGTCTATTATTCCTGAAATCTCATCCAACCAGATCATTGTGACCATCAATCTGACCTCCGGGACGGGTGGTTCAACCAGCGGCGTAGATCCGGGGATGGGTACATTAGTAATAAGAAACGAAGATGCACCCTCATTACCCACAGACTATTTGGATTTCCTGATAGAGTAACATTCGTCGTGGTGTGATAGACTGTTCGCCGAACAGATATGCGCTCGAAGACAGCAGTTCTGATTTGCATCACGATTCTATGCGCCTCGGTTCTTGGCTCCCAGCAGGTCGACATTCCCCAAGCCGTACTCTTCCTCACCACCAGTCCCATCAACGCGGATGTGCTGCTGGACGGTGTACCGCTGGAGGAGCAGACCCCGCTGCTTCTGCGGCAGCTGGATCCCGGGATTCATGAACTGGAGATCCGAAAGCCCGGCTACAGAATCGCGCTGCGGGAGATCGAACTGGCCGGCGGAGAGATCCGGAGCCTGGAGATCGAGCTTGCCGGCCTGACATTTCACCCCGTGCTGCCGGAGGAGGAAACTGTAATCATTGACGGGGAAGAGGAGGCGGCGGGGGATACGCTCTTCCGGCTTCCCGAAGGAAGCTACTCCTTCGATCGTGAGGGGGGGAGCCTGCACATCGAACCGGTGTTCCCCCAGGACGGCTGGATCAGAGGATTGAATCTGGCGATCCCTCTGTCTCTGGCTTTCACTACGGTACTCACCCTCCACGACCTCTTCTATCCCAAACGGGCGGCACTGCAGCTTACCGAAGATTTTTCCCTGTCCCCGGCCACGCTCTCCGCCTACGGCCTTACCTTGAGCCTGATCAGTTTCGACATCGCCCTGTACTCCAGGCGTAAAAAAGCGAGGGAGGCATTCACCTATGACACGACACCCAAAGAACAGGCGCTGTACAGCGCCAAGGAGTACTACGACCGGGCTGAGAATCTTCTGGCCCTGGGGCAGCTGGAAGAGGCGCTTCGCTTCTACTCCCGGGTTTTGGAGGGCTACAGAGACTCCCCCCTGTACCCGTACGCACTGTTCAAAACGGCCCGCATCCATTTCCTGACCGGCCAGGATTCCCTGGCTACCATCGAGTTCAATCTCATCGCCGAGCACTATCCGCTTCCAGATCTATTCGATAAGGCCAAGAGGGGTTTGGCGGATATCCTGCTGCGCCAGCAGGCTCATCAAGACAGTATCGAGCAGCTTCGGCAAATGGTCTTTGCCGATCCCCTGTACAGAGAAGAGGAGATCGAGCTGCTGGAGGCCGAGATCCTGGAGTCCTGGTTCGCAGACGAACCGGAAGTAATCGACAGGGTCATCTCAGCATACTCCGCCCTGGCAAGCGGCTATCCTGAATCGGATAGCGTCGACCTGTACCGCTACAGGGCTGCCTACTATCTGCACCTGGCGGACCGGAACTCCGAGGCCGAAAAGATGCTCGCCCCGATCGACCCGGCAGCCCTGGATGTGGATCTGATGCGCAGGCTACGGGACCTGCGTCGCGACATGGAAGGCGGGAAGTGAAGCAAATCCTGACGATCGCCCTGCTGATTCTCGGCTGTGGAACCATCCCCGTCTTCGGGGAGGATTCGCGGGATGAGCTGTACGAAGAGCTTTCAGCCGGCCTGGCGCAGGCCGAGGCATTGGTGGCCGGACTATCCCTCCAGGATGAGTCATCGGTTACGGCTGAACAGCTGGAGGCGTTGCGCTCCCTCAACCGGCAGATAAGGGGTTCCCTGTACAGCGATCTCATCGATCGAAGCGACCTGCTCCTTCTGCTCGCTCAGGAACAGTTGTTGTTTCACCAGGATCCGCAACAGCCGCAGTCCCGCCTCGAGGGCATTTTGCGCGACAGCAGTCAGGATGTGCAGGAGGACAAGCGAAAAGAGGACAGGGAAAAGGCGTTGCGCGCCTGCTTCAACACCACACTCGTATCCTTCGCCGCGGCCTTCACGTTTTGGGGAATGTCCGAGCTGCAGGATCGGCGTTATTTCGAATCGACGGCGATCGAGGATGCAAGACTCCACCGCAGGCTCTTTCAGGTTTTTTCCATAGGAAGCCTGGTCGGGGCGACCCTCGGGGTGGTGAGTGCGGGAGTGACGGTAACTCTCTATGCCGGGACCCACTAGGGGGAGATCGCCGTCTGCTCATTTTTCGGTCAGAACATGGACTCCCTTCCATCCGGTCGGCGGCGGGCTCTTCATAAAGGATTTACAGCGGTCGAAGTACATGGCGGACACCACGTCCCCGGGAGTGAGTTTGCTCACCCGCCTGAAGTGTTTGGCAGCCTCCGCGAACTCGCGCCGATAGTAAAGCTTCAAACCCCTGTGGTAAACCTTCCAGGCCTGGGTTTCCCGTTCGTCCAGCTGTTTCTTGACCGTGAAGATTCGCTGCGCCTGGGTTTTCCCCAACACCAGGACCTTGTCGATCAGCCGGCAGGGCAGAGCCTTGGAGATCTCCCCGTACACGCTTTCCGATATGATCACCTCCTGCTTGTAGATCTTCGTGAGATTCTCCAGCCGCGAGGCGAGATTCACCATGTCACCGATCACTGTGTAGTCCATCTTCTTTTCCGAACCGATGTTCCCCACCGTAACCAGGCCGTAGTTGATGCCAATGCCTATGTGAAACTCGGGTTTACCGAGCTTGAGCTGCTGGGCGTTGAACTGGCCCAAGGCTTCCTGCATTTCCAGGCTCGCCAGTACCGCCCGCAGCGCGTCATCGGTGTGTTCGACCGGGGCTCCGAAAAAGGCCATGACCGCATCCCCCATGTACTTGTCGACGATCCCGCCCCGCTCTATGATTATGTCGACCATTAGGGAGAAGTAGCTGTTCAGGGTTGCCACCATCTGATCTGACTGCATCAGCTCGGTTAGCGCGGTAAAGCCGCGTATATCGGAGAAGAGAATCGCCAGAACCCGATCCTCCCCGACCAGCAGGGATTCCGGATTCTTGAAGAATCGATCGATCACTTCCTTGGGAACGTACTTCTGGAAGATGCTGCGAATTTCCTGCTCGTGCTTTTTGGCCAGAACAGCCCCGAAGGCGAAGTTCTTGATCTGGTTGTAAGCCTTCTCCAGCTCGTCGATCGTGAGGTTGAAGGTATGGGCCAGGGTACCGAGCTCGTCCCTGTACTCCACGCGGACCCGTTCGGACAGGTCGTGATTTCGGATGATCTCCTGCATAGCTGCCACCACGCGGGTTATCGGGCCGGTGAGATATCCTGAGAACAGCAACAGGAGCAGGACGGAAACGGCACTGGCTGCAGCCAGTATTATCGCGTTGCGGGTGGTGATCTCCGTAACTTCCCGGAAAAACGTCTGCCGTTGCTCCGTGAGCAGGCAGAACCAGCCGAAAGGTTCGAAGTCGAATCCGTAACCCACACGGGGCGTTCCTGCAAGGGACAGCTCGACCCAGCCTTGCGTTTCCCGGCCCCGCAGGGACGCCAGTTCCTGCAGGTCCTGATCTCCCAGGGCGGCACCGCCGGTCGCAAAGACCTGACGGTTCCCGCTGTCCAGCGCTAGAATGATCTCCGTATCACTGCTGAGGAGGCTTTGGGCGTAGTTTAGGGCGGCGCGCTGCGCGGCCTGGACATAGACGCTGCGCTCCTGCAGTTCGTTTTCCACCAACAGGTTCCACTGGTTTTCGAGGTAGCTCTTCATGTCCTGAGCCTTGAAGGCCAGCAGCTCCACCGCGACTCGGGTCAAGCCGTTTCGGGCGGAGAGGGAGGAGGCAATGCTGGAGAGGACCAGGGAGACGACCAACAGGGGCAGGACGATCAGAATTATCTTTAACCGAACGCTCACAGAGGGAGTTTGGCACAGCCTTGTTGATATGTCTACATACCTTGTATAATCCCTCGAACAATGGAGAGCATGCGGCAGGAAATGGAGATTTCTCCTGAGGAGCGGGAACAGGTTCTCAAACAGATCGAGACGGCCATAGCCGAAAGCCGCGCGCCCCAACGAGCGGATCTGGCGGAGCTGCAGGCTGAAAAGAGGGGGCTCGCCTTCCCCCTGTTGATCAATCTGGCGGCGCTGGTGCTGGTTGGCGCGGGGGTGTTGGTCCTCTTTCGATACTTCGAGCTTCGTAAAGAGAACATCACCCTGCGCCGCAGTTCGTATCTCTCCGCGGAAGGAACCCTGATCCAGACCCTCAAACAGGAAACCGAGAGCAGGTTGCAGGCCAAGGAGGAAGAAATCACCTCGATCCAGCTGCAGCTGCAGAGGGTGGACCAGGAGCGGCAGGCCTTGGAGCTGCAGCTGGAAGCGGACCTGGAGATGAAGGAGGAGCAGCTGCGCCGACAGCTCCAGGAATACCTGGGTCGGGAACGGGATCGGTTGGCTGCCTTGGGAACCTCCGAATCGAGAATCGCCGACCGTCTGCGGGAACTCGAGAGCCGGGAGCAGGGTTCGATCGAGCGTGAGATTTCCGATTATCGGCGGCAGCTGGACGCGCAGCTGCAGGACAAGGAGCGGGAGCTGCTCGAATCTCAAGCGCTGAGGCGGGAGGCTCTGGCCCAGGCCAACCGGGAACGGGAGGAGCTCTTGTCCGCGTTGGGCAAGCAGGAGAGCGAGAGGAGCGCGGCTGAGCGGCGGTTGACTGAATTGAACGCTCGGCTGCAGGCCGAGACCCTGATGAAGAACCAGTCTGCCGCGGTGTTTGAGAGCCTTCAGGAACATCTTCGTGCCGATCGTTTTGATGCAGCGCTTCAGGATCTGGAGACCCTGGAGGACAATCCGGCAGTTGAGACGTATGTCGTTGATCTGCTGAAGCAGCTGATACAAGCCGGCCAGGGACGCGGCAGCCTGGGACAGACCAGCCGGGGACAAGCAGGACAGGAGGCGGAAACGGCGGCTGTGCTGGCAAGGCAGTTGCAGGAGCGAGTGGACGGTCTGAGTGCCCAACTGAAAGCAGAGAAATCCCGAGCTGAGAGTCTCAATGCGAAACAACAGTCCCTGCGAGCCGAGCGGGATGCCCTGTCCATATCCCTGCAAAACGCTCGGAGGGTTCAAACGGAAGCTTTTAACCAGGGCAGAGACGACGCCCTGCGTGACCTCATGACCTTCCTCAGGTTTTTGTCCGCCGGCGAGGACAACGGCACTGATACCGAGAAGCAGCTTCTTGCCCTATCTCGGCAGGACCCGCTGTTTCGGGCCGCAACCCGGGAGATCCGGATCTCGATCGCCGGAGGCGGTTCACCCGGAGAGCTAATTTCGCCGTTCCTGTTCCTCGGGATCGTTACCTCCACAACTTCCGAACGGGTGATTGTCGAAGCGATGGTAGATCTGGACGTTTCCGTGGGGTCGGGGATACAGATCCGGCGGATTTCTGAAATGGAGCGGGAGATCCCGATTGCCGAAGGAACCGTTCAACAGGTCCGGGGCGGGAAGATCACCGCCTCCTTCAAACCCATCGCCTCCGGCGGGCTGTCCCCGGCGGCCCGGGATCCGGTGTACGTGATTTCAGAGGGCGACTAACGCAGATGGAACGAAGCTGGCTGAATCTGGGCGTTTCCTTCCTCCTGGCGGCTGCGCCGGCACTCTTGCTGCTGCGCTACTACTATCGGCAGGATCGGGAGCGGCCGGAGCCGAAAGGCCTGGTTGTGCGCATATTTCTGCTGGGGATCGTGGCAACCTTTGTAGCCATACCCCTGGAGCTGCTGATGAGCGTGTTCCAGGGACTGTTTGTCGATTTCCCCCTGCTCACCGCCCTGTTCAAAGCCTTCGTGGTGGCCGCCCTCGTAGAGGAGTATCTGAAGCTCACCATCGTACGGATCTTCGCCTATCGGAACCGCAACTTCGACGAGATCATGGACGGGGTGGTCTATACGGTGGTGGCCAGCCTGGGATTCGCCTGCATGGAGAACATCCTCTACGTGATGGGGGGCAGCATCGGGACTGCCCTGACCCGGGCTGTTACCGCAATCCCGCTTCACGCCACGGCCTCCGGGCTCATGGGGTATTACATCGGCCGGGCCAAGTTCGCCCCATCCCCCCGGGAGGAAAGGGCCTTGATCAGCAAGGGGCTGCGCAGTGCGATTTTCGTGCACGGGACCTATGACTTCCTGCTCTTCGCGGTTCCGTTTTTGGGGACCTGGCTGCTCGTGGGACTGATTCCGCTGCTCCTGGGCACATTCCTGGTCTTACGGTCCCGTATCCGAATCGCCCTGGACGAGGACCGGCGGCGCATGCGGTTCGAGCAGCTCGTATGAGAGTTATGAAAGTCACGGCGGTACCCGCCGTCGTGTTGTTGCTTGTGCTGGCCGCGCCCGGTCCCGCCTGGACCCAGGCGCCGGCGCCTTGGGCCGTGGGAGCCAGTCGGGCGGAGGATCTGGCGGTACGGCTGGTGACCATCGAACCGGCCGATCCGATCTACACCTGGTGGGGGCATTCAGCCGTGGTCGTGGAGGACGGCCGGCTCGGGGTATCCAGATTCTACAACTACGGGCTTTTCTCCTTCCAGCAGGAGCGATTTATTCTCAACTTCGTTATGGGCCGGCTGTGGTTTCAGGTCGGCGCCAGCGATACCGAACGGGAGCTGGCCTACTACCGCTATCTCGGCCGGACGATCCGTATCCAGACTCTTAATCTTTCTGCGCAGAAACGCCTGGAAATGGCTCGTTTTCTGGAGAACAACATCCTGCCGAGCAACCGCACCTACCTGTACGACCACTACTACGACAACTGCGCCACCCGCGTCCGGGACCTGATCGACGCAACTGTCGACGGTCAGCTGGCCGAAGCCGCGGCGGTTCCAGGCAGGATGACTCTGCGGGAACACACCCGGCGTTTTACCGAGCACGCTCCCCTCATGGATTGGCTGTTGATGTTTCTCATGTCGGGGGTGATCGATCAGCCGATCACGAAGTGGGAGGAGATGTTTCTGCCTGTCGAGGTGGAGCGTAACGTAGCGGCTCTGCGCTACAAGGACGAAACGGGGCGGGAAATCCCCCTGGTCAGCGAGTCGGTTGTCTTCTTCGATGCTCCCCGGCAGCGGGTGGTGCCCGAACGGGCCTCCCCGCTCTGGTTCCGGGCACTGATACCCGGATTGATCCTGGGGTTGACTGCTCTGCTGCTGGGAATCCTGCTTCGCAAAAACAGAAACTGGAAGCCCTTCGGAATCTACAGCAGCCTGGTCGGACTGATCCTCGGGCTGCCCGGAAGCGCATTGTTCTTCATGAGCACCTTCACGGACCACGCGATCACCTACGCCAACGAAAATCTCTTCCTGGCCAATCCTCTGACCCTGGCTGCCGTTCCCCTCGGCCTGGCGGCGGCATTCGGGTCGGGCAAGGCAAGCCGCCGCCTGCTGCGGTTGTTATGGCTGGTCCTGGCCGGCCTGGCCGGTGTGTATCTGCTGTTGAAGCCCTTTTCATTCTTCGATCAACAGAATCAGGCGGCTGCGGCTACGATCCTGCCCGTGTTGTTCGGTTTTGCCGCAGCAGCCGGACTATCCTGGGAGCGGATCAAGAACTAGAAGCTTTCCATGCTCAGCTGCTTCATCCTACCTCCTGCAGCCAGCCGGTCCAGATCTCCGGTTTCAGCCCGATCGCGACCTCTTTGCCGCAGCGCACGATCGGTGTTTTCAGCACGGCGGGATTCTTGAGGGCTATCTCGAGAGGATCGTAGACCATGTAGGCCAGTCCTGCCTTGGAATAGGCCTTGGAGTCCCGGTCCAGCAGCTGTTCCGGGTCGATGTTTCGGCAGATGTTCTGCAGCTCCCCCAGGCTCAGGGGCCGTTCTTTCAGGTCCAGGATGTGCGGGCGGATCCCACGTTCTCTGAAGAAGCGATCGGCCTTGCGGGTATCGGGGCAATTTCTGGTACCGATGATCTGGATCGTCGGGCTCATGGAGAGGGGATCAACGTTCTGCCGAGGGAGGTTCGTCTTTGTAGGTTTCCTGGATCCTTATGACCTCATCGATGTTGTCGAGAAAAACCTTTACGAGCTTCGGTTCGAATTGCTTGCCTTTCTCCGCTTTGAACAGCTTGACGATCTGGTCCAGCTCCCAGGCCGGCTTGTAGATCCGTTTGTTAATCAGCGCGTCGTAAACATCCGCCATGGCGGTGATCCGCCCGAAGATATGGATGTCCTCTCCCTTGGTTCCGCTCGGGTATCCGGTTCCGTCCCACTTTTCGTGGTGCTCCTTGGCGATGATCGCCGCGGCTTTCAACATCCGCCGTTCGGAATGCTTGAGGAGGTCGTAGCCCAGAGTCGTGTGGGACTTCATGACCTTCCACTCATCCGCGTCCAGCTTCCCGGGTTTGAGCAGGATGGAATCGGGAATGGCGATCTTGCCGATGTCGTGCATCGGCGAGGACAGCCTGAGCAGCTCGGTCTCGTCATCGCTCAAGCCGTATTTATCGGCGAAGAGCCTGCAGAACTCGGCGACCCGCTTGACGTGGTTGCCGGTTTCCTTGGAGCGCATTTCACCTGCCTCAGCCAGGGTAAAGATGATCTCCCGCTGGGTGGCCTCGATCTCATCGTGCAGCATGGCCGCGTCCAGAGCATTCCCCGTGTAGGTAGCGGCCAGCAGCAGGTGCTCCAGATCCTGTTTGGTGAACGACTCAGGTTCGGGTATCTTGTTGATAGCCTGGAACACGCCGATGATCTTTCCCTCTCCGTCGAGGATCGGCAGCCCCAGGATGTTGCGGGTGTGATAGCCGGTTTTCTTGTCGATCTCCTTGTCGAAACGGCCGTCGTTGTAGGGATCGTTGATGATCAGGGAATCGCCGGTCATGGCCACGCAGCCGGCAATCCCGGCGGAACAGGGGATGGTGATCCGATCCACGCCGTGGGCCACCTTGCTCCACAGCTTCTCGGTCTTGCGGTTGAGCAGCCAGACGGTGCAGCGGTCCGCGCTGATCAGATCCCGGCCCATGTCGGCTAAAAGGATAAGGAGTTTATCGAAATCTCTCTCCGTCGCGATGCGGCCGACGTAGGAGAAGATGGTTTTGACAAATTCTTCTAAGGATGCTGCTAAAGGCTTGCTTTTCGAAGTTTTGGCCATACCTTATCGCTGAACTATAAATATTAAAGCACAAGATTTCAAGGCTCTCATAAGGATTATCGGTGCGCAGGGCTCAGGATTTAACGAACATGATCACTGCGAATGCAGTGAGGAGGACGAGCACGACCCTGTGGAACCAGAGATCGGACAGCCGCCGAAACAGCAGCACTCCGCAAACGGTTCCCGCCGCAACGAAGGGGCTGTAGTACAGCAGGGTCCGCCAGAGTTCGGGTGTGAGCAGTCCGGTCACGTAGAAAAGAGGGATCTTGTACAGAATCATGAGCACGAAGTACGCCTGAAGGGTGGCCTTGAATCCCTTCTTTCCCAGGTTCATGGAATCGCAGTACATGATCACCGGCGGGCCGCCTGCGCTCAAGGCACCGCTGATGATGCCGCCAGCGAATCCGGCCAGATAACCCCAGCGGCGGTCCATGTGGAAGTGATTTTTGTTCTGTGTCAGCAGGGCGAAGGCGACGTAGCTGAGGATGAACCCGGCCAGGATCTTCAGCAGCAGGCCTTCGGGTAGATTGACCAGCCCGTAGAGGCCGATGGGTACGCCCAGGGCGGTTCCCACCAGGAGGGGGAGGAGGGTCTTCCAGACGATGTGCTTTCGCAGGGGGATGGTCAGGATGGTGAAGATCGCCAGAGTGCAGAAGCTGACGAAGGCGTTGGCCAGTTTTATACCGATCAGCAGCGGCAGCAGCGCCATGGCGACCAGGCCAAAACCGAAGCCGCTCAATCCTGAAATGAAGGAGGCAGCCAGGGTTGTCGCGGCGATGAGCCAAAACATTTGGGGGAGATTATTTGCGGCGGCTATGCAGAGACCGCTTTGGCCTTGTCCAGCAGGTACTCCTCCGCTTCCACGGACCAGAGGCCGCTGTGGGATTCCACGATCTGCGCCAGTTTGGCGAACAGCGGATCCGAGGCGCCCTTTTGCTTGAAATCCTCCATGGCGGTCAGCTCCATCTCGATATTCGTGTAGATCAGCTTTTTCCCCCCCGGGATCTTCGGCAGGTTCAGGGTCGTTTCTACGACGGCGTTCAGCCCGCCGACGTGGGTCACCATCATGGCCGGATTGATCTTTCCCTCCGACATCAAAGCCAGAGCCTCGATCATGTCATCGGTGTTTCCCCCGCTGGTGCCGACGATGTGGGTGTTGCCGTAGTGTACGTTGTAGAAGTTGACCCTGGCGGCGAACTGGGCGTCGGTCGGACCGGCGAAGAAATTCAGGCAGCCGTTTTTCCCCAGGATCCGATCCCCCGTTTCCACGACCGGGGCCACAGGGGCGAAAACAAAAACGTCGTCAAAACCCTCGCCCCCCGTGTACCCGATCAGGTGGCCGGGTACATCCTCGATCCCGCCGGTGTTGCTGAAGACCAGCTCGATACCCAGCTCTGCAGCCTGCTCCGGCGGAAAAAACCTCCTGGCCCGCTCCAGTCTCCGGTCGTCGATATCGGTCACAACGACGAGCCGAGGCCGGGCGGCGGCGTGAAGGGCGTAGTCCAGGGCACCGAGGCCCATCGGCCCGGCTCCGGCCAGCAGGGCCAGGCATCCCCCTTCCCGGATGCCCATCTGGTGTTCGTAGGATCCCTGCTCGTTGTGAAAGGAGGCGTGGAAAGCCCCGGCGATGCAGGAGACCGGCTCCGACAGGGAAGCGGGAAAGTAGCCCCGGCCGGTGTAGGGCAGCAGGCAGTTCATCTCCATAACCTCGTTGGGGATGATGATGTAGGTGGCGTCTCCTCCGATATGGCGAAACGAGTAGCCCGGCGCATCCAGGCTCCCTTTGTAGTTGAGCGCGGGCTGTATAGAAAACTTCATATCCGTTTTGAAGCTCTTGCTCCACTTCTTGCCAACCTCCACCAGCCTGCCGGACATCTCATGGCCGATGATCGTCGGGTTTTTATCGATGTCGTTGGGCACCCGTTTGTGCTCCGCCCCCTGCTTGGCAGCTTTGTAGCTGGACATGCAGATCGAATCCGAGATCACCTGGGCCAGGATCTCGCTATCCTTGATGGGGGGGAGTTCGAACTCCTCCAGCCGTAAATCCTCTTTTCCGTACAGTCGCACAGCCAGTGTCTTCATCTCGTATTCACTCCGTTTCTACTTCAGCATGATCTGCCCGCCGGTAACCGGAATAGCCTGCCCGGTTTCGTAGGTCTGATCCAGGATATACAGCAGCGCGCGCATCACATCCTGGACGCGGCAGCCCCGTTTCATCGGCACCTTCGCCTCGTAAAAGCGCCGCACATCCTCAACACTGCGCGCCCCCGGGACCTTGCCCGCCCGCAGGTACTGGACGAACAGCCCCCGCCCCGGATCGGACCAGAGGGGGCCGTCGAAGAAGTTGCCCGGACAGATCGCGTTTACCTTGATATTATACTCCACCAGCTCGAGGGCAAAGCTCTGGGTCAGGCCGATCCCGCCGAACTTGCTGCCGGCGTAGGCGTAATTCTTGTTGCTTCCGCTCAAGCCCGACTTGGAGTTGATCTGCACGATGTCCATGAAGTACTCGGGGCTGTAGCGGTGCTGGATCTTCATGATCTCAGAGGCATATTTGCAGCACAGGAAGTAGCCCCTGTAGTTCACCCGGGTTACGAACTCGAAGCTCGCCAGATCCAGCTCCTCCAAACTGCCCGCTTTGAGAACCCCGGCGTTGCTGACCAGCAGATCCAATCCACCGTAGCTCAACACGGTTTCCCGGGCCATCCGGATCACGGAACTCTCTTCGGTCACATCCGCTGCTACGGCCAGACAGCTGCCGGCTCCGTGCTGTCGGTTCAGCTGCCCGGCCCTCCGGGCGGCCAGATCCTCGTTGAGATCGGCGATCACCACGTGGGCGCCCTCGGCCAGCAGGGACTCGGCAATCCCGGCGCCGAAACCCTGGGCAGCTCCGGTTACCAGGGCGATCTTCCCCTTCACGCCGCGCCGGCCGCCGCCGGGGGGGGCAACCCCGCTGGGGCCGCCGCTTGGGCCGCCCCCGCTGGAGCCGCCGCTTGCTGAGCCGCCGCCGACCCGTTTGCGGAAAGCCTCCACCTCCCAGTTCCGAATGAACTCGACCTGATCGGCCGGGAGGTGACGCAAGCCCCCGAAAGAGCGGCTCAAGACGGCGACCTTGACCGCATCTAGGAATACCGACAGGGCGATGCCGGCGGCTTTTTTCGATTCTCCCCAGGCGAACACTCCGAGCTTTTCCACGCAGACGATGAGCGGTGAAATGCCGTTGCTCTGACGGTAGTGATGAACCCCCTCCTCGATCGCGCCGTACTGATCCTCTATGGATGCCCGCCCGGGGACGAACAGGGCTTCGTGGTTGCAGTACACGATGTGATCCGGTGTGATCGAGGTCGACAATTCTGTGAAGGCTCTCTTACCGGCCAGGAATGGGGAAATGGTGCTGCCGGCGTGGAAGGTGAGAATCGAGGTATCCTCCATTAGGAGCATCCGCAGAGCCGGGGCCAGTTTCGCCGCCCTGTCGAGGGCCGCCTCGTCGCGACCGCTGCCCGCGATCGAAAACTCCGGCGCCGGCCCGGTGTGCCGCCGGATCTTCCTGATCAGTCGATCCGTGGTCGTGCGGATCTCCTCGTAGCTCTCCCCGGCTACACACAGGCCGTGGTTTTCGAAAAGCAGAATCCCGGGCTCCCCCCCGTGTTTCTCCCGGAAAGCCCGCAGCGCCTCCCGGGTCGTACGGGCCAGGATGTAGCCGGGATTCACGGTGGGGATCCACAGCACGGCGTCCCCCAGTATTTTTCGAGCGGCCTTCTCGCCCTGCCTGCTGCAGGTCAGGGCGTTGACCATGGGCGGATGGGTGTGCATGAGGTAGGAGGCCGCGAACAGATCGTGGAGCAGCGTCTCCACGCTGGGACGCCCCGCTTCTTCTCCCGCTTCCCGAGCAGCCAGAAGATCCTCCAGCACCTGGGCCTCCCGTTCTTTGGGCTCGTTCGAGTACTTCCTCTCCCACATGGCCGCCAGCCTGTCCCTGCGCAGCTTGACGAATCCCCCCTTGCTGATGTCTGAGAGGGCTGCCCCGGAGGCCTTGATGTAGAGATGTGTTTTTGTCTTGTATGAGCTGTTCCCCCCGCCGGCCAGGAGGAATCCGGGATCGGAACCGTAGTGATGGGAGATGGCGAGGAGGTCCTTCAGTTTCTGCTTGTTCATCTGGCTATTTGTAACGCGGGTGGCTGATTATATCAACTGTATATCCGCGCCTCAAGGGATCGGGATGAATCGGCTTGAACCGCAGTGTTCCTGCCTGTAGAATGGCTTTTATTCGAAAACCCGGGAGAGGTTGTACGGTGCAGGATAAAGGTCATTCCCTTCTAGTCGTGGGAAGCGTGAACATGGATCTGGTGATGCAGCTGGACAGGGCTCCGCAGGGAGGGCAGACCCTCCCAGGACGGGAGTACAGCTACGTACCCGGGGGGAAGGGGGCCAATCAGGCGGTTGCTGCCGCCAGGCTGGGGATGGAAGTGACCTTTGCCGGCAAGGTCGGAGCGGACGGCCAGAACCGCATCGCTGTATTTCTCGGCGCGAATATGGCGATCCGGAAATCCGAGGTCGCCGAGGCGTTCACCGGCGCTTACGAAGCGGTGGAGGCGGCCCAGAAACTGGTACGGATCGTTCCCAGCAGATATGCGGTAATCAAGCTCGGGCAGCGGGGAGCGCTGCTCTACGACGCGGAGCAGGATTACGCGAAATACCTGAAAGGCTATCCGGTGCAGGCCATTGACAGCACCGCCGCAGGTGACGCCTTCACGGCCGCCATGACCGCCCACTACCTGCGCTTCGGTGATCTGCCCCAGGCGGTGGCCTATGCCAACGCAGCCGGGGCACTGACGGTCACGCGGCTGGGCGCCCAACCGTCCCTGCCCACGACCCGGGAGGTCCAGGAGTTCATCCGCGAGCGGGGATTGGAGATCCTCGGTGTCTGAAGCCGGGAATGTCCGCTCCCCGCTGGAGGGAGCCCTGGAGGTCCTGTCCGGTTTGCCGGGAATCGTGGGGGTGAAGCGGGTGCAGCGGGAGATCGTCCAGCAGGTCGTCGCTCTGGAGAGCCGCTACGAGCAGGGGGCGCTGGTGCCCCTGAAGAATCTGGGCGTGCGGGTCGCCCTGAATAGAGATGTGGCTGTCGGGGTCCTCAAGGACGGAAATTTCCGGGAACCCCCGGAACCTACCGTCTACCTGGTGGAGGAGTGCACGGGAAGCGACGATCCCTCTCGGCACTGTATCACGGTGGAGGGATCGAGATACAGGATCGTAGGTGAGGAGGTTCTGGCCTCCCGCTCCCCGTACTCGGAGAAGATCATCTCCCTGGGAGATTCCTTCGTCATCTTTCCCGACCGCCGGAGCGGCCAAAAGATCCCCTCCTACTTCCTCGTGCCGCCTCTGGGATTTCCCGAGCTGGAGACGATTGCCGGCAGTCTGGGTATCGGGGGGGTGCTCTCCATCAGCCCTTCGGCCCAGGCCGACACCTGCCTGCGGGAGGCCTGCGGTTTTTCCCCGGACCCTGCCCTGGCCACCCTGCTGGTGGCCTTCGATCTGCGTACCGGCCACTGACCGCGAAAAAGCTGAAGCCCCTGCCCCGAGCTCTCCAATCCCTACCCTACAGGGAAGCCTTGATCCGTTCGGCCGCCCGGCCGTAGGCCGCTTCGACTCGAGCCAGGTCGGACTCCGAATGGGCGGTGCAGATGGAACCCAGCCCGTGGATGACGTGGATATCCTCCAGCAGCAGCGCCAGCTGCAGAACCCGGTTGGAAAGCTGCACGTCGCAGACGTGGGGATTCAGCGTGTCCTCCGGGCCCTTGCAGGGGAGCTGCGGGTCATGGGGAAACACGACCGTGCTGATCGAGCTTCCCGGCAGGGTGCCGCCCCCGGTGCCGGTGCAGCGGGCGTAGATGCCGACCGCGGCGAATGCTCCCTCCACGATTTTCCGTATCCTGGCGGCCAGATCGCCGATGTACGGATAGACGCTGTTTTCGTTCTTGGACAGATAGGTGAGCATGCTTTTGGCAGCCAGCAGACAGGCCGGATGGCCCGAGTAGGTGCCTCCGGAGAAGCGGACGTTTCCCGAGCGGCCGGCCAGTTCCAGGATCTCCTTCCGGCCGGCCACCGCGGCCAGAGGCATCCCGCCGCCTATGATCTTAGCCAGGGTAACCAGGTCGGGCTGAACCCCATAAAGTTGGCCGAGAATCCCGGCGTGAAAACGGAAACCCGCGATCACCTCGTCGAAGATCAGGATGGTTCCGTGTTTTCGGCTCAATTCCCGGGCCGTCTGCAGGTACTCCCGATCCGCGGGGATGCATCCACCGGCGCCGATGAACGGTTCCAGAATGAAGCAGGCCAGCTCCGACCCGTAGCGCCGGAAGTGATCGGCCAGCATCTGGGTGTCGTTGAAGCGGGTGACCACCACCTCTTCCTCTATAGCCACGGGAAGGCCGTCGGTGTCGCTGAACTGAAAGTGATTCTCGCCATTGTGGTACTCGATCCCTACCAGCCCCCAGGGCTGAGCGCCGTGCCAGCCTCCACCTACCTTCATCACCCGATCCCGGCCGGTGTAGGCCCGGGCCAGGAGGATCGAATACATCGTGGCCAGTGAGCCGCTGGTAGTGAAGCGGACCCGCTGCATCCCGGTCTGCCGGCAGAGGATCTCCGCGGTTTCGCTCTGAAGCTGTTCGACGAACCCCGTCTGCAGGCCCTGACCGGCGGCAAAGATCTCCCGCAGCGCCTCGGTGATCACAGCCGGATTGTGGCCGAGGATGTTGGCGTGATGACCCTGCCAGAAGTCGAGGATTCTTTGTCCGTCCTCAACGGTGATGAACGCGCCCCGGGCCTCCCGGATCCGCGGCGGAAAAGGCTCGATCAGGCGCAGGTTGTGGCTCCCTCCGTCGATCAGAGTCTTGCCCGCGCGCTGGTGAAGCCGACGGGATTCCGGGAAACGCCGCGCGTACTCTTCAGCCAGTTCGGCGAGCAGTCTGCGGTGATCTCTGTGTTTCATCTGCTTGTGTTCCTGTGCTGATGGTGACTATAGGGTAAAAGAGGGGGGATGATCAAGCTCGAGGCGCCCGGCGCCGCGGGTTCGGTCAGGGCGGAAAGCTGGACAACTTCCAATGGCGGGAGTATGATGCCGTTGAAACCGAGGACCCGCCGGATCGAGTGCGCATGGGCTGCGCGCAGGCAGCGGCCGGGGACCGCGAAAAATCAAGGCAGGCAGTCGAGGATTGGGAGGATGGATAAATACGCTGCTGTAGATCTGGGCGCAGAAAGCGGTCGGGTCGTTGTGGGGGACGTACGGGCTATGGAGGAGGTGTATCGTTTCGAGAATCAGCCCGTGAGGATCGGCAACAGCATCTATTGGGATGTGCTGGGCATCTACACGGAGATCAAGAGAGGGTTGAAAGCGGCTTTCAGCCGCTATCCGGGCCGGATAAGAAGCATCGGGCTGGACAGCTGGGGGGTGGACTATGCACTGCTGGATTGCCAGGGGGACCTGGTCGGCGGGGTCTACCACTACCGTGATCTCCGTACCGATGATATCCCTCAGCAGGTTTTCTCTCACATTTCGAAGCGGGAGATCTATGAGGAAACCGGGATCCAGCATATGCAGATCAACACGATCCATCAGCTGTACGCCCACGGCAAAGCCAAGCCGGGGCTGGTAGAGCAGGCCTGCACCCTGCTGACCCTGCCGAACCTGTTCCACTACTGGCTCACCGGTCAGAGGTGCAGCGAGTATACCCACGTGTCCACCACCCAGCTGTACAACCCCCGCCAAAAGGACTGGTCCTGGCGGATAATCGACGCCCTGGGCTTCAAGCGGCAGTGGTTCGGGGAGATTGTGCCAGCGGGCACGCGGCTCGGCGCCCTGCTGCCCCACGTGGCCGAAGAGATCGGCGCCCCTTCGGAGTTGATGGTCATAGCCTCGGCCAGTCACGACACCGCCAGTGCGGTGGCTGCCATTCCGGCTCCCGGCAAAAGCAACTACGCCTACATCAGCTCGGGAACCTGGTCTCTCCTGGGCTGCGAGAGCCCGGAGCCGGTCATCAATGACAAGAGCTTCGCCTACAACTTCACCAACGAGGGAGCCGCAGACGGGGGCATCCGTCTGCTCAAGAATATCATCGGTCTGTGGATCGTTCAGGAGTGCAAACGGCACTGGGATCGTACGGATCGGAAATATTCCTACGGGGAGCTCACCGACATGGCCCGGGCTTCCGGGCCTGCCGAGTTCACCATCGATTGCAACGATCCCCGTTTTCTCAAACCGGGTCTGATCGACGACAGCATGACGGATCGCATCCTGGCCTACTGCCGCGAGCACGGACAGAGGCAGCCGCAGGGGCCGGGAGAGATCGTCCGGGGCGTACTCCAGAGCCTTGCCCAGCTGTACGCCGACGCGCTCCGGCAGCTGGAGGAGGTGTCAGGACGCCCGCTGGAGCAGCTGTACATCATCGGGGGAGGCAGTCAAAATACTCTGCTCTGCGAGCTTACCGCTCAGAAAGCGGGGATCCCGGTCTTTGCAGGTCCGGTGGAGGCAACAGCCATCGGGAACATGATGATCCAGGCGATCAGCATGGGCGAGCTCGAGTCGATCCAGCGGGGCAGGGAGCTGATACTGGAGTCCTACCGGATCGAGGAGTTTTCTCCGTAGCGCCTGCCGATCTCGGCGAAGGCCTCGATTCGGCTCTCCATCACCGGATATTTCTCCACAGCCTCCCGGGCAAACATCCCGCTGGCCGGGTCGTGGGTAGCCGCCGCCTCGTGGCCGATCAGCGCCCAGGTGGATTCGATCAGATGCCGGAATTGAGGCTGCCGGATTTCCGGGCAGGTGAACTCCTGTCTGGGGGAGTTGATGTCCACGCCGCTGATCTGGAACAGGCCGCGGCGCCGGCAGAGGGACTGCACCCGCGCGAGCTGCTGCGGGGTGTTGCGGTTGGGCATATAGGTCACGGCCCTGAAGCCCAACCCGGTCAAAACCTCGAATAATTCCTCCAGGTAGGCATCTTCGAACGCCTGGGCTTTCTTGTCTCCGGTTACCGACTCGGTGATATCCCCCAGATAGGCATAGGCGGAAATGGCCCCCACCCGCTCGCAGAAGGCCAGGCATTCCTGGATAGTCGGGCACTCATCGGCGGCGTCGATGTAGAAACGGCCCACCAGGTCGCTCTTCAGAGCTCCCAGAAGATCGTAGGGGTAATGAGGATTGGTCTGCCCGGACAGCAGCTCCTGCACATTGGTGCTGAGGTTCAGCCGGAGTTTCTCCTTTAGATAGGTGAGCAGCTCCGTGCCCCGACCGAAGCGACGGACCATTCGTTTGGACAGAGCGAAGAGGATGTGCCGCTCCGTGACGCTTCCCCCCTCATGGGCCATGGACAGGGGAACAACATCCGCCTCGAAATCCAGCAGCAATTCGTCCTCTGCGAGCAGGTCGTTCAGACGGCGGACCATGCGGCGGTTGCGCCGGTTTCTGGCTTCCCGGTAGGGCTGGAAATAGGCGGACACCTCCTGGATGCGGGTGTGGGGGATCCCGTGCAGGGCGATGTAGGCGTTGGACAGCTGGTCCGGGTTGTTGATGCGCCGTGCGGCCAGCGGGGTGGAAGAGCAATCGCAGCGGCATTCCACTCCTATGGTCGTGGCCAGCCGGATCGTCCTGCCCGCCTGGATGAACTCCTCCGCACCGCTGATCGAATCGTGGTCCATGATGCCGGCGGTGCGCAGTCCCGCGCTGAAGCTCCGCCAAACCGCCTCTGCCGGGGAGTAGGGGGAGAACGAATAGATCGTGTGGATATGGTTGTTCACATCTTCCCCGGCTTCCGGTTGGGGGAGCTTTCCCGCCTTCAAGCGGGCGCTCAGTTCTGAAATCGCCTCCAGACGCTTCTCGCAACGGGGATGGCCCAGCTGATCGGTCAGTTCTCGTTCATTCATGATTTGCGGTAGGTTACCATATCCTCACTCTTGGGAGTAGGGGGTGCTTGACGGGGTACTTGACGGAACCTGACTAAATCGCTAAAATTAGCGCCAAATATATAGCAAAAAGTTACTATAGACGAGGTACGATGAATCGATTTAGAGAGGGGCTCGAATCCGGAAAAGATTTCGTAGCGACCTGCGAGCTGGTGCCGGGACGCGGGCACACGGGCATAGGGATCGACAACATCCTCAAGTTCGCCGAAGAAGCCAAGGACAGCAAGTACATCTACGGTGTGAGTCTGACGGACAACGCCGGGGGAAATCCGGCGCTGTGTGCCGATATCCTGGGCCCGGAGATCCAGACGCTCGGGCCGGATCTTCTGGTTCATTTCTCCTGCAAGGATATGAACCGCAACATGATCGAGTCGCGCGCCTATGCGCTCAAGCGTTCCGGGGTAACCAACCTGCTGGTGATCACGGGGGACTACCCGATATCCGGGGCCTTCGGATTGCCCAAGCCGGTGTTCGACATCGATTCGGTTATCGCCCTGCACTACCTGCGGCAGATGAACGAGGGGCTGGAAGCGCAGGCCGGCCGCAAGACCGTCAAACTCGAATCCACGGATTTCTTTCTCGGGGCCGTGGCCTCACCCTTCAAGGCCACCGAGGCCTCGACCTACATGCAGTACTGCAAGATGGAGAAGAAGGTCCGCGCCGGGGCACATTTTCTGGTCACCCAGCTGGGCTACGATTCCCGCCGGCTCGCCGAGTTCTTCAAATACGTACGCCAGGTGCTCGGGCTGGACATCCCCCTGATCGGCAGCGTGTACGTGCTTTCCGCAGGGGCAGCCCGCTTCATGGCCACCGGCGAGGTTCCGGGCTGCTACGTCGGCGACCGGCTGGTCAGCGTGCTGCAGGAGGAGGCCAAGGCGCCGGACAAGGGCAGGGGCGCGCGGCTGGAGCGGGCGGCCAAGCAGATCGCCATCCTCAAAGGCCTGGGATACAACGGAGCGCACATCGAGGGGCTGAATCTGAAGTTCGCCGACGTTACCGCGATCATGCAGCGCTCCGAGGAGATCGGGGAGAACTGGCGGGATCACCTGGAGGAGCTGGATTTCTCTCCTAAAAACAGCTTCTTCCTCTTCGAAGGCGGGGAGGATTTTGCCTTCGCCGGGAACGGCGGCCGGGTCAGCTCCAGGGAAACCCGCAGAAAAGCGATCCCCTCTCCGAAATTCTGGCTGATGCGTCTGGCCCACAAGCTGTTCTTCATAGAGGGAACGCCCGGCTACAAACTGATGCGGGCCCTGGCGAAATCCGTGGAGAAACGGAAACTGAGCTATAAGGTGTTTCAGACTCTGGAGCACGTGAGCAAACGTGCCCTGTTCGACTGCCGGGAGTGCGACGACTGCGCCCTCTTCGAGATGTACTACCTCTGCCCCGAGTCACGCTGTCCCAAAGGCCAGCGGATCGGGCCCTGCGGGGGAAGCCGCATCGACGGGATGTGTGAGGTGTTCGAGCATCGGCCCTGCATCTGGGAGCTGGTGTACTGGAGGGCCAAGAACAGGGGCGAGCTGGAAAAGCTGGGCTACGTGATCAATCCCCGCAACTGGGCGCTCTATGAGACCTCCTCCTGGGTGAACTACTTTCTCAAGCACGATCATTCGGGAAACCCCATCGAGGTATCCCGGCAGCTGCCCCAATCCCGGTAAATTGGATGGTTTGCGGCAAGACGCTTTTCATCCCCCTGTAGTTGGCGGGGATCCCTATAAACTCGAATAGCCGGCGATCACGGAGCACAGGCCGATGCTGTAAATCGGCTTTCCGGTTTCAAGGTTCCAGCGCACGGAAAACGGCAGCAGGTCGAAACCCAGGCCGAACCCCGTCTTTCCCAGCTGAATAGGCGGAACATCCAGGAAGCGCAGCCTGAAACCCAGGCAGGGTGTGCTGTCCGCTTCGCTCATTTCCCAAACAAGGCTGAGCCCCGCGGTTATCAACAGCAGGCTGCAATTTACCTCGAGTCCCGCCAGCCGGCTGCCGGTATAGCCCCAAACGGGTATCGAGAACAACCCATCCACCCCGAAGGAAGGAAATCCCACGGGGGGGAACAATCTGGTGGAAAGCAGAAAGGTCGAGGCAATACTGGTTTCTCGGGTCGCCGCGTAACGGATGATCCCAGGCTCGACCTTGACACCGACGGCTATCCAGTTTTCCCGGCCGGGATACAGGTGGACCCGCAACCCCTTCGGTTTGCTATCCAGGACCAGATGGATGTCATCGGTCATGGCTTCCGGTTCCATGCGGGTTTCCAGCCGGGTCAGAAACACCTCCTGCTCCGGTTCAAAGGGTGATTTCATGAGCTCCCGCAGCAGCTCATCGGTTTCCTTGCGGGGATAGCGTCGGAAGTCGAACCTTCCGCTCCACATCACGGCCAGCCGTGCGCCTGCGGGTCCTACCGTATCCGCAAGGCAGGATTCGATGTACTCCTCGACATCCGCCGAAACCGGAGGGTTTTCTTTGTATCTCAGGCGCCTTGTGGGGAAGTTGCCGGAACGCACCGTGCTTTCGGCAAAAACATAAAGTGTGATCCTTGCCGGACGCCTGGTGCTGATCGAAGAGATGTACAGGGGAAAGATGAGCTGGTCGGACCGGTACTTGACGGTCAGCGGCGGCAGAAACTCGTTCCGGTAGTGCCGTTTTTCATCCGGAATCAGCTTGATTGCCACGAAAGCCCAGTCGCGCTCTATATAGCTGTTCAGGATCTCCCCGGCATCCGGATTGACCTGATAGCCGTTTTCCTGCAGCCATTCGATCAGAGCCGAAGCAGCACCCGCTCCGAGGACGCTCACCTCATAGTGCGCCAGCACGGTCGTTCCGTATACGACCACCTGCGGCTCGGATTCTCCGGCTGCGGCTTCCGCTCCACCCTTGTTGTGTACCAGTGCACCTTCCTGTGCTACCGCGTAAGTGTGGCAATGTTCGACCGTGAGGTTGTACACCGTTGTCTGTTCCCAACGGCTGCCCAGGCTCGTGATGGTCAATCTGCCGCCTTTTCCGAGCAGTACGTCCCCGGGGATCAGGTGCCGGGCTTCCACCCAGCGGCCTCGAGAGGTGGAGATCAGTTCTCCTGCAGGAACGTCGACCGGTGGGGGTCTGGAGGCCAGCCGCTGCCCCTGCACAGCGTAAAACGGGTGATTCCCCGTCGCCTGAATCAGTGTTTGACCCGCCCGGATGGTGACCATCTCCCCGTCGTAACGGTGGAGGTGCCGCTCCAATACACTCTTAAGCTGCCATTTACGGGAGGACAGATCGTAGGCCCAAACCTCGGTTCCCGGCTCTACGGTTTCAATAGCCCGAGGTCCTCCGGCGGTGAGCACCTCGGTGCCGGCGGGGAAACAGCCCCCGGAGGATACAGTCGGGGATGATCCATCCGAAATCCTCGCCTTCACCGGTGTATCCCGTGGAGAAGGTCATGCTGATCCGGTTGCCGTTCTTGGTGATGATCGCCCGCTGATCGGCGCTCACAGCCACCGACTCGACGCTGAGGTAACCACCGTCGGCTGCGGCCTGAGTGAACGGAAACCAGACGGCGATGAAGGCGAACAGGACGCTTCCCGGGACCCGGAAAAGTTTCATCTCCGGCCTCCTTTTCTATAACTCTCGGGTCGAACCCGCCAGGCGCGACCCGGCTATCCACATAAAACCTGTCCTTCACGGGTCGTTTGTGTAGCTGTTCATTCTCTATTCATATTCTAAGACAGAGGGTGGAAGAAGGAAAGCAAGGCAGATTTTTGCTGCTTTGCCGTGCGAGGTGCTCTTATTAGCTAATACAAATTTGCGAAAACTAAAACTGTGAAGTCTGGGGACCGCACAAAATAGTAAAAACTTGACAGCGGAGGTCATGTACCCTAAGATGGGAGCCTTCCTCCTATTTTCTTGGGCTGTGACCGCCGAGAGAGTCGTGGGAAAACAGGGGATATAGAAAGTTCAAATTCGATTGGATATAATGTTGCCGGCGAGAGGAATAACGGATGATCGCATTCAAAAGCCTGAGTGAAATACTGAAAACCATGTTGGGTTGGGAGGACAAGCTCAAGGATTTCTACGACGTGGCGGAGTACGCGCTGCAAAACGAGAAGTCCAAGAAAACCGTTCAGACCCTGCGGGAGCGGCATGTGAACAAGCTTGATATCCTTCGCGGCGTCGACCCCTCCAGCCACGGTACGAGCGAATGGGTCCGTTACGCCCCCAGCTATCAAGAGGAGGATCTGATCCCGGTGGGGAAGATCCAAAGAGACGCGGAGCCCGAAGAGATCTTTGAGCATCTGTTGGATTACGAGAGCAAGCTGAAGGCCATATACTCCAGCATAGCGAAGAACCTGATCAGCCGAAGTCAGAAAGAGCTGTTCGAATCCCTATCGCAATTCAAGGAGGAGCAGATCGAGGAAATCCGCCACCTTGCAGCGGGTGCTTGAGGAATCCTGATCTTCGGGTATGCAGATCCCCCGGTTGGGTTCTAAAATCGACTCTTCTGAGTACACGGATCTTACCCGGGTCGTCAGCTGGTTCATCCTGCTGCGCTGGATCGCTGCGGCAGGAGTCTTAATCACCCTCGTTTTCGTACGCTTCCGCCTGGGATATCCGCTCCCCTACACCCTGCTCTATTCACTGACCGGGGTCCTATGCCTCATCAACTTTCTGTTTACCCTCTACTACCTTGCCGTCAAGCGGAAGAATCTCAGTCGGGGGGAGCTTGCGGTGTTTCTGCATGTTCAGATCATCTGTGACTACGTGCTGCTGTTCTTCCTGATCTACTTTACAGGTTTCCTCGAAAACCCCTTTGCCTATTTTTTCGTTTTTCACATCATGCTGACCTCCTTTCTCTTCACCTCCGATATCGTCCTGATCTACGTCAGCAGCCTGATCGTGCTGTTCGTTGCCGCCTTCCTTTCTGAGTATCTCCACGTTATTCCTCACTACCCCTTGAGCGGCGGCGTGGATCCCCGCTACTTACGTCTTTACCTGCCCAGGGCCATCGGCTTGTGCTCGACCCTGACCATCTCCGCCTACCTGATTTCCAACATCAAGCGGCGGATTGCAGAGAAGGGCCGGCGAGTGGAGGTGGAGCTCAACCGCTACAAGGAACTGGATCGGATCAAGAGTAATTTCATCCTTCAGGTCACCCATGAGCTGCGCGGTCCCATTGCCGCCATGAACGGCTACCACGAGATGCTGATCAGGGGTATCGGCGGGAAGCTCGCGCCCCGGGCGAATGAGCTGGTTCATAAGGCGAACCTGAGAACGGATAACCTCCTCCAAATCATCGATGAGATGATCGACTACGCCTACATGAAGTCGGAGGAGGAGGTCAGGTACGTAAAGTCCGCTGTGAACGTGCGGGAGATCATCGACTATCAGCTGGACATCCATTCAAGCCAGGCGGTGCAGAAGAACATCCAGCTGATTGCCGATTGCCCGCAGGAGCTCTTTCTCCATTCGAACCGGGACCTGCTAAACATCATCCTCAGCAACCTGATCAACAACGCGATCAAGTACTCGCCGGAGTCTACAACGATTACCGTGTATTCGGACGCCGTGCCCGGGGGCAGTGAGGTTGCAGAGATCCATCTCACTGTCGAGGATCAGGGCTACGGAATCGAGCCGGAGGAGCTGCAAAAGATATTCGAGGAGTTCTACCGCACCCGAAAGGCCCGGGAATTGGAACGGGACGGAACCGGATTGGGACTTCCCATCGTACAACGCGCCGTAGAATGTCTGGGCGGCCGTTTGACCGTATATTCAGAGTTGAACAAGGGTACTACCTTTCAAATATTTTTCCCTGCAGGAGGAGAAGATGAGCAAAATTCTAATCATCGACGATGACCTGGATATTCTGGAAACAACCGGTTCCCTGCTGGAGTATGAGGGTTTCGAGATCCACTGCGCGGATACCGTGGAGAAGGGGATGGAGATGATCGGCACGCTGGCCCCGGCACTGATCCTTCTGGATGTGATGTTCCCCGAGAAGAAGACCCGGGGTTTCGAGGCGGCTGCAGAGATCAAGTCGAAGTACCCGAAGATCCCCATTTTTGTTCTCACCGCCATCAACCGGGAGTATGCCTTCAACTTCGACAAGAAGGATGTACCCGCCGATGAGTTCATCAATAAACCCATCAAGATCGATCGGCTTGTCAAGCTTATCAGCAACTATGTAGGCGGGCCTTCGGAGCGTGCCTGACCGGCGGCCTCGAGTACCGGTCTACGAAGCGGCCACGCCCACCGCTTCCACGATGAAATCACAGGCTCGGATCAGCTCTTCTTTGTAGACACTGCCGTCCAGGCGCCTGAGGATGTCCCGAGCATTCCCCATCTGCTGCAGAGCCTTCTCCACTATATCGACGTCTTTGCCGATCAAGGCATCGTGATCTCTGTGATCATCCAGCAGTTGGAAGGCCAGTCCGAAGGCCATCCCGAACTCTGCGAGTTTCACCGCCACTACCGGATCAGCTCCGGCCAGGATGGCACCGCTGTGGCAGGAGGCGGAGATGAGCACGGCGGTTTTATTCTTGAGGATGTTCAGGTAGGCGGGAAAATCCAGGGATAGTTTCTCATCGATCGTCCGCTGCTCGATGATCTCGCCCAGACACATGTTTCGGGTCGTATCGCAGTACAGCTGATAGATCGCCAGATGCCGCTCCCAGTTTGGCGACTCGAGGCTGGTGATGAGGGAAAAAGACTGGGCGTAGAGGATATCCCCGACCAGCACGGCTGCCTGATTCCCGTGTTTCCTGTGCAGGGCGCTGCGGCCCCGGCGCAGCTTCTCGTCATCAATGATGTCGTCGTGTATCAGGGAGGCGGAGTGGATCAATTCAACCGCCGTAGCCAGCTTTATCAGGGAGGCGTTCAGCTGTTCTTCGCCTCCCTCCGGGTCCCATCCGACCATGCCGGCGGACAGCAGCACCAGGGCCGGACGAAGCATCTTTCCCGGTTTATCGAGCAGATGATGGACGACGCGATCTATATGTTCGGCCTGTTCTCCGTTTGTTCCCCAACTGTCTACGATCAAGTCAGCCTGAATATTAATCTGCTGCTTCACAGCTTCGAGGAAAGAAGAGATCGAAGTGAATATTTCCTTGCTGTTCATAGCGTGTCCACCTTCCGCAGGCAGCTACGTTAATGTATTGCCACTTCGGCTTTCGGGCAAGTATCATCCGTGGAAAGGATTAAGACAAAAGTCGTTCCCCCGTTCACCTCGCTCTCCACCCTGATGGCCACGCCGTGCAATTCCACAATCCTCTTCACGATGGCCAGACCCAAGCCCGTACCGTCTTCGGTGAATGCTTTGGCGTTGCCCGCCCTGTAGAAATCCTCGAAGATCCAGGGAAGGTGCTCCGGTGCAATCCCGATCCCGCTGTCGGCGATTTTTACCTCGACTGTGTTCTTTTTGTCTGTAGGTCTGAGGGTCACCGACACCATTCCCCCTTCGGGGGTGTAGCGAAGGGCATTGCTCAGCAGGTTGTTGAAAAGCTGCTCCATGGAGAAACGATTGGCCTGCAGGATCACCCGGCCCGCCTGGTTCTCGAAACTCAAGGTTATGCATCTGTCCCGGCTCTGCTGCCGGAACAGTTCTACTTCTTTATCGATCACCTCCACCAGATCCACCCTCTCCTTCGGCAATTCGTTCTGGGTACGCATCCGGGATACGTCGAGCAGATCGCGAACGAAGCCGAGCAGAAGCCGGGTGCGGACATTGGCACGCTGAACCATGTCGCGGGTCTTCTTGCCGATCTTACCCGTGTAGCCCTGGAGCACGGTCTGGAGACAGCTGTCGATCGCCGACAGGGAAGACTGAATATCATGGGATACGGTCAACACATACTGAGATTTCAGCTTATCCTGCTCGGCCAGCTCCCGCTCCCGTTGGCGGAGTTTATTCACGATGGTTGTCGTTAAATACACGGCGATGTACAGGGTCGAGGAAAATGCGAGGAAGCGGCCGATATACCCGGTCAACGACATCGTGTCAGCGGCGAAAGCGGCAGAAGACAGCAAATGGTAGGGCAGCAGATCCAGGACGCTCGCAGCCAGGAGCAGCCCGACCAATACCGAGGCGAAGGTGGCCTGCAGGTAGGCCGAGCGGTTGGTGAGCAGGATCCCGGAGATGATCATGTGAAAGATGTAGTAGGACACAAAGGGATTTTCCAGGCCGCCGGAAAAGTAGATCAGGTAGGTTAGCAGACTAAGATCCACCAGGATCTGGATATTCGCCAGGCGGTGGGCCTTGTCGATCCAGCCGGGTGTGTCGATCTGCCCTTGAAGCCGTCGATTGACTGTGTAGCAGATCCCGTTGTAAACGACCAGGAACAGGTTGCCCAGATAGAGAGGCAGCAGCGGAAGGGGGATATCCAGAACAAAGCGGGCTCCCGTTATGACCAGGGCAAGTCCGGCCGCAGCCAGCCAGCGCAGAGTGATAAAAAAGCGTATCTTTCCCCGAAGGTCCTGCTTGAGGATGGCTGCAGCCGATTCTCTCACAACATCCGCCTCCCTATCGCCTCGCCGTCTCGTTTCCGCTAAACTTCTTCGATCGTAATGGTCTTGGTCGGACACACGTAGGCGCAGGAGCCGCAGCCGATACAGCTTTCAGCGACCTTTTCGAAGGGCGGCGTGACCTTCCTGTGGATCCCCCGTTCTTTCAGGCTCAGGGCGTAGCGTTCGGGTATTTGCTGACAGACCCGGACGCAGAGACCGCAGAGGATGCAGTTGGTGGCCTCCTGACTGGGCGCCCGCTGCAGAAGGTACTGACCCACCACGTCCAGATTCCGTCCGTCGGGATCGACGCCCATCTGGGCAGCCATATCCCGTATGATCTGCGACTCCGGGCAGCGGGACAACAGCAGCTCGATGATGAAGCGCCGCGAATCCTGTACCCGCTGCGAGTCGGTGGTAATCAGCATTCCGTCTTCGGCGGGTGCGCTGCAGGCCGGGACCAGGCGGCTGCGCTTCGGTACAGCCCGGGTGGCCGCCTCCACCAGGCAGATGCGGCAGCCCCCGTAGGGACTCAGATGCTCGTTGTGGCAGAGGCTGGGGACCTTGATCCGCAGCGCCTTTGCCGCTTCCAGTATCGTGAGCCGCTCTTCGAACTCGAGGTTTTTGCCGTCGATGGAAATCGTAGCCATCACTCAACCCTAACCGCGTCGAAGTTGCAGACGCTGTAGCACATTCCGCACTTGATGCATCGATCCTGATCGATTACGTGGGTCTTTTTGCGTTCTCCGGAAATACAGGCCACCGGGCAGTTCTTGGCGCAGGCGGTGCAACCCGTGCAGTTTACCGGATCGATCGAATAGGTGATCAGGGCCTTGCATACTCCGGCGGGACAGCGTTTATCCCGGATGTGAGCTTCGTACTCGTCCCGGAAGTAGCGGATCGTTGTCAGCACTGGATTCGGAGCGGTGTTTCCCAATCCGCAGAGGGCGGTCTCCTTGATGTGCTGAGCCATTTTCTCCAGCAGCTCGATGTCACCCTCCTGCCCCCTACCGGCCGAGATGTCTTCCAGGATGTTCAACATGTGCCAGGTTCCCTCCCGGCAGGGGGTGCACTTCCCGCAGGACTCCTGCTGGGTGAAGGAGATGAAGTAGCGGGCCACTTCGACCATGCAGTTATCCTCGTCCATAACGATCATGCCGCCGGATCCCATGATCGAGCCGGCTTGAACCAGAGACTCGTAATCCACCGGGGTGTCCAGGAGGCTCTCGGGAATGCAGCCGCCGGAAGGACCGCCGGTCTGCACGGCCTTGAACTTCTTGCCGCCGGGGATGCCGCCCCCGATTTCGAAGACGATCTCCCGCATGGTAATGCCCATCGGTACTTCGACCAGACCGGTGTTGTTGACCTTACCCACCAGGGAGAAGACCTTGGTGCCCTTGCTGGTGTCCGTCCCGAACGATGAAAACCACTCGGCACCTCGATTGATGATGTGGGGTACGTTGGCCCAGGTCTCCACGTTGTTGATGTTCGTGGGTTTTCCCATATAGCCGGACTGAGCCGGGTAGGGAGGGCGTACCCGTGGTTCGGGAAGCTTCCCCTCCAAAGATGCGATCAGGGAGGTTTCCTCCCCGCATACGAAGGCGCCGGCTCCCTTGCTGACCGTGATATCGAAGGAGAAATCCGTTCCCAGTATCTGTTCCCCGAGAAGCCCGTACTCCCGGGCCTGCTCCAGGGCCTGGGTCAGCCTTTCCAGGGCCAGGGGATATTCGGCGCGGATGTAGATGAAACCGTGGGTCGCTCCGATGGCGTAGGCACCGATCAGCATCCCCTCCAGCAGTGCGTAGGGATCGGATTCCACGATCGAACGATCCATGAACGCCCCCGGATCACCCTCGTCGGCGTTGCAGATGATGTACTTGGCGGCCTCGCCCTCCGCCGACGCTACCGTTGCATTTTTGCAGAACTCCCACTTCTTGCCGGTCGGAAAACCCGCTCCGCCCCGACCGCGCAGGCCCGAGGTTTTGATCTCTTCGATAACCTGTTCCCGGCTCATCTCGGTAAGGGCTTTGACCAGAGCCTGATAACCGCCCAGGGCGATATACTCCTCGATCCTCTCGGGATCCACGATGCCCCGATTCGCCAGGGCAATCAGCTGCTGCTTGCCGAAAAAGGGAATGCTCGCCATCTTGGGGATCGGCGCCTCGCCTTCACCGGGCCTGTACATCAGCCGTTCCACCGGCCTTCCCCCGAGGAAGTGTTCCTCGACCAGCTGGGGTATATCCTCCGGCGTGAGCAGCTGATAGAAGATGTCATCCGGTTTGACGACCACGATCGGCCCGTTGGCGCAGAATCCATTGCAGCCCGTGGTGACCACATTTATGCGGTTCTGGAGTTCGTGTTTTTCGATCTCGGCGATCAAGGATGACTTCACCTTCAACGAATGATTCGATACGCAACCTGTACCGGCACAGACCAGAAGATCCATCTTCTTCTCAGCAGCACCTTCCCCGCGTCGAATCGCGGAAACGGAGGCGGATTTCTCTCGAATAGACCGGATGTCCTCAGGCTTCAACTTCATCTATTTTCACTGATCTCCTGCCGTATCGATTTGACCAATCGGGTGATCTTCTTCTGGTCCATCTTGCCGTGGTATTCCCCGTTCACCGTGACCAGCGGTCCCAAAGCGCAGGCACCGACGCAGTTTACCGTTTCCAGGGTGAAGTTGCCGTCCTTGGAGGTCTCGCCGGGGGCGATCTGAAGATCCCGCTCCAGGGTATCCACGACCTGGGAGGCGCCCCGCACGTGGCAGGCCGTTCCCACGCAGGCACATATATGCTTTTTGCCGATCGGTTCCAGGCGGAAGGAGCTGTAAAAAGTAGCCAGACTGTAGAAAATGCTGATCGGCACCTCGATCAGCCTGGACACTTCCTGCAGCACCTCTTCGGGCAGGTAGCCGTACTCCTGGCTGATATCCTGCATGACCCCGGTCACGGAGCTTTTACCGCTCCTGTACCGCTCGACGATCGACTCGAGTTTCTCCGTAACTTCCAGTGCCATACCTCGATAAAAACCTTCCCTAATGAATAATCACACGCCAGTGTTTCTTGGTGTCGAATTTGTTGTTCAGCGCCATCTGGCGGACGATCGTCAGATAGTCCGGGATGCTGATGGCCACGTCGTTTTTAACCTTGACCTGGCAGGCAAGGCGCATTCCCGTCTGCTTCTCCTGCCGGCTCATGAAAATTTCCTCGGTGGGCAGGATCTGTCCTCCTCCGCTTTCCACCTTGACCTTGCAGTAGCCGCAGCTGCCTTTGCCGCCGCAGGAAGAGTTGATTTCCAGGTTGTGATCGATTAGATACGAGAGCAGGGTGTTTCCGCCCTGCACGTCGAACTCCTGCTTCTCCTCCCCCTGGGCAACCGTGATCCTGCAGCGGCCGTAGGTCACCAACAGTCGGTCGGCCACGGCCAGCAGGATCGTGATGACTAGGAGGATAGCGTTCATGAGAATCAGAGGCATGAAGTTCATTGCACGTTCACCATCCCTGAAAAGCCCACGAAGGCGAGAGCCAGGATCCCGGCGGTTACCATGATGATTCCTGGTCCTCGCATTCCCTTGGGTATATCCCCGACCAGTTTCAGTTTCTCGTTGATCGCAGCGACGATCACAATGGCCAGGGTCCAGCCCGCGGCGGATCCTACGGCGTACACGATTGTGATGACGAAATTATACCTGCGGATCACCATGAACAGGGAGACGGCCAGCACTGTGCAGTTTACCGTGATCAGGGGCAAAAAGATGCCGAAGGCGGCCTGGAGCACTGGAAAGAAGCGCTCCATGATCATCTCCACCAGCTGGACGGAGGCGGCGATCACGATGATGAACACAACGTAGTAGATCAGGGTGCTGCCGGTAGGCACCAGGATCAGGTTGTAGATCGGCCAGTTGATCAGTGCCGTCAGCGTTACCACGAAGATGACGGCAAACCCCATGCCGCTGGCTGTGCGCAGGCTCCGGGACAGGGAGATGAAGGGACACATGCCCAGGAGGTAGGTCAGGGCGATGTTGTGGGTAAGGATGGCGGCCAGAAAAATCGTCAGCAGATGTACGGCAATCATTCCTCCCCCTATTCCTCTTCCATCCCGGCAAGGCTGCGGCCGATCCAGATGAAGATCGCCAGTACGAAGAACGCCCCCGGAGCCATCGCCATGACCACCCATTTGGTGAATCCCTCCGGCATGACCTGGAAGCCGAGGATGGTGCCGAATCCCAGCAGCTCCCGAACGACCGCTACGCTCACCAGGGTATAGGTGTATCCGAAACCATTAGCCAGCGCGTCGATCAGGGATTGGCCGATATTGTTCTGAATGTAAAAGGCTTCCGCCCGCCCCATGATGATGCAGTTGGTGATGATCAATCCCACGTAAGGCCCGATCGCCTGGCTGATATCGGGAAACAGGGCTTTGAGCACCCGATCCACGACGATCACGAAGGTGGCGATTATGATCATGTAGGTGATCATTCGGACCCGGGTAGGAATCAACTTGCGAAGCATCGCAATCAACAGCCCCGTTGCCAGGAGCACGAAGGTAACCCCTGCGCCCATGGCGATGGCGTTTTCCACCTTGTTGCTCACCGCCAGGGCCGAGCAGATGCCGAGGATCATGGAGAAGATCGGGTGATCCCGCCACACTCCGTTGAGGAAGGTCTTGAGGCTCTGCCCTTTGGCGCCAGTGTATCTTCTCATTGGCCCTCTCCCTGTCTGATCACGGGTATAACCTCCCTGAGATTCTCGTTGATGATCGAGATAAAGGCCTCCGAAGTCATGGTAGCACCGGTGATCGAGTCGATCTGGTTGTCCCGGCTGCTTCTTCCCGGCTGCACCGTTTCCAGCCCCTCGGTGAAGCGCTTGCCCTGGAATTGGGCCAGGTAGTCCGCCTCGGTGATCCGGCTCCCCAGGCCCGGGGTTTCCTCCTGGCGGATGATGGTGATCCCTTTCAGGTGTTCCAAATCCGGCTGGACGGCGATGATCCCCTCGATGGGGCCCCACAGTCCCGAACCGGCGTAGGGAAGGGCGATATCGTCCTTCTTGGTGATATAGTAGGTTGTACCGCCACGCCGGCGCACTTCGACATTGCCGGCAAAGGTCTCCTCCACGCTTTCCGGATCGAAGTGGATGTTCAGAGCCCGCAAAATACTCGATTTGGTGGCGATCTCTTCGTTCTTCTCGATAACCGGGGTGGTAACGTAGTTGACGGCCACCAGGGCGGCGGTAAGGATGCTGCCCAACACGAGGACGAAAACAATCATCAGGATCTTGTCTTTCATCGTTTTGCCGGCCTGTACTTGAGATTTACGACGAGGTTGTCAATCAACGGTGTGAAGGCGTTCATGATCACGATGCTGAACATGACCCCTTCGGTGAAGCCGCTGAAGGTGCGGATCAGCACGGTGATGATCCCGCAGCCGGTTCCGAATATGAACTTCCCGGACCTTGTTGCCGGGGAGGTGACCGGGTCGGTGGCCATGAAGACCGCCCCGAACAGGACACCACCTGCCAGCAGCTGGAACAGCGGCGGGGCGAAGGTCTGGGGACCCAGGGTGTGGCCGATCAGGCCGAACAGGGCTACCGAGGCCAGGTAGCTCAAGGTGATCCGCCAGCTGGAAACCCGGGTCATCATCAGAAACACCCCGCCGGCAATTATGCCGATGCGAAACACCTCCCCCGTGCTGCCGGCCACCTGCCCCAGCAGAAGATCGATGTAGGCTGCGGCGGTCTGGGTGGAGCGGTAAACGGCCAGCGGAGATGCAGCGGTGATCGCATCGGAGAAGGGCACCCGCCAGGTGGCGGACATGATCTGCGGGAAGGCGATGGTTGTGAAGATCCTGCCGACCAAGGCGGGATTGAAGATGTTGCGCCCCGTGCCGCCGAACACCTCTTTGCCGAAAAACACACCGAAAGCGATACCCACGGCCACCACCCAAAGGGGAGCGGTGGGCGGAAGGATCAGCGGGAAAATCAGCCCCGTGACCAGGAATCCCTCCTCGATCTCCTTCTTGCGGATCAGTGCGAACAGCACCTCTATGATCCCCCCAACCACGTAGGAGGTCAGGATCATGGCCAGAACATGCCAGCCGAAGAAAACCACCGCCGCCACGGTAGTGGGGATCATGGCCAGGATCACGGTGGACATGTAGCGCTTGATCTCGATGTGATCCAGGAAATGAGGCGCCTGGATCGTGCTTTCAGGGCTGCCGAGCAGGATCCCCTCGAGGGTTTCTACTATGGGTTTAACGGGTCGGAGGATCCGGTTTTTTTTCAGCCCGTCGAAGAGCTTTTTTGCGATTTTCATGCTCCCCCCTCGGTGACCTGAGCATCGACAGGTGCTACCCCCTTGAGCGCTCTGCTCCGGGCCTGCTGCGGGCGGGGGTCGAGTCCCTCCGCCCCGAGCCTCTCTTTTCCCTGCCGCATCAGCTGCGATAGAGGGATCTTGGAGGTGCACACGTAGGTGCAGAGATTACAGTCGATGCAGTCGAAGATGCAAAGGCGAAGGAGGGTCTCGTCGATCACATCCCGCTGCACGTAGCGGTGCAGCAGGTGGGGTAGAATCCCCACGGGACAGACGCTGTCGCAGTAGGTGCAGGCGATACAGGGGCGATGTTCCCCATGGAGGTTTGTATCCAGGGTTTTTGCAAACGGCACGAAGTTGGCCAGGAAGGTACGGGAGTAGGAGTCCGTGCGGAATCCCGGCCGGGAGAAGGCCAGAGGCGGTCCCTGTTTGTCCTCGGGTATGGCGACCACCGTGGCCATGAGGGGATCGACCGCCTCTTGATTCGCGATGCTCCCGGTCAGCAGACTGTTCCGTATGATCCGTTGCCGGTGCTGCTTCTCCAGGTAACTATCGAGCGTCTCCTCCAGAGATGCACCGATCCGGACGCGCAGATGCGGCCGCCGGCTGAACCCGCTGCCGGCCAGGGCGACGACCCGTTCGATCGTGGGCTTGCCCTGGACCACGGCATCCCGGACGTGCAGGAGGGCCTGGAGGTCGAGCACCAGCACTCCGAGGTTGAGGGCAGAGTAGCCGTGGGGATACTCTGCTCCAATCACCGCCGGTATCAGGACCTCTTCCCGGTGGTTCGGGTATTTAGCCGGGATTGAGTGCAGGAAGACCTGCTCGAGCCGGTTCCGCCCGCAGGCCTGCTGCAGTCGCAGGAGCAGGGATCTTTGCTTGCGGCTGCCTGCCAGGTGCAGCGCAGCCTTGGGCATGATCGTAGACAGGATCTTTAATCCCTCAGCCGCTGCGCCGAGCTCTCTGCCGTCGAGCAGAGCGGATGGGGCGGGATTGAATACCTCCGTCGGAACGACTTGAAGCAGGATGTGATCGACCTGTCCGGGTTCGATCGCCGCGCTGTTGAAGCGGGTCGGGATGCCGCCGGCAACGGAGCCGGAGGCACCGGACAGGTACACCAGCTTCTCGAGGGTGTCCGCACCCAGGTTTCTCCAATCCGCGGAGTATCCCTCCACGGTTTTCCAGGAATCCGAGCCGTCGCTGCGGATCACCACAGTCGCTGCGGAATCGCCTCCTCTACGGATCTCTTCGACCTTTCCGTTCACGCTGGCGATGGCAGGGCTGCCCAGGGTCTCATCATCCCGGGATATGATCTGTCCCGCGGTGACCGATTCCCCTTCCTCGACCAGCGGGCGAGCGGGAACGGTTCCGACCGGCCGCAGATCGATCGCTACCGTCGGGGGAACCCCAGAATCCAAGACTTCAGGCTGAGGTTGCCCGGAGAATCGGGTAAATCGATAACCGCCGATGACTCGTTTGCGCTTATTCCCCATACATCCTTTTCGCAGTCAGCTCCGCCCTGCCCGCCTGTCCATATCCAATTAATTTTCGGCTGCCCGGCACTGCCAGTTGCCGGGCCGTTCTGGATGGCCATCTCACCGACCGCTCGACGGCGGATCGTTCAACCTTGATGAAGGAACAGTAGAAAAAACATTAGTGAATCAGTTCACAATCCAATTACACTACTGTATAATAATACGGAATTCAAGGGGAAATCCGAGTATTCCGGTAATATTTCATGATTTACTATATACTGTATTTTAAATATTGGCAAGAGGAGGAAAGCCATGTTTTGGAAGGATCCGAAGGGCCTGAAGAGCATTCCCATGTACTCCAAGATCGGAATCAGCATCCTGCTGATCGTTGCCGGAATCGGGTATCTGCTGGGATTCGCCAACATCATCGTGACCTACGGGCCGATCGACGAGAAGCCGGGCATTTCCGTCGCAGACATCCGCATCGCCTTCTATGGGGCGAGGCAAAAGACCAAGCTGGAGAAAGCCATCGACGGCTCGATGAAGCAGTACTTCGTCGACGAGGCAGGGTATCAGGCCACCAAGGAGTGGATCGCTTCGGGAGGGAAGGAGGGGGACTTTCCCAGGATCAAGGAGATCTTGGACGTTTCCTGCAACACCTGCCACTCCGCCGAAGCCCAGGTGGCGGGCGTGGTGACCGCTGAATATGCGGATGTAGCCCAGTACCTGAAGCAGGATACGGGCAAGTCGGTCTCCCGTTTGATCTCGTTGAGCCACACCCACGTGCACGGCACCCTGCCGGTAATGTTCGTCCTGATTTTCATCTTTTCTTTTACTCTCTATAAGAATTGGATCAAAACCCTCGTGATCACCTTCTCCGCGGTAGCGATCCTGGCCGACGTTGGTGCCTGGTGGTTGGCCAAGCTGGCCGGCTTCCTGGCTCCTGTGGTGATTCTGGGGGGTCTAGCTTTGGCTTTAGCCAATGCTGCTCTGATCCTCCTGTCGCTGTACGAACTGTGGATTAAGAAAGCCTAGAACAGGCCCGCCCGTATTCACGCCGTCTTACCCCTCCGCTGCCCGAAACACAAGCGGCGGCGGGGGGATCGTTTCGAAGCGGATCGATGCTCATGCCGGCAACATACGGTTGACCCGGAAGATCATTGTATCTATTTTTACCTATATTAGAACTCCACGACAAACGGAGGAGAAAGATGAACAAGCTCCGTCTTTTCCCAATTCTGCTGATGCTGTTCGGCGCGGCCGTGCTGGCCCCCGCCGATGTGATCGTCTCCCACGCGATCAGTGTGCGAGGCAAGCCCAAGTATCCTGAAAACTTCAAGCATTTCGAGTACGTCAATCCCGATGCTCCCAAGGGAGGAACGCTGGTATTGCACGAAATCGGAACGTACGACAACTTCCACCGCTACGCCCAGCGGGGTTTGGCTGCCACAGGCAGCAGCTCTTTCTATGATACTTTAATGACCTCGAGTGATGATGAGATCGAGGTCTACTACGGTCTGATCGCGGAAAAGGTGGAATATCCCAGCGACCATACCTGGATCATCTTTCACATCAATCCCAAAGCCCGCCATCAGGACGGACGGCCGATTACTTCGGAAGACGTGGTTTTTTCCTTCAACAAATTCTTCGATGAAGGGGTGCCCCAGTTCAAGCAGTACTACGCCGATGTGAGCAAGGTGGAGGCGTTGGATCGCTACCGGGTGAAATTCAGCCTGGAAGAGGGGGACAAGGAGATGCTCGTCTCACTCGGTCAGCTCACGATCCTGCCCAAGCACTACTGGGAAGCCCGGGACTTTGCCGAGCCCCTGGCCGAGATCCCGCTGGGAAGCGGGGCCTATACGGTGAGTGATTTCAAGATGGGAGAGTACGTTGTATACAAACGACTCGCGGACTACTGGGGTATGGATCTGCCGGTCAACAAGGGCCAGTTGAACTTCGATTACACTCGCTACGACTACTACAAGGATGAGCGAGCCGCCTTCGAAGCGTTCACCGCCGGACAGTACGATATCCGAAGGGAAAATGTCGCGCTGAACTGGGCTACCCTGTACAAAGGCCCGAACTTCGATGCCGGCTTCATCAAAAAAGAGGAGATTCCTCACGAGATCCCCCAGGGCATGCAGGCTCTGGTGTTCAACATCCAGCGGCCTTTCTTCCAGGACAGGCGGGTGCGCATGGCCCTGAACTACGCTCTTGATTTCCAGTGGATGAACACCAACCTGTTTTACGGCCAGTATACCCGCACCCGCAGCTATTTCCAGAACACGGAGTATGAGGCCAAGGGGCTTGCGAGTCGGGAAGAGCTGAAGATCCTGGAACCGATCCGAGACAAGATCCCCCCGGAGGTCTTCACCAAAGAGTATCAGCCGCCGGTTACCGATGGTTCCGGCAACATCCGGCGGGAGACGCGCCAGGCCCTGGCCCTTCTCGAGGAGGCCGGCTGGGAAATCCGCGACCGCAAACTGGTCAACGTCGGGACCGGAGAGCCCATGGAGTTCGAGCTCCTGCTGTACAGCCCGTCGATGGAGCGCATCGCGATACCTGTACAGAAAAACCTGGAACGGCTGGGTATCACGATGAACATCCGCCTGGTGGACACCTCTGAATACGTCAACCGACTGCGGGAAAGGGATTTCGACATGATCTCAGGCGGTTACAGCGCGAATTTCTATCCCTCGAGCGATCTGAAGATCATCTGGCGTTCGGACTACATAGATTATACCTACAACACGGCGGGTGTGCAGGATGAAGCGGTGGACTACCTGATCGACGGGATCGAAGCAAACCAGGATGACGAACAGGCCCTGCTGGCCTGGGGTAGGGCCCTCGACCGGGTCTTGACCTGGAATCATTACGTGATCCCGGAGTGGCATATCAGCATGTTCCGCGTGGCCTACTGGGACAAGTTCTCCCGGCCCGAGATACTCCCGAAATACGCCCTGGGAGAGGGAACCTGGTGGCACGATCGGGCAAAGGCCCGGAAATTGCCGCACCGGTAATCCCGCTGCTATCTCTGAGTAGGAATAAGTGAGCCGGCCGGCAACTGAATGACCGCCTATATAATCCGCCGCCTGCTGCTGGTCATCCCGACGCTGTGGGCGATCATCACGATCAATTTTCTCATCGTGCAGCTGGCCCCCGGCGGACCGGTGGATCAGGCCATCGCCAGGATGCGGGGAATAGAGTCGGACAGAGTCCTGGAAAGGGTATCCGGGGAAGGCCGCCGGGAGGTGCAGGAGGGGGGCGCTCAGGGCTTGGGAACGGGAGCGGAGGATCAGGTTTCGACCTACCGTGGAGCCCGGGGTCTGGACCCCGAGGTGATCGCCGAAATCGAACGCCGGTTCGGATTCGACAAACCCCTGCACGTGCGCTACTTCACGATGCTCAAACGCTACCTCGTCCTGGATTTCGGAGAGAGCCTGTTCCGCGGCCGGGGGGTCGTGGAGCTCATCATCGAAAGACTGCCCGTGTCCATCTCCCTGGGAGCCTGGTCGACCCTCATCATCTACCTGGTGTCGATCCCGCTGGGAATACGCAAGGCTGTGAGGCACGGAAGCCGCTTCGACATCTGGTCGAGCAGCGTCGTGCTGCTGTTCAGCGCCCTTCCCAGTTTTCTGATCGCGATCGTTCTGGTAATCTTTTTCGCCGGCGGACGATTCCTGCAGTGGTTTCCCCTGCGCGGACTGGTCTCCATCAACTGGCGGGAGCTCGGTTTCTTCATGAAGATCCTCGACTACCTCTGGCATATGGTTCTACCGGTCACCGCGACGGTGATCGGGGGATTTGCCACGCTCACAATGCTTACGAAAAACTCGTTTCTCGATGAAATCGGCAAGCAGTACGTGATGACGGCCCGGGCCAAAGGTGTGACGGAACGGCGCATCCTCAGGGGGCACGTGTTTCGAAATGCGATGCTGCTCATCATCGCCGGTTTTCCCTCCGCCTTTGTCAGCATATTTTTTACCGGCAGTATCCTCATCGAATCGATCTTCTCCCTCGAGGGTCTTGGCCGTCTGGCGGTGCAGGCGATCAACCAGAGGGACTACCCGATCATCTTCGGAGATCTGTACATGTACACGATTCTCGGATTGGTGATGGTCCTGATTACAGATCTCACCTACACAATCATAGATCCGCGCATCGACTTCGAATCGAGGTTGTGAGCATGAGGTTCGTCGATCGCCTGAGCCCTATAAATCGAGAGCGCTTCGCCCGCTTCAAGGCCAACCGACGCGGGTATGTGTCGATGTGGATCTTTCTTATCCTTTTCGGTCTGAGCCTGTTCGCCGAGATCCTGGCCAACGACGTACCCCTGCTGATCGGGCAACAGGGGCGGCTGTACTTCCCCTTATTCAAGGAGTATTCGGAAACGGAGTTCGGCGGGGAGTTCGAGATGACCGCGGATTATCGGGATCCCTTCGTGATCGAGCTGATCGAGGATCAGGGTTGGATGCTCTGGCCGCCGATACGCTACAGCTATAACACGATCAATTACGATCTGCCGAGTCCGGCCCCCTCTCCTCCGACGCGGGATAACCTGCTGGGTACCGACGATCGGGGCCGGGACGTTCTTGCCCGGGTCATCTACGGCTTCCGTATATCCGTTCTTTTCGGTCTGACGCTGACGATACTCTCCTCGATCGCTGGGGTGGTGGTCGGCGCGATACAGGGCTACTATGGGGGAATCGTCGATCTGCTCGGCCAGCGCTTCATCGAGGTCTGGTCGAGTATACCAACATTGTTCCTGCTGATCATCCTGGCCAGCCTGGTGGAGCCGAACTTCTGGTGGCTTCTCGGGATCATGCTGTTGTTCGGCTGGATGGGACTGAGCCATTTGGTACGGGCGGAATTCTTAAGGGGACGCAACTTCGAGTACGTTCAGGCGGCTAAAGCTCTGGGCATGTCCGATGCCCGCATCATCTTTCGCCATGTGCTGCCCAACGCCATGGTGGCCACCCTGACCTTCATGCCCTTCATCCTGGCCGGTTCGATCACAACGCTAAGCTCTCTGGATTTCCTCGGCTTCGGTCTGCCCGTGGGATCACCTTCCATCGGTGAGCTGCTTGCCCAGGGAAAGGCCAACCTGCAGGCTCCCTGGCTGGTACTGTCGGCATTCGGTATCCTGGCCACCACCCTGATCCTGCTCGTATTTGTCGGGGAAGCGGTACGGGACGCCTTCGATCCGCGTAAAGCGTTGAAAAGGGGAGCATCGATCAGGCCATGAAGAACAGACCGCAGAATCTGCTGCTGAAAATCAAGGATCTTCACATCGGCTTCTACAAAGGCCAGCGTATCGACGAGGTGGTTCACGGTGCCGATCTGGAGATCCGTTCAAATGAAACCCTTGCCCTGGTTGGAGAGAGCGGCTGCGGAAAGACCGTGACCGCCCAGGCTATCCTGCGGCTGTTTCCGGAGAACATCATCGCCTATCCTCGGGGAGAGATCCTGTTTTCAGGACGGGACGTCCTGTCCATGAACAACAATCAGCTGCGGGAGATCCGCGGCAGTGAGATCGGCATGATCTTCCAGGAGCCCATGACCTCTCTGAACCCCCTGCACACGGTGGAGAGGCAGATCGACGAGGCCCTGTTCCTGCACAGGGGGCTGTCCCCCTCCGAGGCCAGCCCGATCGCCCTCGACTGGCTGAAGCGGGTGGGATTGAAGGAACCCGAGAAGAAGCTGCACTCCTTCCCCCACCAGCTTTCCGGGGGCGAGCGCCAGCGGGTGATGATAGCCATGGCTCTGGTCAATGAGCCGCAGCTGCTGATCGCCGACGAGCCGACCACGGCCTTGGACGTGACCATCCAGGCTCAGATCCTGGAGCTGATGAAGGAGCTGCAGCGGGAGCTGCATATGTCGGTGCTTTTCATAACCCACGATCTGGGGATCGTGCGGCGCATCGCCGATCGGGTGGCGGTGATGCACGACGGAGTGATCGTGGAGACCGAGAGCAAGGGGAAGATTTTCAGGGAACCGAGTCATCCCTACACCAGGAAGCTCCTGGCCGCCGAACCCAAGGGAGAGTCCCCACCCTCTGATCCGAATCGCGAAGCAGTGGTCAGCATCCGGGATCTCAAGGTGTGGTTCCCGATCCAGAGGGGGGTTCTGCGTCTGACCAAGGGCCACGTGAAGGCGGTGGACGGGGTTACCTTCAAGGTGCGTAGGGGACAGACCCTGGGCGTGGTCGGTGAGAGCGGGTCCGGCAAGACGACCTTAGGGAAAGCTCTGCTGAGGCTGGAGAACAGTAACGGAGAGATCTGGTTCGAGGACCAGGCAGTGCACGCCCTGGATCCCAAGACCCTCCGTCCACTGCGGCGGCGCATGCAGGTTATCTTTCAGGATCCCTTCGGTTCCCTGAGCCCGCGCATGTCGGTGGAGCAGATCATCGGGGAAGGGCTGGTCATCAACAGGATCGGCACCCCGGACAGCCGCAAGCAGCGCATCATCGAGGTGATGGAGGAGGTAGGCCTGGATCCGGATCATCGCCACCGCTATCCCCACGAGTTTTCAGGGGGACAGCGGCAGCGCATCGCCCTGGCCCGGGCCCTGGTGCTCCAGCCGGATCTGCTCATCCTGGACGAACCAACCTCCTCTCTGGACAGGACCATCCAGTTTCAGGTCATCGAGCTGCTGAAGAGCCTCCAGGCTCGCCACGGGCTCAGCTACATCTTCATCAGCCACGACCTCAAGGTGGTCAAGGGCCTGTGCCACGACATCGTGATCATGAAGGAGGGCAAGATCGTGGAGGAGGGGCAGGCCCGTGAGATATTCAGCAACCCCCAGCATCCCTACACCAAAGAACTGCTGGCCACGGCTTTCGAGAACTAGAGCCCAACGGAGAATAAATATGAACACAGTACTGCGGCACGTCGTGATGTTTCAGCTCAAGGACGGCACACCGGAAACCATGATCAGGGACATAGAGGCGGCCTTCGCCGCTCTTCCGGGCAAGATCGATCAAATCAGGGAATTCGAGTGGGGGACCGACGTCAGCGCGGAGGGCAAGGCGGGCGGCTTCACCCATTGCTTCCTGGTCACCTTCGGGAGCGTTGCGGACAGGGATGCCTACCTGCCCCATCCGGCCCACCAGGAGTTCGTATCCCTGGTAAGACCCAATCTGGAGAAATCTTTGGTGTTGGACTACTGGGCGCGGTAGCTGCTCGAGGCCGGCGGCATCCCGCTACTTTTCGGTCATGGTCACCGCCCCGGTCCACTCCGGGGGCGGTGGATTGGCGATGTTGGCCTTGCAGCGATCTACAAACTTCGAGCTGGGGTTGTCCCCGGGCAGCATCTCCTGGACCTTCTGGAACAGGCGCAGGGCGTCCTGGAAGTTTCGGTCATAGAACAGCCGCACGGCTTCCTCGTGCAACCCCCAGGCGTGCTGCTCTTCGGGGCTGAGCTCCTGTCTGGCCGTGTAGATGCCGATTGCCGCGGTTTTCCCCTTCGCGATCACCCGGTCGATGATCCGGCAGGGGAACAGCTCCTGGACCTTTTTCGCGACCGACTCGCTGAAGATCAGAGGCTGGTCGTACTCCTTGGTCAGCCCCTCCAGACGGGAGCCCAGGTTGACATTGTCCCCGATAACCGTGTACTCCATCTTCTTCTCGGTGCCTATGTTGCCGACCGTGACAAAACCATAGTTGATGCCGATCCCTATGCGGAACTCCGGCCTTCCCTTTTTGCTCTGCAACTTGTTGAAATCCTTCAAGGATTCGAGCATCTCGAAGGCGGAGCGTACCGCTTCGACCGCTTCATTTCGGGTTCGCTCAGGTGCGCCGTAGATCGCCATGATGGCGTCCCCCATGTACTTGTCCACCATACCTTTGTGGCGCATGATGATGTCGACCATGAGGCCGAAGTAGGCGTTGAGAGACTCCACCACTTCGTCCGGACGTAGCTGTTCGGAGATGGTGGTGAATCCGCGGATGTCTGCGAACAGGAGTGCGACAACGCGGTCCTCTCCCTTGAGCATCTCCTCAGGGGATGCGAAGAACTGATCGATAACCGCCTTGGGAACGTACTTCTGGAACATCGTGCGGATCTTCTGCTCCTTGTGCTGGGCGACTACCGACTGGAGGGCGTACCCCTTGACCAGGTCATTGGACTTGTCCAGCTCGCTGGTCATGAGGTTGAAGGTGTGCCCCAGCTCTCCGGTCTCGTCCTTGTACAGGACTTCGACCCGTTTGGTCAGGTCGCTGGTGGAGATGATCTCCCGCATCGCCCCGACCACGTTTTTCAGAGGCTGAGTCAGCAGGAAGGAAAAGACCAGCAGCAGAGCCAGAGCCAGGGCGGAGGAAACCGAGAGGATGATGCCCGTCTGCAGGTACATCTGATTGATCGTTTGATAGAACGCCTCCCGCTGCTCGGTGACCAGGATCGTCCAGCCGAAGGCTTCGAAGGGAGCGATCTGGGCGACCCGCTCTTTCCCCCCTAGGGTGATCTGCCGCCAGCCGAAGGACTCACGGGAAACCAGCTCGGCCAGGGATTGCCTTTCTTGCGTAGTGAGCTCGATCTGTTCGGTGCCCATTACGACCCGGCCGTCGGCGTCCACAGCCATGATCAGCTCGGTGGCGCTTCGAACCATGTTGCGGGCAAAAGACTGTACGGCGTCCTTGCTCGCCTGCACGAACTCTTCGTTTCCAGCGAGGTTGTTGGCAACCAGGAGCGACCACTGGCTACTTGCGTAGGAGAGAAGTTCCTCCTGCTTGAAGCGCAGCAGACTGGTTGCCACGCGGGTGATGCCGTTTCTGGCCGACAGGGTGGATACGTAGCCGGTTACCAGGAGTGGTGCTATGATGAGAGGCAGCACGATCAGTACGATTTTTGCTCGGATGCTCATTCGCCTAGCTTCTACCTACAAAAATCGGTTTTTCTCGGAAAAACTGGATTGGAAAATAAGCCGTGCGGCGCCGATGATCAGAGTATTGGTGCACCATAGATGAGCGGCCTGTATCAGCGAGCCCTCGAGATCTACCGCCAGACGGTCGGATTGCGTCTGGTAGGCAAGGGCGAGGAAGGTCTCGCCATCGAAGATGTTTCCCCCGAAGAACGGCAGAAGATCCTGCGACAGATCAACGAGGTCATCGAGCGCAACCGGATCAAGGTCGATTCGGATACCTTTGCCATCACAGCCAAACGAAGCGGGATCGGTCTTCCCATCCTCATCAATGCAATCATTGCGGCCGTCGTCGTCGCCGTGCTCCTTACCTTTTCACTGCTGTTCAACAGACAGGAGGATGTGCTGGCCGCAGGAACCGGGACAATCCTGAGCGCCGAGAGCAAGCTGATCGAAACCCTGCGGGAGGAATCTCAGGCCCAGCTGCAGGAGAAGGACCGGGAGATCCGAACCTTTCAGGAGCAGCTGGCGCAGACCCAGGAGCAGCAGCGGCGCCTTCAGGCCGAGACGGAACAAACCCTGCTGGAGAGGGAGCAGCAGCTGGAGCAACAGCTGCGCAGGGCGGTTGAAGGGCAGAGGCAGAGGCTGCTGGCCCAGGGGTTGTCCGAGGCGGCGGTTGCGGAGAGGCTGAGAACCTTCGAGACGGTAAAAAGAGCGGAGCTGGAGGCGGAGTACGCGGCATTCCGCCGGCAGACCGAGGAGGCCGCCGCGGCGCGGGAGGCCAGGCTGGCCGGTCTTGTCAGCGATTATGAACGGAATTTGCAGGCCGCCCAGGCCGAGCGCGGTGAGCTGGAGCGTCAGCTGGAGAAGCGGGAAGCGGAGCTGCAGCAGCAGTTCGAAGCCCGGACCGAAGCCCTGGAGAGCGATCGGGCACGAGTTGCCGAACAGCTGGCCCGCATGCAGGAACAGCAGCGTCAGGAGCAGCTGGTGCGGGACCAGATCTTCGGTGCCTACCAATCGGTCAACGATTCGCTCGCCCGGGGGGAGTATACCCCGGCCCTGCAGCAGCTCGCATCGATCCGCTCATACCTGGATCAGGAACCGGCCCGCTCTCTGGCCGGCATCCAAAGGAGACGATCCGTGGAGCTGTTCATCATCAGCTCTCTGGAGGATCTGATCGGCAGCCGATCCGCCCAGGAATCCCGTGATCCCCAGTCCCTCATCGATGCTGGCAGTCGGATAGAGGCGCTGAACCAGGGGATCGACACGGCGAACCAACTGCTGGAGCAGGGGGATGCGGAAGCCGCCAGGCAGCAGTACCTCTCAGCTCTTGATGAGATTCCCGCGGCCCGGGCAGGCTACGATCAGCTTTCGGTCCTGGAAGCCCGCCGCCGTTCACAGATCCAGGCCCGGGCAAGCCGACAGGTAGCCTCGCAGCTGGCCCAGGGTCGAGGCCTGCTCGAGGAGGAGCAATACGAGCAATCTCTGGAGCGCTACCGGGAAGCTCTTACCCTCCTGCTGGAGGATCCCGAGGCGGCCGGGCGCATAGTGGATCAGATCGGAGAGATAAGCGCACGGTTGACGCCGGCCTCCGATGTTCCGGCACTGGAAGCTCCGGCCGTTGCCACGACACCGGGCGAGCGCGGCGCCGAGCCTGAGCCCACGGCTCAGCCGGACCAGGAGCTGCTCGCAGCGCTGCAGCAGTCCCGGGCTCGGATAGCCGAGCTGGAGCGGCAGAACAGCCTCCTGACGGAACAGTTGACCGCCCTGCAGGCCCGCGAGCAGACGCTGCGGGATTCGAACGAGAACCTCACGGCGGACCTCGAGCGCCTGCAGGCTGAGCGGCGGGCGCTGGAACAGGAAAAAGCCCGACTTACGGCGGATCTCGAACGCCTCGAGGCTCAGCAGCAGCTGCTGCAGGGAGACCAGGCTGCGGTAGCCGCCCGGATTGACCAGCTGGAAGAGGAAAGGGCGAGCCTCAGCGCCGCTGCCGACCAGCTGCGCAATGAAGGGCAGGGCCTGTCCGCCCAGGTAGCGCGTCTGCAGGCTCGGAATGAAGAACTGACAAACGAACGGGACAGACTGCTCTCCCAGCGGGAGGCCCTGGAGGAAGAACAGGACCGTCTGGCCGAAGCCCAGAAACGGGCTCAGGAGGCGGAGGCAGCCCGGGAAGATCTGCGGGAACGTCTGTCGGCTTTGGAGTCCCGCTACCTTACTCAGAGGAGTTCCACGGCCGTAGACAGTCTTACTCCCCCCGAGACTCTGGCCAACCTGCTGGAAGCCAAATTGCTGACCTGGCAGATCATCGGCTCCGATCCGGTGGCCAGCCGGTATCCCGAGCTCTACGACACCATGGATCGGTACCTGGAGACCCTGACAGAGCAGAGCCTGCTGGAGGGTCGCTACGCTGCGGTGGAGGACATCATCAAGGTCGTGGACGCCCTGCTCGCCACTGCTCAGACCGCTCGAGTTTCGACCGAGTTGTGGAGTCGCTACAGCTATACGGATCAGGAAGATCTACTGACTCGGCTTCTGGACAAGCTCGACCAGCTGCTGGAATAAAAAAACCGGGCCCGTGCAGAGCTTCCCCGAGGGACTTAGGGCGCTCCGCACGGATTCCCGGATCTGTTTGCTTTCTGCTGTGTTACCTCATTCCTAGTGTCCGGTGATCACACAGGTATAGGTGCCGTTGTAGGGGGGATTTTCTCCGTAGTTGTCCAGGTTGACATAACGCTGCGCATCTGGCGCATCGACGGTCCAGTTCAGGGAGATGGAACCAGGTGTTCCCGATACGCCGTCGATGAAGCTGGCCGGCCCGTCCATCACAAAGATCTCAATCTGGGCTTTGGCCGAGGCATAGGTGACGGCGAAGGTGATCATGCTGCACAGTCCCGTATTGAAGGCCAAGATGTCGTCCATATCGGTGGGGCTCATGGTTCCCGTAACCTCGATGCTCATCCCCGCTTTGAAGGTCACGCCCGGGTCGTAAAAGTCGGTCAAGGTAGTGTAGTCGTTGTTGGGCTCGTACAGTGATTCATCGAAATATCCCACTGCTTCGGTGGCGCCGCTGGATCCCACGTTGTCGAGAGGATCGACCTCATCACTGGACATGACCCGAACCAGGAGGTAGTAGTTTCCGTAGTCCAGCGGCCATCTTCCGGAAAACGCTATCGAGCCGGAACCGGGAGGGCCGGCGGGCAGGGCTGCCAGGCCCGAGCCGGAATCGATCAGGGAATCTCCGGCGTCGAGAGTCGGGTTCAGAGAGGCGTAAGCCTCCCAGCTAACCGGCTGAGTACCGTCACTGCTTCCGTTGTTCATGAACTGGAAACTGCCGTTCACCGCACCGTCGGGCGTGTAGGTGCTCCCCGCCGCAACGAAGTTGACCAAGTTCACGGTGTAGTTTACGTCGGGAGCCGCTGCGGTGAAGGTGCTTCCCGACACCGTGAGGTCGTTGCCGTCGTTGCCCGCCGCTATATCCTCGAGGGATTCGATCTCCACGATCAGGTAGTAATCCCCGGATATGGAGGGCCAGCTGGCTGCGCCGGGGGTGACCAGGGCGGAGGAGGGACCGGCGGCCAAAGGTCCTGCGGTCCCGAAGTCGGCCAGGTAGTCGCCGGCATCAAGCGCAGCGTTGGCGGAGACATAGAGATTCCAGGTAACCGCCGAAGCGCCGGCATCGGTTCCACCATTGTTCAGAGTGAAGTCGCAGCTCAAGGGTCCCCCGGCGGCTCCGTTTGAAGCCGAGATCCCGTCGGCGTAGTAGTCCACATCGGCGGCAACCACATCGATCTGCGACGCCGTCGCGGTCTGGTTGTTGCCGTCCTTCCCAGCCTGGGAGTCATCGCTGGCGCTGACTTCCACAACCAGGTAGTACAACTGCGGTTCGAAGGGCCAGGTTCCGCTGAAATTGATCGTTTGGATCGGATCAGCGGAGTCCATGGCCGACTCAGTGCCCTCGGCGATCAGGGCGTCCCCTGCGTCCACCGTCGCGTTGGTTGAGGCGTAGACCTTCCAGGTGATATCGGCGAGACCGTCGTCGGTGCCTGTGTTGTCCAGTTCGAACTCACCGTCTACGGTGGACCCGGCACCCGTACCGGAAAGGTGGCTCACCGATGGTATCTGATAGTCCACTTCCCTGTAATGCACCGTGAACGGTCCGGTGAACGTGGTGTTGTCCCCGTCGTTGCCCGCGGCTTCGTCATCCGCGGCACTCACTTCGGCAACCAGATAGTAGCTGTCCGGAGTGGAGGGCCAGGTCCCGCTGAAGGCAACGGAGCGGGGAGCCTCGGCTGAAGTCATGGCTGATTCCGTGCCGCTGTCGACCAGGGTATCCCCCACGTCGACGGTCGTGTTCGTGGAAACGTACATCTTCCAGCTCACGCCCACCGTGCCGTCGTCTGTTCCCTCATTGTCGAGGGTAAAGGTGCCGCTGATCGACTCCCCGACGTGGTTTTCGCTGGTATTGCTGATCGAGGTAATCCGGTAGTCCACATCGGGGACCGTCAGCGTGATCTCCCAGTCGGTTTTCTCGTATATATTGTCGCTGTGGGTCATGTCGTCTTCCGCCGAGACCATAATGAACAGGGTGTAGGCGCCACCCATTATGGGCCAGTTCCCCGCGGGGGTGACGGTTGTGCTGTTTCCGGCATTCAAGGCTGCCGTATTGTCACTCGCGATCAGGGTCTCCCCGTCTCCACCGAAGCTGCCGTCCTGAGAGAGGAACAGCCACCAGGATACGGGTTTGCCGCCGTTGCCGGCGCCGAGGTTGGTGACCGTGAATGTACCGCTGAGGGCGCTCCCTGCATCGGCGCTGGCGGGAAAGGTGTCGCCGGTGACCGAGTAGTTGACGTCGCTGGTCGCCGCGACAATGCTCATATCAGCGGCGATCGCGCAGACGGTCGAATCCGCATCGGTGACGATTATCGTGTCACTCACGCCGGTCACGGGGCCTGCGGTATACACGCCTGCGCTGGTGATGCTGCCGCCGGAATTGTCCGTGTCGAAGCTGAAATCATAAGGGGCTACCCCGCCGGTGGCCACGAAGGTGATGCTGCCCCCGGGTGAGAGGGTGGCCACCTTGGGATTGATCTCCAGCTCATCCAGGGTGCTGACCACGCTTATCGTAGCGGTGGAGGAGAGATTGGTGCTGTCGGTGACCATTACGATATCGTCGCACTCACTTCCCGGCGCTGTGTATACACCGGTGGCCGGATCGATCGTCCCGCCGTAGGTTGTTATCAAGGAAAAGGTGTACGCTCCGTTTCCCCCGGTTGCACTGAAGCTCATCGTTGCGCCGGTTGTAATGGATACAGAGGACGGGCTGATGGTGAGACCGCCCTTGACGCCCAGCTCATTGAAGAATGAAAAATCCTTGCAGCCGGCCAGGGCAAGCAGGATCAAACCGGCGATTGCCGTCGCGGCGGCCGGTTTTCGGAGGTGCTTTCTAAGTGTAATTTTGATCCTCTTCATCTTTCGACTCCAATCGTTACAGACGGATCCCGGTCAGGACCGACGGGCTGAAGCCCATGATCGGACTGGGCTGTTCCCAGTACACGTCGTAGCCCACTTCGATAGTGACGCCGAAGGTGCTGCCTACGGGCAATCGCACACCCAGGCTCCCTCTGCCATAGAAGGTCAGGCCGGAGAGCATCCCGTTTGCCGTCGAGTTCATCAAGAACAGCGCCGGTCCGCTCGAGATGCCGAACTGGACGCATGGATGGCTTTCGCTGCCTATCTCGAAGCGGAGGTTCAGGCCCAGGGGGATGATGTAGTTGTCGGAGCTGGCCACAGATCCGGTGGCTGTGAAGATGTTCACTCCCCCGTAAAGACCCAGACCAAGGCGCATCAGCTGTCCCTGGAACAGGTAGTTGGCGCTGAAGGACGGCAGCAGCCCGAGTTTGAAGTACTCGCTGGCCACCCCCGTGGTCACGAAGGGAGCACAGCCCAGGGCGATTTCGAAGTGCTTTACAGCCTGCCGCTCCTCTGCGGGGGGCGTTCCCTTCGGGGTCCCGCCGCCCTCGGACGGAGGAGCGGGACGCAGCGAGCTGTCGCCGGTGGAGGGGAGGGTATGAGCCGCGTGTCCGGACACCGTGTCGGGCGAAGACGCTACTCCTGAACCGGTTCCCACCGTTACGGGTTGGAACAGGGATTGCTCTGCCGGGAGCTCTCTCAACGGCAGATCTTCCAGGGATCCTTCCACCGCCGCGAGCAGTTCACTCACAACCTCGCGGATCATCTTGTCCAATACCAGGTCTTTGCGCCCGCGGCGGGTAACCTCTTGCAGCCGCTCGCCGGTCTGCGGATCGTACCACACCATCCGTATTTCCAGATCTTGACCGCGGCTGGCGTATTCAGAAAGAAGCACGAAATCCGCGGCTCTTCGATCCGATTTGTCGAGAAGCTGGAAAGGATCGGTGGTTCCGTCTGCACCGTAGGATAGGGTGTCCTTTTCGATAATCCCGATATTCTTCCGCTCCAGATTCCAGCGTATCGCCTGAGCGATTATATTCTGAAACAGCCTCTCAACTTCCTGGTCCTGAGGCCGATCCAGAAGCATGATCACCCCTCTGCGCATCACCGTCTGGTTCTGCTCCTGAGCCTGCGTCGACTCCCCGGCTGCCAGCAGTAACACGATCAGGGCGAGCATCAGCGTCACCTTAAAACGGATGCGGGGCTCAGTGCGTAGACCTGCCTTGCCCATCGTTGGTCCCTCTTTGAACAAGAATTTTACGTTTTGGAATGTCTACTTGGTTGGTTGGTGCTCACCAATGTAGCACACCTCTCGAGAAAACCAATAAAAAACCGGAGAATTTTACGGGTACACCGGCTGCGGCGTCCCCGCGGTCACACCGGCCCCGGGGGCTTACAGGCTCCAGGCGCTCCGATTCCCTCTCAGGCGTAGCTGTGCAGACCCGCCAGCAGGTAGTTGACTCCGAAAAAGGTGAACATCGTGAAGGTGAAGCCGACGATCGCCAGAACCGCCGAGACCCTGCCGCGAAGTCCCTTCACCAAGCGGGTATGCAGGTAGGCGGTGTAGACGAGCCAGGTGATCAGAGCCCAGGTCTCTTTGGGATCCCAGCTCCAGTAGGCCCCCCAGGCTGTCTGGGCCCAAACGGCGCCGAATATCAGGGCTCCGGCGGTAAAGATCGGATAGCCGATCGCTATAGTGGTATAGGTGAGCCGGTCGAGTTGGTTTCTGCGCTCCTCATTCCGGGTTGCCAGATAGTAGATCGCGCAGACGAAGGCCACCACGAAGAAGGATTCCCCGATAAACGACAGGGTCACATGCAGAACGAGCCAGTAGGATTGCAGGGCCGGGATCGGCGGGACCACCTGGTCGGGAGCAATGGGGGAGGAGGCGATGGCCAGCAGGGCGATCGCCACCACCGTGGCGCCGAAGTTGATGTGGGGAATGGTCCTGTCCTTCGCCCTCAGCCTGTATACGAACAGCAGCAGTGAAATGGCGGCGGAGAAAAACACGAGGGATTCGAAGGTATTGGTCACGGCCACGAAGCGGATGCGGATGCTCCTGTCGATCGTGACGGCCAGCAGCAGCACCGCAGCAGCCAGAAGGATATAGTGGCTGAAGGGATCGGGCTGTTGTCCCCTGCGCAGAAGGTAGACCGCCTGGATCACGGCGGAGAGGATCAGCAGTGCGAAAGCGATGGTGGCAATCAAATGTCTTTGTCCTTTCCCTTCTGTATCAAGGTCAGCGTAAGTCCGGCGGCTACGATGATCAGGGCGATGACAACCGGGATGAAGCCCGGATCCTTCACCGCTTTCAATCCGGTTACCTCCCGGCTGCCCATCCTGGTTATCGTATACTCTCCGATCGTTTCTCCGATATCGCTACGGTAGATCGCGGTGCGTGTATGCTGCTCCCAGCGCTCGAACACCGCTGAGTCGCCTTCGACTCCCCGGAAGATCACCACGGCTCCTTCCATCTGGAAGCCCTGGCCGTTCGTGATCGGCCTGATGATCCCATCGGCGTCCCGCAGCCAAGCACGGTCCTCCCGGGCGAAGGAGCTCTGATAGATCCGCACTCCCCCTATCCGCAGCGGTTTGTTCACCTCGATAGCGAAGGAGCGATGCAGGAGATCTCCGTTTCGGCGCACCTCCACCGTGGAGATCCAGTCCCTGGGCCGGCCGTCCTCGTACTCCTCGTATTCGTAATCCACGAGCCGTATCGAATACTGCCCCCGCAGCCGGATCTCGTCTCCCTCGCCCATGTAAACGAGGCTTTCGATTCGGCCGAATACGGAGAACATCGCTCCGATGATCAGAAGGAGCAGGCCGAAGTGGATAAGTTCAGGCCCGTGCCTTCTTCTGGCTTTACGGCGTCCCCGGTTTACCAGGCGGTCGACCGCGCAGACCGAGAGATTGACGAAGAAAAATCCCACGGGAACCAGGAACAGCGGGGAGCGGAAGAAACTGTCAAAACCGAGGATCAGAAACACCTGCGCCCAGAAGGGACCGTAGGAGTGGAAGTAGAAGGCAGCGT
>Ga0315553_10000199_pt1 | contig 53827 bp, 35 predicted proteins | sample SalMarSW160140MG_FD_203099 | JGI IMG/M metagenome (GOLD analysis project Ga0315553, IMG submission 203099) | Salt marsh sediment microbial communities from the Plum Island Ecosystem LTER, Massachusetts, United States - Salt Marsh Sediment SW1601-40 ...
GTGCGGCGATCGAGCGAGATCGTGATCCCGATCACGGTCCTGGGCGAGCTGTTCGCGGGGTTCCGGTTTGGAGGACAGGAGCGCCGGAACCACGAGGAGTTCGATCGCTTCCGCGAGTCTCCGAGGGTACGGGTCGCGCCCCTCGACGAGGAGACGGCGGCCTGCTACGCCGAGATCGTCACCGGCTTGCGCGACCGGGGGACGCCGATCCCGACGAACGACATCTGGATCGCCGCCGGCGCCATGCAGGCGGGTCTGCGCGTGGTCACCGCCGATCACCACTTCGCGCGCGTGCCGCAGGTGGCGGTCGAGCTCATCGAGCTCGGGTGACCTCCGGGGACGGGCCCCGCCTCGCCCGGGGCCGACCCGGAGCGCTACGCCCGGCTCGCGGAGCATCGCCCTCGAGCGCTGCGCGGAGCGCTTCCTGCGGCGACGTCACTGCCGAGCCCCGGAGGAGGCCGACGTCATCCTGCCGTGGGGCGCCGGCGCGCGGCTCGGGGTCGGGATCGCCGGCGTGGGGGTCGATCCGAAGCTCGTGGAGCAGGTCACGTGGGAATCCGGGGACCGGTGGATCGCCTCCGTGACCCCCGGTGGCATGCTGTTCGGGAACCGGCGGGGGACGACGCGGGTGATCGCCTCGCTGCACGGCTGGGTGGCCGACACGCTGGTGGTGACGGTGCGCGGAGACAGCCCGCCCCGTCTGGCGCTCCAGGACTCGCTGGGGGAGGTCGACGGAAAGACGTGGGTGGTGGTGTCGGATCCCCGGCCGCGGATCATCGAGGCGGATGGCCGCCCGGTGCTGTGGCTGCGCGGCAACGGCCAGTACGCCGATGGGCTCATCAGCCGCGGCACCTTCGACCTCTCGCGGGGCGCGACCCTGACGGTCGAGTTCCGGTTCGCGCCCCTGCGCTCCACCGGGGACCGGCTGGTCATGTGCCTCCAGGACAGCGAGCGGCCCCCCGGCTCCAGGGGACGGAGGACCCGGGCTGGCGGATCCGGCTTTCCGGGCCCTCCAGCGACCCCCCGCTCCTGGTGCGGAACGTGAGCCTGTGGCTCGGTCCGGGGGACCGGCCCGGCAGGTAGCGCGGCCCCCGGGGGGCCTTCCGGCCTCGATCACGGGTCCGGCGCGGCGCCGCCGTCCCGCTCACCTCCATCCGGCCCGTCGTCGCGGCGCACGATCCGCTTCGTATGCCGGATCCGGGTGGCCGCGATCCAGCGTCCGTCGGGCGACACCTGCGGGTGGAACAGGTTCGCCGCGTCGTGGGTGAGCTGCCGCGGCTCCCCCCCGGAGCGGGGGACGGCGAACAACTGCTGGTGGCCGTCGACGAGCGCGGAATAGACGAGCGTCTCCCCGTCGGCGCTCCAGTCCACGCCCCCGTACTGGTTGCCGGTGAACGCGATCACACGGCGAGGGGACGCGCCGTCAGGAGCGATGACCCAGAGCTCCACGTCGCTCGAGCGCGGGAGGGCGAACGTGAGCGCGATCTCCTCCCGGGCCGGGGACCAGGCGCCCCACGCGGGGATCCCGGGCGCATCGGCCGGGGACGGAATCCGCGTCTGGCCGACGGGCGCGCCCGTCTCGGGGTCGATCTCGACGATCCACGCCGCCCCGCCGCGGCTCCCGGGCTCGCGCTCGCGGTCCCACGAGTCCATGAGCAGCCGGCGTCCGTCGGGCGCCCAGTCGGGCGTGCCGACCTCCCACCCGAAGTCGGTGAGCCGGATCTCATCGGTGGTGGGCGCGTCGGGCCGGCGCAGGTATATGTCGTCGGTGCTGCCCTCGGCCCCGTACCGGGCCACGGGGGTGGGGGAGCGGTGCGAGTGGTAGGCGATCCACTTCCCGTCGGGCGACCAGGTGGGGGAGAAGTCCTCGTGGTACCCGGTGATGATCGGGGTGACGGGGCCGGTGGGGCGTCCGTCCGCGTCGATCTCGACGACGCCCCCGTCGAGGTTGAGCGCCCAGTCGGCGAGCCGCCAGCCGCCGGTGGTGACGCCGATCGCGCGGCTGTCGGTCCGCCACGTCGGCCCCTGGACGCCCTCGGCCACGACGCGGGTCTCACCTCCCTCGGCGGGAACGACTACGGCCTCCGAGCGGGTCTCGATCGACTCCCAGTAGAGCGCGCCATCCGCGACCACCGGGGCGAGCTCCTCCGCAGAGGTCTCGACCACGGGCCGAAGCGCGCCGGTCGCGAGATCGAGCGCGTAGATGTCGAGGTCGCGGGCGGCGTCGGGCTCGTGCCGGGAAGTGGGCTCGGGGACGCCGTCGCTCGCGAGCGCGAGGTACGCCGTACCTCCATCATCCGAGACGGCGAGCCTCGTCCCCCCCGAGTAGCCGTCGAGACCCTCCCCCACGGTCCGCGTGTCGTCGGTGCCGAGGTCGAGGGCGTACAGCGTGTATAGCCCCCGGCGATCGGGGACGAGAAGGAGGAGGGTGGAATCCGTCCCTCCCCACGCGACGGCCGACACGGCGCCCGGCGCAGGATGGGGGGTCGGCGCCGCGCTCCCGTCGGCGGGCCCCACCTGGAGCGAGGGCCCGTCGGGCCCCGGCGGTCCGACGTACGCGATGAGCGCTCCGGAGGGCGACCACACGGGTCGTGCGGACGGCGGGATGTGGGGCAGCGCCCCCGCCATCCCGTCCGGGTCGTCGATCCGGAACCAGCCGGTCTCGCCGCTCGCCAGCCGACCCGCGACGACGGGGCGTCCGGCGCGGTCGAACGTCCCGAGAAAGGCCTCTTCGAGCCCGCCGCCGAGCCGAATCTCGCTCCCCGTGTCGAGATCGATGAGCCGCGTGTAGTCGAACAGCGCCCGCCGACCATCGGGGGAGACCTCGAGCGAGGTGAAGTACGCCTCGAACCAGGCCGGCGGCGAGTCTGTGAACAGGGTCTCCCCGGACGCCGTGGCGTCGGTCGCGGATCCCTCGGGCGAGTCGGACGCGCACGCGCCGAGCAGCGCGACGAGCATCAGGGGCGCGAGCGACGCGCTAGCCATCCGCGTCATGCGGGCGGGGGCGATCAGGCGGGCGACGGCGGGAGAGGAGCGGCGCCGGGTCGGGCGGCGATGTCGGGACACGGGGACCTCCGGGGCAGGGGACCGCCCCATCGTTTCCCGCCGACACCACCGCGGCAAGGGGTCGATCTCAGCTCGCATCCGGCCCGACCGCCGCCGGGTCGATGCGGTAGAAGCCCACCAGAAGTTGGTACAGCTCGGGCTGATCCGCGCGCAGTTCGTCCGGACGGACGAAGAACGTCTCCGTCGCCACCGCGAAGAACTCGGCCCGGTTCCGCGCGCCGTACGGGTCGAGGATCGTCTCCTCGCCCGCCTCCGTGCGGGCCACGTGCTCCGCGAAGCGGGTGGAGAGGAGCGCCCCCCACGGTCGGTACGCCGAGCCCTCGTCGAGGAGGGGGATGCCATCCATGCTCCCGTCCTCGGCGTCCAGCATGTGCGCGAACTCGTGCAGGACGACGTTGCCGCCGGCCGCCGGCGAGACGGTGGAGTGCTCGACGGCATCCCACCCGAGCACGACGACCCCGGTCGGCCACGCCTGGCCGCGGAGCGGGACGTCGGGCGGCACGATGTGGCCGGAAGCGAGCGTCGGTGCGGTCTTCGGGACGAACGAGGTCGGATACACGAGCACGCGCCGCACGCGCAGGTAGCGCGGGTAGGGAAGGTGGAGCAGGAGGAGACACGCCTGCGCGGCGATCGTCACCCGGATCTCCTCGGTCACCACGAGACCGGCGACCCCCTCGATCGGCACCTCCTCGAGGAAGAGCTGCATCAGCCGCAGGAGCCGCTCCCGATCGTCCGCAGGCAGACAAGCCGCGAGCGGCACGCGGTGCGCCACGAGATCGGGCCACGTGTCGGGGATCGGATCGGTCGGCAGGCGCACGCCGGCCCACGGGGAGAGCCGCTCCAAGAGCTCGCCCAGCCGTCGCGGCAGCTCGCGCAGAACCCGCGGCAGCTCGCGCACGACCCGGATCAGGCCACGCACCGCATCACCCATCGCGGCCGGGGCGCCGGCCCCATCTCCTCCGCTCCGTCTCGCGAGCTTGCGAATCGTATATGCGAAACGCATACACCCTGCCAGACGGTACGCGGGTTCTCGCGCCTCGCGAAGCTTTCGAATCGCAACGTTGCGATACGGACCCGTGATGACCCATGGCGTCGGACCCGCGGTGACTCGCGGTGGTTGGCCCCGCGATGACCCATGGCGTGGGACCCGCAATGCCCCGGGGCGTGGGACCCCGACCTGCGAGCGAGTCGCCGCCCCGCCATCGAGCGGCCCTCAGGCTCCTTCGCGCCCGGTCTCGCGCGCGAGTGCGTACCGGTCGCGCCGGCTTCAGCTTCGGATGGAGACGGTGGTCTGACGGATGTTGGGCTGGACGCGAATGAGGACCACGTCTCCCGCGTCGAGGAAGAACTCCTGCGACTCGAATCCCGTCGACGGACCGATCGTCCTCACCTGGAACCGAACCCGTACCCCGACAGGGATCGCTGGGGGCAGCGACAATCGTCCGTCGCCCAGCGGGGCCACCTCGCCCAGGCGATGCGACTGCCCGCCGTATCTGGCGTACACGATCACCTCGTAGGTGCCGCGGTTCTGGACCTCGACCTCGACGGGATCGCCCACGCGCGGGTCGACACCGGGCCTGGCTGCCGACGCGCAACCGCCGGCGAGCGCCACAACGTGTATCACCATCAGCTGTCGGAGTCGAATCATGGGCCGCCGTCCCCGGGACGCGTTCCGCGCCGCGTCCAGATGAGGATCGCGCCGCACGCTCCAGGAGCCAGTGTGGCGTACTTGGGGGGGATCTGGCTAGCGGCCGGGTACACCTCGATGGCGCCGAGGTCGGGAACCGTCACGTCGTCGACAGAGCTCCCCGCCAGGTGGAGCCCGTCCACGAAGATGGCCGGGTGACAGCCGATCGCGTCCCGGCCCATGGTGATCTGGGGCCGTCCCCCGGAGTTGCTCGGTCCGACGCGCAGCCCGGGGACGCGACGCAGCACGTCACTCGTGCGGTTGGGGTTCTGCCGCTCGATCTGCTCGAGCGTCACGAACTCGCCGATCCCCCTGGCCCGCCGCCGCTCGAACTCACGCAGGCCGAGCCGGAACTCGCCGCGCTCGATCTGCACTTCGAGCTCCGCTATGCGCACCACATGCGGGGCGAGCAGAAGGACAACGCGTGTCGTGACATTCGCCTCGAGATCGATCGGGGTAAAGCCGGGCTCGTAGCCGACATAGCGCACCTCGAGCGTGTCCTCGCCGGCCAGGGCCTCGGGGATGCTGAAGTGTCCGGAGCTGTCCGCGAGCGCGCCGCGGCGGGCACGCCGGAGCGCCACGGTGGCGCCGACGAGCGGCTCGCCGGTGACCTCCGACACGATCTGCCCCACGAGCCGGGCCGGTTGCGGCCCCGCCGTGTCGACCGCCGCATCTGGATCCTGGGCGCGGAGTCCACCCGGCGAGGCCGTGAAGAACAGCACGGCGCCGAGCGCGACGAGGGAGACACGCGAGGGGCGGGAAGTGCGACGGGGTACTCGCCGGGTCGAGTTCATTCGCTCAGCCCCTCGCCCTGGTCCAGACGAGGATGACGCCGCACCCGGCGCCGTACCCCTGGTACTGGGCGGGGGCGGTGGCGGCGGTCCGGTGCACCTCGATCCCCTCGATCATGTCGCGCGGGATCCGCTCGATAACCGAAAACGCGTTCTCGCCCGTGAACCCGGCCATGAGGTTGTCGGTCAGGCCCCCGATCGGCTGGCCGTTGAGGAACGTGAGCGGCTCGCAGGTGTCGGCCGTGGCGCCGCTGACCCTTCGTCCCACGTCGATCTCCCAGCAGTTCGACGCCCGCATGCGGGTCAGGGGAGCCGTTTCCCCGTTCGCGTCCCGGGTGTTGGGGCGGGCCGGCCCGAGCGCCCCGGCGGTGATGGACGAGGGGCGTCGCAGGCACTCCTGCACCTGCACCCCGGGGATGCGACGCATGTTGGCGACGATGTCCCGCGCTTCGAGGTCCTCGTGCGTGATGAAGTTGCCCATCTTGCGCTCCATCCGCTCGTAGAACCCCGCAAGGCGCGGATTGCCGACGGAGCGCTCGATCTCCACGTGGAGCGTCGGAAGGGGCACGGGACGCGTCTGGAGCGTGAGGAGCGCGAGGCTGACCGTCCCCTGCGTGAGGGTCACCGCGGCGGTGTCGGACACCGTCCCGAGGTACTCGGTGAGCACGCGGTGCGGTCCCATCGGGACGCCGACCATGACGAACGTTCCGTCCTCGCCGGTGATCCGCTCGACGTCGGTTCCGAGCAGCCGGACCCGCGCGCCACTCACGGGCTTCCCCGTCTCCGCGGACTTCACCACGCCGCGCAGCGTGGCCCCGGGAGTCGCGCCGGTCGTCGCCTCGGCCACCGTCACGGGGGCCACCTCGAGCTCGCGGATCACGAGACCGGATTCGGGCAGCGGAATCGTATCCGGCTGGCCCAGCAACCCCTGGCCGGTCGCCTGCGCGATGAGACCGGACGGGTCGAGTCCGCACACGAGGAACGAGCCCTCCTCGTCGGCCTGGACGGCCGTCGGCTCGCCTCCGGCGACGCTCCGAACCCAGACGAGGGCGTCGGGCAGGGGATCGCCCGTCGCCCCGTCCCGCACGCGGCCGAGGAGGGCGAGCGCCCTCGGCGGAGGGCGTTCCGCCCGCTCCGCCTCGGACTCGGGGGCGTCGGAGCGGGGGGGGCCGCACACCTCCTCGACGAGCGCCGTGGTCGACATCTCGAGCCGCACGCGGGACGTCGCCTCCCCGGTCACGGTCAGCTCGCGCTCGTCGGCCGGAACGCCCGCGAGGCGGGCGTCGGGGTGCTCGAGGGCCACGATGTAGTTGCCGGGGGTCACGAAGTCGAGCTGGAACCGGCCGTCCACGTCGGTGCGGGCCGTGCGTTCGGTCCCGACGAGCCGCACGGTCGCGCCAGCGAGGGGCGCCTCGCCCGGCTCGTCCACGGCCCGCCCGACCACCGTGCCCCACTCGGCGAGCGCGAGCTGCCGGCCGTCGGGGAGCGCGAGGCGCACGACCTCGCCCCCGATCTCGCGGTACACGGCCACGGAGGTGGTGAGGCGCTGAGTGATCGTGTTGCCACCGACACCCCGCTGGAGCGTCGGGCGCACGCCCTGCCGGTATACGGGGACGCGGATCCACCAGCGCGAGGCGAACCAGTCGCCGGAGGGAGAGCGGCGGAACTCGAGTCTTCCTCCGGCCCAGGCGTCACGGGGGAGCGACACCTCGTCGAGGCGGGTGTAGTCGAACTCGATGTGGTGCAGCTCGGCCGTCACCGGATCGAGCCACAGGACGCCCTGGACGTCGGCGTGGTCCTCCGAGCCGGCGGGCTCGAACCCGATCCCGACCCAGCCCGCGTTCTCCTCCTCGCCCTCGACCAGGCGCAGGCAGTGGTCCTCGAGGAACAGGTCCGAGAGCAGCACGTCGGCGTCGGGGACGTAGAAGTGGTAGGCGGACCGCTCGTCGCGCTGCACGTATCCGTCGGCGGCGAGCTGCGCGGCGGGGAGGCTCACGAAGGAGGCACGTCCGGTCTGCGAGCCGCGGGTCGTCTGCTCGTCTTCCACCCGCCAACTGCCGGGCTCGAGCACCCGGTTCCACCTGAGGAGATCGAAGCGGATCGAGCCGCTCGCCTCGGTCCAGCGCGTCATGCGGAGCGCCTTGCGGGCCTCCTCCCACACGCGCAGGAGGTCGTGTCGGGCTCCAGGAGCCGGCACGCAGCGCCCCTCGATCGACACGACGAGGTTGCCGAGGTCGATGGGGCGGACGGGGATGCGGAACTCGCGCGATACGATCCCGCCGGGTCCCGCCGCGAACGGCTCCGAGGTCCACGTGTCGAACCCGATGCGCTGCACGCGCAGCCGGTACTCTCCGCGGGCGCGCACCCGCAAGGCGAACGTGCCCTCGCCGCCGGTGATCCCGGAGACGACTTCGCTCCCCGTGTCGTCGAGGAGGCTCACGAACGCGCCTTCGATCGGCCTACCCAGATCGGCCGACAGCGCGGCGCCCCGCACCTCCTGGCCCCGTGCCCCGGCGGCGCCTCCGAGCAGCACGACGGCGGCGGCGACGATGGTGTCCCTGGCTCGGACGATGGTCTTCATGCGGCTCCCCGCCGGGTTGGGTGGCCGGCCACGATGCGGCGTTCCGTGCGACATCGGACTGCTACCCCGGACCGGACGCTTCGCTCCCCTCGCCGCCCGCTGCACTTCGCGTGGTGGGGGAGGGCCGCCGTTCCTGGATTCGAAGGGTCCTTGTCGGATGAGGTACGAAGGATGCCGAGGGACCGGGACGCACCGCTCGGTGTCCCGCCTACCTGAGCGGGGGATCGCCGAAGACGGATTCCAGTCTCGGCGACCCCCCGCGCGGGTCCTTCCTACATGGACGTCGGCGCACGACCCGTCATGGGGTCGTGAAGCTGCACATGCCCACGGACCAGTTCGGGTTGTTCTGCTCGCCGAAGTCGAGCGGCAGCACCACATCGGCTCCGTACGTCCCGCCCTTGTGGTAGTCGCCAGCCGGGAAGACCGAGCTCTCCGAGCGGCCGTAGTCCCTGATCAGCCGCCGCAGGTCACCGAGCCGGTGCCCGGTGCCCCACATCCAGAACGCGCGCTCGCTCATCAGGAGATCCACCTGACCGGCGGCCGTTCCCGGATCGGTGAGCGGAGCCAGCGTGGTGGTCGGGTTGTTCGGCCCCGGAACATACGAGCCGTAGTCCGGGATCCGCGCCGCCATCAGAGTGGCGACCTGCGACCGCAGGTCGTTCAGGATCGTGATCATGCCCGCGGCGTTCCCCGCCGCGAGGGCGGCCTCGGCCTCGATGAGGCGGGCCTCTACGCCGTCGGCCAGCACGACGGGTGCCGCGCGACTCTCGGAGTACTTCTGCGAGTAGAAGATCGTGTTGATCCCGTCGAACCCGGTCCCGCCCTGGACCCACGGGATGCGCGGGTCCTGCGCGGAGCGGAACGGGAGCCCGTTTCCGCCCTCCATGTCGGACAGCGAATAGCGCCCGTTCGACTGGAGATTGAAGATCGGGTTCTCCTGGTCCCCCGTGTTCGCCGAGTGGGGGATCACCCGCAGGAATGACGTGGGCACCGAGGACACCGCCTGGGCGGCCTCGGCGTAACGCCCGAGGTTCACGAGCGCGCGCCCTTTGCCGACCCGGGCGGCGTCGTTCGAGCCGTCGATCCCGATTGCGGCGTCGAACCGCACGACCGCGTCCTCGAAGACCTGCTGCGTGCTCACCGGCGTCCCGGCGCTCTGGAGGTCGAGCTCGCCCTCCGGGGTCAGCTCGCTGAACGGGATCCCCGAGCAGAAGCCCTCGCCCAGCGCCAGGTGCGTGTAGCCCTCGAAGAGCTTCATGTCGGCGGCCTCCGGCGCGCTCCCGCGGCCGGCCTCGCCGAGCGCGTCGAACGCGCGGATCGCCGCGCGCCGGGCCTGGTGGAGCTCGTTGTAGCCCGCGTCCGACGTGTTGCCCTGCTCGATCGTCTGCTGCGCCCGCTGATCGGTCGCGATGCGCGTGGTGAACGTCTCCACATCGTACAGCTCATCGGTGATCAGCATGCTCGTCGACAGGAAGCGGTCGGTGAGACCGCCGCCGCTGTACGCCGTGTTGAAGTCGCGGATCGCGCCCGCGACGAGCAGGTCGACCGCCGCTCCCTGCGGGGTCACGAACTCCCGGTCCGTGACTTCCAGCGTGCCCTTGCAGCCCGGGAGGGGGATCACCGCGAGTGACGCGATGAGCACCACCCAGCGGGTGCGCGTCATCGCCCTTGTATTCTCGACTGCGTTCGTTCGAAGCATATCGAACACTCCCGTTCGGTTCGTCGCCCTCCGTCCGGCGCCGGCACGGTCCCGCCGCGAGGGCGGCCCGTGCCGGTCGACCGGCGGATTCGGGCGAGCGTGGTCTCGGAGAGCCTCAGAACCTCACGTCCAGACGGAGCGTAAAGACCCTGATCGGCGGCTGCGTGTTGAACTCGCCCGACGTGAAGTTCGTGTTTCCACCGCTCTCGTTGACCTCCGGATCGAGACCCGAATAGCCGGTCCACGTGGCCATGTTGCGGCCGGAGAACGTGAGACTCGTGCGGTCGAGCAGCGGGTTCCGATTGCGCATGCTCGGCGGCGCGGTGAGCGTGACGGAGACCTCCCGCCACTTCAGGAACTTGGCGTCATCGATGTAGCCACCCCGCGGTCCGAGGAAACGGGCCGCGATGAACGCCGCCTGCTCCTCGAGGGTCGCGTCCTGGGCGCCCGTCGCCCGGCACCCGCGCCCGGATGAGCCGAACTGGCTGCACCGGAACCGCTCGGTGTCGTTGACGAGCGAGTGGCCCCCGCGCGCGTCGAACAGACTGTTGAGGCGCAGGAACTGGAACAGCTCGATGTCGGCCGACAGCGAGGCCGTCCACGTCGGGATCGACTCGTTGATGAAGCACGCGGCCGGCTCCTCGGAGCAGTCGAGACCGCCCACGGTGACCTCGTCGATCGAGAGCAGCCCGTCGCCGTTCGCGTCGTTGAACGTGTACGTGTCCTGGAAGTACGCACCCGCCGGGAAGCCTTCCTCGTGCCGCTGTGTGCCGCGATTCAGCACGATCGGCTCCACCCCTTCGCCCAGCGCCAGCACCTTGTTGTTGAGCGTCGTGAACTGGAGCGTGAAGTTCGCGCGCGCGTTCCGCGTGTCGACCGCGAGGGCCCGGAGGGACGCCTCGATGCCCTGGTTGCGGACCTCGCCCAGGTTCTCGAAGAACGTCGTGGTGAGGCCGAAGGAGCCGGGGATCTCCCGCTCGATCAGCGCGTCCTTGGACTTCTTGTGGAAGTACGTGAAGCCGAGGCCGAGCCGGTCGTGGAACATCCCGAGGTCGAAGCCGCCCTCGAACTCGGTGGCGCGCTCCGGCTTGAGGGCTTCGTTGCCGGTCTCGCTCAGCGTGACGCCGGCGGCGTCACCCGTGGGTGTCGTGGCCGTGACGGGTCCGAACAGCGTGATCGCGTCCCGGAAGTCGGGCCGCAGGCCGGCCACGCCGAACGAGCCGCGGAAGCGGAGCTCGCTGATCCAGTCGGCTTCCGGGAACCATTCCTCATCGCTGATCAGGTAGGAGAGGCTGGCGGACGGATAGACCTGGATCGGCGCGTTGCCGCCGAAGTTGCTGTTGTCGTCCATGCGGACGGAACCGGTCAGGAACAGCCGGTCGCGCCACGCGAACTCCTGCTGGAAGAACGCGCCGACCGTCACGACGTCGAGGAACAGCTCGCCGATATCGAACCGCGTCGTCGTCGCGTCGCACGACGCGAGCCCGAGGACGAGCCCGGCGCCGAAGCAGTTGATCCCGTCGAGGACCTCTTTCTGGAAGCTCCCGCCACCGGTCGTGGTGGATTCGATGTCGTCGGTCAGATCGAACGCGGCGGTGAGCGACGCGTTCCCGGTCCAGTTATAGCGCTGCGAGCGCGTCGCATCGCGGAACCCATCGACCCAGTCGGAGGCCAGGTTGTCGAGGCCCGGCTGAATGTTGGTCTGCTCGAAGGCACTGGCGATATCGACCCCGAACGTCCCCTGCGCGCTCAGCCAGTCGAGCGGCCGGAACGAGGCGTTGACACTCGCCGTGAACCGATCCACGTCCTGATTGCTGAGCGAAGACTCGCCGAGGTCCGCGAGGTTCCGGACGAACCCGAAGTTCTGCTTGTTCGGGCCCCCGTTCGGGTCATCGCCCGGGACGAACCCGGCCATCCCGATGAGCCCGTTGAGGAGCGGGCTGAAGATCGAGTTGTCGTTGTTGAGAAAATGCACGTTCCGCGACACGTACCCGACGCTCAGCGACGCGTCCAGGTTCTCGGTGAGCCCCGCGTCGAGGTTCGTGCGTACGCTCCACTTGCGCTCGCTGTTGAAGTCGTACGGATCGGTGGTCGGGGCCTCGGCCGAGGTGACCGACCGGATAATGCCGTCCTCGCGCTCGTACTCGCCCGAGATGAAGTACGTCGACTGCGCCGAGCCACCGCCGACGTTCATGCCGAACTTCTGTCGATCGCCGGTGCGAAATGGCGACGTTCGGGGGTCGAGCAGCGTGTTGAAAGACAGGAAGTCGTCCTGCGTGCAGCTCCCGGCCGCCGCGCTGTGGTTCTCGCAGCGCTTCCAGTCCGTGGTGTTGAAGCCGCTCTCGATGAACACCGGCGCGTTCGGGTCGCCGATCGACTGGACGGCGACATAGTTGGCCGGGTAGTCCGTCTTGTCGTTGAGCAGCCCGCCCTCGGCGTAGAAGTGCCAATCCGTGCCGCCCGGCGTGCCGCGCCTGGTCTTGACGATGATGACCCCGTTTGCGCCCACCGCGCCGTACAGCGCCGCGGCCGAGGGGCCCTTCACGATCTCGATGCTCTCGATCTCTTCCGGATTGAGGTCGTTGAGGCGGGACGGGTCCTGCCCGCCCGTGAGCAGCGAGGTCTGGCCCTGCGAGGCGCTGTACTGGATCCCGTCGACGATGATCAATGGCTCGTTGGTGAGCGACAGGCTCGAGGAGCCGCGGATCCGGATTCTCTGCGACGTCCCGGTCGTGCCGGAGACGTCCTGGAGGATCACGCCTTCGGTTCGTCCGGCGAGGAGATTCGAGAAGTCCTGGATGGACCCCTGGTTGATCTCCTCGACGTTGATGTCACCGGTGTTCGAGCCGAGCTGACGTCGTCGGCGCTCGAGGCCCGTGACGACGTTCACGGTCACATCCTCCAGCCGGACCGCCGACACCTCGAGCTGGAAGTCGATGGTCGTCGACTGGCCGGCTCGCACGGTGACCGATTCCGTCGTGTTCCGGAAGCCGATCAGCCGCACCTCGACCTGGTGGGATCCCGCCGGGACCGGGGCGAGGCGAAACCGCCCGTCGCGGCCGGTCAGTACCCCGATGTCGAGGGCGGGGATGTACACCTGGGCGCCGTTGACGGGCTCCAGGGTCTGGGCGTTGACCACCGTGCCGGTGACCGCGCCCTCCTGAGCTCGTGCCGTGCCCGCCGATAGCGCAAGCAGCGCGAAGCCGGTGAGCACACCGGCGCCGATGCGCGCGAACCACGTTCGAAGCATATGACACCTCCTTCTCGGGTGGTACGTCGCGGAAGACGCATGGGGGCAGGGACGCAACGTCCCGCGTGGATGCGCGGTGCGTCCCTCATCCCGGCCCTTCATCGCACCCTCCGGTGGCAAAACACACTGCTCATTGCTGCTCGTTGCGAGGCGAGCGCCGGTGGCAACGCGCGGCCGATGGTGTCGAAGTGAACTGCCTCCCCGAGCACGTGTCGACCCGTCGAGCCTGGGGGTCCTGCGGCGAGGTTCCTGGCGCGCCTGGGGCTTTCGAAGACGATCCGCATACGCTCGGTCTCTATCTCGGGGCGAGCCATGTCAGTATGACCCGTAATGCTGGGGAGCACACCGACATTCATTAGAGGGGGGGGGCGGCTCCGTGTCAATGCGGTGGAGGCCGTGCCTCGTGGGTCGGACATGGCCGTCACCTCCGCACGACGTCGGGGGCTCGTACGGCGATCTCGCGAGCGCCGGGAGTCACGGGGTGCCTCGTCTCGGCGCCGCCGGGCCAGCGCACGAGGAGCGCGCGGGGCGCCTCCCGGAGCCCGAGCACCTGCCCGGGGTCGTCCTGGGACCAGTGCCCGGACCCCGCCTTCACTTCCCTGGCCGGCCCGAAGCCATCCGCGTACTCCAGGCGCACGATCGCGCCGACCGCGTACGGGTTCGCGGGCGGGCCGGCGAGCCGGACGCGGAGGCCCGGAGCGCCCCCGTCGTTGTGGAACAGCCGGGCCGGGGCTCCGTTCTGCGTCACGATGAGGTCGATCCGGCCATCGCCGTCGTAGTCCGCGAAAGCCGCGCCCCGCTGGTCGCCGTAGATACGGATCCCGCTCTCCCGGCCGGGCACCGCCTCGAGCCCGCCCTCGCCGTCTCCCCGCAGCAACAGGCCGCGGCCGGCGATGTGGCGCTCGGTCTCCGGAGCCGTCGGCGAGAAGTTCTGCGCGAGGAACAGGTCCTCGTGACCGTCGCCGTCGACGTCCGCCACGCCGATATGGAACGCGGGCGCGAGCTGTGCCTCCACCGGTAGCGGGACGGGCTCGAACCGTTGGCCGCGGTTCAGGAACAGGACGTGGTCGAGACGGGCCGCCTCGAGGATCCGGGCGCGGCCGGCGGCCGGCCCGAGCGCCTCCTCCACAGTCGAGCGGGCGTAGCGCGAGAACGTCTCGAGCTCGTCCCGCACGAACGGAAGCGCCGATCCCAGGCGCTGGAAGCCCGACAGAGGCACGTATCCGCCGAGGGTCGCCTCCCAGGCGGCGGGCACCACGTCCATCGTGCCGTTCGCGTCCAGGTCACCCCAGTAGAGACGGGAGGGGTGCTCGACCGTCGGCCGCTCCCCCGTGTTGAGGCCCCACGCGACGGCCACGATGTCCGGCCGCCCATCCTCGTCGAAGTCTCCCGTGGTGAGCCCGTTCCAACGGTTCGTGTGCGAGGCGAGCCCCCAGGCCGTGGTCATGTCCCGGAACCGACCGCCCTCGTTGACGAACACGCGGATCGGGCCCCATTCGAGCGCCACGAGCAGATCGGGGTCTCCGTCCCCGTCGATGTCCGAGAACACCGCGGACGTCGCGAGACCGAGCGACGCGAAGACGGCGGCGTTCGCCGTGTCGGGGGCGAACCGTCCCCCCACGTCGAGGAGCAGACGGGAGTCGGCGGGCGTCGGATACTCGGCGGGCACGACGCGGCCGCCCACGAACAGATCCAGGTCCCCGTCCCCATCCGTGTCCGCGAGCGCCATCGGGCCCGTCCCGGCGCGATCTCCGGCCACCACGGCGCCGAGCTGGGGCTGGACCTCCTCGCCGCGGATCCGCCCGGGATCGAGGGCGATCCCGATGACCGACGGACTCTTGCGCGCGGTCTCGGGATCGGGCGCCTCGTAGTTCAGCTGTCCGATCAGGATGAGTGGCGCCCCGGTCGCCGTCGGGAGCTCGAGGACGGTCGACTGGTCCAACGGGGACTCGGGGAGTGTGAGCACGACGCGGGCGAAGCGTCCGTCGTCGTTCCGGAACAGCGTCGGCGTGCCGCCCCGTCCGCTCCCGATCACGAGATCCGGGTCGCCGTCGAGGTCCACGTCGACCCACGCCACGCCGGGTCCCATGTCGCTGAGGCGGTAGGGAAGGAGGGGCTGGCGCGCGAAGTCGTCGTAGGGGGTCTCGACGTGCAGGTGGTCCAGCGCGACCTCGCGGAAGAGCGGGGCGTCGTCGGCGGCCGAGTGTCGCGAGTCGCCCCCGGTCTCGCCGCCCGGCGTCGGGGGCTCGGGCTCGCGGATCGCGTAGACGCGGTCGGGCCGTGCGTCCTCGATCCGGCTACGCGCGCCGCTCCGCCACTCGACCACGATCGTCACCCGCTCCGCGTCGCCCGCGGCGAACGCGTACAGGGGCTCCGAGCCGGACAGGTACAGCCCGCCCGCCGCGACCTCCTTGCGCTGCGCGGGGACCGCGCCTCCGAGGACGCGGATCACGCTCCCGATGCCCTGCGTGTTCGGCGCCCGGCCCTCGAGCCGGACCGCCACGCGTGGCGCGCCCGTCTCGTTCCGGAGCACGAGCGCCGGGTCGCCCATGCGGTTCACGATGACGTCGAGGTCGCCGTCTCCGTCGAGGTCGCCCGTCGCGATCCCGTGCGAGATGTCCTCGTCGGTGCCGAAGCCCCACTCCTCCCCCACGCTCACGAAACGCAGACCGCCATCGTTCCGAAACGCGACGTTCCGGAGCCGGAGCGGGCGATAGAACAGGAGATGCTGCCGCCAGTCCTCGAGAACGGCGTTCATGAGCCGGATCTGTGTGTCGGCGTCCATCACATCGTGGAGGTGCCCGTTCGGGATCAGCAGGTCCTCGTCGCCGTCGAGATCCACGTCGAGGAACAGCGTCGACCACGACCAGCCCGAGGCGTCCAGGCCCGCGTACTGCGCGGCCTCCGCGTAGGTGCCGTCGCCGCGGTCGAGCAGGAGGACGTTCCGCTGCACCTGCTGGGAGGTCGCCACCTCGCCCGGGAGACCCGACTCGAGACCCACGACGGGGAAGCTGGCGCGCGACCGCGCCGGGTCCCGGCTCCGCATGTCCACGGCGAAAATGTCGAGATCGCCGTCCCCCTCGACATCCGAGAAGTCCGCGGCCATGCACGAGGCACTCGTCGTCCGGATGGCGAACGGAGCGAGGCTCCTGAACGTGCCATCCCCGTCGTTCATCCAGATGCGGTCGGGGCTCTGGAAATCGTTGCAGACGTACAGGTCCGGGTCGCCGTCGCCGTCCAGGTCCTGGAATCGGGCCGACAGTCCCCAGTCGGGTGGTGCCTCGACGAGCGGGCGACCCGTGTCGTCCAGAAACCGACCTCCGTCGAGCGGTGACTCGACGAACCGCCCCGTCCCGTCGTTCAGATAGAAACGATCCGGCTCCCCGATCTGGAAGCGGCGTAGCCGGTTCCCACGCCACTCGACTTCGTAGTGCGCGCGGAACCCCGGCGCGACCGCGATCGTGTCGCCTCGCCGTTCGATCGTCAGGGCCATTGTCCGCTCTTCCGGCGGGAACAGGTCGTTGACCGAGGCACGCTTGTAGTTCGCCACGTAGAGGTCGAGGTCGCCGTCCCCGTCCACATCCGCGAGGGCCATCGTGGTGCTGCCGCGGTCCGATTCGAGCCCGGCGTGGGCGGTGACGTCCCGGAACCGTCCCGTCCCGTCGTTCTCGAACAGCGCGTTGGGGCCGCCGAGCGCAGTGAGGAGGAGGTCGAGGTCGCCGTCCCCATCCACGTCGGCAAACACCGCGCCGGTGGAGAAACGATCCGGCGCGTCGACGCCCGCGGCGGCCGCGATCTCCTCGAACCGCCAGCCCCCGCGGTTCAGGTAGAGCGCGTTCGGCCCCTCGAGCCGCGCGAAGTACACGTCGGCGAGACCATCGCCGTCGATGTCGCCGATCGCCACGCCCGAGCCGTTGCTGCGGATCTGGTTCTCGAGCAGCCGCTCCTCGCTGATCCGGTTGGCGAAGGAGATCCCGGTGCGCGAGGGCGACAGCGACCGGAACCCGGGCCGGCCGTTTGGAACGGCGAGCTCCCGCCAGCGGTGGTCCGTCGCTTCATGCCATCGGGTGGGCTGGACGGGGACCTCATCACGCCCGCACGCCGCCGTCGCCGCTGCGAGCGAGACGACGCCCGCGGCGAGGGCCCGCCGAAACTCTCGCGGTAGCGGCCGATTCACGGCCCGGCATCTGACCGCGAGAGCACCGCCACGACCCGTGAGGCGAGCGTGCGATTGAGTGCCTCCCAGCGTTCGACGACCGCGGCGCCGGACCACTCGGAGCGCGCCGCGGTCGCGTAGTCGGTGCCGCTCGGGAGCGGGTGCTCGGCGAGGAACGCGCGCACCGACTGGAAGGCCTCGAGCACCCGGGGGTCGATGCCGTCCCCCAATCCCTCCAGGCGTTGTCCGAGCTCGGCCCACTCGCGACGGGCGTCGGCGTCGGTGATGATCCGGGGCACCCGCACTCCGCGGGCCGAGGCCGATCCCAGGACCTCGCCGCGTCCCGCCGCCCCACCTGTCGCAACGAACACCGTGACGGCCTGCCCTTCGAGGGCGAAATCGCGGAAGCCGACGAGCCGGAAGAAGCCCGCCAGGGCGAGCTGGAGATCCGTTCGCAGCCGGTCCTCGGCGAGGTCCATCTGCCGGGCACGGATGTCGTCCCGTGTCTCGGAGCCGGGTGCGGAAAGCGTCGAGCCGGCGACGGACGGGTCGGAGAGAAGCCGCTCGCCGGCCACGGCCAGCGCGCCGCCGAGGAGAAGAAAACCGATCCGTTCGAGGGCTCTGTTCACTCGTCGCTCAGTTTGGGCCGACGCCGCCCGCGAGGACGGACGATGCGGTATCCAGGACGGTGGCGAAACCTACCCCGGCGCCCACGTGCGGGCGAGGCGATGCGGACCCGCCGGACTGCTCCACGACGCCGCCCACTCCCCTCACCTCACCGGTCGCGCCGGCTTCAGGTAGCGCGCCAGGAAGCGCCAGATCTTCTGCCTGATCTCCCTCGCCGCCGGCGTGTCGAGGCGATCGAAGTGGTGGCCGCCCGGCAAATCCTCGAAGATCTCGTACTCGAACCCGCTCTTCCCGGACGCCTTGAGCGCCTGGATGAGCCGCTCCACCTCGAGCACGTTCACGTCCTCGTCGTTCGTGTTCGTGTGGATGAGGAGGGGCGTGCCGTCGTACTTGTCGGTGTTCCAGGACGGGGAGCGCCGGCGATACTCCTCGACGTCCTCGTACGCCGTCTTCCCGATGTGGTAGTCGGCCGAGTACAGGTCGCGGTAGCCCTCGGTCTTGTAGCCCATGCGGGCGATCAGGTCGCTCACGGGGACGCCCGCGAACGCGGCCGCGTACGCGTCGCCGTGCTCGAACACGTTCATGAGCGTGTGGAGGCCGCCGTGGCTCCACCCGATGATCCCCACCCGGTCCGCGTCGAGGAAGTCGTACGTGTCGAGCATGAAGTTGCGGGCCGCGTACGTGTCCTCGATCTCGAGCCCGCCGTAGTCGATCGCCCGGTAGGTGCCGCCGCCGTATCCGGTGCTGCCGCGATACTCGGGCGCCACCACCGTGTATCCCTGCGCGAGCATCTCCCTGAGCACGTTGACGGTGCCCGACTCGAAGTTCGCGTGCACGCCCCCGTGCGGGAACACGAGGAGCGGCTGCGAGTGGCGACTGCGGTCGAGCTCCCTCGGGATGAACACGTAGGCGCGGAACTGGAACGGGTTGCCGGCGCCCTGCGCGGTCGGGTTCGGCTGATAGCGGAGCGGCGGCCCGGTGAGCTGGACGAGGTCGATGTCGGCCACGTCGCCGAGCCGCGTGAAGAACATGAGGTCGTCCACCTGGCGGGAGACGACGTCGAGCTCCTGGCGCAGCGACTCCGTCTCCCGTTCGAGCCGGCGCTCGAGGGCGTCGATGCGGTCGCCCGACTGTTCGGCCTCCTGCGCGGCGGCGGATCGCGCCACGGGGGCGGTCGCGACCGCGGCCAGCGCGAGGGTGACGAGAGTCCGTGCGGCGATGACGAAAGTGCGTGCGGCCATCCTCTCCTCCTTGGGCGTGGGACGCCGGAAGGATGGAGGCGGTGGTCAGGGGAGGAAAGCGGCGCCCGGACGGCCGTGATCGCCGTGCGCCGGTCGGACCCTCGACTCTTCGGGGGATCTGGCGGTCGCCCCGCCCGCGTCCCATGGTACCGAAGATCCCCGACGCCCCGGAGGCATGCCATGGCCTCGCGTCTGTTCGCGGCTCTGAGAACGGCCCTGTACGCGGTGGGATTCCTCGGCCTCGTGGGCTGGCTCGCCCTCGGAACGCGGTCGTTCGATCCGGCGTTCGGCGGTCGGTTCCCCACCTGGACACCGATGGCGGGCATCCTCGTCATGACCGTCGGGTGGGCGATCGTGCTCGCCAGCATCGGCTCGTTCGTGATCGCGGGCCGGGGGACGCCCGCCCCGTTCGATCCACCCCGCGAGCTCGTCGGCGTGGGCCCGTATCGCTGGGTGCGGAACCCGCTGTACGTCGGCGCCCTCGCCGTGTTCGTCGGGTTCGGTCTCCTCGACCGCTCGCCGGCGATGCTGCTGTTCGCGCTCGCCCTCGTGGGGTGCTTCCACGTCTTCGTGCTGGTCTACGAGGAACCGCACCTGGAGCGGACGTTCGGCGAGCCCTATCGCCGCTACCTGCGCGAGGTGCCGCGCTGGATCCCGCGCCGTCCGCGCGACCGGGGGCTCGACAGTGAGGCGGAGGTCGAGGACTGAGGGCGCCCCCCGCGATCGACACCCCGCACGACCGCTAGGGCGACACCGCGTGGAGCTCGACCTCGGGCGCGTCCTCGGCCGCCCGCCGGAGCGCGTAGTCGCTCTCGAACAGGATCATCGGGTGGCCCCGGTGGTCGAACACGGGCGCCCGGTCGTAGCCGCGGCCCAGCTCGCGGATGTCCTCCTTCCTCCCGACGGCCCAGCGCGCGAACCGGTAGGGAAGGCCCTCGAGTCGGGCCTCGACGCCGTACTCGTGCTCGAGCCGGTGGAGGAGGATGTCGAACTGGAGCGGGCCCACCACGCCGACCATCGGCTTCGGGTCCTGGCCCGCCTCGGGGAAGAACACCTGCACGGCCCCCTCCTCGGAGAGCTGCCGGAGCCCCTTGTCGAGGTGCTTCCGCTTGAGGGGATCCGTCAGCCGCACGCGCGCGAAGCGCTCCGGCGAGAAGCGGGGGATGTCGTCGAACGGCGGGCCGCCGTCGGTCGACAGCGTGTCGCCGATCCTCAGGTTGCCGCGATCGTGGATCCCCACCACGTCGCCGGCCACGGCCTCCTCGACCTGCTCGCGGTCCTGCGCGAGGAAGCGTCGCGCCGAGGCGAGCCTCACCTCCTCGCCGTTCCGGAGGTTCGTCACGGTCATGCCGGGCTCGTAGCGGCCCGACACCAGACGCACGAACGCGATCCGGTCGCGGTGCTTCGGGTCCATGTTCGCCTGAATCTTGAATACGAGCCCGCGGAAGGCCGGGTCCTCCGGGTGGACGAGCCTCTCTCCCGCCGTCCTCGGCGCGGGCGGCGGCGCGCGGTCGAGGAAGTACCGCAGGAAGGGCTCCACGCCGAAGTTGAGCAGCGCACTCCCGAAGAAGGTGGGCGTGACCTCCTCGCGGGCGATCGCGCCGGCCGACAGCTCGACGCCGGCCACGTCGAGCAGGTCCGCGTCCTCCCGTACGCGCCGGAGCGCGGCCTCAGGGTAGGCGGCTGCGGCCTCGTCGGCGTGCAGCGGCACCGTCTCCTCGGCGGCTCGCGTGGCCCCCCGGTCCGCGCTCCGCCGGAAGCGGTGCAGGAGGCCCGTGCGGCGATCGAGGATCCCGACACACTCGGTGCCGTCGAGCACCGGCCAGGTGACCGGGGCGCAGCGGATGCCGAGCTCGGTCTCCACGTCGTCGAGGAGCTGGAGCGGATCCACCCCCGTCCGGTCGCACTTGTTCACGAAGGTGAAGATCGGCAGCCGCCGCATGCGGCAGACGTCGAACAGCTTTCGGGTCTGCTCCTCGACCCCCTTCCGGTTGTCGAGCAGCATGACCGCGCTGTCGGCGGCCAGCAGCGTCCGGTACGTGTCCTCGGAGAAGTCCTGGTGGCCGGGCGTGTCGAGCAGGTTGATGTGCCGCCCGTCGTACTCGAACTGGAGCACGCTCGAGGTGACCGAGATTCCCCGTTCCTGCTCGACCGCCATCCAGTCCGAGGTGGCGTGCCGCCGGGCGCGCCGCGCTTTCACCGAGCCCGCCAGGTGGATCGCGCCTCCGTACAGCAGGAGCTTCTCGGTGAGCGTCGTCTTCCCGGCGTCGGGATGGCTGATGATCGCGAACGTACGGCGGCTCGCGATCCCGGCCGCCAACGCGCTCGCGGGTCGGGCGCCGGCGTGCGCGTCCCGTCCGGACTCGGCGTGCGCGTCCCGTCCGGACTCGGCGTGCGCGTCGCCTCGGGGCTCGGCGAGGCTCCCGTCCTGCTCCATGGATCTCCGTTCCGTCCGGTGAAGAAGGCGGCGATGGGTGGCGCATCGGTGGCCACGCCGTCGGCGCGTACCGAAGGGGTCGGCGGTTTGTTCCTTCTTCGCGGCCTCCCCTTCGCGCTCTGCGACGCTTGCCCTCCGCGGCCCCCTCTCGCAGGGTTGCGAATCGAAACCCCGAACTCGCGCCGGCGTCACGCTGGAACGCAGCTTCTGGCGCGTATTGCGAGTGTGCGAATCGCAAGGTTGCGACAAGGGCCTGAAAGGCGCCTGCGCGATCGGGAAGGCGGGACGGCAAGGCGGACAGCGGGACGGCAAGGCGGACAGCGGGACGGACGGTGGACCGGATGGTGGAGCGCACGGTGGAGTCGAGCTTCCGGGACCCCTATCCTCTCAACTCCTCGATAGACGCGAGCCGCTCATGCCCGATTCTCGATCCTCCCCGTCACCTTCGGAGCCTCGCTTCACCCTGCGACTCGATCTGGCCCTCTCGCTCGCCCGCCAGTGGCACGCCGGGCAGACGCGGAAGGGAACCGAGATTCCGTACGTCGGGCACCTAATGCACGTCTCGGCGTTCGTGATCGAGGCGGGTGGCACGGAGGAACAGGCGATCGCGGGATTGTTGCACGATGCGCTCGAGGACGCGGCCGGCATCGCCTCGTACGAGGAGCGACGCGACCGGATCGCCACGGAGTTCGGCGCGGAGGTACTGCAGCTGGTCGAGGGGTGCACGGACGGCTCGCCGCGCGAGCGCCAAGAGATGCCGTGGCGCGAGCGGAAGGAGCGCTACCTCGCGCACCTCGAGAAGGCCCCCGAACGGCTGCTGGTGGTGTCGCTCGCCGACAAGCTCCACAACGCGACCGCGATCCTGCGCGATCTCAGGCGTCGCGGCCCCGTGTTGTTGCATCGGTTCCATGGGGATGTGGCGGGCACCCTGTGGTACTACCGGAGTCTGGCCGACGTATTCACCAGCCGTCTGGACGCGGATACGCGACCGGGGCGCATGGCCCTCGAGCTCGAGCGAGTGGTGGGGGCGATGGAGACCGAGGCGGCCGGGGAGACCTGACGCGCGTCGACCGCGGGAGTCGACCCCCGTCGGGCCTCCGACTAACCCGCGGGCTTCGGGCGCCTCCTACTGGCAGTACACCACGCTGGCCGGTCCGCCGCGGGTTCCCCGGAACGGTCCCACGGTGTCGGTCCCCATCCCGAAGATCGTGTCGGTGACCACGACGCGGAGGGTCAGGCGTTCTCCATCCACCGCGCCCTCGTAGCGGGCGGGATTGCCCAACGCGGCCGGTCCGATCTCCTGGACGTAGCTCCCGTCGGCGGAGAACGCTCCCGCCGGCGACAGCAGCACGGGTGTGCCGAAGGTCCCGTATGCGCAGTCGAAGCGCGCGGCCGCCGAGTCGGAGGTGACCACGAGCGCGAACCCCTCGCCGCCCCACCGGCCGACAAGGAGACCCGGGAGGTCGGTGGTCCCGTCGCCGCATGCCGCGACGAGCGCGGCGCCAGCGAGCACGACCAGCCGCACGGCGCGCGGGCCGGCTGTCGCGGATTGCGTGCGCATGTGGTCTCTCGCTTCCTCCGGTCGGGGTGAATCGACACCGCCTCGCGTCGTCTTCGGCAGTCCTCCTCCGGAGACGTCTTCAGTAGAACAACGTGCACGGCGGTCGCCAGTAGACGGTCGTCGCCTCGCCTCCGTGTGCGAGGTCGACAGCCCGGCGGACGTCGATCGCATCGTCCTCGACTGCCTGGCCAAGGACCCCTCGGAGCGGCCCGACTCGGCCGACGCCTGACCCGGCCGAGCTCCGCCAGCCTGCATCGCCGTCGGCCCCCCGCTAGGTTGTCCCTCCTCTGGGCGGGGTGGGGCGGTCGTCCGGACCCGGAGCCCACGGGTTCCGGGGACCGGTATGAGTTCCTGTTCACGGGCCCCGCTACGTGCGTTACGAGCTGCTTCAGATGGCCGGCCGACTCGCCGCCGACGGCGAGTCCTTCGTGCTCGCCACCGTGGTGCGGCGCGAGGCGCCGACCAGCGCACAGCTCGGTGATACCGCCCTCATCACGCGGGACGGCGAGTTCCACGGCTGGCTGGGCGGGGCGTGCACGAAGGACCTCATCGTCCGCGAGGCCGCCGCCGCCCTCGCGCGCGGCGCCCCGCGACTCGTCGTGCTCACCGCCGACCCGAATGCCGAGCGACGCAACGGCCTCCGGGTGCTCCCCATGACCTGTCACAGCGGAGGCACCGTGGAGGTGTACCTCGATCCGCAACTTCCGGAGGAGCCCCTCCTCGTGATCGGCGCCTCGGAGGTGGCGGACGCGCTGGCGCGCATGGCTCCCGAGCTCGGGTTCCGCGTCCGGCGGGCGGCCACCGGGGCTGCCGACGCGCCCGAGGCCGATGCCGCGGCGAACGCCGGGGTCCCCGGCGCCCCGTACGTCGTGATCGCCACCTACGGTGAGTCGGACGAGTCCGCGCTCCGGCGGGCGCTCGCGCTCGAGCCTCCGTACGTGGGTCTCGTGGCCGGCCGGAAGCGGTTCGAGGCCCTGCGGGAGGCGCTCGAGGCGGCGGGCGTGGACGGCGAGACGCTCGATCGGGTGTCGAGCCCCGCGGGTCTCGATATCGGAGCGCGCACGCCGGCCGAGATCGCGGTGAGCATCCTGGCCGAGATGATCGACGTGCGCCGGATGCGGACGGATGGAGCGCGGGCGGCACGGACCGGCCGCGAGGCCGGGACCCGGGACGGCACTGCGATCGATCCCGTGTGCGGGATGACCGTGTCCCACGACACGCCCCTACGGGTCGAGTTCGAAGGCGCGACGTTCTTCTTCTGCTGTGACGCGTGCCGGCAGCGCTTCCTCGCGACGCCGGAGATGTTCTCGAGCTCGTACGCCGGTTGAGGCGCGGTGGCGGGATGATGCGACGATGACCGATGACGACGATGACCGTTGAGGCGACGATGACACTACGGAGAGAGCGATGATCCCCTCCCGGTTCGACTATCACGCCCCGGGCACGCTCGAGGAGGCGATCGGCCTGCTCGAGAGGCACCCGGAGGACGGCAAGGTGCTGTCGGGGGGCATGAGCCTCCTGCCGGTCCTCAAGCTCCGGCTCGGCTACTCCACGCAGCTCATCGACATCAACCGGATCCCGGACCTGGACTTCATCCGCGAGACGGACGGGGCGCTCGAGATCGGGGCCTTGGCGCGCGAGGCGGATCTCGAGAGCTCGCCGCTGGTGGCGGACCGCTTCCCGATCCTCGTCGACACCTCGCGGGTGATCGCCGATCCCCTGGTCCGCAACCGGGCCACGGTGTGCGGCAACATCGCGCACGCCGACCCGGCCAACGACCAACCGGCCACCATGCTCGCCCTGGGCGCCGAGGTGGTGGCGCTGGGACCGGGCGGCGAGCGCACGATCCCGATCGAGGAGTTCTTCCTCGGGCCGTTCATGACCGCGCTCGAGCCGACCGAGATCGTGACCCGGATCCGCATCCCGCTCCCGGGGCCTCGGTCGGGCGGCGCCTACCGGAAGCTCGAGCGCAAGGTGGGCGACTTCGCGACCGCCGGCGCCGCGGCCCAGCTCACGCTGGCGGACGACGGGACCGTCGCGAGCTGCGGGCTGGCCCTCACGAACCTGAGCGGGACGAGCGCGCGCGCCGCCGATGCCGAGGCGTTCCTCACCGGCAAAGAGCCCAGCGCGGAGAACGCGGGCGAGGCGGGCCGACTGGCCGCCGCGGCTTCGGACCCCGCCGAGGACTGGCGCGGCGATGTCGAGTACAAGCGCGCCATGGGGCGCGTCATGATGACCCGAGCGATCCTGGAGGCCGCGGAGCGCGCGGCCGCCGACTGAGTCCGGAGACACACGAATGGCCACGCATCAGATCCGCGTCACCATAAACGGCGAGGCGCACGAACGGACGGTCGACTCACGCCTCCTCCTGGTCCACTGGCTGCGCGACGACCTCCGCCTCACCGGCACCCACATCGGCTGCGACACGACGCATTGCGGGGCCTGCACCGTCCTCCTCGACGGGAAGCCGATCAAGAGCTGCACCCTGCTCGCCGTGCAGGCGGACGGTCATGAGCTCCGGACGGTCGAGGGCCTCGAGCAGAACGGCCAGCTCCACCCGGTGCAGGAGGGGTTCTGGGAGAAGCACGGGCTCCAGTGCGGGTTCTGCACGCCGGGGATGATGCTGACCGCGAGCGCGCTGCTCGAGCGGAACCCGTCGCCCAGCGAGGCCGAGATCCGTCGGGCGATCTCGGGCAACCTGTGCCGCTGTACGGGCTACGTGAACATCGTGAAGGCGGTCCAGCATGCCGCCGAGAAGATGAGGTCGACATGACACCGAAGACGTCCGAGAAGATCTGCGGCATGGGCCACTCCATGAAGCGCAAGGAGGACCCGCGCTTCATCCGCGGACAGGGCCACTACATCGACGACTTCGAGCGACCGGGAATGTTGTGGATGGACATCGTCCGGAGCCCCTACGCGCACGCGAACATCACCTCGATCGACAGCGACGAGGCGATGAAGGTGCCCGGCGTGCTGGCCGTGATCACGGGCGAGACGCTCGCCCAGTACAACCTGCACTGGATGCCGACCCTGATGTCGGACACCCAGATGGTGCTCCCCACCGAGAAGGTGATGTACCAGTCGCAGGAGGTGGCCGCCGTCATCGCCACGAGTCGCTATGCCGCGGCCGACGGGGTCGACGCGGTCCGGGTGGGCTACGAGCCGCTCCCGGTGGTGATCGACCCGTTCAAGGCGCTGGAGCCGGACGCGCCGGTGCTGCGCACCGACAAGGAGGGGAAGGCCGACAACCACATCTGGCACTGGGAGGCCGGCGACCGCGACGCGACCGAGAAGGCGCTCGCCGACTCGGACGTGGTGGTCGAGCAGGACATCTACCTCCCCCGGATCCACGTGGCCTCGATCGAGACGTGCGGCTGCCTGGCGGACTACGACAAGACGAACAACCAGCTCACGGTGTGGATGACGACCCAGGCGCCGCACGCGATCCGCACGGTGATCGCGCTGGTCGCCGGGCACGTGGGGCTCACCGAAGAGCGCATCCGGGTGATCTCCCCCGACATCGGGGGCGGGTTCGGTGGCAAGGTGCCGGTGTACCCCGGCTACGTGATCGCGATCGCGGCCTCGGTGGTGATCGGGAAGCCGATCAAGTGGATCGAGGACCGGATGGAGAACCTCCAGGCCGACTCGTTCGCGCGCGACTATCACATGACCGTCCAGCTGGGCGCGAAGTCGGACGGCACCTTCCAGGCGCTCCGGATCAAGACGCTCGCCGACCACGGGTACGCCGACGCGGCCGCCAACCCGTCCAAGTTCCCGGCCGGGATGTTCTCGATCTGTACGGGCTCCTACGACCTCCCGCACGCGTTCGCCGAGGTCGACGCGGCGTACACCAACAAGCCGCCCGGCGGCGTCGCCTACCGGTGCTCGTTCCGGGTCACGGAGGCCGTGCACGCCATCGAGCGCATCGTGGACGTGATGGCGGACGAGCTGGGGCGTGACCCCGCCGAGCTCCGCGCGCAGAACTTCATCGACAAGGACGAGTTCCCCTACAAGTCGGTGCTCGGTTGGGAGTACGACTCGGGCGACTACCACGCGGCGCTCGACAAGGCGAAGGAGATCATCGGCTACGACGATCTCCTGGAGGAGCAGGCGGAGAAGCGCGAGCGCGGCGAGCTCATGGGAATCGGGATCTCGTCGTTCACCGAGATCGTGGGCGCCGGGCCGTCCGAGCAGTTCGACATCCTGGGGATCAAGATGTTCGACTCGGCCGAGATCCGGGTCCACCCGACCGGGAAGGCGATCGCCCGCTTCGGCACCAAGTCGCAGGGGCAGGGGCACGAGACGACGTACGCGCAGATCGTGGCCGAGGAGCTCGGCATCCCGGCCGAGCACGTCCAGGTGGAGGAGGGCGATACGGACACCGCGCCCTACGGGCTCGGCACGTACGCCAGCCGATCGACCCCCACGGCCGGTGCGGCGGGAGCGATGGCGGCCCGGAAGATCCGGGCGAAGGCCCGGAAGCTCGCCGCCCACCTGCTCGAGGTGAGCGAGGAAGACCTCGAGTGGGAGCCGGGGCGCTTCTTCGTCAAGGGCGCCCCCGAGCTCGGGAAGACGATCCAGGACATCGCGTTCGCCGCCTACACGAACCACCCGCGCGGCATGGAGGCGGGGCTCGAGGCGGTCGACTACTACGATCCGCCCAACCTCACCTTCCCGTTCGGGAGCTACATCTGCGTGGTCGACATCGACCGCGGCACGGGCGAGGTGCACGTGCGCCGCTTCGTGGCGGTCGACGACTGCGGAAACATCATCAACCCGATGATCGTCGACGGGCAGATCCACGGGGGTCTCACCCAGGGGCTGGCCCCCTCGCTGTTCGAGCAGATCACCTACGACGAGGACGGGAACATCAGCCAGGGCGGGAGCTTCATCGACTACCTGGTCCCCACCGCGATGGAGGTGCCGAGCTGGGAGACGGACAAGACGGTCACCCCGTCCCCGCACCACCCGCTGGGCGCGAAGGGGGTGGGCGAGTCGGCCACCGTCGGGGCGCCGCCCGCGATCGCGAACGCCGTCGTGGACGCGCTCTCGCACCTCGGCGTACGCCACATCGACATCCCGATGACCCCCGACCGGGTGTGGAAGCTCCTCAAGGAGAAGGGCGCCGCGCTCTAGCTTCGGATGTCCCCGAGATCGAGGCCGGCGCGCGTCCGGCCGCAGGCGCGACGCCTCCCGCGGGTCCGTATCGCGACCTTGCGAATCGAACACTCGCGGGGCCGGGACCCGAGTCCGCGAATACGTGCCGAAAGCGCGCAACGACGGGCATCGAGTGGCGGGTTCCAGTCTCAACCGCATGAGATGCGATGTTGCGAATCGAACAGTCGCGACACGGGCGGGGGAACTGCCGGGCGTCGCCCGCGCCGCCGGGTGGTGGTGACCAGCGCGTCCTCCCAGTGGACCCCATCCCACGCTCATCCGGTGCGTGAGCAGATCGATGAGGCCCGGAAGGAGCGTGGCGTCGCCCAGATCGACGTGGCGTCGCCCAGATCGACCAGGCGCGCCCCGGCGGGGATCGGACCGGGCGCGCCGACGGACACGATCCGGTTGCCCTCGACGCTCGTGGCGGAGCGTGGCCTCGCGCGACCGTGCTCAGGTAGGATGGCTCGATCCGATCCGACCCGCCACCCGAATCCGGAGGCGAACCCATGACGATCTCACGGCGGGATTTCCTCGGTGCGACGGCTGCCGCGTCGGTCGTCCCCCGGCTCGGGGCGCCGATGGCACGTGCCACCCGGGAGGCCCCGATCCCGCCCGATCGCAACGACCCGTGGGTCGAGGTCGATCCGACCGCCCTGGCGCACAACGTCGGCCAGGTGCGGAGGCTGTCGGGGCGTCCGATCCTCGCCGTGCTCAAGAACAACGCGTACGGGCTCGGGCTCGAGCTCGTGGCCCGGAGGCTCGAGCCGATGTCCGGGATCGCGGGCTTCGCGGTCGTGAGGACCGACGAGGCGCTCGCGCTTCGCGACGCCGGTGTCAGGAAGCCCGTGCTCCTGATGGCGCGAGCCGCGGCGTCGGACGTGCCCGATCTGGTGCGGCGGGGGATCGAGCTCGCGGTGTATGCGGAGGACGATCCGGCGCGCCTCGCCGACGCCGTGCAAGCGACCCCCGGCGCGTCCCCCATCCCCGTCCACGTCTATCTCGACACGGGGATGAGCCGCATGGGCGTTCGCTGGGACGAGGCCGTGCCGTTCATGCGGCGTCTCGGAGCGGCGGGCGTGCTCCGGACCGTCGGGACGTTCATGGCGTTCACCGAGGAGCCCGACTTCGACCGCGAGCAACTCCGCCGGTTCATGGGCGTCGTGTCCGAGGCCGAGGACGCCGGTCTCCCCGTGGGCCGTCTACACGCGGCCTCATCGAACGGCGTCTTCCACCTCCCGGAGGCCCATCTCGACCTCGTCCGCCCCGGGGTCGCCCTGTTCGGCGCATACCCCAGCCGGCCGCGAGAGGAGCGCGCGAAGGCGGCCCTCCTCCCCGCCGTGCGGCTCCGCGCCCGCGTGACGCGCGTCGCCCGTCTCGAGCCGGGAGGGTCGGTGAGCTACGGGCGGCGCTACGTGGCCGAGCGCTCCGTGTGGATCGCCACCCTCCCGGTCGGGCACGCGGATGGCTACCCGCGCGAGGCGGTCGAGGGCGGACGCGTGCTGATCGGCGAGCGCACCTATCCCGCCATCGGGGCCGTGAGCGCCAGCCACACGATCGTGGAGGTGGGCGACGAGCCCGCCGTTCGCGTCGGCGACGTGGCGACGCTGCTCGGTCCCGACCACCCGGACATCCACCCGAACCGCCTGGCGGAGGCGGTGGGCGTGTCGGCCTACGACCTGCTCATGCACCTGAGCCCCCTCCTGCCGCGCGTCGCGCTCGACTGACGGCGAATCACCCCCAGGTGCCGGCGCCCGCGATCGCGGTCTGCGGCGCGGGTCCCCTCATGTCCGGGTCTTCTCCAGGGCCCGGGCGAGGGCGCGGGCCGAGACGCGCTCGCGGAGCCCGCTCGGCCGTGCCAGATCCATACGCGCCATCTCGTCCCGAAAGTCCCCCGGGCGCCCGCGGAGCGCATCGGCGAGCAGAGCCGGGCGGCTCCGCGTCCGCCGCTTCAGGTACTGGAGCGCCCGCACCAGCCGCTGCTCGACCTCGGTGAAGTCGGACCCGAACGGGTAGTCCTCGAACAAGCCCCGCCCGCGCTCGGCCACCAGCCGCTCGGCGAGGGCGGCGGGGGTGTTTCCCCGGGCGTGGTCGGGGACGACCCAGTCCCGTGCCAGCTTGCCCGCCGAGCGCGCCCGCGACGCGAGCTCGTCCTGGAAGCGGGCGTCGGTGACGGCCAGGAGCGCCTGGATGCACTCCTCGTCGGTGCGCCCGCGCAGGTCGGCGACGCCGTACTCGGTGACGACGAGGTCGCGCAGGTGGCGGGGGATCGTCGTGTGCGGGTATTCCCACACCACGTTGGACGTGACCCCGTTGGACGTGACCCCGCCGGCCGATTCCCGCGTGCTGCGCAGCATGAGGATCGAGCGGCCGTCCTCCATGGCGTGCGCCATGGCGACGAAGTTGTACTGTCCCCCCACGCCGCTCACCACCTGGTGATCGGCGAGCCCGTCCGACACGGCGGCCCCGGTCACGTCCACCATCATGCAGGTGTTGAAGAAGCGCGCCCGCCGGCGCTGGAGGATCTCGAGCGCCTCGCTGCCCCCGTACAGCTGATTGATGCGACGCACGGAGGTCATGCGAAAGCGGGGGCGCTCGTCCTCGTCGAGCCCGTTCAGGAACTCGTAGAACGGACCGCTGCCGAGGAAGAACGCCGCGTCCATGAGCGCCCCGCTCCCCACGAGCCCGGGCGTCTCGTCGAGGCGGCCGGCGTTCGCGCGCGCCTGGATCTCGGGATCGTCGAACACCTCGCGCCTGAGGATCCCGGCCCGGTAGAGGTGCATGAACCCGTCCATGAACATCTCGCTCGCGCCGTACAGACCGGTGTCGAACGGCTCGCGGCCCCCGAGGGGCCCGGGTCCCGGAAGAGGACCGGGTCCTCGCGCCGTCCCGGTCGGCACCCGCGCCGCTGCGCAGCGGCGCGAGAGAAGCTCGCGGTATACGTCGTTGTGCCGCTGGCGAAGGAGGAGCGCGTACACGAGCGCGTCGGAGAGCGCGCCGATCCCGAGCTGGAGCGTTCCGCCGTCGGCGACCAGCTCGCTCGCGTTGAGCCCCACCCAGTAGTCCTGGACCGACACGGGCTCGCGCGGCACGGCGAACAGACGGTAGGGGGCCGCGGGTGGCAGGATCTCGTCGAAGAACTCCGGCCCCACGACCGCGTCGCCGTGCATGAACGGGAGCCCGGGGTGCAGCTGGCCGATCATGAGGCACTCGTGACCCGGGGTGCGCGCCAGTCGGTCGGCGAGGTCGAGGGTCACGTCGGGATTGGACGACAGGCTGTAGCGCGTCTCGCCGCCCATGCGCCCTTCGGCGACGAGCTGCAGGATGACGTTCACGCCGCGGTCCACGAGGTCGCGCGCCACGTGCGTGTAGTTGCTCGAGATGTAGCGCCGCTGGACGAGCGGGTTCCCCAGGAAGGCGCCCGACCGGAGGTAGAACTCCGTCACGCGGATGTTGTCGGGGAGCCGGCGGCGGTGCAGGTCCTCGACGTAGTCGAGACGCGGGTAGTCGGCGCCGAAGTGGCGGTGGACGAACGGCTCGAGGAAGCGCCGCTCGACGTCGCTCCGTGCGGTGGGCGGGTGGAGCGACAGGGCCGTCACGAGGTCGAGCTCGATCGACGGGTCCGTCTTCGCTCGCGCGTAGAACGCGTTGACGAGCGGGTTGGGCTTCCCGAGCCCGAGCGGAAGCCCGACGACGAGCCGCCGTCCCAGCCGGCCCAGGACCCGCTCGACGGTGGCCGCCTCCCGGTCGCTCACGGCGTCCGGTGCCGCGCCCGGCCGGCCGTCACCCGCGGCCGGCCGCGGCTCAGGATCCCGGGTCGCGCGACAGGTCGGCGGCCAACACCGGGTGCCAGGCCCGCCCGTCGTGGGCGAGGAACATCACGAGCGTCACGGGAACATCCACGAAGCGGCGGAGCGAGAGGTCGTAGTAGTGACACGATCCCCGAACGTCTACCCGGGAGCTGTTCCCGTCCACCGCCACGTCGGCGATGCGGAGCACGGCCGCGAAGCTCTCGCCGTTCTGGAACACCTCGCGCCACGCCGCCGCCTCCCTGTCGGTGATGCCGGGGTGCGCCCGGCGGAGCGCCTCGAGGTCGCCGGATTCGATGGCGCGGACGTACCGCGTCACGGCGACCTCGGCGGCCACCCGGGCCTCGACCGCCGTGGCCGGGACCGCGTCCTCCGGCGGGAGCGTGGAATCGGTGCTCGACGCCGGCCGAGCGGGATCGGGTGAGGCCGGAGTCACGCGGGGCGGAGCCGTGGCGGGCGCCCTCTCCCCGGCGGGCTCCCGCCGCGGGGTGTCGGCCTCCTGCAAGGTCTGGGCGGGGGGCGAGGCCGGCGGAGACGCGGATCCCCGGGTCACCGCCGAGATGGCGTCCGCGGCGGCCGACGGGGTCGGGATGGCGCGACGGGGCGTCGCTGCGGCCCCGTCCGGATCCGCGGAATCCGCCACGCTGGAGGGCGACGTGTCCGCGACGGCGGTGCCCTCGGCGCCGTTCCCGGCATGCGCGGCCCGCATGTCGGCGCGGGGGCTCGCGAAGCGCCCGGAGCCGAGGAACCCCGGGTCGGGACGCCCGAGGAAGAGCCACAGCCCGAGGGCGGCGAGAGCGCCGCCCAGCATGGCGAGGATCTCCCGACGATGACGCCCCAGGAGGCTCCCCGGCATCCGGTTCGGGGGAAGCAACACAGGGTGCGAATCGCCGCGCTCGGGCCCGGAAGGATACCGGCGCGGGACGGTTCGTCGCGGGTCGCGGGAAGCTGGATCAGCGGACATCTGAGACCGGAATCGTGAGGACGCGTGTTCCTTCAGGATACTCGTCGGTCGGACGCGCGGAAACGGCCCCGGGCTCGGGGGCGACGGCGCCACGATTCCGGTGCGCCGCGTCGGAGGCGCGCCACCGGGTCAGGGGGTCGGGTCCACCGGCCGCTCGCCCGCCCGATCGGCGGCATGCAGGAGCCCGGCTTCGGCCACCGAGCGGACCTCTGAGAGCGCCTCGTCCACGGCCGTCCCCAACCACGGCATCGCCGCCGTGGCGAGCACGCCGCCCACGAGGAAGAAGCCGAGCAGGACCAGGGCCCTGGCCGCCCTCGTGGCGAGGCGCTCCTTCGCGTCCAGGAGGACGACCGGCACGTCGGGACCGGCGTGCGGCCGCTCCGGCGCGACCGGGGGCGACGCCCGCAGGGATCGACGCCGGCCGGGCGTGGCGGTGGACGAGGCGACCGACGCGTGAGGCACCCGGCGGCCGCGCCGCCCGCGTCGAGTGGCTCGTAGCCTCGAGCCGAGCGACGAGCCGCGCGCCTCGGTCGCGCCACCCGGCGACGCGGCCGCGTCCGTGCGGCGCCCCAACGACAACGACCTCCGCCGGCTCATGGCTGCCTCCGCCGCTCGAAACCGATGGCCCCGGCACTCCCCGCACCCCCCGGAAAGACGATGCCAGACGAGTTCACAGTCTGCTCAGGTACCTAACCCGAGGGCGCACGAGTGTTTCGGCAGCCCGGAACGGAGGAGGGGGCGAGCCGCGGGCGAGAATGTGCTCCCGGGTGGCCGATCACGACCCCGGGCGGCGAGGAGGCTACGATTCGCGCATCGGTGGGTAGGCACGGGCCGAGTGGACCGCGGACAGGCTCACCGTCGCCTCGGCCATCTTGAGAGACGTGAGCACCGGGTCGATCACCGGCACGCCCAGCCGCTCCTCGAGGTCCTTCGCCACGCCCAGGAAGCCGAGGGTCATGCCCCCCAGGACGAGCGTGTCGCACCCGGCCTCGAGCAGGATCCTGCCTTCGCGCGTGAGGTTCTCGAGGACCGTGTCGGGTTGACGCCGGAGTTCGAGGACCGGGACATGGACCGAACGGATCGGACCGAGCACGTCCCCGAGCCCGTAGGAGCGCAGAAGCCTGCGAAGGAGGGGGATCACCTCGTCGACGACGGTGAGGATGCCGAACTCATCTCCGAGCTGGGCAGCCAGGTGGCAGCTCACCTGGGCCGGTCCGATCACGGGGATCCGAACCAGTTCTCTGGCGGCGGCCAATCCGGGATCGTCGAAGGAGCCGATGATGACCGCATCGGCTCCTTCGACGGCCAGGCTCTTCACGCCGCGGACGATCTCGGGTACCGCCCGCACTTCCTCCCATGCCGATTCGAGGGAGGTCGGGCCGCGCTCGGCTTCCCGCACCTGTATATCGGTGCCCGCGAACGCGTAACGCTCCAGGTACTCCCGGCGACGGTCCAACTCCTGTGGACCGAGCGAGGTGGCCGACAGGGGACCGGGTGCCAGATACGCGACGTTCATCCGCGCTCCGTCACATGAGGGAGGTCCAATTCGAGTCGGCCGGCGTTTCGGGACGGGCAAGCCACGCGGCGCGGATCTCCGCACCCTTCTGCCAGTGGTGCTTGAGGATTTCGACGGCCAGCCCGCGATTCCCGTCCCGCAGCGCGTCGATGATGCGGGCGTGGTTGTCGTGGTCGCGCCCCTGCCATTCCCGCTGTCGCGCGAGCACGTGCTCATAGCGGTACAGGCGGTCGCGGGCCATGTCCAGGATCCTGAGCAACTCCTCGTTCGGGCATTCGCCCACCAGCAGCGCATGCCACTTCCGGTCCAGGGTGATCGCCTCGTCGAAGTCGTGGCTCCTCTTGGCGCTCGAGCGGCGCTCCTCCAGGCGCTCCAGCTGATCGAGCGTTTCCTTCGGGTGGGGACCGGACGTGTCGAGCGCCTGGGATTCGAGGAGTCCCATCACTGTATACAGGTCTCGCGCGTGCTTGGCATCCAGGGGCAGGACATAGAACCCCTTGCCCTTGTCGTTCTCGACCAGCCCCTCGATCTCCAACCGAATCAGGGCCTCCCGCAGCGGAGTCCGGCTCACTCCTATCTCCGCGGCAAGTTGCGATTCGTTGATCCGGTCGCCCGGGCCGAGGGCTCCCGACAACAGCCGATCCAGCAGCATGCGACGCGCCTCACGCCTCAGCGGCTGGCGAATGACGGAATTCACCATGTTCAAATCCGGGGCCCGGTTGCGTCCCCTGAAGGACCCGCGCGACCGCGGGTCCGACGAGATCCGGCACCGCCTGGGTCGAAGGCGGCATGGGGCCCAGTTCGGTTCGAGCGTCGGTATACAGTACAAGGCGGCGTCGCGAATTCCTAGGGGACCCGCAAGCTGGCGAGCCTCACAAACGTGGGCTATCCGCACGGACTCGTGGAGGCGCACGGGAAACGGGGTCCCTGTCTCGGGGAGGGTCGGGGGACAGGTGGACCCTTGCCGCCGACAACTGCATTTCGTATACAGAATACACTTCACCGGGATCGTGTGTGCGGGGCGGGGATCCGTTTCTCCCACGCGGAGTTGCATCGACATGCCGATCGACGGGGTGACGTGCAGGCTCGCCGTGGCGGCTCTCGCCGCGCTCGTGGGTCCGCGAGCCGGAGCGGGTCAGGAGGCGCCCGCCAGGGTCACGCTGGCCATCGTCGGCGGCTACCTGATCGACGGAACGGATGGATCGCCTCTCCGGGACGCCGTGATCCTCATCGGCGATGACCGGATCGTCCACGTGGGGACAGTGGCCGACACCGAGATACCGACCGGCGTTCGGGTCGTATCCGCAGAGGGATACACGGTGCTGCCGGGGCTCACCGATTCGCACGTCCACACGATGATCGTCGGCCACGGCGTGTACGACGACTACTTCCCAAGGTACGAGTCGCGCCTGCGCGAGATCATGCCGATCAGCGCACGTGAGCTGTTGCTGGCCGGCGTGACGAGTGCCCGCGACCTGGGGGCTCCGCTCGAAGACATCCTGTGGCTGAGGGATGAGATCGAGGCGGGGCGCCTCCCGGGGCCCCGTCTGTTCGTATCCGGCCCGTTCCTCCAGCACTCGCTGCCCGCGGCGCAAGGGACGAGCTACGACTCGTCGATCCAGGGCGGGTTCCGGTGGACCGTCGACGGGCCGGAGGATGCGCGGACGAAGACGCGGCGACTCATCGATGCGGGCGTCGATGTCATCAAGGTCATCCAGCTCGCGCAGATGACGCCGGAAGAGCGAAGCGCGATCGCCGAGGAGGCACGCCGGGCGGGGAAGCCCATCGCCGTGCACGCCAACAGCCACGAGGAGGTGCTCGAGGCGGCCGAGATGGGGGTGGCTTCGATCGAGCACATCGGAGCGCGTCCGTTACCGCGCTATCCCGAGGAGACCATCCGCGTCATGGCCGAGAACGGAATCCGGGCTTCGGTCACGTCGATCGTGCAACGGGTGTACGACATCACGGCGGCGTTCCCGGAGCGGGTCGACGACCCGCGTCTGGCCGCCGATCTCCCGCCGGAGCTGTACGAGGATGTCGTCTCGTCTCTGCGCTTCCCCGGCCGGCTCAACTACTTCTCCGGCGCGAAGACGCACAATCGGCATCACGACACGAAGATCCGCCAGCTCTACGAGGGTGGCGTGCAGATCGTCGTCGGCACCGACTCCGGGACCCCGATGAACTTCCACTACGAGTCGACCTGGCAGGAGATGGACCTCCTGACCCGAGCCGGCATCCCGCCGCTCGAGGTGATCGGGATGGCCACCCGCCACGCGGCGCTCCTCAACCGGGTGGGGGCGGATCTGGGGACGATCGAGCCGGGCAGGCTCGCCGACATCCTCATCGTCCGCGGCAACCCACTTCGGCACATGAGCGCGCTGCGCAATGTGGTGGTCGTGATACAGGGGGGGCAGGTCGTGGTACGGGACGGGGCTCTGGTCGAAGGGCGGGAGGCGTCGTGAGCCGTCGGCTCGCCGTTGCGTCGCTCGTTCTCCCGATCGTCGCGGTGCCGGGGGTGGCCGGTCAGGGGCGTTCGGCCCCGACCGATGGTGCGTCCACACCCGGTGCCGTGACGCTCGCCATCGTGGGCGGCACGCTGATCGATGGGAACGAGGGACCGCCCGTGCAGAACGCGGTGGTGCTCGTGAGCGGCAACCGGATCACGCACGTCGGTACCGTCGACGATACGGAGATCCCGCCGGGGGCGGAGGTCGTCGACGCCAACGGCCGGACCGTGATGCCCGGTCTGCACGACGCTCACGTGCACACGATGCTGGTCGGACACGGCGACTACGACGAGTACTTCCCGCGCTATGGAGAGCGCCTGCGCGAGCTGATGCCGATCTCGGCGCGCGAGCTCCTCATGGCGGGAGTCACCAGCGCGAGGGACCTCGGCGCGCCTCTCGAGGACATCCTGTGGCTGAAACGAGAGATCGCCGAGGGGCGGCTGCCGGGTCCCCGCATGTTCGTATCCGGTCCGTTCCTGCAGAAGACGACCGGTCCGACACAGGCCCTGTTTCGCTGGACCATCGACGGTGAGGAGGATGCTCGCGCCAAGACGCGCCGTCTGGTCGAGGCCGGGGTGGACGTCATCAAGGTGATCCAGGCGGACCGCCTCACACCCGAGGAGCGGCGGGCGATCTCCGAGGAGGCGAGACGGGCCGGTCTGCACATCGCGGCGCACGGCTACGATGCGGAGGAGCTCCGCGCCGCGGTCGAGATGGGCGCAGCCACGATCGAGCACGTCAACGCCCGTCCCCTGCCCCTGTACGATGAAGAGAGCATTCGCCTCATGGCCACGCACGGGGTGGCATCGTGCTTCACGTCCGTGGTGAGCCGCATCTACAACATCACCCAGGACTACCCCGAGCGACTGGATGATCCGCGTCTGAAGGCCGACCTGCCCCCCGCGATCTACGAGGACGTGAGGGCGTCGATCGAGCATCCGGAGCGACTGAGCTACTTCGATCAGAAGAAGGCGATCAACCCGTGGCACGCTCAGAAGTTCCGGCAGCTGTGGGAGGGTGGCGTGACGATCCTGGTGGGCACGGACTCGGGTACCCCGATGAACTTCCACTACGAGTCCACGTGGCAGGAAATGGACTTGCTGGTCCGGTACGGCATGCCGCCGATCAAGGTGATCTCGGCCGCGACGCGCCTCCCCGCACGACTGTACGGTCTCGGCGACGAGCTCGGGACCGTCGAGCCGGGGCGGCTCGCCGACATCATCGTCGTCGATGGCAACCCGCTACGCGACATGAGCGTGCTGCGGAACGTGGTGCACGTGATCAAGGACGGGGTCCGCTACAAATGACAAGGAGATCTCCATGAGGCTCGATCGTGCGCTACAGAATCTGACGCTCCTGGCCGTCCTGCTCGTGACGTCGGCCACGAGGGCGGCGGCGCAGCAAGGCCGCATCCAGGGACTGGTCACCGCCCCCGATGGTCGTCCCCTGTCGGGTGCCGCCGTCGGGATCGTGGACACTGACATCGGCGCGTTCACGAACGACGAGGGGCGGTACACGATCGACATCCTGCCCGGCACCTACCAGGTGCAGGCCGTCACGATCGGGTACGCCGCGGTCACCCGGACCGTGACGGTGGCGGCGGGGCAGACGGCCACCGCCGACTTCCAGCTCCAGACGCGGACGATCTCGCTCGACGAGCTCGTCGTGTCGCTCGAGGCGGGAGACGCGCGTCGGGCGCAGATCGGCACCGACCTCGAGATCTTCGACGCGGAGGCCGCGGTCGACAAGGCGGCGGTCGAGAACTTCTCGGACCTGCTCAAGGGACGGACGACCGGCGTATCGATCACTGAATCCTCCGGATCGGCGGGAGCCGCCTCGACGGTGCGCGTGCGAGGCTCGACGAGTCTCACGCAGGACAACAACCCGATCATCTACATCGACGGAGTGCGCGTTTCGAACGCGACCGGGACGGGTCCGGGGTCGTTCGACTTCGGCAACGGCCAGACGATCTCGAGGCTCGACGACCTGAACCCGGCCGACATCGCGAGCGTGCAGATCCTCAAGGGGCCCACGGCCGCCGCGCAGTACGGCTCCGAGGCCGCGGCGGGCGTCATCCTCGTCACGACGAAGACGGGCCGGCGCTCCAACACCCAGGTCACGTTCCAGACCGAGCAGGGGCTTTCGTACGATTTCAACGAGTACTGGGACAACTACTACAACCTCACCACGGGTGGGGGGATCACCGACATCGGCGATCCTCGGATCCAGCAGTGGAATCCGGTCCTGAATCCGGTCACGGGCGACATCTTCGCGACCAACAATCCGCTCAAGAACCCCAACACCGATCCCTTCCGGACCGCGCACGAGCAGAGCTACGCCCTCACGGCGCGCGGGGGGATCGAGAGCGTGGATTACTTCGTCTCGGCCCGGTACGAAGACACCCAGGGGGTGCTCGCCAACAACGGGGTGGAGCGGTTCTCGTTCCGAGCCAACGTCGGCGCGCAGCCCGCGGCCAATCTCGACATCGACGTGAGCACGAACCTCACCCTGGGCCGGGTACGGCTCCCCGACAACGACCGCAGCGCGGTCGGCATGATCACGAACGCCGGAGCCGGGTTGCCGCTGTTCTCGTACGGGACGCTCCCCGATGGAAGCCGGGGGGATTGCCTCACGACGGTGCTCTCCGGGGCGCCCGAGAGCCTGTGTGAGGCCCGTCAGGGCAATCTCACCGCGAACTTCGACAAGCTCGCCACGATCGACAACACACAGGACATCGGACGCTTCATCGCCAGCGTCACGGCGAACTGGCGTCCCAACGCGTGGCTGTCGACACGCCTCACGACCGGGCTCGACTTCAGCCAGACGGAGAACCGCAACCTCGTGCCGCTCGATCCGGACCGGCCGTTCGGCGGGAACTCGAACGGGGTCATCAACGACTCCCAGGAGACGGGGCAGACGATCACCGCCGAGGGCGCGGCGACGGGGACGTTCAATCTCACCGAGAAGGTCTCGTCCGCCACGACCGTCGGAGCCCAGTTCTTCGGAACGCAGCGCAAGATCGTGGCTTGCAGCGGCCGGGGGTTCGCGAGCGCCACCGCCATCGCGTGCAACGCCGCCCTGACGTTCGACGGAAGCTCGGACAAGATCGAGAACAACGAGCTCGGGGCCTTCTTCCAGGAGCGCCTCGGGTACAACGACTACCTGTTCGTGACGGGCTCGGTGCGCGTCGACGACAACAGCGCCTTCGGTGACAACCTCGGCGCGATCGTGTCGCCGAGCGCGAACCTGTCGGCGGTGTTCAGCGACATGCCGTTCTGGAACGTCGACGCGGTGAACGATTTCCGATTCCGCTTCGCGTGGGGCCGCGCCGCGCAGGCTCCCGCGCCGTTCGCCGAGGCACGAACGTTCCGTTCGGTGCGCGTCGTCGTCGACGGGAACCCCGTGAGCGGAATCAGTCTCCTGAGCCCCGGAAACGCCGATCTGGCCGCCGAGCGCAACGAGGAGTTCGAGGTCGGATTCGACGGGTCCGCCTTCGACGACCGGGTCGGCTTCAAGCTCACGTACTACAACCAGCGGACGACCGACGCGATCGTGGCGACGAACGTGGCCCCCTCGACCGGGTTCAGCGGCACGAAGTTCGTGAACCTGGGCGAGATCACGAACCACGGGTTCGAGGCGCAGATCGGCGGCACGGCGATCCGGAAGTCGAACGTGACGCTGGACCTGAACCTCGGGTTCTTCACCCAGAGCCCGATGGTCACGGACCTGGGCGAGGAGGCGCCGATCAAGTTCGGGCTCGGGCAGGACCACCTCATGTTCAGGGAAGGCTACGCGCCGGGCGCCTACTACGGTCGAATCGTCTCCGAGGCGCAGCGCGCCAGCGACGGCAGCATCGTGCCGGGCAGCGTCGTGTTCCTTCCCGGCAATCTCGGTCCGGGCGGGACACCGGCCGCCGATGCGCCCATGGACCGCTACCTGGGGAACCAGGCGCCGAGCAACGAGCAGAACCTGTCGGCGACCCTGACGCTGTTCGGGCGGCTGCGTCTGTTCACGCTGTTCGACCGGGCGGCGGGATTCGTGAAGTTCGACCAGTCGAACGAGTTCCGGACCCCCTTCATCCCGAACTCGAGCGGATCGCGAGCGTTCGCGCTCCGCCAGGCCGAGTCGACGCCCGAGGAGCAGGCCTCGATGGAGATCGGGGACGAGGCGCTCACCCCGCTGTTCGTGTTCGACGCGGACTACGTGAAGTGGCGCGAGCTCACGCTCAATTACGATCTGCCACCGAGCCTCCTATCGAGGCTGCGCTTCATCCACGCGCTCGGGATCACGATCGGTGGCCGCAATCTGGCCACCTTCAGCGGATACAAGGGGCTCGATCCCGAGCTGCGTTACGACGGCGGACGGGATTCGTTCAACGCCTCCGAGTTCTTCAGCCAGCCGCCGGTGCGGACGTTCTTCGCGCGGCTCAACGTGGTGTTCTGATGCGCAGGATCGGTGGGAGACAACGGGCCGCGGGCGAGCCGGGACGACACCGAGGAGGTCCCAACGTGAAGGCGAGGAGGGGTTCCATGAACGATGTCACCGAAAAGCGCGGCGGAACCGTGCGTGGGGCCGCCCTCCTGCTGCCGCTCGCGCTGCTCGCCGCGGCGGGGTGTGACAGCCTGCTGAGCGTGGACAGCGATCCGCAGACGGTGGACGCGAACAGCCCCGTGTCCCTGAGCGCGGCCGTGGTGGGCGCCACCGCCGACCTGTTCCAGTCCTACGACAGCTTCATCGTGTGGGCGGGGCTGTTCAACGATGAGTTCGTCAACTCCGGGACGGCTCCCGGAGTCCAGGCTTGGGATCGCCGTGACGTGGGCATCGACTGCTGCGGCGGGGTGGGGCGTGGAAGCTCGATCGGCGGCGGCAACTACGGGCTCATCCAGCGCGCCGTCGCGATCGCCGACATCCAACAGGAGCGGCTCGAGGCCGGTGATTTCGCCGAGTATCCGAATGCCGGGACGGACGCGGCGGAGTACGCCCTGTTCTCCGCCTATACAGGGCTCGGAAAGACCTGGATCGGCGACCTGTGGTGCAGCACCGCGTTCGGCGGGGTCGGTCCCGAGCTCAGCACGGCCGATGTGTACGCACGGGCCGAGGCCGAGTTCACGGCCGCCATCGATGCCGCCGATGCGGCCGACGACATCCGGCAGCTCGCGCTCGTCGGGAGGGCGCGCGTACGCCTGTTCCAGGGGAACCAGAACGGCGCGGTGCAGGATGCCCAGCAGGTGGATCCGGACTTCGAGTACTTCGCCAACTACTCGACCGCCTCCTTCGAGCAGCGTAACCGGATCCACTTCCGCACGTGGGACTTCGGGAACTGGAGCGTGGGGCCCGCCTTCCGCGATCTCACGATCGATGGGACCGGGATGCCGGATCCTCGCGTGGAGCTCGCGCTCGATCCGCGACCGGCCTTCGAGCCATCCCAGCCCCTGTACGCGCCCCTGAAGGTCCCCAACCCCTCCACCTCACTTCGCATCGCCAGCGGTGACGAGGCGCAATACATCATCGCCGAGGTCATGGGGGGGCAGACCGCGGTAGACATCATCAACGACATCCGCTCGCGGCACGGGATCGCCGTGCAGTGGACGCCGACGGGATCTCCGTCGAACGAAATCCTCCTCAAGGTGATCGACGAGCGCAAGCGGACGCTCTTTCTGGAGGGCGTCCGTCAGGGCGACCTGCGTCGCTATGTGGATCAGTACGGGCTGGACTTCTTCCCGACTTCCACCCCGCAGGGGTTCCCAATGGGGACTCAGACCTGCATCCCGCTACCCGAGGTCGAGCGCAACAACAATCCGGATCTGTGATCTCGCACGACTCTGACACTCGCCCGGATGGGGTGGAGGTCGGCCACCGGCCGTCCCCACTCCCCGGTGCACCCTCCGATCCCGTGAGGCCGTCTTGAAGAAGTCATATACCGCGTATCGTTCCTTCCAGTATCTGGAGGCCGACGTCGATTACCGGGCCTTCGAGCTCACGGCCGAGGTCGACCGGGTACAGAGTGAGCTGGTGCAGCTGACTCCGGACCAGGAGGCCCGTGTCGAGCGGCTGGCCGGGGAGCTGGTGATGATCTCGCTCCATGAGCATCTGGGCCTGTTTCCGGCGCGCACCGACGAGACGCCCGAGTACATCCGACACGGCCGCATGGCGACGGCCTTCGAGGGGCTGGCCGCCTCGCATTGGGATGCCGTGTTCGACAACCTGATGGATGGGTTGTGCCAGATCGAGTCGATGGGGGGCTGGAAGTGGACGGAGGTGCTCCACGACCTCGGGATGCGTCTCTGCGACCTGGCCCACCAGGACTTCGTCGTCGTGACACACGGCGTGGAGGACATCCTGCGTGCCCACCGCGAGGGCAAGCTCGCGTGGATCGCGTCCCTCGAGGGCGCCGCGATGATCGAGAACGAGCTCGACCGCATAGAGGTCCTGTACGGGTTCGGCGTCCGGCTGCTGGGTATCACCTACAGCGAGGCCAACTCCCTGGGCGCGGGGCTCAAGGAGCCGCGGGACGGGGGTCTGACGACCTTCGGGCGGCGCGCGGTGGAGCGCATGAACAAGGTCGGGATGCTGATCGACTGCTCCCACGCGGGGGATCAGACGACCCTCGACGTGATCGAGACGAGCCGCCGGCCGATCGTGATCAGCCACATCGGCGCCCGCGCCCTGTGGGACTCGAACCGGCTCGCCCCCGATGACGTGCTGAGAGCCTGCGCCGACAAGGGCGGCGTGATCGGGATCGAAGCCGCGCCGCACACGACGATCACGCGCAAGACCCCTCGACACTCGCTCGACTCCTATATGGAGCACTTCGAGTACATCGTCGATCTGGTGGGGATCGACCACGTCTCGTTCGGGCCCGACACGCTGTACGGCGACCACGTGGGGCTGCACCACACGTATTCGGCGCGGCTGTCGCTCGCGGAGTCACGGTCCTCGCGCAACGGCGGGGCGGGATCCGGGGGTGCGCCGGCCTATCCGGAGGTGGAGTACGTGACAGGCATCGAGAATCCGACCGAGGGGTCGCACAACATCCTGCGGTGGCTCGTGAGGGCCGGATACCGCGACGAAGACATCGAGAAGGTCCTCGGCGGCAACGCGCTGCGGGTGCTCCGGGAGGTATGGTGGTGAGCCCGCGTCCGCGGTCCCGGGCGCGTTCATGGTGGAGCGGGAGCCTGCCGATCGGGATCGCCACCCTCATCGCGGCCGGGGTCCTGCCCGGGTCGGGCGTCGCCCAGCAGCCGGTGGAGCTCACCCTCGAGTCGATGAACCGGACGATCGGCGTCCGCGATCCGCAGTTCGCTCCCGACGGACGAGAGGTCGTGTTCGTCTCGAACCGGTCCGGATCGAACAAGCTGTGGATCGCCGGGGCGCGGGGGGAGAACCCGCGTCTGCTGGTATCGGATGACGGCACGGAATCCTCCCCCATCTGGTCGCCGCGCGGCGACCGGATCGCGTTCGCGCGCGCTTCGGACCTGTGGGTGGTGCCGCGCTCGGGCGGCACGCCCCGGCAGATCACGGCGGATGAGGAAGGGGAGCGAAGCGCCGCCTGGTCGCCCGACGGGACGCGGATCGCGTTCCTGTCCGACCGAGCGGGTCACCAGGACGTCTGGGTGGTGGACGTCGGGAGCGGGGAGGTACGCCAGATCACGTTCGAGACGAACCCCTGGGACGAGCTCCGCTGGGCACCCGAGTGGTCGCCGGATGGCCGGCAGATCGCGTACGTGAGCAATCGGAGCGATCCGCTCGAGGATGACCTGTGGGTCGTCGATGTGGCGAACGGGGAGACCGTGAAGCTGACGTCCGCGGCCTACGTGATGTCGAACCCCGTGTGGTCCCCCGATGGACGGCACATCGCCTTCAACGGCGTGGAGAAGTCCGTGTTCTGGTATGGCGACCAGAGCGACTTCTTCGTCGTGGACATGCCGGGGGCGACGCTGCGTCGCATCGACACCGAGGCCTACGCATCGGACGGGAACGGCAACGTGGAGATGGCCTGGAGCCCCGACTCGAAGGCCCTCTTTTTCCGATACGAGTGGGAGGGCGACGCGAACCTGTGGCGCCTGCCCATCGATGGTGGCGTCGCCACGAAGCTGACCTACGAGGAGGGGAGCCTCGGGAACTTCACCGTCGCCGGAGACGGCAGCGCCATCGCGTATGTCCGCTCCACACCCACGCGCGCGGGCGAGATACACGTGCTGGATCTCGATGGGGGGGCGCCGGTCGTGATCACGGATTGGGCCACCGATTTCCGGGACCTCCGACCCGCACGCCGCATCACGTTCCCGGCGCGCGACGGACTCTACATCCTCGGCTACCTCTATCTGCCGCCCGATTTCGACCCCTCGAAACGCTATCCCGCGCTCGTGCAGGCGCATGGTGGCGGCAACAACGCGTACGGAAACGGATTCCACTCGCTCGAGCACTTGATGAGCCACGAGGGCTTCATCGTGCTGGCGATCGAATACCGCGGCAGCTCGGGTCATGGGCGTGACTTTCAGGATCTGTCGCTGGGCGATTGGGCGGCGGGTCAGGGATGGGACGCGGTGGCCGCGGCGGAGTACCTCGCCGCCCTTCCGTACACGTACGACAAGGTCGGCATGTACGGCGGCAGCTACGGGGGAATCATGACGATGGCCGCGGTCACTCGCGCCTCGGAGCCGTTCGGCGCCGTGGCGCCGCTGTACGGCATCTTCGATTGGGAGCGGGCCTACGAGGATGGCGACCGCCTCATGCAGTTCTGGATCATCGAGGGGCACCTCGGATTCAAACCCGGCGAGGAGCCCGAGCGCTACGAGCGAACCGCCTCCATCCGGCACCTCGACCGCGTCGATCGAACGCTCCCGTTCCTCGTCATGCACGGTGAGCTGGATCGCCGGGCGCCGTATTCGCAATCCCTGATGCTGGTCGACTCCCTTCGGGCGCGCGGGAATCCCGTGGAGTTCCACAGCTATCCGAACGAGCACCACGGGTTCGGTCGGCCCGAGAATCGGATCGATGCGTACGGCAGGCTGCTGCGCTTCTTCCGCGAACATCTGGGTGAAGCTCGGGAGGCCGCGCCATGAGGCGCGCGGCGGCGTGTGCGGGGGCGCGGCGGCACGCCCGGACAGCGCTCGCCATGGCGTGTGGTCTCGCCGCCGGTTGCACCGGCGACGCGGGGGTACAGCTGGCGCAGCAGGCGTCGCGCCTGCCCCTGACGCTCGAGAACATCAACCGCGAAAACGCCGGCGCGCGAGGGGTCAGCGTCTCTCCGGATGGCGCGTGGCTGGCCGTGACGGGGCAGGGGCCCGACGGATCGGGCATCTATCTCCTCGCGGCGGCTCCGGGTGCAGCGGGTGGGCCCTCGTTCTGGGTGGAGGGCGGCTCCCCCGCCTGGTCTCCCGACGGTGGGCGCATCGCGTTCATCCGGGGTGGCAACCTGTGGGTCGTCGAGCGAGGCGCCGTCGAGGGACGGGCCCTCGTGGAGGGCATGGAGGGGGTCCGGGACGCGGCGTGGTCACCCGACGGGCGCAGCGTGGCGTTCTACGCGACCGACAGCGGAGCGCAGGACATCTGGGTCGTGCCGGCGGAGGGCGGCGATCCGCGTCGGATCACGGAGGCCGCGGCGGCGCTCGACGATCCCCGCTTCACACCCGCCTGGTCGCCCGACGGGCGGAGGATCGCCTACATCTCCAACCGGGACGAGTACTGGCACGATGATGTGTGGGTGGTCGATGTGCAGGACGGTCGTGCGCGCCGCGTGTCCAGCGGGCTCATGGCGTCCTCCACGCCGGTCTGGTCTCCCGATGGCGCTCGAATCGCCCTCCTGGGGACGGCGAAGGACGAGTACTGGTACCAGGATCTCGCCTATCTGTACGTCCTCGAGCCCGACCGGGGCGCCGAACGCATCGTCGACATGCAGGTGTACGCGACGGACATGATCATGCGGCACCGGCCGTTCTGGTCCGGCGACGGAGCCACGCTCTACTTCCCCTACCACGAGCGCGGTGCCTTCGATCTGTGGGCGGTGCCCGCGGCAGGGGGCGTCGCGACGCGGGTCACGGATCTCGGCGGCTCCTGGGGCGCGCTGGACGCATCGGCGGACGGAGGCCGATTCGCGCTCGTGCGGAACGGCCCGGCCGAGGGCTCGGAGGTATGGACGTTGACGGCCGCGGGTGGCCCCGCGACGAGACTCACGCACTTCTCGCCGGAGTGGGCCGACGTTCAGGAGCCGGTGGAGGTGTCGTACCGGAGCTTCGACGGTCTGTACATCCAGGGCTTCCTCTTCCTGCCCCCGGCCGTTCGCGACGCGCTCGGGGCCGGGGACACGAGGGTCGCGCTTCGCGACGGCACCCGCAGCTACGGGGGACCCGCGTGCCCCGCGCTCGTGCAGGTGCACGGAGGCGGGACCAACTCCTACTACCAGGGACTCAGCCTCACCGAGCAGTACCTGGCCTCGAAGGGTTTCGTGGTGTTCGCGATCAACTACCGGGGAGGGTCGGGGTTCGGGCGGGAGTTCCAGGACCTCAACGTGGAGGACTGGCTCAACGATCAAGCTAGAGATCCGGGCGCCGCGGCCACCTGGCTGCGCGGGCAGCCGTACGTGAACGGCAAGGTCGGCATCTACGGCGGCAGCTACGGCGGCAGCATGTCGCTGTCGGCGGTCACGCTCACGCCCGACGCGTTCGACGCCGCCGTGCCGATGCGGGGCGCGTACTCGAAGACGAACACGCTCGAGCACACGGATCGGCTGGGGAACATCTTCACGATCACGGGCCACGGAGGGACCCCCGAGGAACGACCCGAGATATACGCCAAGAGCAACACGGTCGATCGCCTCGACCGCGTGAAGGTGCCGCTGCTCCTGATGCACGGCGAGCTGGACCGGCGCGTCCCGATCCAGCATTTCCAGCTCGCGGTCCAGCGGCTCGAGGAGCTCGGCAAGGACTTCCAGACCAAGACCTATCCGACCGAGGGACACGGCTTTCGCGATCCCGCGAACCGGATCGACATGTACTCGCGGCTCGAGGCCTTCTTCACCGAGCACCTGGGCGCTTGCAGCGGCGGGTGATGCCGCGCCGCGGCCGCGGCGTCCTCGGGGTTGCCGCCCTCGCGGTGGCGTGCTCCACGGGCGCTGCGGCGCAGACTCCGCCCTCGGTGGGTCAGGGTCGAGTTCTGGGTGTGCGCATGGCCGCCGAAGTGACCCCGGAGGGCGCGGCATCGGTCGTGATCGAGGTCGATCTCGACGTGCCGCCGGGGATGACATCCGTCCCGTTCCGCGGTCTGACCTTCGGCGGAGCGAGCCCGCTCGGCTCCAGAGTCTCGTTTCGAGGGGAGACGCAGGCGGCCGAATGGGACGTGGCCGCGCCGCCACTCGTCACCGGCCGTGTCAGCCTCGACTCCCGCCCCCCCGGCCCGATCACCCTCGGACTCGCCTACGAGCTCGCAGCCTCCCCGCTGGGGGCCGGCCGGACCGCGCCGGGGGAGCTCGACCTGCAGCTCCCGATCCTGATGGTCGACTGGCCTCCCGTGGCCGCCGCCGAGGGGATGTTCGACGCCCGCATCACGCTGCCCGCCGGGTTCGCGGTCGTCGAGCGCTTCCCGACCGCTCCCCTCGTATCGTCGGCCGCGCCGGACGGCGGAACGACCTACGGGTTGTCGCTTCCGGCGGTGCCATCGATGGTGCGGATGCGCGCTCGCCGCGGGAATCCCGGACCCGGGTTCGGCGCGCGGGTGGATGCGGCCGTGATCGCGGCGCTGGCCGTGCTGGCGGTGGGCGTGTGGGTCGGTTTGCGCCGCGGCATCCGTGCCCAACGGTGAGCCGTCATCTGTGGGCCGCCGTCCGCGACGCGGGATTCATCTTCTGGGGCCTGTTCGTGGCGTTCGGCCTGATCGTCGTGGCCTACCTGTGGTGGATGCGAAGGTCCGAACGGTGATCGGAGGACGTGGATGAGCGTGCGGCTCGTCGTCTTCGGTGTGTACTTCGCCCTCGTATTCTTCATCGGGTGGATCAGCCTCAAGAGCACCGACGATCCGAGCGACTACTGGATCGCCGGCGGGCGGCTGGGCTGGTTGCTCGGGGGCGCGACCATGGCGGCCACCCACACCAGCGCGGGGACGTTCATCGGAACGATCGGGGTCATCCACACCGTGGGGTGGTCCTTCGGGTGGCTGATCCTCTCCGTCCCGATCTCCTACTTCCTGATGGCCGCGGTGCTGGCGCCGCGCTTCACCCGGGTTCGGAAACTCACGCTGCCCGATTTCATCGAGGCGCGCTACGACAGCGCCGCGGCGCGCAGCGTGGCCGCCGTCATCATCCTCATCGCGGTCACGGTATACATCCAGGCGCAGATCGTAGCGGGCGGGCTGGTGGCCAACATCGTGTTCGGAATCACGCCCACGCAGGGCATGGTGCTGTTCACCGCGATCCTGCTGGCCTATACGGTTGTCGGCGGCATGATCGCGGTCGTGTACACCGATCTCCTGCAGCTCGCCATCATGACGCTCGGCCTTCTCGTCGCCGTGCCCCTCACCGTGAGGCACCTGGACGGATTCGCGAACCTGCTGGACTACGCCCGCGTCATGCGCCCGCTCACATTCAGCTGGGAAGGCATGCCGGGTCCGCTCCTGTTCACGATGGGGCTGGCGTTTCTGCTCGGCGGCGTGGCGACGCCGGAGAAGGTGGTGAGGCTCTATGCGATGCGGGACATGCGGACCATCCGGCGCGGCGTCCTGTTCACGCTCCTCATCGTCACGGGCATGATCCTGTCGGTCGCCGTCGTGGCGCTCGGGAGCATCGTCCTGTTCCCCAGCCTGCCCACCGGCGATCTCGCGATGCCGATGGTGGCGCGTGCCATCCTGCCGCCCGTCGTGGGCGCGCTCATGTTGGCGGCCATCACGTCCGCGATGATGTCGACGGTTGACTCGCTCCTCATCGTCGCCGGGTCCGCGCTCTCGGAGGACATCTATCACCGCCTCATCGACCCGGGCGCATCGCACGCACGGCGCCTGATCGTCGCCCGACTGGGGATCCTCGTCGTCGGCACGGTCCCGCTCCTGATGACCCTGAGCGGCATCGCCGAGGGGGAGCTCGTCCAGTTCATCGTCCTCCTGTTCACCGCCCTCATGGCCTCGAGCTTCTTCATGCCCGTCGTGGCCGGGCTCTACTGGCGGCGCGCCAACAAGCAGGGGGCGATCGCGGCGATGCTCGGAGGCATCACGACCGCGATGACCTGGAAGTTGTATGGCCCCGGGACGGTCGACCCGGTCCTTCCCGGCTTCCTCGTCTCCGGTCTGCTCCTCCTCGTGGTCAGCCTGATGAGCCCGCCGCCGCCCGACTCGGCCGTGACCCCCTATTTCATGCCTTCCTAGAGGACGTTTGGCCCATCTGATTGGCCAGATCGGCAATCTTTCCACGTCCACCGCACCTTCCGGCACCGCCTGCAGCGCCCGTCGGAGCCGCCAACCTGCACCGGCCGCGGGCGTTACGCATGGCGGCAGTCCCGGTGTGGAGCTTGCAGGTCTCGAGCACGATCGGTCCAGGCGCGCAGCACCCGAGAAGGAGGACTTGGGAGTATGACCTTCCATCGAGGATTCCGTGCAGGCCTCATCGCCGCCGTCATCGGCGTCGGGCTGGTCGCATGCGAGTCGACCATGGGGCCGGAGGCGGCCGCCAACGTGTCGGTCGCCTTTCGGGCGGCGAGCCCGGGGGCACAGGCGGCCCGGACGCCGCCCGACGCCGGCCGCCTCGCTCGGAGCGTGGCGCTCCAGGCCGAGGAGCTCCAGGGCTCCAACGGGACGCTGTCCCTGGAGGCGCTGTGGTTCATCGTCTCGAAGTTCGAGCTCGAGCAAGTGGAAGCCGCCTGTGAGGACGGTGGCGACGCGGTGTCCGCGAATCGCGTCGGGGATGATGATGACGACGGTGAAGAGCACGGCGATCAGGGTGAGAATGGCGAGGATGGGGACGGGGATCACGAGCACGAGTGCGAGGAGTTCGAGGCCCCGCCGAGCTTCGTCCAGCTACCGCTGGATGGCGCCACGGAGCCCGCGGTGACGCAGGCCGTGGCGGCCGGCGTGTACCGGAAGGTCGAGTTCGAGATCGAGGACATCGAGGTGGACGAGGACGACGACGTCGCCGAGATCGGGACGCTGTTCGACGAGATCCGCGCGCGATTCCCGGACTGGCCCGAGAGGGCGAGCATGCTGGCGACCGGCACGTTCACGCCCACCGGTGGCACGCCGGTCCCGTTCCGCGTGTTCTTCGAGGCCGAGATCAAGATCGAGCGCGAGTTCGATCCGCCCCTCGACCTGACGGCGGGCGACGAGGCCACGGTGACCGTGGTGGTCGACCCGGCGGCGTTCTTCATGCGCCCCGATGGGACCGTTCTCGACCTGTCACAGTTCGACGGTCAGCTCGTGGAGTTCGAGTCGGAGATGGAGCACGGGTTCTCGGGCGTCGAGTCGGAGCACCACGGGGATCACCGGGACGGTGACCACGAAGGCGACGACGGAGAGGACGGGGACGGCTGACCCCTGAGGGCCGGTAGCGGCACGGGGGCGGACGCTCGCCGGCGCCTGCCGCGTCGCGTTCCCCGCGTCGGGGCCGGGCGCGATCGGCGCCGGGTCACAGACGGTCGATGAGACGGCGGAGGGCCGCGAGGTCCGGGGCGGCCCCCCGCTCGATCTCCTCGGCGCGCCGATCGGCGTCGAGGTCCTCGATCTCCTGCTCGAGCGCGCGCACCTTCCCGTCCAGGTCGTAGTCGGCGATCTCCTGCTCGAGCGCGCGCACCTTCCCATCCAGGTCGTAGTCGGCGATCTCCTGTTCCACGCGCCGCACCTGGCCCTCGAGATCGAACGCGTCGATCTCGGCCCGCACGTCGGCCACGCGCGAGTCCAGGTCGAACTCGTCGATCTCGTTTTCCACGCCGCGGATGCGGGCCTCGTACTCGCCCACCTCGTCCTCGAGACGGGCACGGGTGTCGGGGTTCGCGGTCGCCCCCATGGCGGAGCGGAGGCTCGAGATGTGGCCGCGGTAGGACGAGATCCGCCCGTTGAGGCTCGACACGTGTCCGTTGAGCGAGGAGATCTTGCCCTGGAGGCTCGACACGTGGCCCCGGAGCGAGGAGATCCTCCCGTTCAGGCTCGAGATGTGCCCACGGTGCGAAGAGATCCGGCCCTGGAGGCTCGAGATGTGGCCCCGGCGCGAGGAGATCCGCCCGCGGAGCGTGCTCTCCTGGCCGCGGAGGCGGGTGGCATCCCAATACGCCTGGAGGACTCTGAACATCCCGTCGCGCCACGCGCGGGCGTCATCGTCGAACGCGCGCTCATGGCCGTCCACGCTCCACGCGTACCGGATCCCGCCGGCCTCCTCGGTGATCACGAGCCGCTGGAGACCCGCTTCCTCCGACTCGAGCACCAGCCACCCGCCGCGTCCGACGGCGCGGACATCGGTCCGGTCGTCGGTCATCACGACATCGCCATGCGTCCTCATGCACAGCCTCAGGTCGTCGACGTAGCGCTGGATGATCCGGTCGCCGTTCGCCCACCCGACCTGCTCGTACCTCGTGCGGTCGCCGTCCTCGTGGATGCTGAGCGTGCCATCGAAGTTCCCGTGCAGGCCCTCGGCCCGGCAGGTGGGCGCTTCCTGCGCGGCGCGCCCGGGGACCACGAGCGACACGCGATCGGCGACCCCGGCGGTCGAGGCGGCCGCCGATGCCACCGCCGTGCGAGCCGTGCCCGGCGCCGTGCGATACGCGGACGACGAGATCCCGGACCCGGTGTCGGCACCGAGACCGACACTCGCCACGTCCGCCGCGGTCGTCGGCCCGGAAGCCGCGACGAACGGGGACGGCCTCGTAGGCACGGGGCGGGCGACCGCGGCCGACAGGCCGAGACCCCCGAGGAGAAAGAGGACGACGGCCGTGACGACGGCGCTCGCGCGCGGTCGGCGTGGAGCGAGGATGGCCATGATTCTCCTTTCCAGCTGCGACGGCTGGACCATCGGAAGCGAAACGAGGGCCGGTGCCGCGTGCATGCCCTCGGCCAGCGCGAGCAGATGACCGGCGTACTCGGACGGACGCGTGCCCAGCTCGAGCACGGCCTCGTCACACGCCTGCTCGCGGCTCATGGCCGCGAGGCGTGACGCGACCCAGGTGAGCGGGTGGAACCAGTACAGCGCCAGCGCCGCCTGACCGAGGAGCTGCCGGAGCGCGTCGTGGCGCCTCACGTGGATCATCTCGTGGAGCAGCACGACCTGACGGCGCTCGGGAGTCCAGGCGCGCGCCGAGCGGGGCAGCACGACGACCGGACGGCGCCAGCCACCGGTCATGGGCGTCTCGACGGCATCCGACTCGAGGAGCCTCACGTCGGCGTCGATCCCCAGGCGCACCCGGAGACGGGCCACCTGGCGCAGCCACACGGGGTGCTCGATGGGCTCCGCCGAGCGCACGATGGACCGGAAGCGCAGCGTGCCGATCGTGACCGAGGCCATCGCCGCGGCGCTGCCCAGGGCCCACAGGAGGAGAGCGACCGGGAGCGGTCCGGAGAGCGGGCCCGTCAACGGGCCGGCGGCCCGCGTGTCGTCGGTCCACTCCGGCGTGTCGGGAACGACGACCGTCCGGGGTGCGGTGGCCCCCGCCGCCGACCGCGAGACGCGCTCGGCGGGCATGACCACGACGCGCGCCGGGGTGCCGGCGCCCGCGGTGGCGGCCTCGCGGGCCTCGGCCGGCAACAGCGGGAGCTCCCAGGCGGGGAGCCACGCCGTCGCGATGGGGAGGGCCAGGAGGAACGCGAAGGTC
>Ga0315553_10000200_pt1 | contig 53757 bp, 54 predicted proteins | sample SalMarSW160140MG_FD_203099 | JGI IMG/M metagenome (GOLD analysis project Ga0315553, IMG submission 203099) | Salt marsh sediment microbial communities from the Plum Island Ecosystem LTER, Massachusetts, United States - Salt Marsh Sediment SW1601-40 ...
CGTGGGTTCGAATCCCATCGCCCGCTCCAAATTTCGCTCCGGAAATCAAGATTTTAAAGCGGCCTTGGGGCCCGTTTTTTGCTTCCCCGCCTTCGGCCGGCGTCGGGGTGCATCCGTCAACGACCGGATCCACTCTTCGGCTTTCTGGCGGATTCGGAACCTATGCGGTCTCGTTGATCCGGCGTTTCCGGCCGGTCTTCGCTGTACCCGACTCGGCCGTCTGCTCCGACGTGGAGCGCAACAGCGTTTCTCTGGCCGAGCTCAGATGGGCGCGGCAAGCGAGCTCGATCATGGTGACGTTTCGGCTGAGCAGCGCTTCGATGTATGTGAGGTGCTCGCGGATCGCGACCTCGTTGCGCGGGCGCTCATCATGCTTGTTCCACTGGTAATGGTAGTGGAAGATCAGGGTGATCACGTCCTGGAAGCCGTCGATGAAGCGGTTGGGCGCGGCTGAATTGATCAGTCGGTGAAAGCGGCTGTCGAGATCGGAGAAGTCGTGAAAGCGCTGCTCGATATCCTCCAGCAGCAAGAGGTGTTCCTCACGGAGTGACTCGATCTGCTGCCTGATGTGCGAGCCCTCCGGCAGCGTCGCAAAGATCCGCGCCGACCGCAGCTCGAACATTTCGCGAATCTCGAAGAGCTCGAGCGCGAAGTCGGTCGTGAACCCCTTGAACACCCAGCCCGAGTTGGGCCGTTTTTCGATGAGCCCGAAGCGCTGAAACCGGTTCAGGAACTCGCGGATGCCGCCCGTCGCGACTCCGAACCGGCGGGCCAGCTCCAGCTCGTTGATGGCCGTCCCCGGCCGGGCGTTGTCTCTCAGCATCCACTCCATGAAGCGCTTCTCGACCTGCGCAGACGTTGGGACCGTTTCCGCTTCCGGAAAACGCATGGTCTTCCCACGGATGGGGTGCACGATGCGCTGAGGCGCGCTTCCCGAAATGACGCCGCGCTCCGAGAGCGCGGCGAGGATTTTGCGTACCGTCGTGCGGCTCACCCCGAGCACCTTGCTGAGAGTGTTCTCGGACGGGAGCCGTTCGCCGTCGGAGAGCTCCGAGACCAGATCCACCGCGTCGTTGAAGGCGCGCTTGAAGAGCGTGTCTGTTTTCATCCTGAGAGGCTGTCCTTTCCAGCATCTTTTAATCCATAAAAAACATATTGACCAGCAATCCTAAGGGGGTTTTTTTCTATAAGAAACAAGTTTGGACGGGAGTGGTCGTGACGGGTGGGGAACAAGCGGAAGTCGAAACCGCTTTTCCGAAAGGTGGCGGTAGCGCCGCCGGCGGGGTGTCCGCCGTTTCCGTTGGCCTGAAGCTTCTAAGCATTGGTCCGCTCCTGATCCTTATTTTTCTCGTTGTCGTGATCAGCTTGCTGACGCCCAATTTTCTGAAGCCCATCAACCTCAGCAACATCCTCGCCCAGACGGCGGTGATCGGCATCGTCGCAATCGGGCAGCACATCGTCATTCTGACTCGCGGCATCGATCTCTCGGTCGGATCGAACTTGGCGCTGGCGACTGTGGTCGGCGGCCTCGTCTTCCGGCAGACGGACTCGGCGTCGCTCGTGATGCTGGCGATGCTCGCTTCGGGCGCGGCGGTCGGAGCCATCAATGGCGCGGCCTACGTCTTCGGGCGCTTGCCGCACTCCTTCATCATCACACTCGCCACACTCAGCATCTGCCGCGGTCTCGCGCTGGAGCTTGCCCCGGGGCACACGACCATGCGCGGCATGCCCGAAGTGATCACTTGGATCGGCGGATCGTCGACCTTCGGCGTCCCAAACTCCTTCTTCGTCGTCCTTTGCGTCGCCGCTCTGGTCTTCATCATGGCCAGGGCCATGGTCTGGGGCCGGTGGATCTATGCCGTCGGGGGCGCGCCGGAAGCAGCCGTGGAGATGGGTATTCCGGTCAGGGGCGTGCTGGTTTCGACCTTCATCATCTCCGGCCTTTGCGCGGGCATCGGAGCGATCGTGCTCGCCGGGCGGACGGCTGCCAGCTCTCCGCTTTACGGCAACCTGCTTGAGCTCGACACCATAGCGGCAGTGATCATCGGCGGCGCGAGCTTCCTCGGCGGCCGAGGCAATATCGGCCACGCGCTCGTCGGGGCGATGATGATCGGCGTCATCCGCAACGCGCTCAACCTGAACAATGTCGACGTCTTCTTCCAGATGATCGCGATCGGCACGATCATCGTGGTGGCGGTGGAAGCCGACGTGATCCGCAACCGTTTGGAGGCGAGGGCTCGGATCATGCAGGCGGGGAGCGCGCAGTGAACGCGGCGGTGCCGGTGCTCGCCGTGCGCAATGCGCAGAAGCGCTTCGGTGCGGTGCACGCCCTGAAGGGGGTCAGCCTCGAGGCCTATTGCGGTGAGGTGCTGGCGCTGCTCGGCGACAATGGTGCCGGCAAGTCCACGCTGGTGAAATGCATCAGCGGAGTCCACGCCCTGGATGAGGGCGAAATCCTTCTCGACGGGCAGCCCGTCGCCATCCACTCGCCGGCGACGGCGCGACGCGCCGGTATCGAGACGGTCTATCAGGACCTCGCGCTGTTCGACAATCTGACGCCGGCCCAGAACTTCTACTGCGGGCGGGAGATAGCCTATCCGGCGTGGCTGCCGCGGGGGCTTCGCCTGCTCAGCAACCGCGCCATGGAGTCCGAGGCCGCGGCGGTCATCGACCGCCTGAAGGTGACGCTGCCGAGACGCGACGCGCCGGTGGCCCTCATGTCGGGGGGTCAGCGGCAGGCGATTGCCGTGGCGCGGGCGACTGTGTTTGCGCGGAAGGTGGTGATCCTCGACGAGCCCACCGCGGCGCTGGGCGTGCGCGAGTCCCGCAAGGTTCTCGTTCTGATCGCGCAGCTGCGCGCGGAGGGCAACGCCGTGATCCTCATCACGCACAACATGGAGCAGGTGGTCGAACTTGCCGACCGTGCGGTCGTGCTGCGCCAGGGGCGCAAGGTCGGCGCGCTGAAGCCGACCCGGGCGAACCAGCAGGAGCTCGTCTCCATGATCGTTGGGGCAGAGGTGTAGCGAATTCTCCGCTCGCGAAAGGGCGGCGAAGCAAGGAACGGTTCGCTTCGAGCGGTTCCAATGAAGGGAGGTGAAGTGTGAGATTGCGAATATTGCTTGGGGGGATGGTGCTTGCCGTCTCTTACGCGGGGTCCGGTCTCTTAGGTCCGGCGCAGGCCGACGACCTGAAGATCGGCTTCATCACGAAGTTCCCGGTGCCGTTCTACACGACGATGGAAGATGCCGCGAAGAAATATGCGGCGGATCATCCCGGCGTGGAGATCACCTTTGGCCAGGGAACGTCGGCCACCGACATCGAGGGGCAGATCTCCCTTATCGAGTCGATGGTGACCCAGGGTGTCCAGGGCCTCGCCATCACGCCGGTTGACCCGACCGTCGCTCCTGCCCTCGACAAGGCGGTGGCAGCGGGCGTGACGGTGGTGCTCATGGACAACAGCATCCCCGACTGGAAAGGCCAGACGTCACTGGCGACCACCGATAACTACAACGCCGGCAAGATCGCCGGGGAGTATCTGAAGTCGGTGCTCAAGGACGGCGACACGATCGGCATCCTCGAAGGTGTACCCGGCGTTCCCGCTCTCGATGATCGGGTGAAGGGCATGCAGGAAGGACTGCAAGGGGTGAACGTGGAGGTTGTCGGACAAGGCGCGACCAACTGCACCGAGGAGCTCGGGATCAACGTCGCCCAGGATATCCTGACGGCAAACCCCGACGTCACGGCGATCTACTCGGCGTGTGGACCTCCCGCTGCCGGCGCCGCGCAGGCGATCAAGAATGCCAACCTCGACCGTCACGTCATCCTGGTTGGGTTCGACTTCTGTTGCGGTGAGCCGGAAGCGATTGCCGCGGGCACCGAAGACGCCTCGGTGGCGCAGTTCCCGGCCAAGATGGCCGAGCTCGGCGTGGACGCGCTGGTGAAAGCGATCAACGGCGAGAAAGTGGAGCCGCTAATCGACTCGGGCGCCGCCTTGGTCACCAAGGAGAACATGGACCAGTTCTGAGCGGGACGTGTTCCAGCAAGAGAGTGATGGCCGGTCCGGGGGCCGGCCATCACACCCCTGCCGGCGATAAGCCAATTCTTTGAGGGAAAGCGCGTGGACGCCCTTGTTTGCTCCCAGCCTGGAAGCCTGGAGCTCGTGCAGATGCCCGACCCGTCGGCCGGTCCGAATGCCGTTCTGGTTCGTCCGCGCCGCGTCGGAATTTGCGGCACCGACTATCACATCTACGAAGGCAAGCATCCCTATCTCCGGTACCCTCGGGTCATGGGCCACGAGCTCGCCGTCGAGGTCATCGACGCACCGGCAGACTCGGGCTTCTCCTCCGGAGAGGTTTGCGCCGTCAACCCCTATGTCTCCTGCGGACGCTGCGTTGCCTGCCGCGCGGGAAAGCCCAACTGCTGCGTCAACATATCGGTCCTTGGAGTCCATCACGATGGCGGCATGGCCGAGTTCTTGTCGCTGCCGGCGGAGAATCTCGTTCGCGCCGACGGCCTGAACGTGGACGAGTGCGCGACCGTGGAGTTCCTCGCCATCGGCGCGCACGCGGTGCGGCGCGGTCAGGTCTCGAGCGGGGACAACGTGCTCGTCGTCGGGACCGGGCCGATCGGCCTCGGCGTGGCGCTTTTCGCACGCTTGTCGCGCGCCAATGCCGTCGTGTTCGACCGCGACTTGGAGCGGGCAGCCGCGGCGGCGTCTATTTTGGGCGTGCCCGCCCTCCCGGCTGTCGGCGATGTCGGCGAGTCGGTTGACGCCTTCACCCGCGGCGACGGCTTCGAGGTTGTGCTTGATGCCACCGGCAGCCCGGCAGCGATGGAGAAGGGCTTCGACCTCGTGGCCCATGGGGGCCGCTACGTGCTTGTCAGCGTCGTCAAGGATTCAATCACGTTCAGGGATTCCGACTTTCATCGAAAGGAGATGACGCTTTTCGGAAGCCGGAACGCTACCGCTGGGGACTTCGAGCGGGTGATCGACGCAATACAAACGGGCGACGTGCCGACCGACAAGCTGATCACGCATCGCACCAGCCTGCGGGATGCTGCACACAACATTCCGGTTTGGGCGACCGAGAAGGCGGGTCTCATCAAGGCGCTCATCGAGATTGGCAAATAAGGCAAGCGCCGCTTTTTGCTTCGACTTTCATCGGCCCTTGGGAGCGTGCTTTTCCCCCAGCATCGGGCCGAAGTTGGCGATTCCCGGATTGTGCCGATTGCCGGAGAGCGGGAGCGCGCGGCGCGCTGCTAGGGCGAATATGGCCGTTCTGACGGCATGCCGTTGACCCGAAGCGTCCGAAGGTCTGCCGTCAAGATCTCTTCGATCGCCTCTTCTCCGAGGTCGATGTCCCCCCGCGCCGCCATCAGCATGCGGCCGGCGAGCCTGTCGAACCGGCCGCTCGCGATCTCGACGCTGAGACGCGCCGCCAGCGCGGGCGGCACGTCGATCCTCTCTTCAAAGAGACGCGCAATGCCGGGCAGGTACTTCCGGCCGCTTTCGCTCGACAGTTGGTACTCGGTCATTGCTGTGCGCACGAGGCCGGGGTCCATGGCGAAAGCCAGAACGCCGCTGCCGGCGAGCGTGTCGGAGAGGCACTCGGTGAAACGGAGTATTCCCGCCTTCCCCACGGCGTACCCGGAGCCGCTCGGAAAGGAGGTCGCAGCCCCGCCTCCCGCCAGATTGATGATGCGGCCGCGTTTTCGCGATCGCATGCCTGTGACCACGGCGCGGCAGCAATTGAACGTTCCGCGGACATTCGTCTCGACGTCGCGCCACCACGTGTCGGCGTCGACGTCCCAAATCGGCCCGATCGCGCCGAACACGGCGGCATTGTTGACGAGCACACTGACCGGACCGACCGCGCTCTCCACGGCGGTGACGGCCTTCGTCACCGCGTCGAGGTCGACGATGTCCACAGCACAGGGAAACGCGACGCCGCCCTCCGCCGTGATCGCCGAGGCCACGGCGTCGATCTCCGCCGGCGTGCGCGCAAGGACCGCCACTTTCGCGCCCTCCCGGGCGTGGGTCAGCGCAATCTCCCGCCCGATCCCCCGGCCGGCTCCTGTCACGATGGCAACTTCACCCGAAAGCTTCATGCGCAATCCCCCTGCTCATGCACTTGTACTCGGCGATCCTTTCCATCCTCACGCCAATGACTATACCCATTCGACGAGCCGGCAACGGGCTCCTTCGCGTGAGGTGGAACGCCGTCCCCCGGTCTATCCTTTGACCGCACCGATCTGGAAGTCGATGGCGATGCCCGTCTGCTCCTCGAACTTCTTGGCAAGCTCCCGTTCGCCATCCTTGATCCCGTTCGCATCGACTTGATACGTCAGTGTCACTTTTGGGGCGGCAAATGCCGACGCCGAGCCAAATGCGGCGACGATCGCCGCAGCCGCGGCAACCAAGGTCGTCAATAGTGGTCTGATCATCTCAGGTTCCTCCGGTCACGTTTTGTCGTTGGCCTTCATCCGCGCGTGGCTGCGAGTTTCGGCGCGTGGCCGACGCGGGGATTGAAGGGCGGCGCACCGAGATCGATCACCGAACTCGAATACTGCCCGGCGCCGGCGCTTCTATAAGCTGTCGGCGCCGGCGACGAATCCTCCGCCGTCGATGACCACCGCCTGGCCGGTAATGAATGAGGCGGCGTCTGACGACAGGAACATCACGAGGCGGGCAATCTCCGAGGGATCGCTGATGCGGCCCATCGGGATCATCGGCAGGACCGTGTCCTTCGCCGCCTGTTCGCTGCCGAACATATCGGTGAGGAGCGGCGTCATGACGGAGCCGGGCGCGATGGCGTTGATGCGGATGTTCTTCCGCGCGACTTCGAGGGCGACGGAATTCGTCAGGCCGATCACGCCCCACTTGCTGGCGCAATAGACGGCCGTCGTGGCGAAGCCCATGACGCCAAAAAGAGACGAGGTGTTCACGATCGCCCCGCCGCCTTTGGCGATCATGTGCGGGACCTGGTATTTCAGGCCGAGGAAGATGCCTTTCAGGTTGACGTCGATCAGCTGATAGAAGTCGGCTTCGGAAAGGTCCTGCACCGGGGCGGTCTTGCCGGAAACGCCGGCATTGTTGAAGGCGATGTCGATCTGTCCGAAGCGCTTGAAGGCGCGCTCGTGCAGATCCTTGACCTGATCTTCCTTGCGCACGTCGACTTCGAGGAACTCCGCTTCGACCTTCGACTTCGAACGGATCTCGTCCACCAGCTTCGCGCCTTGATCTGCGCCGATCCCTGAGACGAACACGTTCGCGCCGGCATTCGCGAAGGCAAGGGCGGTCGCACGGCCGATGCCGGTGGTGCAGCCGATCAAAAGCGCATTCTTGCCTGAGAAATCATAGGTCACCTGCATTCTGGCGTACCTCCCTCGTCTCGCGCCTCTTCCGTGGAGAAGCCGGCGACGGTGAACGTCGTCGACCTCGCGATGGCACTGCGGAAATTGATATCGGTAACAACACGAAGGTATGCACAGTTGCCCCCGCCATGTCGAGAAGGGCTGAGCGCCTTCCGTCTCTCCCGCAGCGCCCTCGCAGGGACCAAGAGCCAACCCACCAAGCGGTCTCGCTTTCTCACGGCGTGGGAACAAGGCCGTGGCTCCGGCCCCGGCTCGCTCCGGGCGGAGGAAGCCATTGCATATGGCTCAAGATCGTCTAATGATACCGGTATCAAATAGCGGGCGCACACGCCGACGAGTCCGGGGAATCCCACGAGCTACGCCGAGCCGGGCTTGGCCGGCAGTAAATCTGTGAGGGAGGAGTCTTACGATGAGAAAGAGGTTGATTTCGCTGTTGCTTGCTGCTGCGACAGCTGTCTCGCTCGCTGCGGGGGGATCAGAAGACGCTCGGCATCGTGGCGCTCCTCGCCAATGATGCTCTCAACATCGCGGTGATCGCGGGCGCAACCGATGCGGCGAACGCCGCCGGCTGGGATGTCAAGGTCACGGATACCCAGGCGAGCGCCGATCAGGCCAACGCCGCGATGAGCTCGTTCGCGGTGCAGAAAGTCGATGCCATCTTCGTTCTGGCGTTCGCGAGCAGCTCGATCGGGTCGGGTCTGGCCGCCGCCAACGCGGCGGGAATCCCCGTCGCAACATGGGGCGGTGAGATCGTCCCGGGCATCGTCGTCACCACCAGCGGAGAGATCGTCGGCAAACAGTCCGTCGACTATCTTCTGAGCAAGGTGGGCGACACCGCGGACATCCTCGCCATGACGTTCCATCCGGGCAAGCTGTGCATCGATCGCGGGAATGCCTTCGACAAAGGCGTGGAGGGCAAGTCCGGCATCCACGTCACCTACAATGAAGTGACGGTTCCCGGGCAGGTGCAGAACGGAAACGCGATGACGCAGTCCTGGCTGACCGCGCATCCCGCGGGCGGCGACACGCCGCTTGCGATCTGGTCCTGCTGGGATGAGCCCATGCAAGGCGGGGTGGCGGCGCTCCGGCAGGCCGGGCGCACCGACGTGGTCACCGTTTCCATCAACGGCAGTCCGCAGGGGATGGAGCTGGTCAGGAACGGCGACATGACGGCGACCGTCTGGCAGCCCGCCTACGACGAAGGCAAGGCCGCGTTCGAGGCGGTTCTCGATTCGATCAAGGCCGGCGATGCGTGGAAGCCGAAAGTGATCGAGATTCCCGGAGTCGTCATAACCAAGGACAACGTGGATCAGTTCATGGCCGACCACCCTCGTGGGTTCTGATTCCGCTGCGCAGACACTGTCCGCCGGTGACCCCGGTACAAACCGGGCCACCGGCGGATGGCTTCAGGTCCGCGGCCTCAGCAAGCACTTCGCCGGCGAGGTCGCGCTCCACGACGTCGACATCACCTTCGAGCGCGGAGAAGTTCACGGCCTCGTCGGCGCAAACGGCGCGGGGAAGTCGACCCTCATTCGTTGTCTCGCCGGTGTCACCGTCGCGGATCGCGGCCACATCCTGATCGGCGGCACGGAGCTTCGTCAGGGCTCGCCGCAAGCGGCGGAGAAAGCCGGGCTCGCCTTCATCCACCAGGAGCTCAACCTGGTCCCGCACTTCACGGTTCTGGAGAACATGCTGCTCGGCGCGCCAAAAGTGACGCGCCTCGGGCTGATCGACTGGAAGCGCTCGGGCGTCGGGGCGAGAGCCGCCGCCGAACGCGTCGGCATCGAGTTTCCCCTGGACACCAAGGTTTCAGAGCTCAGCGTCGGCGAACGCTGGCTGGTCATGATCGGCAAGGCGCTCGCACGCGACGCCGCCATGATCGCGATGGACGAGCCGACAGCGTCGCTTTCCGCCGCGGAAAGCGAACAGCTCTTCACCATCGTGCGCGATCTTGCCGCCGATGGAGTCGCGATCGTCTACGTCTCGCATCGTCTCGACGAGGTGCTCGACCTCTGCGATCGCATAACGATCCTGCGTGACGGGCGCGTGGTCGACCAGGCGGTGCGCGGCCACCTGGACAAGCGGGGGCTCATCCGCGCCATCATCGGACATGACGTGGGATCCGGCGAGGGGCGCCGCCTGAACGAGGTCGATCGCAGCGGTATGCCGGTCCTCTCGGCTCGCAACGTGGCGCGAGGCCATGCGGTGAAGGGCGTGAGTTTCGACCTATATCGCGGCGAGATTCTCGGCCTCGGTGGGTTGATCGGAGCCGGGCGGACCGAGGTCGCTCGGCTGGCCTTCGGCGTCGATCGTCTCGGGGGTGGCCATTTCGAACTGAACGGGCAACGGCTCGCAGTCGAGAACGAGACCCAGGCGATCAAGCAGGGGATCGCGCTCGTGCCCGAAGAGCGCCGGTCGCAGGGGCTCATGCTCGACCATTCGGTGAACTTCAACGTGACCCTCGCATCGCTGAAGGCGCTACGGTCCGTGCCGGGGCTGCCGTTCCTGTCGTCGGGGAAGATGCGCGCCCAGGCGCGTCGCCTCGTCAGCGAGCTCAGTATCAAGACGCCGAGTATCTCTACCAAGATCGGCGCTCTTTCCGGTGGCAACCAGCAAAAGGCGCTGATCGCGCGCTGGCTCAGCTCGCATACCAAGGTGCTCATCCTCGATGAGCCTTCCCGCGGCGTCGACATCGGCGCGCGGGAGGAGATTCACGGGGCCATTCGCGAACTCGCCCAATCAGGCGTTGGCATCATCCTGATCTCGTCGGATGTCGAAGAACTGGCCATTATCGCCGACAGGGTGGTCGTCTTGCACGAGGGTCGCGTTACCGGTGAGCTGGTGGGAGACGAAATAACCGAGGCCATGATTATCGAACTGAGCTACCACGACGGTGCCGATCTGCAGGGAGAGAATGCATGACGATCGCGTCCGCCAAGGCAGACCAGACGCCCGGGCGCGCGGCAAACGCCACGCGGCGCGCGGTGCTGACTTTCGTCTCGCGCTACGCGACCTTCATCGGTCTCCTGGCCATGATCTTCTTCTTTTCCGTCGGCGCTCCCGACACGTTCTTCTCGCGCGCGAACTTCATCAACATCCTGAGCCAGGCTTCGCTGACCGCCATCATCGCTGCCGGCCTGACCTACACCCTGGTGGTCGGCGAGTTCGATCTCAGCATCGGCTATGTCGCCAGCTTCATTGGACTGATGGTCGCCGGCTTCATGGCCAAGAACGGCCTGCCGATCCCCTTGAGCATCCTTCTGGCTCTGATGATCGGCGTCGGCCTCGGACTGATAAACGGCGTCCTGGTGACCAAGGTCCGGATCAATGCGGTCATCGCCACGCTCGGCGTGGGCACCATGCTGAGCGGTATCGGCTTCTCCTACAGCGCCTTTCCGATCGCCATGGGCATTCCGCGTGCCTTCACCCAAATCGCGATCGGCCGGACTTTGTTCGGGATTCCGAACCCGGTCTTCGTCATGCTGGCGATCCTGGTGATCCTGTGGACCGTTCTCAACAAGACCGACCTCGGCCAGAAGATGCAGGCGGTGGGGAGCAATATCGAAGCGGCGCGCCTGTCCGGTATCCGGGTCGATCGCATAAAGATGTTTGCCTTCGCCACGGCGGGATTTTGCGCAGCGCTCACCGGAATCCTTCTGACGTCGCTTCTGGGCAGCGGCACGCTCGGCGCCGCGGACGGTTATCTCCTGGACGCTTTTGCCGCCGTCTTTCTCGGCTCAGCGACGCTGCGCGAGGGCCAATTCCACATCGTCGGGACGCTGGTCGGCGTTCTCGTCCTGGCCGTCGGCTTCAACGGACTGAGCATCTTCGGCGCTCCGACCAACTTCCACCCCATCTTCAAGGGGGGCGTCCTCATCGTGGCGGTCGGGTTGTCCACGCTGGCTCGCAGATACGCTTCTTCGGTGTAGCCGCCGCCTGTGCCGAAGCGCTACGAGGGGGTGCTGGCGGGTTTCGCGACGTTGCCGTGAACAAGGCGGCGGTTGCGCACCGGCGTCGAACACGGCAGAGTCCAGCACAGGAAAACAGGCTTGCGTTCCGGGGGCGGCGCGGCATGGAGCCCCTTTTGATGCGGACGCTTCTTATCGTCGTCTCGCTGCTTCTTGCGACCACTGCGTCGTATGCGCAGCGCCCCTCGACCCTCAACATGAGCTGCCAGCAGGCGCAAAGCACGGTCGCGCGGCGCGGCGCGATCGTTCTTTCGACCGGCCGGAACACCTTCGATCGCTTTGTCGCCAGCGACCGTTACTGCCTGCCCGGCGAATGGGCCGACGCGGCGTGGGCGCCAACTCGCGACGTGGCGCGCTGTCCGCTCGGCTATACCTGCAAGTCGACGCCGCCGTTCTGGTACGACGACGGCGACGGTCTGCGCGGCGGTTTCCCATTCGGGCGCTGAAGACCGTCCATTCTGAATGAATCAGAAATGGGAGGGCTCCGGCTTGTTGTTGGTGCGTGATCTCATCCGAAAGACGGTGCCCACCCGGACCGGTGTCCCGGGCGTGCTTTTCGGGATCATGCCCCGCGGCTATGCGCGGCCGCCGTTGAAGTGGGCGAGCACGAAATCGCGCTCGATCTCCACCGCGCGCCACTCGTCGAGCGCACCCTTGTCCTCGTAGATCAGCGTGTAGGGGCCGGAATAACCGACCGCCTTCGCGGCATCAAGGCAGCAGCCGAAATCTTCTCCGTCGATCGTGTCGTCGGGGAACCGCGCCTTGGCGTGCGTGTCTTCGGAGCGCGCGAAGATCGAAGCCAGCTCTTCGTACTTCTGCGGCCCGGTGGTCTTCCAGTTGCCGAAGTCGGCCATGAAGCCGACCTCGTCCTCAAGCCGGTCGAGGACATGGTGGACCTCGTTCGGACTGGCGAGGAGCGCAAGCCAGTTCTCGGTGGTGACGCGCACGCCTTGCTCGGCGCCGCGCTTTCCGAGCTCGTGCAGACCTTCGACGGAGAGCGCCAGGGTCTCCGGCGTCGGCTTCTGCTTGCCGGCGATGACGCGGGCGGCCTTGGCGCCGAGCGCGGCAGCGGCGTCGATCCACTTGCCGATCCAGGCGCGGTCGCGCTTGTGCTCGCTCGGATGAGTGATGTCGCCGTCGTCAATGAGAAGCGTGGAGAGCGTTACGCCGGCATCGGAGAGCGCGGCGCGCACCTCGCCGAGATAAGCAGGGTCGCGGCTCTCGAGGTGGAAGTGGCAGATCTGCAGGTGGTCGATGCCGCGTCGGGCAGCGGCCTTGGGCAGCTCCATCAGCGGCAGTTCGCCGGGGCCCCATCGCGGCTCCGCCTTGCCCGGCACGTCGTTTCCCGGCGCATTCGGGTGGAAAATGCCGAGCGCGCGATGCACGCTCCAGCTCGACATTGCAAGCTTCGGGGCAATCGTCGGGGCAGTTGTTGGCGCGGCTTCGGCGGACATCTCGGGCACTCCGGCAAGGACGGTTGGTTCTAGCCGATGGCGGACGCCGAGGAAATCCGAAGCCGGCGGAGGGGGAAGATGCGGGCGAAGCTCTGGAACGTGGGCGTCAAGGTGGCGGACGTCAGCGCCGAGATCGAGTTCTACGTCGCGCTGGGCGGCCGGGCGATGCTGCACGAGAAGCTCGCGACGCCGGAGGGGGAGGCGGAGTACGCGATCGTCGCCTTCGGCGGCACGCGGCTCTTCCTGACGCCGAAGCCGATCTTCGAGGACCGCCTGGAAGCGCCAGCTCCCTTTGGCCTCACGCATGCGGTGTTCGAGGTGGACGATCTTGACGCGGAGGCCGAGCGGCTTCGGGCGGCTGGGGTCGAGGTGCTGATCGCGCCGGTGGCGGTCACCGCCGGCTTCGGGACGCGGCGGCTTGCCTTCTTCCGCTCGCCCGGCGGGCTCGTCTTCGAGGTGATGGAGATCACCGAATCCGCACCCGAGGTCGAGCTCGGCTGAGGCGGGAAGTCACCAGCGGAGCTTCAGCACGGCGTCCGCGACGGCGCTGCCGAGCGCGGCCTGCGTTTCCTTGTCGAAATGGATGCCGTCGAATTCGCTCGACTTGATCACGTCGCCGGCATTCAGGAAGGCGGCGCTGTAATCGTCGGCAATGGCGCGGTAGTGGGGCGCGAGCTTCAGCGACTTCTCGTGACCGCCTGCGAACATCTCCGCGAATTCTGGCCGCTGCCCGAAGCGGTCGAGGATCGGCGGCGGGCAAACGACGAGCATTCGCGGGGCGCTACCGTCCGGGCCGCATTCGGAATTCTTCACGATCGCGAGCAGGCGACCAACGCCCTTTGCGATGTCGCTCGGCGGAACGCCGAAGCGCTGCTTCAAATCGTTGGTGCCGAGCATGATGACGATGAGGTCGAGCGGGCGATGGCTTCTAAGACAGGGGTGGAGGTAAGCGGAGCCGTCGAGCCATGGACCTTCGACCGGATCGGGGTGCACGGTGGTGCGGCCGCTGAGGCCCTCGGCGATGACCGACCACTCGTTGCCGAGCCGCTCGGCGAGCACGCCGGGCCAGCGCTCGTTCGGATCGTAACGCTGATCATCCCCGGGCCGCGTCGCGCTCCCCCAGGTGTTGGAATCGCCGTAGCAAAGGATGGTCTTCATGTGCCCCGCTCGTTTCAGCGCCGGGCATATTGCGGCCGGCGCGGGCTCAAGCGGCGAGGAATGTGTCGATTGGTGGGAAAGTCAAGCGCGCGGGGGTGGCGCGGGTCGTCGTGTGTTCAGCGGGGGATGCGCCTCAAAGCGATCAACTCGTAGCCGCATCGGAGGGCGACGCCGAAGGCGAGGAAGAGGAAAGGCGGCGCGACGACGATGAGCCCGATAAGGTCGAGGCGCTCGAGAAGCGGGCTTGCCAATGCCTCGCTGGTCAGAGCGATGACGATGGCGATCGACAGCCAGAACACGACCCATACCGCCGAGATGGCCATCCATACGCGCAGCATTGCTTGCCGGGTCTCGCCCCCGGCATTGGTGACTTTGAACATTGAACGGCTCCCAGCCGGTTCTGCCGATGCGCCCCTCCGCGCCATCGGCTGGTTGATGTGGCGCACCCTTGTCGTTCCGGCGGCGCCTTTGTCGCGCTTCACCGGCGGCTTGCCGATGGCGCTCACATAGGGGCGATGCGTTTCCGCCGAATTGCGCCACGTGCGTCGAATGGTTGCTCCGCCGGGCCGCGAAGAAATAGGTCGGTAATGTTGACCTATATTAAACCTGTATCAATCGTCTGGAACCGGGTGGCGGATTTCGCCGTTAACTGCCGCGCCAACAACGCGCGAACCGCAGGAGAACGGCGATGTTGAAGGGTGGTCTTCTTTGGCTGATCGGCATTCCCATTCCGATCATTCTCCTGCTTTGGGTCTTCGGGTTTCTGCATTGAGGAGCTATGCGCTCTACTCGGAGCTGCTCTGCGCGAACGCCGCGGGCGGGACGGCGCGGTTCACCACCTCGCGCAACGCGAAGCTGGAGTGAACGCGGGCGACGCGCGGCATGCACGCGAGCTCGGTCCGGTGGATGCGCTCGAAGTCGGCGATCGAACGCACATTGACGGCGATGATGTAGTCGTCGCTTCCAGACATGAGGAAGCAGCGCGCCACGGACGGGCAGGCGACGACCGCCTTCTCGAAGACATCGAGCGCTTCTTCCGCCTGGCTGTCGAGCGTGATGCGGACGATCACCGTGGTGCCATAGCCCAACCGGTCGAGGCCGAGCGAAGCCTGGTATCCGGTGATGATTCCGGCCTCCTCCAGCGCCTTCTGCCGGCGTGCGCAGGCTGTCGGGGAGAGCCCGACGCGGCTTGAAAGCTCCGAGTGGGTCACGCGGCCGTCGCGCGACAGCTCGGCGAGTATGGCGCGGTCGATTCGATCGAGGTCCATGCGCATGTTTCCTTCGTTGTTCGATGCAGATTCGACTGAATCCGGCGCGGATTCAATAACTGGCATCGGAAATCGACGGGAAACGCTCCGCCTGATTCGCTAGGAAGCGGGCAATCGATGGAGGTTTCGCCATGCGGGTCGGAGTTCCCAAGGAGATCAAGTCGCAGGAATATCGCGTCGGGCTCACCCCCGGGGCGGTGCGCGAGTATGCGGCGGCCGGACACGACGTCATCGTCGAGACGGACGCGGGCGCAGGGATCGGCGCCGATGACGCCGTCTACGAAAGAGCCGGCGCGACGATCGCGAAGGACGCGGCCGAGGTCTTCTCCAAAGCGGAGATGATCGTGAAGGTGAAGGAGCCGCAGCCGGAGGAGTGGCAGCGACTCTCCGCCGGGCAGATCCTCTTCACCTACCTCCATCTCGCGCCCGACCCGCGGCAGACCCGTGGACTGATGGAATCGGGCGTGAGCGCGGTTGCCTATGAGACGGTGATCGACGGCCACGGTCATTTGCCACTGCTTGCGCCGATGAGCGAGGTCGCGGGGCGGCTTGCGGTCGAGGCGGCGGCGATGTCGCTCAAGCGCCTCAATGGCGGGCGCGGCATCCTTCTCGGCGGTGTGCCGGGCGTGCAGCCGGCGCGCGTCGTCATCCTCGGCGGCGGCGTCGTCGGCACGCACGCGGCGCGCATGGCGGCGGGTCTCGGCGCCGAAGTCACCGTGCTCGACAAATCGCTGCCGCGGCTTCGCGAGCTCGACGAGCTCTTTCATGGCCGCATCCGCACGCGCTTCTCGACACTCGAGACGATCGAGGAGGAGGCCTTCGCGGCCGACGTGGTGATCGGCGCGGTGCTGGTGCCGGGCGCGAGCGCGCCGAAGCTCGTCACGCGCGGCATGCTGAAGCACATGAAGCGCGGCGCCGTCGTCGTGGACGTCGCCATCGACCAGGGCGGCTGCTTCGAGACGTCGCGGCCGACGACGCATGCCGATCCGGTCTTCGCGGTCGACGGCGTCATCCATTATTGCGTCGCTAACATGCCGGGCTCCGTGCCGTTGACGTCGAGTCAGGCCTTGAACAATGCGACGCTGCCCTTCGGTCTGGGGCTTGCGGCAAAGGGGCTGCGCGCGGTGCTCGACGACCCGCGTCTTCTTGCCGGGCTCAACGTGCATCGCGGTGAGGTCACGCATCCGGCGGTGGCGAAGAGCCTCGGACTGCCGTTCAAAGATCCGATCGAAGCGGTGCAGGCGACGCTGAAGAACCAGAGCCCGCGTCTGGCGAGCTAAGTGGGCAAGAGCGCGACCCTCTTCCTATGGGAGAGGGTTCAGCGGCAGCATCAATGAAAATTTCGGCCCTTCGGCATTGCCGCGTGCGCGGCGCTGAGCGCGCGCAGCTCGTCGGCAAGCTCCGGCTCGGCGGCAAGCATCCGCGCCATGCGCGAAGTCTTCTTCGCCGCGTGGCGTAGCTCATCGACCGGCCGGCGCACTTCGTCGGTCGGGGCCATTCCGTTCGATCCGATCGACGCGTCGGAAAGGAGCGAAAGGAGTGGCGTCAGGTCCTCCAGCTTCTCCGCCACGACATGGATCACGCTCTGCTCTGATTGAAGCTTGCCGGTGACGCGCATCAGCCGGGCTCCGAGCACGATTCCGCGATAACGCTCGAAAATCTTCGGCCAGACGATGACGTTGGCGATTCCGGTCTCGTCTTCCAGCGTCGCGAAGATCACACCCGACGCCGTGCCCGGGCGCTGGCGCACCAGCACGAGGCCGGCGACGGAGACCCGCCGGCCGCTCGGCAACTCGCAGAGCCGCTCCGCTTTTAGGATCGCCTGGGCGGCAAGATGCTCGCGCAGGAGCGAGACGGGGTGTGCCTTCAAGGACAGCGACAGCGCGCGATAGTCGTTCACCACGTGCTCGCCCTCAAGCATCAGCGGCAGCGCGACATGCGCCTCCGATTGCAGGTCGCGCTCGGCGATGCCTTGCACGGCGGCGAAGAGCGGCAGGCGCTCGGCCGCGGAGAGCGGATCGAGCGCGCGTACCTCCCACAGCGCCTGGCGGCGGTCGAGGCCGATCGAACGAAAGGCATCGGCGTCGGCGAGCTTTTCGAGCCCGGCGCGGGAGATGCCGGAGCGGAGCCAGAGATCGCGGACGCTGCGGTAGGGCTCATTGCGCGCCGCGACGAGAAGCGTCGCGTCGGCTTCGCGAAAGCCTCTGATCTGGCGAAAGCCGAGGCGGACGGCGTGCGTCGTGTGGATGAAGGGGGCTTGGGAGAGATGACGCTTGTGGATGCGTCCTTCCCCCCTCCCTGACCCTCCCCCGCAAGGGGGGAGGGAAGGCGCTGGCTCTCTCCCCCCTTGCGGGGGAGAGATGGAGAGGGGGGAAATTCGAAGAGCGCAAACCTGTCGAATCTTCTTCACGATTCTTTCTGGATATCGCTGGGTCTCGTCGTTTCCGAATCGTAGTGTCTGGTAGCCTCGTGAACGAAACCAATCGTCGCGTTCCAGATCGCGTGTCTCCTGTCCGTCATGCGCCTCCAGCTCGACGACCAGCTTTGCCGGGTGACAGGCGAAGTCAGCCACGTAGCGCCCCATCGGTACCTGCCGGCGAAATTTCAGCCCATCGATTCGGTTTGCGCGCAGCTCGCGCCAGAGAAGCTCTTCTGCTCTCGTCTGGTTGCGGCGGCGGAGTTTTGAGAACTCGCGCTGGTCTTGCGTGACATAAGCGTGAGGGAAGGGAGGTGGTGGCTGTGTCTTTCCCCCCTCCCTGTCCCTCCCCCGCAAGGGGGGAGGGGACTCGTGCAAGTCCTCCAACGTACAGTCCCAATCGGAAAAATTGATATCCACCTCGCGCATCTCCACGCCGTGCTCGCGCGCGTCGCGGACGAGTTGCGCCGGGGCGTAGAAGCCCATCGGCTGCGCATTCAAAAGCGCGGCGCAGAAGACGTCGGGATAATGGCACTTGATCCAGGCGGAGGCGTAGACGAGCAGCGCGAAGCTTGCGGCGTGGCTCTCCGGAAAACCGTATTCGCCGAAGCCCTCGATCTGGCTGAAGCAGCGCTCGGCGAAACTGCGCTCGTAGCCGCGCGAGACCATGCCTTCGATCATCTTCGTCTTGAAGAGACCGATGGTGCCGACGCGGCGGAAGGTCGCCATGGCGCGGCGCAGGCGATCCGCCTCGCCCGGCTCGAATTTCGCCGCAACGATGGCGATCTTCATCGCCTGCTCCTGGAATAGCGGCACGCCGAGCGTCTTGCCGAGCACCTTCTCCAGCTCGTCGGGCGGCCCGTGGTCGGGATGGGGGCGCGGATAGTGGACATTCTCCAGCCCCTGCCGGCGGCGGAGATAGGGATGCACCATGTCGCCCTGGATCGGACCGGGGCGGACGATCGCCACCTCGATGACGAGGTCGTAGAAGGTGCGCGGACGAAGCCGCGGCAGCATGGTCATCTGCGCGCGGCTCTCGATCTGGAAGACGCCGACGGTGTCGGCGCGGCAGATCATGTCGTAGACCGGCTCTTCCTCTTCGGGGATCGTGGCGAGGTCGACGGTCTTGCCATAATGCGCTGCAAGCAGATCGAAGCCGCGCTTCAGCGCCGTCAGCATGCCGAGCGCGAGCACGTCGATCTTCAGCATCTTGAGCGCATCGAGGTCGTCCTTGTCCCATTCGATGATGCTCCTGCCGTCCATCGCCGAATGGAGGATCGGCACCACCTCGTCGAGCCGGCTGCGGGTAATGAGAAAACCGCCGACATGCTGCGAGAGATGGCGCGGGAAGCCGATGATCTCGCGCGACATCTCCAGCATCTGGCCGATGCGCGCTTCGTCGGGATCAAGGCCGGCGAGGCGGGCGTCGGCGCCGTCGACGGCGCTCGACGACCAGCCCCAGACGCTCCCCGCCAGCGCGCCGACGGCGTCTTCCGAGAGGCCGAAGGCCTTGCCGACCTCGCGCGCGGCGGAGCGCGAGCGATAGGTGATGACGGTGGCGGCGATGCCGGCGTGGTCGGTGCCGTATTTCGCGAACACGTACTGCATCACCTCCTCGCGCCGCTCGTGCTCGAAATCGACGTCGATGTCGGGCGGCTCGTTGCGGTCACGCGAGATGAAGCGCTCGAAGAGGAGATTCCCCTGGTCGGGATTCACGTCGGTGATCTGAAGGCAAAAGCAGACCGCGGAATTCGCCGCGGAGCCACGCCCCTGGCAGAGAATGCCCTTGGAGCGCGCGAACTCCATGATGTCGCGCACGGTGAGGAAGTAGGCCTCGTATCTCAGCTCCTTGATGATCTTAAGCTCGTGCTCGATGAGCCGGCGCACGTCCTCGCGAAGGCCGTTCGGATAGCGCCAAGCAGCGCCCTTCCAGGTGAGCCGCACCAATTCGTCATAGGGCGTGGCGCTCTCTCCCGCGGATTCGAGCGGGTATTCGTACTCGTGACTGATCTCGTCGAGCGAGAAGGCGAGGCGCTCGAGAACGCGAAGCGTCTCAGCGACGGCTGCAGGATATTCGGCGAAGAGGCGCGCCATCTCCGCAGCGCTCTTCATGTGCCGCTCGGCGTTCGCTTCGAGGAGCCGCCCCGCCGTGTCGAGCGTCTTCTTCTCGCGCACCGAGGTGAGCACGTCCTGCAGACGTCGGCGCTCGGGCGCGTGGTAGAGCACGTCGCCGAGCGCGACGAGCGGGACCTCGTGACGAGCGGCGAGGGCGGAAAGTGCGGCGAGACGTCGGCGGTCGTCGCCGTGATAGAGGCACGTCGCGCCGAGCCGTACGTGACCGGGAAAGGCCTCGGCGAGGGTGGCGAGGGTTTGCTCCAGCGAGCTCTGCGATTGGCTGACCCTCCCCCCTTGAGGGAGAGGGTGGTCGGCGGAGCCGACCGGGTGAGGGGGAGTCCTGCGATTCGCTGCTGACGCAAAATCGTAGACCTGGCCCCCCCCCCCCCCCCCTTTCGCAAGCGAAAGAGGCACCCTCCCCCTCAAGGGGGGAGGGTGTGCTGCGGCCAGCACCGCCATCTCCATCCCTTCGCCCCATTCCAGCAGGTCCGGAAGGTCGAGATGGCATTCGCCCTTCCTGGCGCGGAGGTTGCCGGTGGTGAGCAGCCGGCAGAGACGCCCGTAGGCGGCGCGGTCGCGCGGCCACACCGCGATGTCGGGCGTGCCCCCCGGGTCGGGCGGGTCGCCCGCCCGAGGGCAGGCTCTACGAAAGGCGAGACGGCAGCCGACGGCGTAGCGGTCGCCCGTCTCCTTCGCCGCGAGATGTCCGCGAACGACGCCGGCGAGCGTGTTCCGGTCGGTGATCGAAAAGCCGGCGAGACCGAGCGCGGAGGCCGTCGCGGCGAGCTCCTCCGGATGCGAGGCGCCGCGCAGGAAGGAGAAATTCGAAGCGGTGAGGAGCTCCGCATAGCCCGGCCCCTCCGCCTGCCGCGGGCGCGCTCCTGCCGCATGCCGGAGCAGCGGCACGATGCGCGGCCGCTCGCGGCTGGAGGGCGGCTTTTCGGGCATGCGAGAGCCTCCCGCGGCAGTCGTGCCTGCCGCGCTCGTCGGTTTCGGTCCTGAATGTTCCTATTATGTTCTCAGGCAAAGAAGAGTCAATCGCGTCTCCGCGAGGCTCGTCACCGTCAAAGGTGCGCGTGGGCCGGCTCCTCCGGGCCGTCGAAGGAGACGCCCGCTTCCATCCTGCGCTGCCACTGAAGGCGGACCGGGGTGATCGTTTTCGCGGTGAGGTTGATCAGGCGGAAGGTCTCCGGCAGCTTGAAAGCGTCGCCGAAAACGAGGCGTGCGCCGCCCTTGCTGATGTCGCGTATGGTGCAATCGATCGTCGACCGGTCCTCGAGGACGACGCGCGCACCCTTCAGCGTGCGCTGGCGGTGCACGCCGCGGTGCTCGTCAGTCTTGGCCGCCTCGGGAGCGTCCGGCCCGCCATTGTCCGGCTGTTGCATGTTCGCGTCCTCCATGGGTGCGCTGACGCCAGGGAATGCGAGGTTACGTTCCATTTTCATCAAATGGGAACGGAGACTGCCGCCGGCACGATTTTGCGCTCGCCACGGTTAGCAAAGCCTTTGCAGCGAGCCGATGGCGAAACCGGCGATGGACTGCGGCGTGACGCCGAGCCAGAATTTTTCGCCGCCCGCCAAGGATCGAGGCGCGAGCTTCGTCTCATGCAGCAGATGCTCGACACGACCGACGACAGCACGCTTGCCGCGGCCGCGCTGCAAGGCGACCGCGAGGCGTTCCGCCGCTTGGTGGAGCGGCACTACGCAATGATCTACCGCGTCGCCTACCGCTATGTCGGCTCGGCAGCCGACGCGGAGGACATCGCGCAAGACGTCTGCGTCGCTCTGGCGACGCGGCTTGGAAAATTCGGCGGGAGAAGCCGGTTCTCCACCTGGCTCGTCGCGATCGTCATCAACCGCTGCCGCGACTTTCTCAGGCGGCGGCGGTCGTCGAACGCGCTGGTGGAGAAATACGCGGCGCTGCGCGAGGCGGAGGATGCCGACCGCGCCGATACCGAGAAACGAACTGCGTGGCTCACCGAGGCGCTGCAAAGCCTCGAGCCGAGCCTCAGGGAGACGGTGCTTCTCGTCGTCGGCGAGGAGCTCTCCCACCGCGAAGCCGCAAAGGTTCTCGGTTGTGCCGAAAGCACGGTGTCGTGGCGCATGCACATGGCGAAGAAGCATTTGAGCGCCCGGATGGAAGACGATGAGTGAGCTCGAACGACTGAAAGAGGCGCTTCAAGCCGAGCCCGCCGCACCGCGGCCGGCCGCGCGCGAGGCCGCCATTGCGGCGTCGCTTGCCGCCTACGACGCGAACGTGGCGGCTTACCGCCAAGGAACGAGCTTCGTCGACCGTCTCAGGAATGCGGCGCGTGCCGCGATCGAACTCCTGACGGGAAGACGACACATGCGTATGTCCACTGCGCTCGCCGGCGGCGCCAGCCTTGCCGTGCTCATGCTCGCCGTGATGACGGCGGCCAATCTGCAGACCATCGAGAACTTTGCGCGGCGCCCTGCGCCGCTGAATCTCGAGGGCAACGAAGCCTCCCTGCCCTTGCGGCAGGAACCGGCGTCGACGTCGCCCGCCGCGAGCGCGATTTCGCCGGCCGCAAGCGTGACGCCGCCCACTGCGGAAGACGCCGAGGAGGCCGCGAAGGTTGCGGCGTCGCAGCCGCAATTGGATCTGCGCGAGGTGCTGCGCGCGCGGCCCGCCCCACCCCGCGTGGGGGAGATGGTCGCGAGCGTGGATGCGGCCGGCGCGACAGCCTCAACCCCCGCGTTCGATGCCAGCCAGATGGCATCGATGGCGGAGCCGGCGCCGCCCGCCGGCTATCATGATCAGGGCCGCGACCGCTTCGAGACGATCGAGACCAACCCGCTCAAGGTGACCGCCGAGGAGCCGGTCTCGACCTTCTCGATCGACGTCGACACGTCGTCCTATTCCTTCATGCGCGCGGCGCTTCAAAACGGCGCGCTGCCGCCGGACGATTCCGTCCGCGTCGAGGAGCTCGTCAACTACTTCCCCTATGACTATCCGGGGCCCGATTCCGCCGACACCCCGTTCAAGGCGTCGGTGACGGTGATGCCGACACCGTGGAACACCGGCACGAAGCTCGTCAATATCGGTATCAAGGGCTTCGACATCGCCGCGGCCGAGCGCCCGCGCACCAACCTTGTCTTCCTGATCGATACGTCGGGCTCGATGGCGGAACCGAACAAGCTGCCACTTCTGATCAACTCGATGAAGCTCCTGGTCGGCGAGCTTCAACCGGACGACACGGTGGCGATCGTCACCTATGCGGGGAGCGCCGGCACGGTGCTCGAGCCGACCAAGGCGTCGGAGACGGCGAAGATCGAGGCGGCGCTGGAGAATCTTGGAGCCGGCGGCTCGACCGCCGGAGCGGAAGGAATCCGCCAAGCCTATCAGCTCGCCGAGCGGAACTTCGACAAGAAAGGCGTCAACCGCGTGATCCTGGCGACCGACGGCGACTTCAACGTCGGCATCACCAGCGTCGACGAGCTCGAAGGCTTCGTCGAGCGGGAGCGCGAGAGCGGCATTTTCCTCTCCGTGCTCGGCTTCGGCCGCGGCAACTACAACGACGAGCTGATGCAGGCGCTGGCGCAAAACGGCAACGGCGCCGCCGCCTATATCGACACGCTTTCCGAAGCGCGGAAGGTGCTCGTGGAGGAATCGACCTCGACGCTCTTCCCGATCGCCAAGGACGTGAAGATCCAGGTCGAGTTCAATCCGGCGACCGTCTCCGAGTACCGACTGATCGGCTACGAGACGCGGCTCCTCAATCGCGAGGACTTCAACAACGATAAGGTCGATGCCGGGGAGATCGGCTCCGGCCACACGGTGACGGCGATCTACGAGATCACGCCGGCGGGAAGCGACGCGCAATTGGTCGACGGCCTGCGCTACCGGCAGAACAACGCTCCGGCAGCGGACACCGAAGACAAGAGCGGCGAGTACGGGTTCTTGAAGATCCGCTACAAGCTTCCGGAAGAGGATACGAGCCGGCTCATCACGACGCCGATCTCGACGGCAGACGAGGTCGTTGCGCGCGGCGGCGGAACGGTCGCGCGCGAGGCGCGCTTCGCCGCCTCGGTCGCTGCCTTCGGGCAGCTTCTTCGCGGCGGCCGCTACACCGGCGACTTCAGCTACGACGACGTCATCGCTCTCGCCAATGCCAACAAGGGCGAGGACGCGTTCGGCTACCGCGCCGAGTTCGTGAACCTGGTGCGGCTGGCGAAGAGCGCGGCATCCATGGAGCAGCTGCAGCGGCAGTAGGAGAGCGCTGGCAACCCTCTCGCACAGGGAGAGGGTATCGGCGACGGGTGAGGGGGTGCTGCGCTCTGGCGGATTCCATCGCAGCAGCAATGAGGATATCGTCGTAACCCCTCACCCGGCTGCTTCGCAGCCACCCTCTCCCTTTGGGAGAGGGTATTTGCGTCGAGGCTTGCGTGCGCATCTCCCGCCGCCATGTCGCTCTCGCCCTCGGTGTCGTCGCGCTCGCGGCGCTGGTGCTCTTGCTGATGGGCCGCGAGCCGATCTGCAAATGCGGCACCGTCAAGCTCTGGTACGGCGTGACGATGAGCTCGGAGAACTCGCAGCACCTCGCCGATTGGTATTCGCCCTCGCATGTCATCCACGGCTTCATCTTCTACGGCGTGCTGTGGCTCGTGGCGCGGCGATGGTCCCTCGGGGTCAGGCTCGTCGCGGCGACGCTCGTCGAAGCGACGTGGGAGATCGTCGAGAACAGCCCCTTCATCATCGATCGCTACCGCGAGGCGACGATCTCGCTCGACTATTATGGCGACAGCGTCATCAACTCCGCCTCCGACATTCTCTTCATGGTGCTCGGGTTCTGGCTGGCCGCGCGGCTGCCAATCTGGCTGACCGTGGCGCTCGCGGTGGCGCTCGAGCTCTTCGTTGGCTTCATGATCCGCGACAATCTCACGCTCAACGTCATCATGCTCTTGTGGCCGCTCGAGGCGATCCGGACGTGGCAAGCGGGCGGCTGACCCGGCGTATATCCCGCAAAGCCTTGCGACAGCAGCCTTGTGACGCCATCTTTGCTCGAGAGCGGAGGGTCGGATGGCGAAGCATATCCCCGACATTGAGATTCTCGGACCGGAGGATGCGAAGCGGAAGGAGGAGCGCGTGCGCGCCAGGTTCTGGCCGACGGCGAAGCGGGCGCTCCGCGCCATCCCGTTCATGGAGGACGTTGCCGCCGCGTATTACGCGATGCTCGACCCGACGACGCCAACTGCTGCGCGGCTGACGCTTATTGCCGCGCTGGCCTATTTCGTCACACCCTTCGACTTCGTGCCGGACATGATCGCCGGCCTCGGCTTCATGGACGACGCCACGGTGCTTCTCGCCGCGATCTCGGCAGTGCGCGGCTCGATCCGCGACGAGCACCGGGAAGCGGCGCGCCAGGCGCTCGCCGACGAGGCCGTAACGGGCTGAGCCCGCAGCCACAGTCTCGCCCATTTTCTTGGAAGATTGCGCCGCTCCAGGCCGATCCCACGGCGTTCGGCTTGACGTTTTACGTTTTGGTAACCAAACCACGGAAATCTGCGGGTCAGGCAGGGGCCGCCCGAGCCGGCCACAACTCCGCCCGCAATCGAGAAGACGGAATCCGGATAGCGACATGAGGTACACGCGACTTCTTCTCAGTGCAGCTCTTGTTCTCAGTGCAGCTCTTGCGCTCGCTGCGGCCGGGGCCCTCGCGCAGGGCGCGGCCAAGCCGACCCTCGTCGGCACCTTCAACAAATGGACGATGTGGTCCTACACCGGCAGCTATGCGGGAAATGCCGAGGGCAAGGTCTGCTACATCTATTCAGAGCCGGACAAGATGGAGCCGTCGAAGCTGGACCACGGCCGGGTCAGCTTCTCCGTCACGAGCAGCCCCGCCGCGGGGATCGCCAACGAGGCGAACTTCGTCACCGGCTATCCGATGAAGGAGCAATCCTCGGTCAGCGTGCAGATCGGCGACAAGAGCTTTACCATGTTCACGCAAGGCGACAGCGCTTGGCTGGTGAACAAGGAGGAGGAGCCGGCGCTGCTGGAGGCGATGAAAGCCGGCTCGACGATGATCGTGAAGGCGATCTCGCGGCGCGGCAACGACACCACCTACAGCTATTCGCTCTCCGGCGTGACGGCGGCCGCCGACAAGATGCGTGCGGAGTGCAAGTAGCGCTTCAGCGCCAACGTCCCCAAATAGCGGAAGCGATTTGGCGGGCCGCCCCGGCGGCCCGTTTTTGCGTCCTCAAGACCCGTGATAGAAGCACCGGCATGGATACCGTTGCCCAACTTGCGCCTTTGAAGGCGGCCGCTCCTTCACCTGACCAGCCCTCGCTGATCGGCCTCTCGCGCGCGGCGCTCGGCGCGGCGCTCGCCGAGACCGGCGTGCCGGCGGGCCAGGTCCGCATGCGCACGAGCCAGATCTGGCACTGGCTCTATTTCCGCGGCGCTACCGATTTCTCGGCAATGCGTAACGTCTCAAAGGCGCTCAGGCAGGCGCTCTCCGAGCGCTTCACCCTGGCGCGGCCGGAGATCGTCACCGAGCAGGTGTCGCAGGACGGCACGCGGAAGTGGCTGCTGCGCTTTCCCCCGCGCGGCGCGGGCCGCCCGGTCGAGGTGGAGACCGTCTACATCCCGGAGGAAGGACGCGGGACGCTCTGCGTCTCGAGCCAGGTCGGCTGCACGCTCACCTGCACCTTCTGCCATACCGGCACGCAGCGCATGGTGCGCAACCTCACGGCGGAGGAGATCGTCCAGCAGATCCTGATCGCGCGCGAGCGGCTCGGCGATTTCCCCGACGCGGCAATCCCGCAAGGCGCGGTGGTACCGTCTGAGGGTCGGCTCGTCTCCAACGTCGTGATGATGGGGATGGGCGAGCCGCTCTACAATTTCGACAATGTGCGCGACGCGCTTCTGATCGCCGCCGACGGCGACGGCATTGCGCTCTCCAGGCGACGCATCACGCTCTCGACCTCCGGCGTCGTGCCGGAGATTGTGCGCATGGGCGAAGCGACCGGCACGATGCTTGCGATCTCGCTCCATGCCGTGCGCGACGAGCTTCGCGACGAGCTCGTGCCGATCAACAGGAAGTACCCGATCGCCGAGCTGATGGAGGCCTGCCGTTCCTATCCGGGCTTGTCGAACGCGCGACGGATCACGTTCGAGTATGTGATGCTGAAGGACGTGAACGACTCGCTCGCCGAGGCGAAGGAGCTGGTGAAGCTCCTCAAGGGTATTCCGGCGAAGATCAATCTGATCCCGTTCAACCCTTGGCCGGGCGCGCCCTACGAATGCTCCGACTGGGAGCGGATCGAGGCGTTCGCCGAGGTGGTCAACCGCGCCGGCTACGCCTCGCCGATCCGCACGCCGCGCGGTCGCGACATCCTCGCCGCCTGCGGGCAGCTGAAGAGCGCCAGCGAAAGAATGCGTAAGAGCGAGCGGGAGGCGGCTTCGGTCTAGGAACGGCGCTCAAATACCGCGCTCGAAATCGGGCCGGTGCCCCGTGGAGGCGCCGGCCCTTTTGCGTCAGTCGGCCTTCTCAGTTGGCCAGCATGCCGAGGTCGATCGACTCGGCCATGGCCTTGTACCCCGCCGGGTTCGGATGCAGATGGTCGCCCTTATCGTAGTTCGGCTGGCCGTAGCCGGGCTTGTTCGGGTCGACGATGACCTTGTCGAAATCGATAACGCCGTCGAATGCGCCGCTGCGAATAAAGTCGTTGAGAGCGACCCGGATCTTCTCCTTGTCCTCCGTGTAGTAGCCGTCGAACGCGGTGCCGGAGAAGGCGCCGCCGAAGGGCGTCAATGTGGCGCCGATGATGCGCATGCCGTGCGTATGCGCGCGTTCGATCAGCTGCTTGTAGCCGTCGATGATCTCCGCGGCGGTCGGCTCCGGGTCGTCCGGCGCGAGGCCGCATCCGGGCCAGCCGACATCGTTGATCCCCATCATCAGGATGACGGTGTCGGCATGCGCCTGGCTCAGTACGTCGCGATCGAAGCGGGCGAGCGCGTTGACGCCCATCCGGTCGGTCAGCACCTTGGCACCGGAGATCCCTTGATTGAGCACCGCGACAGGCGTGCCGCCGGCGGCAACGAGACGCGCGGCGAGATCGTCCGGCCAGCGGTCGTTGCCGTCGACCGTCGAGCCGTCGCCGTCGGTGATCGAATCTCCGAAGGTGACGATGGCCCGCGCGTCGTCGGGTGCGTCGACCATGATGCCGGAGAGGAACACGCGCTGCGTCTGTGTCGAGTCGGGCGTGAAGTCGGCGTCGGATGCCTTGTTGCCGGCGGCGACATAGGCGGTCTGATGGCCGTCCCAATGCATGGTCGTGGCCTCGGCGACCTCGGGGAAGAAGAGGCTGACAGAAAGCTCCGTCAGCGGCTCGACCGCGAAGTCGACCGGGTCGCTGATCGCCGGCGCTCCCGGGGGAATCGTGATCGAGGGGCTGCCGCCAAAGGTCAGTGCGTGGTCCGAGCCGTCCTTGATCTTTCCATCCTCCGCGGCGAGCGCGACATGCGCCTCGCCGATGGTCAGCGGGCGGGCGCCGTATTCATTGGAAACAACGATGCGCACCTGATCGCCGCCGATGCTGATGCGCGCGACCTGGCGAAGAGTCTGGTTCCAATAGTTGCGCGGAAAGCCCAGGGGCACGGGGAAGTCCGTGTCCCAGACCGGCTGAGCGCTGGCGGTCCAGGTGCCGATCCAATCTTCGTTGTCGGCGGCCAGCGATGGCGAGCCGAATGCGACAATGCCGACCAGAACGGCCGCGAGCGTCGTCAAACGCAGGCAGCGTGAGCTGCCTCTGGGCGAGAGCCCTCCCATGGTTTCCTCCATATTTTTTCGTTTGCGTCCGCCCGCCAGGTCCGCCGTGGGCCGCTTGCGGGCGCAATTATTTTGCTGCCCGGATTAATTCCGCGCAAGATGTGAAAATCTAATCGTTTCGGTAGAGCGCCTCTGCCATCGCGAGAAGCTTCGTCACGGTGTTCCAGTTGCGGCCCGTGCCGGCGACGCCGAGGTGCTTCTCCAGGACAACGTTGGTGAGCTTCGAGGTGCCGATGCCGTTCGGATAGGTGATGTAGGCATCTTCGCCGGCAACGCGGACGTCTTCGACGCCTCGACAAGCGTCGGCAAGCCGCTTGCCAGCGTCCTTGTCGGGCTTTGCGGAGAGCAGCATCACCACGAGGTGGCTCGGGTCGTCCTTCGCCATTTTTGAGAACGGGTTCTTCTCGACTATCCGGCGCAGCGCCTTGGCCTCGCGGAGAACGGTCGCGGGACGGAAGCCGAACTCCTTTTCGATCGCCTCCTCGATCGTCCGGGTCAGCTTCGCGCGGTTCCGGTCCTCAGCGGCGAAGACGACGTTGCCGCTGTTCAAATGCGTCTTCACGTCGCCGAAGCCGAGCGTCTCGAAGAGCGCCTTCAGCTTCGCCATCGAAATCGTCTTGTTGCCGCCGACATTGATGCCGCGCAGGAAGGCGACTTGAACGGGCATGGCGGGGGTCCTTCGGGTCCAGGAAGGGATCATAGCCGCTTTTGCACCTTCGCGCCGTCGACGTGTTGGGCCTTTCTCGGAATGCGTTGATTTCAAATCTAAGGCCGGGAGCAGCTATGGAGCGGCGGGCCGGCGCGCCACTGCGGTCGATCCGCCTCCGGAGGCCAATTTCGCGATTTTTTCGCCCCGGCGATCCATTCTTCATGTCCGCTTCGTCTTAGGTGTGTCCTGAACAAGGGGAAACACCGATGTCCGCAGCTCCAGTTACGCTCATCAACGTGCTCAAGGTCGAGCCGGGGAAGCAGGATGCGCTGGTCGCGCTCCTGAAGCAGAACGTCGAAAAGGTCGTCAGCACGCTCGCCGGCTGGAAGGCGACCAAGGTGATCGCCGCGGTGGACGGAACGTCCGTCCTGATCCAGTCTGAATGGGAAACACTCGCCGCCGTCGACGCGATGCGCAACGACGAACGGATGAAGGCCTATTTCCCGAAGATCAGGGAGATGGCGAGCTTCGAGGCGTTCGTCGGCGAGGCGGTGTTCGCCCAAGCGCGATGAGGAGCGCATGACGAGCGCGGATTTCGAGGAGCGCCTCAAGGCGATCAGGCCGCGGCTGCATCGCTATTGCGCGCGCATGACCGGCTCGGCGGTGGACGGCGAAGATGTTCTTCAGGACGCGCTGGTCAAGGCGGTGCGCGCGCGGGCCGAGGGCGAAAAGGTCGACAATCTGGACGCCTGGCTCCTGCGCATCGCTCACAACGCCAGCCTGGATTTCCTTCGCCGCCGGTCACGCGACAACGTCGTTCCGCTCACCGAAGCTCTCGAGGCTTCGGCGACGCCTGATGTCGACGTCGTCGCCGTCGGCTTTCGAACCTTTCTTCGATTGCCCGAGCTTCAGCGTTGCGCCGTGGTTCTGAAGGACGTGCTCGGTCACTCCGTCGAAGAGGTCGCCGCGATCGCCGAGTGCTCGCCGGCGGCGGCCAAGTCAGCGCTGCAGCGCGGGCGCTCGACCCTGCGGCAGCTCGCCCAGGTGCCGGACGGCGCAATGCTCCCGCTGATGTCCGATCCCGACAGGCGGAAGATGGAGGCTTATGTCCGCCACTTCCGTAACGGGGCGTTTGACGAGATCCGCGACATGCTGGCGGACGACGTGAAGCTCGAGCTGGTGAACCGCCTCAAGCTGGAAGGGCGCGACAAGATCGGCACGTATTTCACGCGCTACGCGGAGCTGCCGAATTGGCGCTTTGCCTTCGGTGCCGTCGAGGGACGACCCGCCATGCTGGTGTTCGACGGCGAGGATCTCGCGCAACGACCCGCGCATTTCGCCCTGATCGGCTGGCGTGACGATCGCATCGCCACGATCAGGGACTTCCTTTTCGTCCCCTATGTGCTCGAAGCCGCCGATTGGGTGAGGCTGGAATGAGCTCGCGCAGGAGGAAACGCCGGAACGCCGGCTAGTGCCGGAAGTGCCGGACGCCGGTGAAGACCATGGCGAGGCCGGCTTCGTCGGCGGCGGCGACGACCTCGTCGTCCCGGAGCGACCCGCCGGGTTGGATCACGGCGGTCGCGCCCGCCTCCGCCGCGGCGAGCAGCCCGTCGGCGAAGGGGAAGAAGGCGTCGGAGGCGACGACCGAGCCCTTGGTCAGCGGCGTGGCGAGGCCTGCGGCCTTGGCGGCGTCCTCCGCCTTGATCGCGGCGATGCGGGCGGAATCGACGCGGCTCATCTGCCCGGCGCCGATGCCGACCGTCGCGCCATCCTTGGCGTAGACGATGGCGTTCGACTTCACGTGCTTGGCCACGCGGAAGGCGAAGACGAGGTCGGAAAGCTCCGCCTCGCTCGGCGCGCGCTTGGTGACGACGCGGCAGTCGGCCTTCTCGACCCGCGCGGCGTCGCGCTCTTGCACGAGCAGCCCGCCGGCGACGCTCCTGACGCGCAGCGCCTTCGACGCCGGGTCGGCCATGCCGCCGGTCAGGAGCAGGCGGAGATTGGCCTTCTTGGCGAAGACGGCGATCGCCGCCTCGTCGGCGTCGGGCGCGATCACCACTTCGGTGAAGATGCCGGCGATGGCGCTTGCCGCCTTCTCGTCGAGCGGGCGGTTGACGGCGACGATGCCGCCATAGGCGGAGACCGGGTCGCAAAGGAGCGCCTTGCGGTAAGCCTCGGCGAGGTCGTCGCCGAGCGCGGCGCCGCAAGGGTTCGCGTGCTTGATGATGGCGACCGCAGGACGCTCCGCCGGCAGGTCGGAGACGAGCTCGAAGGCGGCGTCGGCGTCGTTGATGTTGTTGAAGGAAAGCTCCTTGCCCTGCACCTGCCGCGCCTTGGCGACGCTCGGTCCGGGCTCCGCCGTCAAATAGAGCCCGGCCGATTGATGCGGGTTCTCACCGTAGCGCATGCGCTCGCGAAGCTCGCCGGCGACAACGAAGCGGGTGGGAAGCTCATCGTCCAGTTGACGCGCATACCAGCTCGCGATGGCGGCGTCGTAGCTTGCCGTGCGGGCGAAGGCTTTCTCCGCCAGGCGTGCGCGCAGCGTGCGCGAGACGCCACCTTCCTTCACCGCGGTGACGAGCGCCGGATAGTCGGCGGGCGCGGTTACGACGGCGACCCAGGCGGCGTTCTTCGCGGCGGCGCGGATCATCGCCGGCCCGCCGATGTCGATGTTCTCGATTGCCTCGGCCATGTCGGCGCCTTTGGCGATCGTCGCCTCAAAGGGATAGAGATTGGAAATCAGGCAATCGATCCCCTGGATTCCGAAGCTTTGCATCGAGGCGCGGTGATCGGGATCGTCGCGCAGCGCGAGCAGCCCGCCGTGGATGCGCGGATGAAGCGTCTTCACGCGGCCATCCATCATCTCCGGCATGCCGGTGACGGAGGCGACGTCGGTGATGGCGAGCCCGGCGTCGGAAAGCGCGCGTGCCGTGCCGCCGGTCGAGACGATCTCCGCTCCATGCTCGGAGAGCACTCTCGCCAGCTCGACGAGTCCGCTCTTGTCGGAGACGGAGATCAGCACCCGGCGAATTTCCAGGAGCTCGGGGCCGGTAGTCTCGGCGGGCATAGGCAGGGCCTTCGAGGAGGGGATGTCGTGCGCGGCGACTAGCACGCGCTCGGCTCTTCGCAAAGGATCAAGGCGTGCGCACGAACCGCCATTTCACAGGCACTTCGGAGCGGCATTTGCTCGCAAGCACCATCTGGTGGGTCTGCCGGCTGCCGAAGACGTCGGAGAGATGGACGCTCTCCTCCAGCTCGATCGGGCTGTTCGCCTCGAAGCGCCAGACGCTGCCGTCGCGAAGGCGGAGGTCGAGCGCGGTGCGCCGGTCGGTCGCGTGAACGGCGACGGAATGATGCAGATGGAAACGCGTGGCGAAGGCGAGGTCGGGCTCGGTCGGCTGGCCGTTGAACTTGTCCATGCCTTCGAGCAGGTGGCCGTCGGCGACGAGCCGCAGATTCCGCTCGTGGACGACGCCGTAGCGGCGGGCGTAGCCGTCATGCTTCATCTGCAAGATCGTGGCGCCGTCCTCGGGGCTCTCGCGGCGCGCGACGATGGTGCGCGGGCCGGAGATGATGTGCGCGTCGACCTCGGGGCCGGAGAAGCGGCAGGACGACGTGTCGTTGAGCGTCGCGGTGGAGTGCGCTGCGGTCAGGCGCGCGGCGCGGCGGAGCGTATGATGGCGCGCGGCGGGCGCGCCGCAATTAATGACGATGCGATGGATGCCGCGCGAAAGCTCGAAGGAAAGCGCTCCCGCATGCGCCTCGCTCGAAAAGGAGATCGGAGGAGGCCCGCCGGCGTCGACGAGGAGCAGCGTGTCGCGCGCCTCGATGCGCTCGTAGCCGGAATAGGTGGCACTCGGCGCCGGCGTGCCGAGCGTCTCGTCGTAGGAAAGCACGGTCGCGACCATCCCCGCGGCCGACGCCGCCGCACCGTTGAAGTGGGCGAAGGCGCCGTCGCCGTGCCGAAAGAAGCGCAGCATCGGCATCATGCGGTCGATCGAGTGGATGAGCCTCTCGGAGGGAACGAGACCGCGCGCGATCAGCGCCTGCCTGAGGGGCAGAAGATCGACCAGGATCTCGACCACCGTGGCGGGATTGCGAGAGACGTGGCCGCCGTCGGGGAGAATCTGCGCCTCAAGCTCGGCCTGGACGCGATCGAGCCCGGCGCGCGCCATACGCTCCTGATGCGAGAGTGACAGTCCGATCAGCGCGATGGCGATGGCGGAGTGCATGCGCGGCAGGCCGGGATCGGTCGAGCCGACCGTCGAGCGCAGCAGACTCGCGTGCCTGAGCAGCGAGCGCACGAAGTCGCGATAGAGCGCGTGGTCGGCCTCGTGCAGGATCAACGGCGATTGCGCGAGGAAGGAGAGCGCCCGGCGCGCCACGACGTCGGCGTCCCAGACGACCTCGCCGCCCGGCCGCTTGTAGAGCGACAGCCAGTCCTCGACGACGGCGCGCGCGTTCGAGCGGGCGAACGGCGTGTCGGCGGCGCGAAGATGCCGAAGCCAGCCGAAGGAATGAAGCTCCCGCAACCAATCCTCGGACGGCGGGCCGACCTCGAAGGGCGATTCGCCGCCGACCTCGACCACGTGTCCGGCAAGCGCGAAGCGGCCGGCGTAGATCTCCTCGGCGATGGTCGGGTCGGCGGTCCGCAGGTCCGGAGGGGCAATCAGAAGCTGCGATCGGGCGCCGCCGGGGGCGCGAAGTCGTCCAAGCGGCCCGGATACCGCGCCAAGCCGCAAGCGTCTGGTGAACTGTCCCGCCCGGTGGAGAACGAGGCGCAGCTGGTCGGCCGGCGCGATCGCTGACATGTTCAGCCGGTAACCCTGTTCGTGAGCATTGGCAAGCGAGCCAATCTCAGCCCGCTCTGCGGGTGAATCGGGCGGCGAAAAAGCCGTCCATGCCGGCGAGATTCGGGCCGTCGCCAAAGCTCTGGAAGGGGAGAGTCCGCAGCGTGCCGGCCGGCGTCACGAGGTCGGAGAGACCGGCCACCTCAGCCGTCTCGATGGGCTCCAGAACGAACTCCGGATGCCGCGTGAGGAAGGGCGCAACGTGCGCCTCGGCTTCCTCCGGCTGCAGCGAGCAGGTGGCGAAGACGAGACGGCCGCCGGGCTTCACCAGCGCCGCTGCGCGGTCGAGCATCTTCGTCTGCAGGGCGGCGAGGGTGGCGACGTCTTCAGGCGTCTTCAGCCACTGGATGTCGGGGTGGCGGCGGATCGTCCCGGTCGCCGTGCAGGGTGCGTCGAGGAACACGGCGTCGAATTCCTCGTCGGGTTGCCAGAAGAGCAGGTTGGCGGCGACGAGGCGCGCTTCGAGAGCGAGACGGCGGAAGTTCTCTCCGAGGCGTCTGACCCGGCTCTCGGATAGATCGACTGCTGTGACGGAAGCGCCGGCTGCTGCAAGCTGCGCGGTCTTGCCGCCGGGCGCGGCGCAAAGATCGGCGACCGTCCTGCCTTGGACGTTGCCGAGCAGGCGGGCTGGAAGAGCGGCGGCGGCGTCTTGCACCCACCAGGCGCCTTCGTCATAGCCTTCAAGCTCGGTCACGCGATGCGTGCCGGCGAGACGTACCGTCCCGGCCGGAAGAGCCGTGCCGCCGAGCCGCTCGGCCCACAGGCCGGCATCGCTTTTCACCGAAAGGTCGAGGCCCGGCGTCGCCAAATGCGCCGCGGCGATCTTGAGCGCGGTCGGCTCGCCATAGGCGTCGCTCAGCCGGGTGAAGAGCCAAGCTGGCATGTTGCGGCCGGCGTCGCGAGAGCTACGCGCGAGGATTTCCTCGCGGTTGCGCACCAAATTCCTGAGGACCGCGTTGACGAGCCCACGCGCGCGTCCGGTGCGCCGGTCGGAGCCGGCCTGCTCGACGGCGAGGTCGACAGCGGCGTGCGCCGGCACCTCGAGGAAGAGGATCTGCGCCGCGGCGACATGAAGGATCGCGGAGAGCGCGCCGGAATTTTCGGGCAGCGGTCGGTCGAGCGCGTTCTTGAGGGCAGCCTCGATCTCTCCGCGCCGGCGCAGCGCCGCGCCGAGGATGGCGCGCACGAAGGCGCGGTCGCGGCGGTCGAGCGCGCGGAAATGGGGGTTGCCGTTTCTTTCGTCGAGAAGCGCGTCGAGCGCCGTTCCGTGCTCGATCACCTGGCGCAGCATCGCGGCGGCGGTGCGGCGGACGGCGAGTCCGACCGGAGCGTCTTTGCCGGCTCGCGGCTCAGGCGTCCTTTTCCGCGCGCCCGCTTTAGGGCTCAGCCCCAAGGGCCGCGCCTTGCGCTGCCGAGCCCCGACCATGGGCCGGGATGCGCTGCGCGCGGCTCAGAGCGCTCGCCGAAGTCGAGATCGGCGCTGCGTCCGCCGCTTTGCGCCATCTGCTGCAAGGCGGCGATGCGGTTCTCGGTCGCCGGGTGCGTGGAGAAGAGGTTGTCCATACGCTGACCGGTGAGCGGATTGACGATGAAGAGCGGCGCCGTTGCCGGGTTCCGCTCCGCCGTTATCATCGGCGTGCGCTTGGCGGCGCCGGCGATCTTGCCGAGCGCCGAGGCGAGCCACAGCGGGTTGCCGCAAAGCTCAGCGCCGCCGCGGTCGGCAGAATATTCGCGCGTGCGGCTGATCGCCATCTGGATCAGGAGCGCGGCGATCGGCGCGGTGATCGCGGCGAGGAGCACCCCGACGATGCCGAGCGGATTGTTGCGGTTGCCGCCCCCCATTCCGCCGAAGAAGAAGGCGAAATTGGCGAGCATGGAGATCGCGCCGGCGAAGGTCGCGGCGATCGTCATGGTCAGCGTGTCGCGGTTCTTCACATGCGTCAGCTCGTGGCCGATCACGCCGGCGAGCTCCTCGCGGGTGAGCTGGCGCAAAATCCCGGTGGTCGCGGCGACGGCGGCATTCTTCGGGTCGCGTCCGGTGGCGAAGGCGTTCGGCTGCGGATTGTCCATCAGGTAGACCTTCGGCATCGGCAGCCCGCCGCGGCGGGAAAGCTCGCGCACGATTCCGTAAAGCTCGGGCGCGGCACGCTCGTCGACCTCGCGTGCGCCATGCATGCGAAGCACCAGCTTGTCGGCGTTCCAGAAGCTGAAGAGGTTTATCCCAGCGGCGACCAGGAAGGCGATGAACGCGCCGCCGGAGCCGCCGACCAGGTAGCCGACGCCCATGAAAAGCGCCGTCAGCGCCGCCAGAAGCATGCCGGTCTTCACGACGTTCATTTCGTCACCTCGTCCCCGCCCTAGTACTCCTGCGGTTGCCTGTCTTTGGCACCGGCGCAGGCGCCCTTATATGATGGGAAGTGAGGTGCTTTGGTTCAATTGGGGTTCAATTCCGATGTCGAAGCCGCCGCAGGACCAGGAAGAGGCGAAACAAGCGCGCCTCAAAGCTGCCGCAGGGCGCGCCCGCGCGGAAGCGGACGCGCGCCGCAGGGCGGCCGTCGACGCTTGGCGACCGAAGGAGATCGGCGGGCCCGAGGGGCCCGAGCCGACGCGCTTTGGCGATTGGGAAAAGAAGGGGATCGCGAGCGACTTTTGAGCACCCGCGATCGGTAGGCTCGCAGCCTAGAGCCCTTTCCATTCCGATTGAATCAGAATGGCGGCTCACCCTCTTTGTCGGAGCATGATCGTGTCCGAAACCGGTTCCCACTTTTCGGGATCATGCTCTAGGTCGCGCACTCCCGCGTGATCCGCTGCTTCAGCGCGGCCCGGTTGTCGAGCGAGACTTCGTCGAAGCGCTGGCGCTGCACGGTCGCGTTGGGCGCGGCGAGGACGTATTGCTTGCGAGCAAGCGGGGCGGAGTCCATCACCCCCTGCGCGCAGGAGACGAAGGCCTTGAATTCCGCGTTGCTGAGACCGCCGAGGTAATCGTTCCCGCTCCTGACGCTGTTCAGGATCTTGGCGACGGCGCTGCGGAACTGGCTATTGATCGAGGCGGAAGTTGCAGCCTCAGACGCCGTCGCGACGGTCGTCAGGGCGACGGCTCCTGCAAGAACTCTCAGTGCGAACTTCATACGTCGGATCCCCGGGTGGTGGTGGAGCATCGGACCGTGTCCGCCCCTAACGGCGATTCGATGGCTCCGGGCGTACGACAAAAATCAGTCGCGGCGCGCGCTGTCAAAGGCTAAGTCGAGGGCTGCCGGCCCGCGGTTTCCGTCGCGGCCAATTCCACTCGATCGCCGCGCCGATATTACGGCAACCGTTGGTAAACGCTGAGGGTTTCGCGATGCTTGCGAGAAAAGACGCAACGATCGGGCAAGGTGCGATCCGCGCCGCAGAGGCGCTGATCCGGCCGCATATCAGGCGGACACCGCTGCTCGACGTCGAGGGAGTCGACTTCGGGCTTCGCGTCGGGCGGCTGGCGCTCAAGCTGGAGCTTCTGCAGCATGCCGGCTCGTTCAAGCCGCGCGGCGCCTTCACCAACCTCTTGTCGCGCGATGTGCCGGAGGCCGGGGTGGTGGCGGCGTCGGGCGGCAACCACGGCGCGGCCGTCGCCTATGCCGCGATGCGGCTGAAGCACAAGGCGACGATCTTCGTTCCGAGCGTCGCTTCGGCGGCGAAGCTCGAGCGCATCCGGGCTTACGGCGCCGATCTCGTCGTCGGAGGAGAGCGCTATGCCGATGCGCTCGCCGAAAGCGAATCCTTTGCGGCGAAGACCGGCGCGCTTGAGGTCCATGCCTACGACCAGGCCGAGACGATCATAGGGCAGGGTACGCTTGGGCTTGAGATCGAGGACGATGCGCCGGAGCTCGACACGCTTCTCGTCGCAGTCGGCGGCGGAGGCCTGATCGGCGGCATCGCGGCCTGGTATTCCTCGCGCACGAAGATCGTCGCGGTCGAGCCGGAGACGGCGCCGACGCTTCACATGGCGCTTCGCGCAGGGAAGCCCGTCGATGCGCCGGCCGGTGGGATCGCGGCGGATTCGCTTGCGCCGAAGCAGGTCGGGCAGCTGATGTTCCCGATTGCGCAAGCGCATGTCGACCACGTGGCGCTCGTCGAAGACACGGCAATCTCCGACGCGCAACGCGTCATCTGGGACAAGCTCAGGCTGGCGACGGAGCCCGGCGGTGCGACTGCCTTGGCCGCGCTTCTTTCCGGCCGCTACCGGCCGGAGGCGCACGAGCGCGTCGGCGTCATCCTCTGTGGGGGAAACACGACGGCGGTCGATTTCGGGCGATAGCGCGCACAACCTAACCTCCCCGCAAGGGGGAGGTTAGGTTGTGTCGCTCTAAGCCGCGGCGCGGCCGAGATGGGCCTCGGCGAAGCGGACAATCCCGGCCACCTGCATCGCGCCCGATTGCCGCGCGACCTCGCGGCCGTGATGGAAGACGATCATCCTCGGAATGGCGCGGATGCCATAGCGCGCGCCGACGCTCGGAACTGCCTCGGTGTCGACCTTCGCGAGCCGGACATGCGGCTCAAGCCGCCCCGCCGCCTTCTCGAACTCCGGCGCCATCATCATGCACGGCCCGCACCACGACGCCCAGAAGTCGACGAGGACCGGGACGTCGCTCTTTTCGATGTGCTTCAGGAAGCGCGCCTCGTCATCGAGCGCGATCGGGTGGCCGGCAAAAAGCTGCGTCCTGCACTTGCCGCAGACGGCCTTGCCGCCTTCCGAAAGCCGCGGCTCCGGAATCCGGTTCAGCGCGTCGCAATGCGGGCAGACGATGGTCAGCGATCCGGCCATGCGGAGTTCCCAGGCACCCTAATCGCATCGTGCACGATCCGGCGCTTGGCGGCGTTGACGCAGGTCAAGCGGTCGGCTCGGTAATCTCCGCAAGCACCACGCGGCCGCGCGGCGAGAGACGGTAGCCGACCTCGAGCGCCTCGGCCAGGCCGAGCTCCTTCAGCTTACGGACTTCGCGCCTAAAGATCATCGGGTCGCGGCCGATGCTTGACGCGAGGTCGGGCTCGCGACGCGCCGGATACTTGTCGATCAGGCGAAGCGTCGTGCGCGTCCACGCGCCGGTCCCGCTCGCATGGTCGAGACGGTTGAGCGCGGCGATGACGCTCTTCATCTCCTTCTTGGTGAACTTCGCTTCCTTGCGGAGCGCGATCAGCGGGTCGTCACCGATGCGGCGAAACGCGATGCGGTAGAGGTCGCCCTCGCCGTCGCCGAGCTCTTCCATCAGCGCCGCGCGGGATTTGTGCCCGGCGCTCTTTGCGTCCTTCTCCTTGATCGACTTCGCGGCGATCTTCTCAACCGAGTCGATGGCGAGCAGACCGGCGGCGGTTCTCAGCCCGACACCTGCCTTCACCGCCGGCTTCGTCCAGCGGCGGAAGGCGAGCGTCACGCGCCCGTCGGCAATCTGTTCGAGTGTCTCGCGCTTGAATAGCACGTTCGTAAACTGCTCCTGTTCTAGGTTGCGCGGTTCTGGCGGTTGTCGATCAGACTATCGACGACCGTCGGATCGGCGAGCGTCGAGGTGTCGCCGAGGTTTGAGAAATCGTCTTCCGCGATCTTTCTGAGGATACGGCGCATGATCTTGCCGGAGCGTGTCTTCGGCAGGCCCGGTGCGAACTGGATCAAGTCGGGCGAGGCGATCGGCCCGATCTCGGTGCGCACCCAGTCGCGGAGCTCCTTGCGCAGCGTCTCGTTCGGCTCTTCGCCCGCCATCAGCGTGACGTAGCAGTAGATGCCCTGGCCCTTGATGTCGTGCGGGTAGCCGACGACGGCGGCCTCGGAGACCTTCGGATGCGCGACCAGCGCCGATTCGACCTCGGCCGTGCCCATGCGGTGGCCGGAGACGTTCAACACGTCGTCGACGCGGCCGGTGATCCAGTAATAGCCGTCGGCGTCGCGGCGGCAGCCGTCGCCGGTGAAATACATCCCCTTGAAGTGCGAGAAGTAGGTGTCGACAAAGCGCTGATGGTCGCCATAGACCGTGCGCATCTGCCCCGGCCAGGAATCGAGGATGACGAGATTGCCGTCGGCGGCGCCTTCGAGCAGCTTGCCCTCGTTGTCGACGATCGCCGGCTTGACGCCGAAGAAGGGAAGCGTGGCGGAGCCGGGCTTTTGCGCGATGGCGCCGGGAAGCGGCGTGATCAGGATGCCGCCGGTCTCCGTCTGCCACCAAGTGTCGACGATCGGGCAGCGCTCGTCGCCGACCACGCGCCAGTACCATTCCCAGGCTTCCGGGTTGATCGGCTCGCCGACCGTGCCGAGGAGCCTGAGCGATTTTCGCGAGGTCTCCTTCACGTGGCTTTCGCCGGCGCCCATCAGCGCGCGGATCGCGGTCGGCGCGGTATAGAAGATGTTGACGCCGTGCTTGTCGACGACGCGCCAGAAGCGAGAGAGATCCGGATAGTTCGGCACGCCCTCGAACATCAGCGTGGTGGCGCCGTTCGCGAGCGGTCCGTAGACGATGTAGGAATGGCCGGTGACCCAGCCGACGTCGGCCGTGCACCAGTAGATGTCTCCGTCGTGGTAGTCGAAGACGTAGCGGTGCGTCGTCGCGACGTAGACGAGATAGCCGCCGGTCGTGTGGAGCACGCCCTTCGGCTTGCCGGTCGAGCCGGACGTGTAGAGGATGAAGAGCGGATCCTCCGCGTTCATTTCCGCCGGCGGGCAGTCGGCGGAGGCCTTCTCCATCTCCTCGTGATACCAGAGGTCTCGGCCGGCGTGCATGTCGACCTTGCCGTCGGTGCGGCGCACGACGAGCACATGGCGCACCGAGGCGCCGTCTTTCTCGGCGCGGACGATCGCCTTGTCGGTGTTGGCTTTCAGCGGGATGGGCCGCCCGCCGCGCAGGCCCTCGTCGGCGGTGACGACGAAATCGGAGCGGCAGTCCTCGATGCGGTTCGCCAGCGAATCGGGCGAGAAGCCGCCGAAGACCACCGAGTGCACCGCGCCGATCCTGGCACAAGCCAGCATCGCGTAGGCGGTCTCGGGAATCATCGGCATATAGATCGTGACGCGGTCACCTTTCTTGACGCCGCGTGACTTCATCACGTTGGCGAGCTTGCAGACATGCGCGTGCAGCTCGCGATAGGTGATCTTCAGGTCGTCTTTCGGATCGTCGCCTTCCCAGATGATGGCCACCTGCTCGCCGCGATCCTTGAGATGGCGGTCGATGCAATTGGCGGCGATGTTGAGGGCGCCGTCCTCGAACCATTTGATCGAGATGTTCGGGTAGGCGTAGCTGGCGTTCTTCACCTTGGTAAACGGTTTCAGCCAGTCGATCCGATTCGCCTGCTCCGCCCAGAAACCGTCGGGATCTTCAAGGCTTTTCTTGTACATCGACCGGTACTTGTCGGCGTCGACATAAGCCCGTGCGGCCCACTCCTTGGATACAGGGTGGATCTTCGCTTCCGACATCAGCCATCTCCTCCAAGGCTCGCAAGCGGGCAGGCCCCGCATTGTTGCCACTATTATGCGGACGGGCGCGCGCCGCGTCCATGGACAGGTGAATAGAGCGTTTAGAACGGAAAGATTGTGTAATTATAATGACTTATTCGAACGAAGGTGGTGCTGGAGCGGCAAAGAGCGCGCTTCCCGGGCTGCGCGGCACCGCCGGTCGCGGGAGGCTCGGCGCCTCCGCGACCGGGCGTTGAGATCAGGCGCCGAAGAGCCCGATCACCAGCCCCATCACCAGGAGAACGCCTAGCCAATGGCCGGCGTCGATGAGCGTGCGGGACCAGGAATCGCGGGCGAAACGGTTGTTGACCGTCACCGTGGTGGCAACAAAGCCGATCCACACCATCACGGCGGAAAAGAGCGCCCGCTCGACGTTCACCTCGCCGAGGTGAAAGACGATGCCGAAAAGCATCGTCGCCATGATCAGCTCGGCGACGAGAGAGATGATGATCGCCACCGCGCCGCGGCGATAGCCGGCCGGCAGCGCCTGCTGAAGCGAGCTCCTCCATTGCTGGCCGAGCGCCCAGTACCACAGCGACCCGAATATCCAGCCCGCAAGTGCTGCGACCACGACGGAGAGCACCTTCAACTGGGACAGAATGGCTAAGAGCATTTCGACCTTCCTCGGCAGCCGTCGCGTCACGACCCTTCGGGAGTATAGCGCCAGACGCTCGTGCGCTTGATCTCCGAGTCCTCGAGCGCGCGAGTGACCGGAACTTCGTAGCGCGCCAGGAACGTGAAGCGTTCCTTGGCGAAGTAAGAGCGGCCGGGATCGCCGACGAGGACCGTCGCCCCGCGCGACGCCAGCGCGCCGAGCCAGGGCAGAAGGCTGTCGGCAAGCGGCTTCTCGTAGAACACGTCGCCGGCAAGGACGGTTTCCCAGCCGGTGTCCGCGCCAATCTGGTCAGCGGCGCTCATCTCGAGCGTGACGCCGTTCTCGCTCGCGTTGAGGGCGATCGCCGCCAGCGCCAATGCGTCGATCTCGCTCGCGAGCGCCGAGCGCGCGCCGGCCATCATCGCGGCGATGGCGACCAGGCCGGAGCCGGAGGCGAAGTCGAGCACGCGCTTGCCGGCGACGATCTCCGGATTGTCGAGCACGTAGCGGGCGAGTGCCTGGCCGCCGGCCCAGGCGAAAGCCCAAAAAGGCGGCGGCACGCCTTCCTTGGCGAGCGCCTCCTCGGTCTTTTCCCAAAGCGGCAACGCCTCGTGCGCGAGATGAAGACGGATCTCCGGCACGAGCGGCGGAAAGAGGAGCGCGGTGTTGGCGCGAACGAAAGCGGCGGGATCCATCCCGCCTTATGACGGCCGTCGCCGCCGAAGACAAAGGGCGGCCGCGTCGTGCGGCCGCCCCCCATCGCGTCCGGAAATCAGCTGTTCGGCGTGACTGCGGAAGCAGCCATGGAGCCGTCCGCCCCTTCCTCGTAGGTGATGGTCACGTCCTGGCCGACCTGAAGCGAGGCCGCGTCGAACTCGGCCGGGAGCTTATAGGTCGAACCATCGGCGAGCGTCACGGTGCCCGCATCGGCGTCGATGCTCTGGATCGCGCCGTTCGCCTCGGCGGCGAGGGCAGCCATCGACGAAGCGGCCAGCATGGCAGCCGCGCCCGCAGCAATCATCAACTTACGCATTTCCTCTTTCCCTCTAGCTGCGCCGTCCTTCCGTGGACGGCGAAGCCCCCGAGCCGCCGCGTCAACACGGGGCGTCGGCACTGGTTCCCGAGAAAAAGCTGCGTCTTTGAATGACCTTCGATTCGCCGCGTTTCGGTCATGCGTCGGCATGCTCGCGCGCGGCGCGCAGTGAGTGGACTAATTTTCGGAGAGGCCGCCCGACACCAGGAAAGCCGACGCCCATTTGCCGGAGAGATTGACCAGCGCGCCGAAGACGCGCGCGTCGTGCGTGGAGTCCGATTCGTAGAGACGCTCGCGCAGGATCACGCGAAGCTCCTGGAACTGGCCGCAGGCGCGCGCATCGGAGAGACTTGCGTAGGCAGAGCGCGCCGTCTCGATGCCTTCGGCGCGTGCATGCGCCAGCTCTTCCGCCCCGGACGCCGAGACGCAGAGCACCCAGTCGTGCACGACCATCTCCGTCTCGAGCGCGTAGTCGAGCCCAGCCGGCTGTGCGGCCGGATCAGGCGCGATCGCGATCGACAGGTCGTCGGGCGCCGCCGCCCAGCTCGCGGAAGCAAGCAGTGAGTAACATGCGAGCGCCGCTGCGCGGCGCAACGCTCGTGCGATTTCCATATCCAGCCCCTTTCCCCGATTCGGATTGAAGACGCGGGCGAGCGGATGCGCAAGCCGCTGTGCCGGCTGTGCTTTCGTTCTCGGGCGGGTGTTGCAGAAGGGTCCGTTAGCCGCCCAGACTAACGAATTGGGCTAATGGATGCGCTCAGCCCCAGGGCCCGCGTCGGTGCTCGATATGGAAGGCCTTCGTGCGCGGCTTCTCCAGGATCGGGACGGTGCGCCGCTTGAAGAACGAGATCAGCGCGAGCCCGGCGAGGAAGCCGCCGATATGCGCCCAGAAGGCGACACCCGCCTCGCCGCCTGCCGGCGCCGCTGCGCTCAGTAGCTGCAGCAGGAACCAGACGCCAAGCACGACCAGGGCCGGAACATGCGCGATCGTGAAGAAGACGCCGAGGAAGATGAAGACGCGCACGCTCGCGCCGGGATGAAGCAGGACGTAGGCGCCGAGCACGCCGGAGATCGCGCCGCTCGCCCCGATCATCGGGGCTTCGGAATGCGGATCGATGAAGCCCTGTGCCAGCGCCGCCGCAATTCCGCACAGGAGATAGAAGACCGCGTAGCGCACATGTCCCATCGAATCTTCGATGTTGTCGCCGAAGATCCAGAGATAGAGCATGTTGCCGCCGAGATGCAGGAAGCCGCCATGCATGAACATGGAGGTGAAGATCGTCGCCCAGGCGGGCACGACGACGAGGTCCGGGGACAGCTCGCCATAGCCGAAAAGCCGCGCCGGGATCATGCCGAGGCTTAAGACTGCGCGGTCCTCGCCGGCGGTTCCGAGCGAGAGCTGCCAGAGGAAGACGAGGGTGCAGAGCGCGATAATCGCGTAGTTGACGTAGGGGGCGCCGTGCCGCCGCGGATTGTCGTCGGAGATCGGAAACACGGCGCGGCGGCGTCAGGGATATTTCGCCGGGTCGAGGCCGCCCATCTTCAAGACGAGCGCCCATTCGGAGTCGCTGACCGGCTGCACGGAAAGCCGCGAGTTCCGGACGAGCACCATGTCGGCGAGGCGCTTCTCCGCCTTTACCGCCGCGAGCGTCACCGGCTTCGGCACGTCGGCAACGGCCTTCAGGTCGACGCATTCCCAATCGGTGTTTGTCGAATCGGGGTGGATTTCTGCGATCACCTCGACGATGCCGACCACAGCCTTCTCGGCGCCGGAATGATAGAAGAAGCCGCGCTCGCCCTTCTTCATCTTGCGCATGTTGCCGCGTGCCTGGAAGTTCCTGACGCCGTCCCATTCCTGGCCCTTGGCGCCCTTCGCCTTCTGCTGTTGCCAGGACCAGCTCTCCGGCTCCGATTTGAAAAGCCAATGCGCCATCGTCGTTCCCCTTCGGCGATTGCCCTAGTCTTTCTCCGCCTTGAGCGGTCGGCTTACAAGCCCGTCGATCGCGGCCTCGACGCGAAGCGCGCCGTCGATGACGGCGGCGACGGCGGCGACGATCGGTGCGTCGACGTCATGGCGCTGTGCAAGCTCCGCCGCGATGCGCGCGGAATGTGCGCCTTCCACGAGCGGCATTCCCTCGACCAGCAGCTCGGCGGCGCTGCGGCCTTCGCCGAGCGCCATGCCGAAGGCGAGGTTGCGCGAGTGCCGGCTCGTCGCGGTCAGCACCAGGTCGCCGAGGCCGGAAAGGCCCATGAACGTCTCGCGCCTCGCACCAAGTGCCATACCGAGCCGCATCATCTCGGCGAGGCTGCGGGCGATCAGCGCGGCGCGGGCGCTCTCTCCGAGCGCGCGGCCGGCGACGATGCCGGCGGCGATGGCGAAGACGTTCTTGAGCGCGCCGCCGAGCTCCACACCGGCGAGGTCGTCGCTGGCATAGGGCCGAAAACGCTCGGTCGCGAGCGCGGCTGCGAGGCGATGCGCAAGCTTGAGATCGTCCGCCGCGACGGTGACGGCGGTCGGCAGGCCGTTGGCGATCTCCTCGGCGAAGCCTGGACCGGAGAGCGTGGCCGGCATCGCCTCGGGCATCAGCTCTGAAATGAGTTCGCTTTGCAGGAGGCCGGTCTCTCGCTCGATCCCCTTGGCGCAGGCGAGGATCGGGATGGTGGGCGGGATATTCGGCGTCAGCATGTCGAGCGCGCCGCGAGTCGCCTGTGACGGCACGGCGAGCAGGACGAGTTCCGCTTCGCGAAAGGCCTTCGCGTCGGCGGTGACGGCGATCTCCGGGGGGAGCGTGGCGTCGCGAAGATAGTGCGGGTTTTCGCGGCTGTGCCCGATCGCGTCGGCCAAGGCCGCGTCGCGCGCCCAAAGAGTTACGTCGCGTCCCGCGCGGAGAGCGACGAGCGCGAGCGCGGTGCCGAACGCCCCGGCGCCGGCGATGACGACGCGACCGGTCATGCTTCGCCCTCTTTCGCAAGTCGCTGCCGCAGCTCCGGCAGCAGTGCGTCGAGATGGGCGTGAAACGCAAGCGTCGGATCGTCGAGCGAGCGCCAGACGAAGGCGAAGCGAATCGGCGGCCCGCCTTCCTCCGGCGTCGCCTCGAGGGTCTCGAAGGCCTCCGGATAGGAGCCTTCGAGCGCCAGGTGGAAGAAGTGGCGCTCATGGATGTGGTCGAAGCCGTTGGCGACATAGCGATAGGTGCAGGCGCCGAGCGGCGTGAAATCTCCCCCGACCGCAAGCCCAGTCTCTTCGGCAAACTCGCGACGCGCGGCGTCTTCGATCGGCTCGTCTTGATCGACCGTGCCGCCGGGCGGCTGCCAGCCGACGTCGGGATAGTCGGGCTGACGGAAGATGAGCAGCCGGTTTCCGCGTGTCGCGTAGACGATGGCCTTCGTGCGCGGGCGCGGCATCGGCGCGCTCATGCCTTCGCTCCTTTCAGCCCCGCGCCAATGCGCGGATGCGCGGCCTCGTCGAGCGGCCAGCGGGCGCGCGCCGGGAGATCGGCGTCCGGCGCCAGGCCGGCGGCAAGGCGCTCCGCACCGGCCCAGGCGATCATCGCGGCGTTGTCGGTGCAAAGCCGCGGGGGCGGGGCGACGAAGCGGATGCCGGAATCGTCGCAGAGCGCCGTGAGCTTGGCGCGAAGGCTCTCGTTGGCGGCGACGCCGCCGGCGACGACGAGCGCCGTCGGCTCGCTTCCCACCCTATCGAGAAAGCTTTCGAGCGCGGCGCGCGTGCGGTCCTCGACGACGTCGACGGCGGCGGCCTGGAACGAGGCGGCGAGGTCGGCGACGTCCTTGTCGGAGAGCGGCGCATGCGCTTCGGCTTCAATGCGAAGCGCCGTCTTCAGGCCGGAGAAGGAGAAGTCGCAGCCGGGTGCGGCCTTGAGAGGGCGCGGCAGCGCGAAGCGGCTCGCGTCGCCGTCGCGCGCGGCGCGCTCGACGTTCGGCCCACCGGGATAGGCAAGGCCGAGAAGCTTCGCCGTCTTGTCGAAAGCTTCACCGAGCGCATCGTCGACCGTCGTCCCGAGCCGCCGATAGCGGCCGACGCCTTCGACGGCGACGAGCTGCGTGTGCCCGCCCGAAACGAGAAGAAGAAGATAAGGAAAGGCGGGCGCGTCGGTCAGCGTCGCCGTCAACGCATGACCTTCGAGGTGATTGAGCGGAAGCAGCGGCAGGCCGCACGCGGCGGCGACAGCGCGCGCCGTCATCACGCCGACGAGGAGGCCGCCGATCAGGCCCGGACCGGCGGTGACGGCCACGCCGTCGAGATCGCCGAAGCCCTTGCCGGCATCCTTCAGCGCGGCGCGGATCACACCATCGAGCGCCTCCACATGTGCGCGTGCGGCGATTTCCGGCACCACGCCGCCGAACGCGGCGTGCTCCTCGATCTGGCTCAGCACGATATCGGAGAGAATCCTTCCTTTCCCGCTCGCGTCGCGCTCGACGACGGCGGCCGCAGTCTCGTCGCAACTCGTCTCGATGCCGAGCAGCGTGAAGGCGCGCGCGGGAGGTGGCGTCATTGAAGTCCGCCGGGCCAGAGGCTAGGGCTCAGGCGTGAGCCGACCGGCTCCTAACATCCGGGGTTCGAATGGCGCAATCCGCGGCGGAGCGCGGCGAGGTGCGGCAAGGCCTTGAGCCATGCGGTTGATCGTGACGCGGCCGGAGCCCGACGACATGCGCGCCGGGCGCGCGCTGATGCGGCTCGGCCATGAAGCGATCCTCTCGCCGATGCTCGACATCGTGCTCGACGCGGAGGCGGCGATACCCGAGCGGCCGTACCAGGCGGTGCTCGTCACAAGCGGCAATGCGGTGCGCGCACTTGCGGCGCGCGCCGGGCGGCCGGTCGCCGCCGAGACGCCGCTTCTCGCGGTCGGCGACCAGACGGCGCTGGAAGCAAAGCGCGCAGGCTTCGCCGCGCGCTCGGCCGGCGGTGCGCTCGACGATCTCGTTCGGCTGGTCGAGCGCGATCTTGAGCCGGCGGCAGGACCGCTGCTCTACGCCGCCGGCGAGGAGCGGAGCGGCGACCTCGCCACGCAGCTCGCGGAGCGGGGCTTCGATGTCGAGACCGTCGTCGTCTACCGTGCGGCCGCGCGCAAAGATCTCGCCAACGTCGCCAACGACGCGCTGAACGCAGGGGCGGTCGACGGTATACTCTTCTATTCGCGGCGGAGCGCGGCGGCGTTCGCATTGGCGCTTCGCGCTGCCAGGCTCGCGCCGCTTGGCCCCGGCGTGACGTGCTTCTGCATATCCGATGGCGCGGCGGCGGCGCTCGCCGGCGTCACGAAGGGCCGCGTCGTTACCGCCGAAAGACCTGATCAGCTTGCGCTATTTGCGTTGGTCGAGGCGGAAGCGGCTGCACGGCAAGCTGCGGATGACGGCTGAGGCCTAATGTGTCGCACAGTCTGGGCGATTTATCGTACGTTCGGACCTGTGTTTTAGTGGAGGGGGCGGAACCGATCGCCGAGGTCCGGTCGAGGGCGCGGCGGCTCCACGGAGATGGAATTGGCAAAGGATACGACGGACAGAGGCGGATCCGCCGGATCGCGGAAGCCTCGGCGGAAGCCGCTCACTATCGACCTGCCGCCGGAGGCGGTCGAGCGGAAGGCGGCGCCGGCTACCGAGGCGGCGGGCTCTTCGGCTGAAACGGCAAGCGAGGCGGTGGGCCCCGGCGCGCCGGCTTCGGACGCCGCCGCCGGCGCGAAGGCGGGCGCGCAGGAAGATCAAGGTCGCGAGGAACGTGAGCAGTCGGTTGCTGCGGAGAACCCGGCCGGCGAACCGGACGAAGAACCGGAGCCGAGGGAGCCGGAGCCGGCGGCGGCGCCCGCATCCGCTGCGCCGGCGCCGAAGGGCGACGGGTCGGCGGCGCTGTTCGTGCCGCTTCTCGTCGCGGCCGCGATGGGCGGCGTGGTGGTGGCGCTCGTCGTCGTGCTACTCGCGCGTGGCGGTTTCTTCCTGCCCCCGCCCGATACGTCGAGCACGGACATCCAAGCGGAGATGACGACACTCAAGGATGACGTGGCTGCGCTCAAGGAGGCGAGCACCGGCGATCCCGTCGCGCCGCTTCGCCAGGAGATCGCGAATCTCAGGCAATCCGTCGCGGCACTGGAGGATCGCGAGCCGGTGCCGGCGTCCGACACGACGGCGCTGACCGACCTTGAAGGCCGTCTCTCCACGCTTTCGGACGAGGTCGCGGCGCTGAAGTCTGCGCCGCCCGGCGATTCGACGGCGGTGACCTCCGAGGTCGCGACGCTCCGCACGGATCTCGATCAGCTATCAGCGAAGCTCAACAGCGCGCCGAGCGAGGACCGCATCGCGGCGCTCGAGACGAAGCTCGATGCGCTGAGCACGAAGGTCGATGAGGCGAACGCGAAGATCACTGCTGCGAGAGCCAAGATCGACGACGCCGCAGCGCTGGCGCCATCCGTTGCGGCGGATGCGCTTTCGGCGGCGCTTCAGGCAGGGCGTCCCTTCGAGGCAGAACTCGCGGCGTTGCGCAAGCTCGGCGTCGACGCTTCGACGCTCGACGGGCTCGCGCCGCACGCCGCGTCCGGGCTGCCGACGCTCGCCAGCCTTCGCGCGAAATTCGAGGCCGAGATCGCGACGGTCGATCTCGCCACACCCATTCCGGAAGGAACCGGCGTGATGGACCGCCTGGTCAAAAGCGCGCGTGGGCTCATCGAGGTGCGTCCCGCGCATCCGACCGAGGGCGCCGATCCGGCCGCGGTGGTGACGCGCGTGCGCGCAGCGCTCGATGCCGGCGACCTCAAGGCGGCGCTTGCCGAGTGGGACACGCTTCCCGCCGACGCGAAGTCGGCGACGGCGGATTTCGCCGGCGATGCGACAGCGCGGCGTGACGCCGAGGCGCTGGTGGCAAAGCTCAGAGTCGACGCCTTGTCGCGGCTCGAGGCAGGACAGTAACGCGATGCTGCGCTTCCTCATTCTCCTCGCGTTGCTCTTCGCCGTCGCATTCGGCTTCCACGCGCTCTCGAACGCGTCGGGCGAGCTGGCGTTGACGGTCGGCGACACCGTCTACGCCGTCAATCTCTCCACGGCGGTCGTGGCCGCGCTCGTCGTCGTTCTCGTCGCGATGGGGCTCATCTGGTTCGTGCGCGAGCTGATCCGCGCGCCGTGGCGCGTGGCGCACGGCGTGCGGCAGCGCAGCCGCGAGCGTGGTCGCGAAGCGGTGTCGCAGGGACTGGTGGCGATTGCCGCCGGCGACGTCAGGGTGGCGGAGCGCGCCATGCTGGAGGCTTCGCGGCGCGCACCCGACCAGCCGCTGACGCTGCTTCTCAAGGCGCAGACGGCGCAGCTCAAGGGCGACCGCGAGGCGGCGCGTGCGGTGTTCCGGCAGATGACCGAGCAGAAGCAGACGCGGATCGCCGGCCTTCGTGGCCTCCACGTCGAGGCGGAGCGCGAGGGCGAAGCCGAAGCGGCGCACCAGATCGCCATGCGGGCGCGCGAGGAAGCGCCGTCGGCTCCGTGGGCGGCGCGCGCCTTGATGCGGCATCAGACGGCGACCGCCGACTGGGACGGTGCACTCTCGACGCTTGCCGGTGCGACCGACGCGCGCCTCATTGACAAGCGCACCGCACGGCGGCAGCGCGCCGTCATCTTGACCGCCAAGGCGCTTGCGAAGGAGTCGTCGGAGCCGGACGCGGCGAGGGCGGCGGCGCTCGAGGCGCACGATCTTGCCGGCGATTTCGTGCCCGCCGCCGTTGTCGCGGGCCGGCTTCTGGCTCGCCAGGGCGACATAAGGCGCGCCACGCGCGTGCTTGAGGCCACGTGGAAGTCGTCGCCGCATCCGGAAGTCGCCGATGCTTATCTGCATGTCAGACCGGGCGACGCCGCCGGCGACCGGCTGAAGCGGGCGGAGACGCTCTATCGCCTGCGCCCCCACGCCGATGAGAGCCGCATCGCGGTTGCGCGCGCGGCGATCGACGCACGCGATTTCGCCCGCGCCCGCGAGATGCTCAGGCATCTCGTCGTCGCGCGGCCGACGCGGAACGCGCTGATCCTGATGGCCGAGCTCGAAGAGGCGGAGACCGGGGACCGCGGGCGGGCGCGCGAATGGCTCGCGCGCGCCGTGCGCGCTCCGCGCGATCCGGCCTGGACGGCTGATGGCGTCGTGCTGGAGGACTGGGCGCCGATCTCTCCGGTCACCGGCCAACTCGACGCCGTCACATGGAAAGTCCCGCTCGCCGAGATCGAAGGGCCGCGGCTCGACATCGAAATGGAGCCGGAGGCGCCGCCTGTCGCGCAAGTGGTCACTTCGGTGGGAGCGAGCTCGGCACCCACCCCTGCGGTGCCGAGTGGTGTCGCCGAGGCGCGCGAGCGCGCCGGCACGACGGACGGGCAGGAGGCCGCCACGACGCCTTCTTCAGCCGAGCAGCCGCCGGTTACCCTCGTCGCCAACGTGGAGAAAGCCGACGAGAAGCCGGCCTCCGAAGCGCCGGCGGAGCCGCCGCGGCCGGACGACCCGGGAGTGAGCGCGGACGACCGGGAGGAGGACGGCCGCTCCCTGCCGACCTTCCTGAGAAGCGGCTAGGGCGCCAGCCTTGCCGACCCCGGCTACCGATAGTAAGGAGCACCGCGAAGCCGCATTAGCTCAGTTGGTAGAGCATCGCATTCGTAATGCGAGGGTCGCTGGTTCGAGTCCGGCATGCGGCACCAGGCCTCCTTCTCCTCCGACTACATACTGTCTCATTTATCAAAACAAATCAGCTATTTAGAGACCCGGCTCGACACATGCTGTCGCATGGCTGCTGACGGTATCTCCACCCTCTTGTCGGTATTCATGACGGTATCGATTCCCAGGTTGACGGTATTGAGCGCGCTGATACCGTTATGCTCCTGTTTGAGGACATACCGTCATGCCGCTCGCGGACGTTCGGTGCAAGACCGCTAAGGGATTGGAGAAGCCCTATAAATTGGCTGACGGCGGCGGCCTCTATCTGCTCGTGAAGCCGAATGGCGGACGCTATTGGCGGCTGGACTACCGTCACCTCGGAAGGCGGAAGACGCTGGCTTTCGGCATGTATCCCGCAACCTCGCTTGCGGAGGCACGAGAGAAGCGGGCGCAAGCCAAGAAGCTCCTAGAGCAGGGCATCGACCCGAGCGAGCAACGAAAGAGCGACCGCCGCGACGCGCAGATAGCTGCCCTCCACACTTTCAAGGCGCTTGCCGACGAATACATCGCCAAGCTTGAAAAGGAGGGCCGCGCCCCGACGACAATCGGCAAGAAGCGCTGGCTCCGCGATCTCGTTAATGGCGAACTCGGCAGCCGGCCGATCGGCGACGTGAGCGCGCAAGAAGTCTTGGGCGCTCTGCGGCGCATCGAAGCCAGGGGTCTGCACGAGACCGCCGGCCGAGCGCGCGCACTGGTCGGCGCTGTGTCCCGATACGCGGTCGCGACGGGACGGTCGTCCAGAGACCCGACCCAGGCGCTGCGCGGCGCCCTGATCACCCCGAAGGTGACTCATCGCGCAACGATCATCGAGCCGACGGCGATCGGCGAGCTAATGCGGGCGATCGACAGCTATCGCGGCGTGCCGCAGGTGGAGGCATCGCTCAAGCTGTTGCCGCTGGTCTTTGTGCGCCCGGGGGAGCTTCGTGGCGCCGAGTGGGTCGAGTTCGATTTGGACGCGGCGACCTGGAGCATCTCTGCGGGTCGGATGAAGACGCGTCGGTCGCATCGCGTGCCGCTGAGCCGTCAAGCGCTCGACATTGTCCGAAGCCTACACGCACTGACGGGTGACGGTCCCTTTCTCTTCCCAAGTGTGCGCTCGCGGCAGCGCTATATGTCCGAGAATACGATCAACGCCGCCCTGCGGCGCATCGGATACGGCGAGGATCAGATCACTGCCCATGGGTTTCGCGCCATGGCGGCAACACGACTCAACGAAATGGTCCGTTGGCATCCCGACGTGATCGAACGGGCTCTTGCGCACCAGGAGCCCAGCGCGGTGCGGCGGGCCTACACCTCTGGCGTTGAGTATTGGCCGGAGCGCGTGGAGATGATGCAGGTCTGGGCCGACTACCTCGACACTCTGAGGGCGAGTGTCTCTCGCTCCTAGCCCAGCAATTGCTGACAAGTCTCACAAAACCAGATGCGGTAGATCGAGGAAGGCGATAGCTTCGAGAGGTTCAAATCACGCTGCGGCGGAAGACGGCGGGCACTCGAAAAACGCGTTGCTATTTTCGGTCCACGCGAATCGAACTATCGCCGTCCTCCTTGCCTGTTCTCACCTGAATTTTGCCAGCGCCGCTACGATGATTGCACTAATCTCGGCTGCTGTCGCCGCGATCAGTGCCAGGACGACGCTCGAATTTACTAGGCGGTCGCTGGGCTGGATGACATGCGTCACCAAGAGAGTGACATCAATGCCAAGTGCTACAAAAAGGATTACGAGCAGCGCGGTATTAGCTAGCCTGAAAATAGGCAGGGTATCAGCAATTACGCTTCGTAGTGCCTCGTTCGCCTCGCTGATATGCACGCTGTCATAGTCAACTGTCTCCACACGGTATTCGTCTGTCATGTCTCGCTTCGCTGCCATTGGGTCGCCTCCATAAGGAAATGCCCTCCGGAAGAGGGCATTTGAGTTGAGGGCGCGGCGAATCTCCT
>Ga0315553_10000201_pt1 | contig 53723 bp, 52 predicted proteins | sample SalMarSW160140MG_FD_203099 | JGI IMG/M metagenome (GOLD analysis project Ga0315553, IMG submission 203099) | Salt marsh sediment microbial communities from the Plum Island Ecosystem LTER, Massachusetts, United States - Salt Marsh Sediment SW1601-40 ...
TGAGCGCATCGTGGCGGGCGAGCCATGTAATCTTCTCTTCGGCTCGACAGCGCTCGGTAATGTCCTCCTGTAGGTCGACCCAACTACCGTCGGAGAGCGGCTGGTTGGAGACGAGAATGGTTCGCCCTCCGCGCAAGTGCTGTGTATGGGTGAAGGACTTGCCTCGCCCCAGCTCCGCGACATGCTGCGCAATCCACTTGCGCTGGTCCTCGAGATCCTCGGCGCTATCGCGGCCGGTTTCCCGCCTGACGTGATAACGGACGATATCGGCAAGCGCTGTTCCTGGTCGCGTGAGCTCTTCGGGAAGATCATAGATCTCGCGATAGATTTGGTTGCAAAGGATCAACCGCTGCTCGGCATCGAACATCGACAGCCCGCGCGCCATGTTGTTCAGCGCAACTTCAAACCATTGGTTAAGTCGTGCGAGCTGCTCCTTTTCGGATCCCGCGGTTCGCAGGCTTGCGGCCTCGGCTAGCACGGCCGACATCTCTTCGGCGGCAACCTGGCCCTGCGACATCACAAGTTCCGTCGCATCGATTGAGCGGGCTCGTTTCGTCATTTGAGAAGCTGCCTACGGATTCTCCTTCGCCTGACCGATCAACCTAACGCGCAACCGTAATGGCGGCGCTAAACGGTTGAAGCAAATCCGCTGCTATTTAGAAATGTGTCTGTAATGAAGTCCAATCGGGCTCGTCGCCTTACGCATTCGGCAACGGCGCTGGCTATCCCCTTTTACTTGCGGAACTCCTTCATATTTGCCCTCAACCTGCTCGCTCGACCTATGGCGCTTAGCTCCGATGGCGGGCTGCTGCTACATCGCGGCATCGCGCGGCGGACGCGGCGGCGTCGCATCGACATCGAGCTTCCTGTGAAGTTGCTCCGCCGCCAAAATCATCGCGCGCTCCGCAAGGCCCGTGATCGTCAAGAGCGGGCTGACGCCGACCGCCGAGGGGATCGCCGCCCCGTCGCACACGTAGAGGCCATCGTGAACGCCCTTCGGTCCCTTTGTCGGATCGAACACCCGCCCGTCCGGCGCCACGACACCTTCCTCTACGGTTTCACCCATCGCGCATCCACCGAGTGGATGGGCAATGATCCGGTTGCCGCCGAACGCGGTCATGGCGAACGGGTTGGGCATGAACACGCCACCCATGCTTTCGATCATCGCCTTGACCTTCTCCTCCGCTCTCAGGCGCTCCGGCGCGCGGCTGTAGCTCGGCCAGTCGACGATAACATGGTCCTTTTGAAGCCGCAGGCGGCCACTCGCGTCATCATGCGCGACGACGTAGAGGATTTGCGATCGGCTCATCTCGTCGCCGTATATACCCTCTTTCAATACCCGGAGGGCTTCCCTGATTTTCAGTCGCAGCAATGAGTCGAGGGGAGCGAGCGAAGCCATCACGGTCAGCATCGTGCCGTCGTGAACCCACAAAGGGCCATCCTCGTCGCCGAGGTCGATTATCGCCATACTATGGGGCCCGACCGGCGCCACTCCTCGCGGCGCCTGTGGCGGAAAGCCCGTGGCAACGGCATTTGCCGGCTCGTCGAGCTTGTCCGCGAATACGAGGTCGTCACCGTTGGCTGAGAATTTCTCGCCCAGCTTCGCCGAGAGCTCGAGACCCCGTTGCTGCGCCCGCAAAAGCAGCTCCGCGGTCCCCAACGTGCCGGCCGCCAGGACGACGATCGGCGCCTCGATGCGCCGGCTTGCGCTCGCCCTCGACAGATCCTGCACCACGATCTCCCACCCGCTCTCGGTCTTGGAGATCGAGCGGACCCGGCTTTCGCAGAACACCGCTGCGCCATGATCGACCGCATCGGCAATGTACGTGATCCCCACGGTGTTCTTTGCGCCCACGTTGCAACCCGACCAGCAGTCCCCGCAATGCCGGCAGGCGTACTGCATTACGCCTGCAGCGTTCGGTCCCGGACTGTGGGCGATCGTCATCGACGCCCGCTGCACCGAACGGCCCGACGCTTCTGCCGCCTTGCGCATACCGGCAAACTTGGCAAAGCGCTCCGGATCGGGCACCGGCGCGGCACCGAGCATTGCCTCCGCGCGCTCAAGTCCCTTCAAAAAGAGTCCATCGCTGACCACCGCATCCGGCCAACCCGCCTTGCGCAACCTGCCGAGATCGGGCCGAAGCACGACGCCGGCATTGATCAGCGAGCCGCCGCCGAGGCCGGATGCGCCGAACACGGTGAGCCCCCTGCCGACCGACAGGTAGTAGAGCCCGGCAGGATCGCCCAGCTTCGGCGCGCGGCCCGTCAGCCGCATTGCCTTGCGCCGCGCCTTGGTCGTAGTGGGAAAATCGCCGGGGCGCCAAAGCCGCCCCTGCTCGAGGACCGCCAAGCGCAGACCCATGCGCGCGAGGCGGGATGCTGCGACACCGCCGCCGTAGCCGGAACCGATGACGACCGCATCGTAGAGCGGCATCGATTCGGCGATTGTCTTTGCTGCAATAACCATGAAACGCTTGATCCGCCTCGAAAAGATCTTACTCGCTGTTCGCAATGAATCGCTCACGGAGCCGCGGATTCCAAGCGGTGCCGGGTAATTTGCCTAATGACTCGTGTCAGGCATGCGTGCCATCCGCAATGCGCCCACGCGAGCTGGCAAGCTTCTCCTATCAACGTCCGCTGTCAAGGAGCGCGGATAGCTGCGCAGAATTGTAAAACGCTAACGCCTCGCAGATTCTTTACTGACGGCACCTAGTGTCGGCCCAGATTTTGGAAACCAGGAAGCCCGGACCTCTGCGCACTTGTCCACCGGATTGCAGATCCCCCGTGCGCCAACCGCGCAGTCCGCCCTACCCCTAACACCCGACGGATTGGTGCGTCGCCGCAAACGGGCGATAAGGGCCGGAGCGAACTTTGCCGATCAAGCGGGACCGCCACCCTTTCCCCGGCAACGACGGGTGTGGTAAAGCGCCCTCTTTTCAGATTGGCGGCTCTTGACCACAAGTGAAAGTATGCCGGCCCAGCCGACAACCCTCTCCATCGTCATCATCGATGAAAACCGACTGCGGGCGTCGGTCATCGAGGTTGGCCTGCGCGAGGCCGGCTATGACAATCTGACGACCATCAATGATGTGACCGGCATCGCGCGCCGCATCGCCGATATCGAGCCCGACGTGATTTTCATCGATCTGGAGAATCCCAACCGCGACATGCTGGAAAACATGTTCCAGCTGTCGCGCGCGGTGCAGCGGCCGATCGCCATGTTCGTCGACAGGTCGGATCAAGCCGCCATAGAAGCCGCCGTAGACGCCGGCGTCTCCGCCTACGTCGTCGACGGCCTCAAGCGCGAGCGGGTCAAGCCGATCCTCGACATGGCAATCAGCAGGTTCAACGCCTTCTCGCGCATGGCGCGCGAGCTCGAGGAGGCGCGCTCCGAACTCGAGAACCGAAAATTGATCGATCGGGCCAAGGGAATCCTCATGGCGACGCGGAGCCTTTCGGAAGCGGAGGCCTACGCGCTGCTGCGCAAGACGGCGATGAATCAGAACCGAAAGATCTCCGAGATTGCCGAGAGCCTGATAACCGCGGCCGGTCTCCTCGCACCGCCGGAGGACAACTGACGATGAGCCCCCATCAGGTCATCGCCGGCTTCATGCCGCTGCTCGACAGCGCCGTCCTCGTTGCCGCCAAGGAGAAGGGCTTCGCCGAAGCCGACGGCATCGACCTGACGCTCGTGCGCGAAACATCGTGGGCGAGCATTCGCGACCGCATGGCGGTCGGGCACTTCCAAGTGGCGCATCTGCTTGCACCGATGCCAATCGCCGCCAACCTGGGCCTGACGCCGCTGGCGGCGAAGACGATTGCTCCGATCGCTCTTGGGCTCGGCGGGAATGCGATCACCGTTTCAAATGCACTTTGGGCACGCATGGTCGATCATGGTGCAACGGGGGACTTGGATCCGGCAACCGCCGGACGCGCCCTGCGCAAGACAATCAGCGACCAAAGAGAAGATTGGGGCCGACCGCTGAAGTTCGCGGTCGTGCATCCGTTCTCCGGCCACTACTACGAGCTCCGCTATTGGCTTGCGGCGTGCGGCATCGACCCGGAGCGCGATGTCGAGGTCGTCATCGTCCCGCCGCCGCTGATGGCCGACGCACTGGCCAGCGGCACGATCGACGGCTATTGCGTGGGCGAGCCGTGGAGCACTGCCGCCTCGACCGTCGGTTTTGGCCGCATCGTCACCATCAAGGCTGCCATCTGGCGCTCGAGCCCCGAGAAAGTCTTGGGCGCTACGGCCGCATGGGCGGAGCATGAGCCGGACGCTCTCGCCGCAGTTTTGCGTGCCCTGAGCCGCTCGGCGCAGTGGTGCGCGGCCCCGTCAAATCACCGCGAGCTGGCCGATATTCTTGCAGCGCCAGCTTACATCGCGCGCCCGGCAGACTGGATGCTGCGCGGCCTTTCCGGCGATCTCGACGTGGGGGGTGGCAACGTCATACGCGCAGGCGACTTCTTCGTGCCGTTTGCCAAGGCGGCGATGTTCCCTTGGAAGAGTCACGCGCTGTGGTTCTACTCGCAGATGGTCCGCTGGGGGCAGGTCGCTCATACGCCGGAGAACGCGAGCATCGCGCGCGAGACCTATCGACCCGATCTCTATCGCGCGGCGCTGAAGCCGCTGGGCGTCGCGCTCCCCGCCGCCAATGCCAAAGTCGAGGGGGCGCTGCAGGTGCCGATGCCGGTGGGATCGGCGGGCGCGAGCCTCATTCTCGGGCCGGACGGATTTTTCGATGGCACGCTGTTCGATCCCGACCGGCTGGACGACTACATCGCCAAGCAGGCGCGTTAGCTGCTGGCGATCTTGCACTGCACAAACTTTGTGCCGCCGCCGCCGCCAAATGACTAATCTTTGGTCTTGCCATGGCCCGTCAGCGTCGGGCATCAATCCGGTAAGTGGTTGATTCGAAGCAGTAACCCCGTCTGCGCGCAGATGGCACGGTTTCTGCTCTTGAGTAAAACCGACGGCGCCCAACGACGGGCGCTCACCAGGCAAAGCTGCCGCTCAAGCCATCGCGCACGTGCGTGGAGGTTTGATCGGCAGCTTTTTTGTTTTGGGCACGCCAGGAGACCCGATTGATGCATGCGAACGAAATTTCAGACCTATCGACGGCGAGCCCGCAGGGACGCGCACTGTGGATGTCCACGCTCGCCTTCACGGTGTGCTTTGCGGTCTGGACAATCTTCTCGATCATCGGCGTCCGCATCAAGAACGAGCTGGGGCTGAACGAGACGCAGTTCGGCTTGCTCATCGGTACCCCGATCCTGACCGGGTCCCTTTCCCGCCTCACGCTGGGCATCTGGACGGATCGCTACGGCGGCCGCCTCGTCCTCACCTTGACGATGCTGGCGACGAGCGCGGCGACGGTGCTTCTCATATTCGCGCACAGCTACGTGCAAATGCTGCTCGCCGCTCTCGGCGTCGGGCTTGCCGGCGGCTCGTTCGCCGTAGGAGTAGCCTACGTGTCGCGCTTCTATTCTCCGACCCGCCAAGGGACCGCGCTCGGCATCTTCGGCGTCGGCAACGTCGGTGCTGCGGTCACGAAGATGCTGGCGCCCTTCGTTCTCGTGGCCTGGGGATGGCAGGCGGTCGCGCTCGTTTGGGCCGCTGTCCTTGCGCTCATGGCGCTGACGTTCTGGCTATCGACGGCCGACGACCCCGTCAAGGTCGAGCGCAGACGGGCCGGCGCAGCCCCGCCGCCCTACATGCTGGAACTATCGGCACTGCGCGATGCGCGCGTCTGGCGCTTTGCCGCCTATTACTTCTTCGTGTTCGGCGCCTTCGTCGCGCTCGCCCTCTGGCTTCCGCGCTATCTCATCGGCGTGTACGGCTTCGGTATCGAGACAGCCGGCCTGATCGGCGCCGCCTACTCGATTCCAGCCAGCATCTTTCGCGCCTACGGCGGCGTTCTGTCCGACCGGGTCGGCGCGCGCACCGTCATGTACTGGAGCCTCGGGGTCTCCGCCGCCGCAACGCTCGTCCTCTCGCTGCCGCCGACCAACTCCGTGATGCGCGGCATCAACGGCGACATCGCCGTCCATTTCGAGATCGGCGTCGCCGCGTTCATCGCCGCGATTTTCGTGCTCGGCTTTTTCATGAGCCTCGGCAAAGCCGCCGTCTACAAGCACGTCGCCACCCACTACCCGGTCAACGTCGGCGCCGTCGGCGGCCTGGTCGGCATGATCGGCGGCCTGGGCGGTTTCTTCCTGCCTATCGCCTTCGGGCTCCTCGACGACCTGACCGGGCTGTGGTCGAGCTGCTTCATGCTGCTCTTTACCATCGTCGTCGGGCTGCTGGTGTGGATGGACGTCGCGATTCGGCGCATGGAGCGGCAGAGCCGCCCCGCGTCCGCGGCCCCTTCCAGCCAAGCCCTCTACGCTGCTGAATGATGCGAGGTAGGCAAACATGACCGACAAACTCGTCATCATCGGCAACGGCATGGCGCCGGGACGCATGCTCGAGCATCTCCTCGAGCGGTCCCCCGGCCGCTACGAGGTCACGATCTTCAACGCCGAGCCGCGCGTAAATTACGACCGCATCATGCTGTCGCCGGTGCTGTCGGGCGAGAAGGACTACGACGAGATCATCATTCACGGCGACGGCTGGTACATCAAGAACGGGATCGCGCTCTACAAGGGGCACAAGATCACCGAGATCGACCGCGCCGCGAAGACCGTAACCTCCGACCATGGAGTGACGCAGCCCTACGACAAGCTCGTCATCGCGACGGGCTCGGTGCCGCTGATCCTACCCGTACCGGGCAACAATCTGCCCGGCGTGCTGTCCTATCGCGACCTCGACGACGTCAATGCGATGCTTATCGCCGCCCAGTCGCGCGCCAAAGCCGTGGTCATCGGCGGCGGACTGCTCGGTCTGGAAGCCGCGGCCGGGCTGAATTCGCGCGACATGGACGTCACGGTGCTGCACCTGATGTCTACGCTGATGGAGCGCCAGCTCGATCCCACTGCGGGCTACATGCTGCAGCAAGAGTTGGAGCAACGCGGCATCAAGATCCTCACCAAGGCGTCGACCAAGGCGGTGCTGGGCGAGCGCAAGGCCGAGGCGGTCGAGCTTGCCGACGGGCGCATCATCCCCGCAACGCTGGTGGTCATGGCTGCGGGGATCCGTTCAAACGCCAGCCTCGCCAAGCAATCCGGAATCGACGTTAATCGCGGCATTCTCGTCGACGCCGGCATGCAAACGTCCGACCCGGACATCATCGCGCTCGGCGAATGCGCCGAGGTCGACGGCCACGTCTACGGTCTCGTCGCGCCACTTTACGAGATGGCCCGCGTCGCCGCCGCGCGCCTGGCCGGGGACGCCACCGCCGCCTTCGTGCACAACGACACACCGACCAAGTTGAAGGTGACGGGCATCGACCTGTTCTCGCTCGGCGATTTCGCCCTCGGGGAGGATCGCCAGGAGATCGTGCTGCGCGACGCTGCGGCCGGCGTCTACAAGCGCCTCGTCCTCAAGGACAACCGCATCATCGGCACGGTGCTCTACGGCGAGACGGCTGACGGCGCCTGGTTCAACGACCTGAAGAAGCGCGATGTCGACATCTCCGACATGCGCGAGACTTTGATCTTCGGCCAGGCCTATCAGGGAGGGTCGCCGCTCGACCCTATGGCGGCCGTTGCAGCGTTGCCCGATGACGCAGAGATCTGCGGCTGCAACGGCGTGTGCAAGAGCAAGATCACGGGCGCGATCAAGGAAAAGGGCCTCAGCTCTCTCGATGATGTGCGCGCGCACACCAAGGCGTCGGCCTCGTGCGGCTCATGCACCGGCCTCGTCGAACAATTGCTGTCGCTGACGCTCGGGGACGCTTACAACCCCGCCGCCGTGCAGCCGATGTGCGCGTGCACAACGCTGGGCCACGATGAGGTGCGCCGTCTCATCAAGGCCAAGAGCCTTAAGACGGTCTACGCGGTCATGCAGGAGCTCGAGTGGACGACCTCCTGCGGCTGCGCCAAGTGCCGGCCGGCGCTCAACTACTACCTCGTCTGCGACTGGCCCGGCGAATACGCCGACGACTACCAGTCGCGCTTCATCAACGAGCGCGCCCACGCCAACATCCAGAAGGACGGCACCTATTCGGTCGTGCCGCGCATGTGGGGCGGGGTGACGAGCGCCAAGGAGCTGCGCGCCATCGCCGACGTGGTCGACAAGTTCGCCATCCCCACGGTCAAGGTGACGGGCGGCCAGCGCATCGACATGCTCGGCATCAAGAAAGAGGATCTGCCGGCGGTGTGGGCAGATCTCGGCAACGCCGGCTTCGTCTCCGGCCACGCCTACGCCAAAGGCGTGCGCACGGTGAAAACGTGCGTCGGCACCGACTGGTGCCGCTTCGGCACGCAGGATTCGACCGGCCTCGGCACCCGCATCGAGAAGTTCATGTGGGGCTCGTGGACGCCGGCCAAGGTCAAGATGGCGGTCTCGGGCTGTCCGCGCAATTGCGCCGAGGCGACGTGCAAGGACGTAGGCGTCGTCTGCGTCGAGTCGGGCTACGAGATCCATTTTGCCGGCGCGGCCGGTCTCGACATCAAGGGTACCGAGGTGCTGGGTCTCGTGAAGACGGAGGATGAGGCGCTCGAGGTCATCGTCGCGCTCGTCCAGATGTACCGCGAGCAGGCGCGCTACCTGGAGCGCATCTACAAATGGACGAAACGCGTCAGCGTGGCGGAGATCCGCCGCCAGGTGCTCGATGATTTGCCGCGGCGCAAAGCGTTCTTCGATCGCTTCGTCTATTCGCAAAAGTTCGCCCAGGTCGATCCATGGTCGCAGCGCGTCTCCGGCCTGCACAAGCACGAGTTCCGCCCGCCGGCAGCGGTTGGCGTGTCGCAGGCCGCGGAGTGAAGCGATGAATTGGATTGCCATCGGCAGCCTCTCGGACATCCCGCGGCGCGGCGCACGTTGCATCGATACTCCGGGCGGCAAGATCGCCGTGTTCCGCACCGCCGAGGATCGCGTCTTCGCCCTCGCCGATCGTTGCCCGCACAAAGGTGGACCGCTCAGCCAAGGCATCGTGCACGGCACGTCGGTCACCTGCCCGCTGCACAACTGGGTGATCTCGCTCGAAAGCGGCGAGGCGCTCGGTGCCGATGCAGGCTGCGTGCGCACCATCTCCGTCAAGGTCGAGGACGATGCCATCTTCATCGCTCTCAAATCGCAAACGCATCGGGCGGCCTGAGGCATGAGCATGACGCAGCCCCGATGCATCAAAACAACTTGCCCCTACTGTGGAGTCGGTTGCGGCGTACTCGCGGAGGTCGCCTCCAATGGCAACGTATCCGTGCGCGGCGATCCCGAGCATCCGGCGAACTTCGGACGGCTGTGCTCAAAGGGTTCCGCGCTCGCCGAAACGATCGGCCTCGAGGACCGACTGCTGTTCCCCGAAGTGCACGGCACGAAGTCGGACTGGGGCTCGGCGCTCGATCTCATCGCAACGCAATTCAGCGAGGCGATCCGTGTGCACGGCCGCGACTCGGTCGCCTTCTACGTGTCGGGCCAGCTCCTCACCGAGGATTACTACGTAGCCAACAAGCTGATGAAGGGCTTCATCGGCTCGGCCAACATCGACACCAACTCGCGGCTGTGCATGTCATCGCCCGTGGCTGGACACAAGCGCGCCTTCGGCTCGGACACCGTGCCCGGCTGCTATGAGGATCTGGAGCTCGCCGACCTCGTCGTGCTTGTCGGCTCCAACCTCGCCTGGTGTCATCCGGTCCTCCATCAGCGCATCGCCGCCGCCAAGGAGCGGCGGCCGCGTATGAAGGTCGTCCTGATCGATCCCCGCCGTACGGCGACTGCCGACATCGCCGATCTCCATTTGGCAATAAAGCCCGATGGCGACGTGGCCTTGTTTCTCGGATTGCTGAGCTATCTCGCGCGCAATCGCTCGATAAAACGCAGCTATGTCTTGGCGCATACTACGGGCTTCAAGGAGGCGCTCCGCGCAGCCGAGATGCTCGACCTCTACGACATCGTGCGTCGTACCGGCGTTTCCGCCGCAACGCTGGAGAGGTTCTATGCGATGTTCGCCGCAACCGCACGGACCGTCACCCTCTTCAGCCAGGGCGTCAACCAATCCTTCTCCGGCACCGATAAGATCAACGCCATCATCAATTGCCATCTGGCGACGGGGCGCATCGGCAAGCCCGGCATGGGGCCGTTCTCGGTAACGGGCCAGCCCAACGCCATGGGGGGGCGCGAGGTCGGCGGGCTCGCCAATACGCTCGCGGCACATATGGACGTCGAGAATCCTGCGCATCGCGACCGCGTGCAGCGCTTCTGGAAATCGCCGACGATCGCGGAGGCGCCGGGCCTCAAGGCCGTCGACATGTTTCGCGCGGTCGCCGAAGGGCGCATCAAGGCGTTGTGGATCATGGCGACCAATCCCGTCGTCTCGATGCCGGAGGCCGACGACGTTGCAGCGGCCATCCGCGCCTGCCCGTTCGTGGTCGTCTCGGATGTCACCGGCGCCACCGACACGGCCCGCCTCGCGCACGTGCGCCTGCCCGCCGCCGCCTGGGGCGAGAAGGACGGCACAGTCACCAATTCGGAGCGTCGCATCTCGCGCCAGCGCAGCTTCCTGCCGGTGCCGGGCGAGGCTCGCCCCGATTGGTTGATCATCTGCGAGGTCGCCAAACGGATGGGATTTGCCAGCGCCTTCGACTACGCCTCGCCGGCCGAGATTTTTGCCGAGCACGCGAGCCTGTCGAGCTTCGAGAACGCCGGCACGCGCGCTTTCGACATCGGCGCATGGTCGGGGATCGCCGGCGAGCGGTACGAGGCACTCGCACCGTTCCAGTGGCCGCGCCCGAAAAATGGCGGTGCCGCAGCCCGGCTCTTTGCCGACGGTCGATTTTTCACGGACGACAGAAGGGCGCGCTTCGTCGAGGTTCGTGCCGCTCCCTCGGTGGCCGCCTCGAGCGGGTTTCCGCTGACCCTCAACACCGGCCGCGTGCGCGACCACTGGCACACCATGACCCGCACCGGCAAGAGTCAGCGCCTGTCGCAGCATTGCGCCGAGCCGTATGTCGAAATTCATCCCGACGATGCCGCACGCCATCACATCGGCGATGCCGATCTCGTCCGTGTCTCGACCGGGCTCGGCGCCATACTCGTGCGCGCGCTCGTCTCGCCGCACCAGCAGCGCGGCTCCATCTTCGTCCCTATGCATTGGAACGATCAGTTCGCCGCCCGCGCCCGCGTCGATGTGCTGGCGGGCGCCATAACCGACCCCATTTCCGGCCAGCCCGCGTCCAAGAGCATTCCCGCCCGCATGGAGCGCTTCACCGCGGCGGTCTACGGCTTCGCGGTGCTGCGCCGCAAGCCCGCACACATCCCGGCGGAGTACTGGGCGATCGCCAAATGCAGCGGCGGCTGGCGGCTCGAAGTGGCGTTCGCCGCGAGCGCCGACGATTGGGCCCGCTTGGTGAGGGATCTCGTCGGCGGGGACACAGAGCTCATCGCCTATCACGACGCGAAATCGGGCCAGCATCGCTTTGCCTGCTACGAGAACGACGGACTCGCCGGCACGGTCTACCTGGCGTCCGAGCCGGTCGCCGTGGCGCGCGATTGGGCCATCGCGCAGCTTGGCGCGCCCAAGCTCGCGCGCGGCAAGCGAACAGCCGTCATCGCCGGCCGTCCCGGCAAAGGCGGGATCGATCGCGGCGCCACCGTCTGCGCCTGCTTCGGCGTCGGCGCCAATGAAATTGCCGCGGCCGCCGCACGCGGCTGCGCGAGTGTTTCGGCGATCGGCGAGGCCCTGCAAGCCGGAACCAGCTGCGGCTCCTGCCGCAGTGAAATCCGCAGCATAATCGACGCGCAGAGCACATCCGCAACGACACTTGCCGTGATCGCCACGATCAAGGGTGTCCTCACAGATGCATGAGCTATCAACGTCGCTGAGCGGTTGGGGAACGCCCGGGCTTTGGGCCGCGCTCACCAGGCTTACCAGAGCCGCCGCAGCCCTTCCCGTTGAGGTGCTCCACCCGTCGCGGGCAGCGAATGGAAGCGTGCACGGGTGCAGACGCGGCCAGAGCTCTCGCAATGGGCACGTGGCCCTTGTCGGTGCCGGCCCCGGCGATCCCGGGCTTCTGACGCTCATGGCGCTGCGGACCATCGAGGCCGCCGACGTAATCCTTTACGACCACCTCGTCTCGGAGGATGTGCTGAAGCTTGCTCCGCGCAGCGCACAGCGCATCGGCGTAGGCAAAAAGGGCTACGGACGTTCTTGCAAGCAGGACGACATCAACAAGCTGATGCTCGGGCTCGCTCTGGCAGGTCGGCGCGTGGTCCGGCTCAAGGCCGGCGACCCGCTGATGTTCGGGCGCCTGGAGGAAGAGATCGCTGCGCTCGATGCGGCCGGCATAGCGTTCGATGTGATCCCCGGCATCTCCGCGGCACAGGGAGCCGCGGCCCGGCTCAAGGTGCCGCTCACGCGGCGCAAGGGCGCGCGGCGCTTTCAGGCGATCACGGGCCACGCCGCCGATGGACGCTTGCCAAGCGACTTCGACTGGGCCGGGCTCGCCGATCCCAAGGCGACAACCGCCGTCTACATGCCGAAGGCAACGATTGGCGATCTTTGCGCCGAGCTGCTGGCGCGCGGGCTCCCAGCGCACCATCCGGCGGTGGCCGTCTGCAACGCGACGCGCGCAAATGAACTCGCCCTTTCCGCGACCCTGGCCACGCTGCCCGAGGCAATAGCAGGAATCGCAGGTGAGGCGCCATGCATCGTTCTGATCGGAGATGCGGTTGTTCGGCGGGGGCGAGCCGCGAAAGCATCGGTTGGCGATGCGCCGGCCCGCGCCCGTGTCGCATGAATATGTGTCGTTTGCCGACTTAGCGTTGGCTGTGTGGAGTGTTGCTTGCGGGCTTCACGGAGCCCCACTCGCACCACTGTGCTTACGCCATGGCACGATGACGCCTTCCCAACGCTTGATGTCGTCCAAGCCATCCTGATTGATCTGTCGAGACATTTTCAGTCCATTTGACTATGGGAATAGTAGTCACTACCCTTGCGGGTATGGCTTACAGTGCCGGATTAATTGACGTAGTAGTTCGGTGGTTCGAGAGCGGGATTTTGCCATCCCCGCCTGGAACAGTCGTCGATATCGGCGCGCAAATGGTGAACGCTGGAATGTCTCACGACGTTGTCGGTAAATTCATCAAATACGTCAAACCGGACTTCATCCCCGAAACCCTGTCGTCGCAATTCCCCAAGAGTCCTCATTATTATTCATTTGCAGCAGATATTTGGTCTGCTGCCGGTGTTGCCTATTTCTCATATGACGTGACAGGCGCTCCACTCTGCCGCACATTCGATCTGAATTTTGACCGCGTTCCTGATGCCGACCGTGGAAGCGTCGATATTGTGACAAACATCGGAACGACAGAGCACGTGATAAATCAACTAAACGCATTCGAGGTTGTTCATGATCTTCTTAAGATCGGCGGAGTTGCCGTTCATCAAGTTCCGTTCGCGGGGATGCTCAATCACTGTTTTTTCAACTATCATCCAAAATTCTTTTATTCTCTGATTGTCAACAACAGATACATATTGCGCTATCTGGATTACGGAACGCCGTATCTTCATTCTGTTTTAGGCGCAGGAAACACAGTTTTTGAAGGCGACATAATTGCAGACCAAAAATGGTCAAATACGACCCTGCACTCCGGTGTCGTAACGCTCGTTATTGAACGCCGATTTGACGATCCGTTCGTGCCTCCTGTTGATTTTGCCGGTGGTTATTTCGGAGAATCGACCGGATATGATCTCTCGTCGCTTCTTAAAGAAAGCGATATACCAGACAGCAAGTGGGCGAATAATTACAGAAGATCACACGCCAACCGTTAGCCAGGTATGGCTTTCCGCACCGTCAATCGTCATGGCGTTATCGCCAACAATGTAAAATTCATAGCTATCACCAAGGGCTACCCCAGGCGTTACCCTTGCTTCATCCAGATTGTGAGCCAACGCGGTAAGTGGTGGTGGGTGTACAAGGACTCGAACCTTGGACCCGCTGATTAAGAGTCAGCTGCTCTACCAACTGAGCTATACACCCGCACCAGCTGCCGCCGCGGCCGCTCACTGCGGCAAGATCCTAAGGCGCCAGCCCGCGCCACGACGGCAAAAGGGCCCGCCACGCGAGCCCCGAGAGCCAGAGCCTCTAGCATCATGGGGCGTCCCTGTCCAGCCAGACTCGGTGAGGTCAGCCACCGGGTCCGCGGCGTCTGCACAGAGACCGCGAAAAGGAAAATTGCGCCAAGAGCGCCCTGTCCGTCGCTCGCTTCGCGTGGCTATGGGCGCATCCTGCCTGGTCTGCTAAATAGTGCGCGAGAAGTCCGATTCACGATCGCACGTAGCTAACCCCACACCAGCCCAGCGATCCATGGACGACAAACGGAAAATCTCCAGGCGCCGCGTCTTGAAGGAGGGCAAGATTGTCTTCGCCGACGCCATGCGCGTGATCGACTGCACGATTCGCGACATGTCGCAGGAAGGCGCGCGGCTGATCATCTCCAACACCGTCGGCGTGCCCGACACCTTCCATCTGTTCGAGAAGTCGACGGGAATGCTCTATCCGGCAACCGTTGTCTGGCGACAGAGCACGTCGCTTGGCGTCAGATTCGACGCGCCTCCGACGAGCATCCACGACGACGCCAACAAGCGCTTTGCCCGGCTTCGGTTCGTCTGAGTCGGCGCCGAGCTGGCATCTAGGGCCGCATGAGCAGATGCGCGTGCTCGTCGAGCCCGGCCAGCACGGCGGCCGAGCCCTTGACGACGCAATGCATCGGGTTCTTCTGCACGTGAAATTTCACGCCGACGCGGCGCGCTAGCGCGACATTGAGGTTGTCGAGCAAAGCGCCGCCGCCGGTCAGGTGGATGCCGCGCCGTGTGATGTCGCTGAGGATGTCGGGCGGCAGCTCCTCAAGTGCGCGTTGTACGAAATCGGCCATGGTGTCGATGGGCTCGCTCAGCGCCTCGGCGATGTCCTTTGGCGTGAGCACTGCGGTTTTCGCCCAGCCCTTGCGCAGATCGCGACCGCGAATGTGCACCTCGGCCGCCCGGCCATTGACTCTGTGCTGGGCGGTGCCCGCCTCGATCTTGATGCGTTCGGCATTGGCCTCGCCGATCAGCAGGCTGTGCTTGCGCCGCACGTAGCGGATGATCGCCTCGTCCATGGCGTTGCCGGCACAGCGCAAGGTGCGCGCCTCGACGATCACCCCGCCCGACAGAACGGCGATGTCCGTCGTACCGCCGCCGATGTCGACAACCATGGCGCCGCCCCGCTCCTCGATCGGCAACCCGGACCCGAGCGAGGCGGCCACGGGCTCGGCGATGAGATAGACCTTGCGCACCCCCAACGACACGGCGGTGTCATGGACGGCGCGCCGCTCGACGGGGGTCGCCCCCGCCGGAACGCAGATCAGGATGCGCGGCCTGCGGAATCCGAGCATGGTCTTGGTGCGCTTGATGAACTGGCGCAGCATCTCCTCGGTGGCGACGAAATCGGCAATCACGCCGTCGCGCAGCGGGCGCACGAGCTCCAGGCTCTCCGGCGAGCGGGCCATCAGGGTTTTGGCCTTGCGGCCGACGGCCAGGATTTCGCGGACTCCGCGAAACGGACGTACGGCGACGACGGAGGGCTCGTCGATAATGATGCCGCGGCCGGCCACATGCACGAGCGTATTGGCCGTTCCGAGGTCGATCGCGATGTCGTCGGAGAACGCGCTTGCCATTTAAGCTGCTTCGCCTGCCCGCAACCTCGACGCTACAAGCCCGCCGGCTCTTGCCGATCAAATGAGCAATTCTTGCCCAGGCCGCGTCAAGGCACGCTTAATGCGAGGCCCGCAAGACGCCAACACAAGCCGTTGCGCGCCGAAGGCCGGCCACGATCCGGGCAAATCCCCAACCAAGCCTGGCCTTCGCGGCGCGCGGCGGCAACCTGATCACAGCGCCTGCTGCTGTACCCGCGCCGTCTTCTGCCGTTTGACCATCAGCTTGTTGAGCGCCGAGACATAGGCGCGCGCCGAGGCGACCATGGTATCGGTATCGGCGCCGCGGCCAGTGACCATGCGCCCGGCTTCCTCCAGCCGCACAGAGACCTCGGCTTGAGCATCGGTGCCTTCCGTCACGGCGTGTACCTGGTAAAGGTCGAGCTTGGCCTCGTGCGGAACCAGCTTCTGTATGGCGTTGAACGTCGCATCCACCGGGCCGTTGCCGGTCGACTGCACCGTGTGCTGCACGCCGTCGATGTCGAGCGTCAGCGTCGCCGACTGCGGCCCCATGTTGCCGGCGATCACCGTCAGCGCGACGACCTTCATGCGGTCGTGCATGTGGGCGATGCCCTCGTCGACGAGGGCTTCGATGTCCTCATCGTAGACGTGCTTCTTGCGGTCGGCGAGGCCTTTGAAGCGCACGAAGACGTCCTCGAATCCATTCTCACCCAACTCGTAGCCGAGCTCTTTCAGCTTGGCACGGAACGCGTTGCGCCCCGAATGCTTGCCAATAACGAGCGAGGTCTTGCCGACGCCGACCGATTCCGGCGTCATGATCTCGTAGGTCTGCTGGTATTTCAGGATGCCGTCCTGATGGATGCCGCTCTCGTGCGCGAACGCATTGCGGCCGACGATCGCCTTGTTGTACTGCACGGGAAAATTGGTGACGGCCGACACCAGGCGCGAGGCGCGCGACAGCAGCGTCGTGTCGATTCGCGTGTCGTAGGGCAGCACGTCGCGGCGCGTCCTGATCGCCATCACGATCTCCTCGAGCGCCGCATTTCCTGCCCGCTCGCCGATGCCGTTGATGGCGCACTCGATCTGGCGCGCGCCTACGCCCAAAGCCGCCAGCGAGTTGGCAACCGCCAGCCCCAGATCGTTGTGGCAATGGGTGGAGAAAATCACCCGGTCTGCGTCCGGCACGCGCGCGCGCACGGCGCGGAACATGCCCGCGTATTCGTCCGGCGTTGCATACCCCACGGTGTCGGGCAGGTTGATTGTCGTGGCGCCGGCCTTTATGGCCGCTTCGACGCAACGGCACAGGTAGTCGATCGAGGAGCGGGTCGCATCCATCGCCGACCACTCGACGTCCTCCACCAGGTTGCGGGCGCGGGCAACCGTCGCGGTGATGATCTCAAGCACCTCGGCCTCCGTCTTACGCATCTGGTGGGCAAGATGGATGGGCGAGGTCGACACGAACGTGTGGATGCGCCCGCGCTGCGCGTGACGCACGGCCTCGCCGGCCCGGTCGATGTCGGCAAAGATCGCGCGCGCAAGTCCGGCGACGGTTGCGTTCTTGACCCGCTTTGAGATCGCGCTCACCGCCTCGAAGTCGCCTTCGGAGGCGATCGGAAAGCCCGCCTCGATGATGTCGACTCCCATAGTATCGAGGCAGTCGGCAACCTCCAGCTTCTCCTCAAACGTCATTGTCGCGCCGGGGCATTGCTCGCCGTCGCGCAGCGTGGTGTCGAAGATCCGCACCCAGTCGGCTTCGACCTTTTGGTCCTGAGACATTTCGGAGTTGGTGCTCATCGGTTTCGTCTTTCGCTTCGGCCAGCCCTCGCCAAGAGCTGGCGTTGATCCATCAGCTCGCTCGACTTCTTATCCCCTGAGCGCCCGTCCCGGATCGTCCCGAGACCATCGAGGCTCAGGGGCTGCTAAGGAGGAGGGTCAGAGCCTGAAGGGCGCACGCCGAGGGGGCGCAGCGGAAAAGCTCCGCGCGGCCCGCAAAATGACTGTCAATGGCGATCGGCTGGCGCATGGGCACATCTCTTAATACATCCGCCCGCCTTGCGCTAGAGCCAAGGACGGCAAAATCGGCGCAGCCGGTTAGCAAAGGGCAAGCACCGAGGTGCAATTTCCCTCTATGACCGCGACAGTGCGGCTCAGATCGCGATGCTGCCCTCCACCACGCGGATCGCGTTGCCGCCGATGCGTACGGTCTCCAGGCGGCCGTGCTCGATAACCAAGGTGAGCGCAATCGTGCTCGGCCGCCCCATCTCGTGGCCCTGCTCGATCACCCGCTTGTGTGCCCCGTCGGGCAGATCGTCGAACTCGTGCACAACGCCGGCAAAGCTGACAGCCGCGGCCCCCGTCGCCGGGTCCTCGGGCACGCCGAGTTGCGGAGCAAACATGCGGGCGTGAAAGGCCGAGCCCTTGTGCAGACACCGGCGCGTATAGAGGTAGACGCCGTCGAAGCTGGTGCTGGGAAAGGCCAAAGCCCAATGCACGCCGTTGATGTGAGCCTTGGCGATGGCTTCCAGGCCGGTCACGGGCACGTAGGCGAACGTGTTGCCGGCGGCGAAGCTGAGCGCTGTGTGGTTCTCAAAACCGATCTCGCGCGGAAGCAGCCCGAGGGCGTCGGCAAGCCGGCCGCGCGAGGGGAGCGGTCCAGCCTTCTCCGGCGGCCTCGGCGCGTCGAACTCGGCAAAAGGCGCTTGCCCTGCGCGCAGCCGCACGCCGACCCGCATCGTGCCGATCGCCTGCTCCAGCGCGATGATGGCGTCGCGCTCGCCGTTGACAGCGGGTGTCCGCAATTCTGCGAGCAGGATCGCCGTGCCGAGGGTCGGATGGCCCGCAAAGGGAAGTTCGCGCCCGGGCGTAAAGATGCGGATCTTGGCCGAATGCGCCGGGTTGTCCGGCTTCAAGACGAACACGGTCTCCGACAGATTGAGCTCGCGGGCGATCGCCTGCATCTGCTTGGGGTCAAGGGCGTCCGCATCGTGCACGACGGCCAAAGGATTGCCGCCGAACCGCCGGTCGGTGAAAACGTCGAGGGTGTGGAACAGGAGTCCCATAAAGCGGAGGTCCTAGCCGCGCCGGCGCACTCTGCTGAAATTGCACCCTTGGTCAAGCGCTCACAAGAAAGTGCAGCATGGACTTGGCATACGCCAACATGGGGCGATCATAGATCTCGTCGCGGCTGCGCACGATCACGATGTCGGCGAGCTCGGGCGCGGGCTGGTCGCGAATATGCGAAAGAATGCTCTCCCGCAACGCTTCGGCGGGCAATGCGCTTCGCCACTCGATCGCAATACAAAGAAGCGGGGCCGACACCGTGAGCACGAAGCCCGGGACGCGGGCGAGGTCGGCGGGCTGCAGCCCGGTCTCCTCACCGAGCTCGCGCACGATGCTCGCCTCAATGTCGATGACGCCGCCGACATCATCGCGCTCATCGATCATTCCGCTCGGAGGATAGACGAGACCTGCATTGAGATGGCCATCGCTCTGCTGGCCCAGCAGCACGTGGCCCTCCGCCGAGCGGATCACCGCGGAGCCAAACCCGTCACGCATATTCGCATCCTCATAGCCGCGGTCGCGCCAATAGAGGAAGCTCTTGAAGTCGGTGCGCACAAGCGTGCCCGAAAGGGTGCCTTGCCCGACCGAATAGCTGCGCAACAGGTATACGGTGCCGTCGAACAGCTTGGGCCGTTCCGCCTGGCTGCGCTTCCAATGGGCAGCAATCTCCGCCCGGCGCCGCTCCGCGAAGGACCACGGCCCGGCACCGACCGTGAGCACGCACCGCGCAATCCTAAAGGACCTGGCGTCGGCCTCGATGGGCTGCTGTGCCGCCATGGCCGATCAGTCCTCTTTGGGCTTTTTCGAGCAAAACAATGTCGACATTCATTCCCTGATCGATACGGCGGGAAATCTTGATTCTGCCGCGAGGCCACCATGCTCCGTCCATGATCAAGTTGTGGAGTTGGACTGCGAGCGCAAGGCACCTGTCGAGGGGTTTAGCATTGGGCAGTTCCAGCGCAAGCATCGAGAGACTCAAAGAGGCGGTTACGCATTTGCCGCTCGCCCTCGGGCGCTGCCCGTTGGCTCGGCGCAACGACCCGCGCCCGATGCAGCTCGGCCCACGAGCTGCGTGTGAGGCATGGTTCTAAAATCCGGCGGCGCCATCACAGATGGTGCCGTTGGAGCGGACGGCGGAGGTCCCCGCTTCTCTGCCGTCCGTTTCTCGCGAGCGCTCGCCCCGAGGCCACGACTGCTTCGTGGAGGAGCCCCGCCCGGTAAGGCCCGCGCGGCCGTAGCCACACGCCTACCCTCCCCAAAGCGGCTGCGCGGGTCTTCCGGTGGCTCACGCCAGAGGAGCCCACGCAAACCGATCTCACTCCGGAACGAAGCAGCCGAGCGCCTTCGAACCGCAGCCGTAGTAGCCCCAAATCTCGGCCGAGCAGCAGTACTGGCCGCGCTTGCAGCGCCACCTCTTCACCTTACCGGTCAGCGTCGCGTGGCGGCACACCTTCGAGCCCTGGTACTTCTTCGCTTGGGCGCCGGACATCGTCCCCGATGCCACCGAGCCTCCCAGTACCAGCACGAACGCCAGCGCGACCATGGTGCAGATGCGGATCATAACCAACCTCCCTTGGTCCCTACGAGGGCGCACATCATGCGCGCCTTCCAGCGATTGGGCTATGGCGCGGCCACCTCATTTGGCGGGCTTATCCACGGCCGCTTTGGTCAGGTCGGGACGCTTTGCGGCCTGCAACTCGTTGCCGGCTTGAAGGCGCACCTGAGCCGGCGCCCAACCCGGGGTGGGCTGCGCTTTGCCCGCCGCGTTTCGCTTAACGCCTACAGGCAGCCGAGCAGCTTGGAGCCGCAGGTGTAGTAGTTGATCCACTCCGCCGCGCAGCAGGGCTGATCCTTGCGGCAGCGCCACGTCTTGATCCTGCCGCTCGCGGTCTTGTGCTTGCAGATCTTGGTGGCCTTCTTCCCGGCGGCCATCGCGTCGGGGGTCGTGAGCGCCAGCGGTGCGGCACCGAGCACGGCCGCGAGCGCCAGGCAGGCCAGAGTGCGCGTCATGACTGAACTCCCTTGATACGCCCCTCCATGATTATGCCCCCGATTCAGCGCGTTGGCCGTGGCAGGACGGCCTCAGTTGCGCGCCTTGTCGACGAGCGCCTTGGCCTTGATCCACGGCATCATGGCGCGCAGACGCTGGCCGACCTCCTCGATCGGGTGGGCATCGTTCACGCGGCGGATGGCCTTGAATTTCGGCTGGCCCGCCTTGCACTCGCGGATCCACTCGGACGTAAAAGCGCCGGTCTGAATGTCCTTCAGGATCTTCTTCATCTCCGCCTTCGTGCGCGCGTTGATGATGCGCGGGCCCGAGACATACTCGCCGAACTCGGCCGTGTTGGAGACGGAGTAGTTCATGTTGGCGATGCCGCCCTCGTAGATGAGGTCGACGATCAGCTTCACCTCGTGCAGGCATTCGAAGTAGGCCATCTCGGGCGCGTAGCCCGCCTCGACGAGGGTCTCGAAGCCGGCGCGGATGAGCTCCACGAGGCCTCCGCAGAGCACGACCTGCTCGCCGAAGAGATCGGTCTCGCATTCTTCCCTGAACGTCGTCTCGATGATGCCTGAGCGTCCGCCGCCGATGGCCGAGGCGTAGGACAGGAACAGGTCGTGCGCATTTCCGCTCTTGTCCTGACCCACCGCGAGCAGGCACGGCACCCCGCCGCCCCTCAGATATTCCCCGCGCACCGTGTGGCCGGGGCCCTTGGGCGCGACCATGCCGACGTCGAGGTCGGCGCGCGGCTCAATGAGACTAAAGTGCACGTTGAGGCCATGGGCGAACATCAAGGCCGCGCCCTGCTTCATGCTGGCCGCCAGGTGATCCTTATAGATGTCGGCCTGCAGCTCGTCGGGCGTGAGCATCATGATGACGTCGGCCCACTTCCCGGCCTCCGCCACCTCCATCACCTTAAGCCCTTCCTTTTCCGCCTTCTGCGCGCTTGCCGAGCCCTTGCGCAGGGCAATGGCGACCTCTTTGACCCCGGAGTCGCGCAAGTTGAGCGCATGCGCGTGGCCCTGGCTGCCGTAGCCGATGATCGCAACCTTCTTGGTCTTGATCAGATTGATATCGGCATCCCGATCGTAATAGACGCGCATGGCTCCCTCTTGGGTTGGGATTTGGTCGTTGCCGGTTCACGACGGCTGCCGGCGGCAGCGTGAAGGGCGGGCTTTGAGCGAACGCTCCTTTAGAGACTGGCGGGACCGCGACCGATCGCGGCAATGCCGGTGCGCGCAACCTCGACGAGGCCGAGCTCGGTCATGATCTGGATGAACTGCTCGATTTTCGAGGTCCGGCCCGTGATCTCGAACACGAAGTGCTCGGTGGAGGCATCGATGACGCTCGCCCGGAAGATCTCGGCAAGCCGCAGCGCCTCGATGCGCTTCTCGCCCCGTCCCGACACTTTGATCAGCGCCAGCTCGCGCTCAAGCGAATCGCTCTCCAGCGTCAGATCGCGCACGCGGTGAATGGGAACGAGCCGCTCCAGCTGATGCTTGATCTGCTCGATGACGTTGGGCGTGCCCCGCGTGACGATGGTGATGCGCGAAAGATGCTTCTCGTGCTCGGTTTCCGTCACGGTGAGCGAGTCGATGTTGTAGCCGCGCCCGGAGAATAGGCCGATGACGCGCGCGAGCACGCCGGGCTCGTTGTCGACGAGCACCGAGAGGGTGCGCGCGACGACCTCCTGTTGGGCGCCGGGCCCCACGTAGTGGCTCTTTGAAAGGGTCTGGACCATGGCTCGTCTACTTCTGCTTGGGCAGGGGGACCTTTGGAACGGGCACCTCGGCCTCGGGAAACAGCGCCTTGAAGAAAACGGGAAAGCCGTGGTCGTCAACGAGCTTCTTAAAGGCCTCAACCCGCGCGACCGGCATTTTGTAGCTTGCGAAAGCCGAGGCGACGCGCTTGCCCATCGATTGCGCGAGATCCTCAGGGGTCGGTGCGCCCATGCGCTTGAGCGTCTCGGGCGGTAGGCGTGAATAGATGAGCGCCAAGATTTGCGTCTCAAGATAGTCCTGCGTGATGCACGCCTCGAATGCCTTGGTGTAGTGCGAGGAGAGGCTGTGCGTCTTATAGCAGGCGTCGATGAAGGCGAAGGCGCGCGTGGCTCCCTGCGTGCGCTGCATCTCGGCGAGCCGCATGGCTGCATCCTTGATGTTGGCCACCTGATCCCAGTCGGGCTCCTCGGCGGCGGCGAGCGGCAGCGCGCACACCGCGAGAAGGCCGGCCGCCAAGGCCGCGGACCTCACGCGCACCCGCCGTGCCCGCCGCGTATCGCGCCAAAGCCCGCCGAGCCGCCAGTGCGGACGCGGGCGCGCCTGCAAGTGCCCTCTTCGCCTTGCCATCACACCAGTACCTTGCCCTCCTCACCCATCGCCTGCGCGACCTCCTCTTCGGTGACGTCCTCGCCCAAGAGCATCTCGTTGTGCGCCTTGCCGGACGGGATCATGGGGAAGCAGTTGGCGAGCGTCGCCACGCGGCAATCGAACATCACGGGGCCCTTGGTGTCGACCATCTGGCGAATGGCGTCGTCGAGATCGGCGGGATCCTCGCAGCGCATGCCGGTCCAGCCGTAGGCGTGCGCCAGCTTCACGAAGTCGGGCAGGCTCTCGGTGTAGCTGTGCGACAACCGGTTGCCGTGCAGAAGCTGCTGCCACTGGCGGACCATGCCCATGTACTGGTTGTTCACAATGAACACCTTGACCGGCAGCTCGTACTGCACGGCAGTGGAGGCCTCCTGGATGTTCATCAGAATGGATGCGTCGCCCGCAATATCGATGACGAGCGACTTGGGATGGGCGAGCTGCGTGCCGATCGCGGCAGGCAGCCCATACCCCATGGTGCCGAGGCCGCCCGACGTCATCCAGCGGTTCGGCTCCTCAAAACGATAAAATTGCGCCGCCCACATCTGGTGTTGGCCGACCTCGGTCGTGACGTAGACGTCGCGATCCTTGGTCAGCTCATAGAGGCGCTCGACCGCGTACTGCGGCATGATCATGTCGCCTGATTGCTTGTAGCTCAGCGATTTCTTGGCGCGCCACTGATCGATCTGCTTCCACCAGGCCTTGTGCGCCGCCTTGTCGAGCTGCGGTGACTTCGATTTCCAGATGCGCAGCATGTCCTCGAGCGTGTAGCCGACATCGCCGACGATGGGCACGTCGACGCGCACGTTCTTGTTGATCGAGGAGGGATCGATGTCGATCTGGATCTTTTGCGATCCCGGCGAGAAGGCATCGATGCGCGCCCCCACCGCGATCATGACGTCGCAGTCGTGCATGGCCATGTTGGCTTCATATGTGCCGTGCATCCCCAGCATGCCGAGCCACTGTTTGTCGGAGGCCGGATAGGCGCCGAGCCCCATCAGCGTGGATGTGATGGGAAAGCCGGACAGCCGCACCAGCTCGCGCAGGATCTGGCTCGCCTTGGGGCCGGAGTTGATCACGCCGCCGCCCGTATAGAAAACAGGGCGCTTGGCGTGCACCATCAGATCGACGGCCTCGCGCACGATCGCCTGGTCGGGCTTGACCCGCGGCTTGTAGGTTTTGTGGGCAATGTTGGAGGGCCCCACGTAGTTGCCGGACGCAAACTGAATGTCCTTTGGGATGTCGACCACCACGGGCCCCGGGCGTCCGGCCTTGGCGACGTGGAAAGCCTCGTGCAGCACCCGCGCCAGGTCATTGATGTTCTTGACGAGCCAATTGTGCTTCGTGCACGGGCGCGTGATGCCGACGGTGTCGCATTCCTGGAAAGCGTCGTTGCCGATCAGATGCGTCGGCACCTGGCCGCTGATGCAGACCACGGGGATGGAGTCCATGAGAGCGTCGGTGAGACCGGTGACCGAGTTGGTTGCACCGGGCCCGGAGGTGACGAGCGCGACCCCGACTTTGCCGCTGGAGCGGGCGTAGCCTTCGGCTGCGTGCAATGCGCCGCCCTCTTGGCGCACCAGGACGTGCTTGATCTTCTCCTGCTCAAAAAGCTCGTCATAAATCGGCAGCACCGCCCCGCCGGGATAGCCGAAAATGTGCTCGACGCCTTGGTCGATGAGCGCCGTGATCACCATCTCGGCGCCCGTCATCGTACGTGCCATCGCCCACTCCATAACAACATCGCCGACGCGCGGGGGTGCTCCTGGCACACCCGGCCGCGGCCGGCGGCGCAATTGTTTGCGGGCAAAATAAGCCTGGCGATGAACCCGGTCAATGCTGACGATCAATAAATGCTACAATTTTGGCCTCTGCGCTTTCCTCTTCTTTCTCAGAAATCCAGTTCCACGTAATCATATTGCTTCTGGCCCAGGTTGCCTGCCGCTTGGCGTACTGGCGCGTCTCGCTCTGCGCCGCGGACACGGCGTCCTTCCGGCTCAGTTCACCGCTGAGATGGCGCAGCAGAGGGTGCACGCCGAGCGCGCCCATGATCGGCAACGAAGGGTCGAGCCGAAGGGCCGCGAGGTCCGCAACCTCTTGCAAGGCGCCGGCTTCCATCATCCCTTCCAAGCGCGCATCGATCCGCCGGTGAAGCGCGTCGCGCTCGGGCGCAACGACGAAGCATGTCGTCTGCTTGGCGTCGAGCACCGGTTCGCGCGACGCCTGCTGCCACTCCAGCAGCGAGACGCCCGAGGTGTCGAGAACCTCCAGCGCCCGCACGATGCGCTGCGTGTCGCTCGGCGCCAGCCGCGCCGCCATCTGCGGATCGCGATCCGAAAGGATGCGGTGAAGCGCACCGGGCCCCGTCTCGGCAGCTTGGGTGCGCCAATGGGCACGAACCTCGTCGGCGACGCGGGGCATGGGCGACAGCCCCTCGATGAGCGCTTTGAAGTAGAGGCCGGTGCCGCCGACGATGATCGGCCTCAGACCTTTGCGGCGCGCTGCTGCGAGGGTGCGTGCGGCATCGGCCGCGTAGCGTCCCGCCGAGTACGACTCAGCACCGGCCGCGAACCCGTAGAGCGTATGGGGTACGCGCGCCTCGTCCTCAGGTCGGGGGCGCGCGGTGAGGATGTGCAGCTCGCGATAGACCTGCATGGAATCGGCGTTGATGACCATGCCGCCCAATCGCTCGGCAAGGCGCAGGGCGAGCCGCGACTTGCCACTCGCTGTCGGTCCTGAGATTAGAATGGCGCGTTGCAAGCATCTCACCGGAAAAAAGACGGGCACGTCTGCGTGGTCCGCACTATATCTAGGCTATGTCAACCCTTCCCCGAGCCTCAACGGGACCCGGTCGCCCTTTCCTGCCCGACGGGAGACCGCACGCCGGTGGAGACTTGCGGAAACGTCAGTGGATCTTCGGCTACGGCTCGCTGGTCGATACCGGCCACTTGTCCCGCTTTCTCGCCCGCCGCGGACTTCGGCTCGGGCATCACGGGCCTTGTAGCCTGAGCGGATTCAAGCGGACGTGGAGCGTCGCCATGAACAATGCGCTGACGCTGCCCGGCTACAAGTACTACCGCGATGCCGCCACCGGCGATCGCCCGAACATCTACGTGGCCTTTGTCAACATAGAGAGGCACGACGAGGAGACGCAAACCGGTGTCGCCGGCATCCTGTTCGAGGTGGACGCATCTGCCCTCGCCGTGCTCGATGCGCGCGAGCGCAACTACCGGCGCGAGGACGTGACCCCTCACCTGTCCGTCGCGATCGAAGGGACCGTGTGGAGCTACGTGGGGCGCCCGGAGGCGAGAGCGCGCTACCATCACGGCCGGCGCACCAGCTCCCTCGTGATCGCCAAAACCTACATGGAGAGCGTTGAGAGCGCGTTTGCGCGCGCCGGCCTGCCTTATACGCACGATCTTCCCGACGACATTCCCGTCGTGGCGCTCGACCGCATCGAGACATGACCGCCGCGAGGACGGACGCCAACACATCCCGGGTTCAATAGTTGACGGTCGAGCGCAGCCCCAAGACCGCCGCGTTCGGCACCGCTTTCGTCGGATCGTCGGGATCGCGCACGTGCCCGCCCGGGTTCCAGAAGTACTGGAAGTCGGGCTGAATGGTGAAGCCCGGCACGATCTGGGCCGTATAGCATATCTCCATGAGCGCCTCGTAGTCGGCGATGACCGGGCGTCTTAGTGCTTTCTGAAGGTCGGAGACCTCCGGGGAAACGCCTGTGTAGGCAAAGCCGACGCCGAGGGTGTCATCCGGCCGGGCGTCCCACAGGCCGGACAACGTCAATCCGGCTTCCCAGTAGTTGCTGATCAGATTGCCTTCGAGGGGGGCACCGACGATGCGGCCGAAGACGGCAACGCCGCGCGGGTCGCCGGCCCCGGGCAGCCGGTAGAGCATCTGATCGAGGATTGCATAGAAGGCGTAGGCCTCCTCGACGATCCTGCCGGGAAGTGGCCGCAGGCCGATCGGCAAGCCGTTGCTGCCGATGTCTTGCTGCGGGAAGGTGCCGAACAAGCGCCAGCCGCCGAGCTTAAACGTTCCCTGGAGCGTGTCGGCGCCCTGATTGTAGTTGAAGGTGGCTTGCGCGATCAGCAAGGGATCTGTGAAAGGAAACTCCAGGCCGTTGGGATTGCAGTCGACGGGCGAGGGCGCGGTGCAGTTTCCCGCAGGGTCTCCCGTATAAAGGCCGGTGCGCAGCTCGAATGCGTCGCTTGGGTTGAGTGCCAGACGCACAGCGGGTGCGGCCATCGGGTAGGACGGGCCGCCGTTGGGGAGATCGATGCCGGCGATCGATGGCCAGCCCCAGGTGCCATTGATGAATGCACCGCCCCCGTTGCTCAGCATGAACTCGGAGTCGGCGGCGAGCTGGCCGAAGCGGAGAGACACCGTTTCGTCGAAGAGCTTCTGCTCAAGCCACAGCTCGAACAGGCGCGTCGAGGGTGCCGCCTCGATGGAGCTTGCCGGCATCAGCAGAAGGTTCTGCCCGGAAACGCTCTCGCCGTGGATCTGATAGCCGTTGGCAAAGAAGCTCAGCCCTTGCCAGCCGAACATCGTGCCGAGGTCTGCCTCGACGGCAAGCTCGAGCCGCCCATCGTAGTAGACGCCTTGGGTGCGGCCCCCGATCGGATTGCCGAGCACGTTTCCGATGTAGTTGATTGCAAACTTGACCCCCCTGTCCGCGAGCGCCGCGTGGATGCCGCCGGGATCGGCAAGATCGCCCGGCAGGCTGGTGCCGATCGATGGCTCGCGAAAGATGTGATCGCTCTTATAGCCTTCCGATTGGGCGAAGGCGGGAGCAGCCGCCAAGGCGGCGGCCAGTGTGCCCGCCACCTGCAAGCTGCATCGGGGCCGCCGCAGGACCCAGGCCATGCCAGCAATTCCGCTCCGCTGAGCACGCGCGCACCAAGTTTCCAATCGCGCGCTCGCGAAAACGCGAATCGCGCCCGAGCCACTATTGCAGGATTATGCGCGGCCGCAGAGAGTCAGTAGTTGATCGTGGAGCGCACCCCGAACACCGCCGCGTCCTTAACCGCCTTCATCGGGTCGGCGGGATCGGCGACGTGGCCGCCCGGGTTCCAGAAGTACTGGAAGTCGGGCTGGATGGTGAAGCCCGGCACGATCTGGGCTGTGTAGCTCAATTCGAGAACCGATTCGTAGTTGCGAATGACGACTGAGCCCGAGTCCTGATCGAAACCCGAGGCATCAGAAGAGATTCCGGAGTAGGCGAATGCTGCGCCAAATACATCGCTCGGGCGCATCGGAATGAAACCCGTGAACACCACACCGGCATCGGCATAAACGTCGATCTGATTCCTATCGGACGGGCTGCCGGCCATCCTGGCAAAGATCGAAACCCCCTTCGGATCACCCGCGCCCGGCAGCCGGTAGACCATCTGATCGATCACAGCATAGATGCCATGATTGCCATCATGCTTCAGGGGATCCCCGCCGCCTGCTAGCAGCCCTCCGCCGTCGTTGCGCCGCAGATCGTCAAAGTCACCGAAGTGGCGCCAGCCGCCGAGCTTGATCGTGCCGGGCAGCCCAGGGCCTGCCCTGTTGTAGGAATAGGCCCCCTCTGCGACGAGCAGAGGCGGATCCTCAAGGCGGAAATCGAGACCATGTTTGTTGCATTGACCGGGATCCAAATCCTCAGGGCAAGGGCCGACGGGGTCGCCGTTCCAGAGGCCCGCCGTGATCTTGAGATTGTCATTGGGGTGGAAGCTGACCTGCACGCCCGGCGTAGCGATGGGATAGATGGGGCCGCCGACGGGGATGTTGTCGGAGCTGATCGTCGTCCAACCGAACGTGGAGTTGATGAAGTTGCCGCCGCCGTCGGCAATGAAGAACTCAGCGTCGGCTGCAATCTGGCCGAAGCGGATCGCAAGTTTGTCGCCGAGCAGTTTTTGCTCGAACCACAGCTCGAAGAGGCGGGTTGACGGGTAGGCTTCGATGTTGCTCACCGCGGCGAGGCTGCCAAGGTTCACGCCCGAGATGCTGGTGCCGTGGATCTGAAACACATCGGCGTGAAACGTGAGACCTCGCCAACCGGCCAACTTCTCCAAATCGACGTCAACGCCGGCCTCGAGGAGACCCACGTAGTGGGTGCTTTGCTTTGTGCCACCCGAGACATTGCCGAGAACATCGCTGACGTAATTGATGCCGAAGGTGATACCCCGACTCGCAAGCGCCGAGCGCACACCGCCCAGATCGGCCAGCTCCCGCGGCAAGCTTGTTGCGATCGATGACTCGGGGAGACCGAGGACGGCGCCGCCTCGATGCTCCATTGTCTGGGCACTGGCCGGCTCAGCCGCAACGGCCGCGGCCAAGGCGGCCAAGCTGCAAAGAGCGCCATCCTGCCCGCGGGCCGGCCCTGGCAGCCATCCCCCACCCGCCTTTCGGAGCGGGCCCCCACGCAACACACCAACCATTACGCCACCCTCGCAAACCAACGCGCGAACTCGAATTCTATACAAATGAAGTCAGGAATTAAAGCAAGCGAACTATTGGCGCGGGGGCCCGCAAATGCCCGCTTTGCCGACGTGTGTGACCGGCAAGGCACGCCGCCGGCCCGCAAACGGCGCCGGTTGTCGTAGCCGAACGCGACTGCCAGACTTGTCGCCATGCGGCGAAGCCGGTAGCCATTAAATCGAGCCTTAGCGCGCGGTCACGGCACGGCCGCGCAAACCCGGATGGAGGTGCGCATGGCAGACGATGCGGTCGTCGCCCAAAAGGGGCCCTATCAGGTCGAGCTCACCGAAGGAAAGCCCTACTTCTATTGCCGTTGCGGGCGCTCGCAGAGCCAGCCGTTCTGCGACGGGTCCCACAAGGACACCGGGATTGAGCCCTTGCGCTTCGTCGTGGATCATACGGGCACGTTCAACATCTGCGGCTGCAAGACGACCGACGATGAGCCGTTTTGCGACGGCTCGCACCTCTTGCTGTGAGGTGGTGTAAAGCTCGATTTCTGCACAGGCCGGGGGAAGAATGGAATATTTCGTCCAGCAGCTGATCAACGGCCTCACGCTCGGCTCGATCTATGGCCTCATCGCCATCGGCTATACGATGGTGTACGGCATCATCGGCATGGTGAACTTCGCCCACGGCGACGTTTTCATGGTCTCCGCCTTCATCGCGCTCATCTTCTATCTGCTGCTCAGCTTCGTGCTCGGAATCGGAACGCTCGCCCTGGCGCTTCTGCTCGTACTGGTTCTCGGCATGGCGCTCACCGCGCTGTGGAGCTGGGCCATCGAGCGGATCGCCTACCGGCCGCTCGCAGGCTCGTTCCGGCTCGCGCCGCTCATCTCCGCGATCGGCATGTCGATCTTCTTGTCGAATTTCGTTCAGGTCGTGCAAGGCCCGCGCAACAAGCCGGTGCCGCCCATGCTCAATGAGGTGATCACGCTGCCGATCGGCGAGGGTGACGTCACCTTGTCGATGAAGCAGATCCTGATCTTTGTGCTGACGGCGGTGCTGCTTGCCGCCTTCTGGGCCGTTGTGCAGAAGACGCGTCTGGGACGGGCTCAGCGCGCCTGCGAGCAGGACCGCAAGATGGCGGCCCTGATCGGCATCGACGTCAATCAAACGGTGTCGATGACCTTCGTCATCGGCGGGGCGCTGGCCGCAGTCGCCGGCCTCATGTTCATGATCTACTATGGCGTGGTCAGCTTCACCGACGGGTTCGTGCCGGGCATCAAGGGCTTCACCGCCGCCGTGCTCGGCGGCATCGGCTCGTTGCCGGGCGCCGTGCTCGGCGGCATCCTCATCGGCCTCATCGAAACCTTATGGTCGGCCTACTTCTCCATCGACTACAAAGACGTCGCCGCCTTTTCCATTCTCGCCATAACGCTGATCTTCATGCCCTCCGGCATCCTCGGCAGACCGGACGTCGAGAAGGTTTGAGCTCATGGGCGCCGGCAGCAAGGGCGCGCTGCCGCCCCAAGCAGTTTCGATGCGCGAAGCGATGAAGAGCGCCGCCGCCTGGGCCCTCGTCGTGCTCGGACTGTCGTTTCCGATCATCGCCTTGCGCACCGTGCAGGACTTCTCCAACCGCATCGTCTTGGAGCCGCGGCCCTGGCTCGTCGCCGGCCTTGTCCTAGCCACCTTCGTCGGGCGCCTGCTTTGGGGGCTCGGCAAGTATCCAGGACAGGCGAGCGCGCTCCCCTTTCTCCGCTTTGATTTTTCCGTCACCGGAGGGAGCTGGCTGCCCAAGGCAGGCCTAGCCGCGCTTATTTTTTTTCCCATCGTGGCGCTGGCACTGGCCGGGCAGTCAGGGGCCATCAAGTGGATCGACAATTTCGGGGTGCAGATCCTGATCTACGTGATGCTCGCCTGGGGCCTCAACATCGTCGTCGGGCTCGCCGGGCTCCTGGATCTCGGCTACGTCGCCTTCTATGCGGTCGGCGCCTACACCTACGCGATCCTCGCCACCTACGTGATCCCGGCGACGGTGCCGGTGCTGGGACCGTGGGCGTTCTGGATCTGCCTTCCCATCGCCGGCATGCTGGCCGCGCTCTGGGGCATCATCCTCGGCTTTCCGGTCCTGCGCCTGCGCGGCGACTATCTCGCCATCGTGACGCTCGCCTTCGGCGAGATCATCAGGCTGGTGCTCATCAACTGGGTGGCGCTGACCAACGGGAATGCCGGCATCCAGACCCCGCGCATCACCTTTTTCGGCCTGCCTTTCACGACGCGGGGGACCGAAACGACCTTCACCGATGTCTTCGGCCTGCCCGGCAGCCCCACCGTCCATCGCTCGATCTTCCTCTACTACGTCATCTTGGGCTTGGCGCTGCTCGTCGCCTTCGTAACCCTGCGCATGCGCAGACTGCCGGTGGGACGCGCCTGGGAGGCGCTGCGCGAAGATGAAATTGCTTGCCGCTCGCTGGGGGTCAACACGGTCAACACCAAGCTCACCGCCTTCGCCATGGGAGCCCTGTTCGGAGGGCTCGCGGGCGCCTTCTTCAGCGCGCGCCAGGGTTTCATCAATCCGAGATCTTTCGAGTTCCTGGAGTCGGCGACGATCCTCGCGATCGTCGTCTTGGGCGGCATGGGCTCGCTCGTGGGCGTCGCCATCGCGGCGATAGCGATCATCGGCGGCATCGAGCTGTTGCGCGAGCTGGACTGGCTCAAATCCATCTTCGGCAGCGATTTCGATCCCGGCCAATACCGGATGCTGATCTTCGGCCTTGCCATGGTGCTGATGATGGTGTGGCGCCCGCGCGGGCTCATTGCCGCGCGCCATCCCTCCATCGTGCTCAATGAAGCGCCGGCGATCTCTGACGACCACGTCAGGGAAGGGCGCGGCTGATGCGCTGGCTCAGCGACCCTCTGCTTGTCGTCGAGGGCCTGACCATGCGCTTCGGTGGACTGGTGGCGGTGCGCGATTTGTCGTTCTCCGCCGGCCGCGGCGACATCACCGCCTTGATCGGTCCCAACGGTGCCGGCAAGACGACTGTCTTCAACTGCATCACCGGATTCTATCGGCCGACGAGCGGTCTCATCGCCTTGGCGCCGGGAGCGCCCGTCGACCCGGAAGCGGTCGCAACTCTGACGGCATCGGTTCGGCGCTACCGCCGCGGCGACGGCCGCGATGATCTTTTTCTCCTGGAGCGGATGCCCGACTTCGAGATTGCGCGAAAGGCGAAGGTCGCGCGTACCTTCCAGAACATCCGCCTCTTTCCGGGCATGACCGTTCTGGAGAACCTGATCGTGGCCCAGCACAACCGGCTGATGCACGCCTCGGGGTGGTCGCTGCTCGGCCTCGTCGGCGCCGCCAGCTACGCGCAAGCCGAGCGGGCCGCGGTCGAGCGTGCCAAGTACTGGCTTGATCGCATCGAGCTTACCCAACGCGCCGACGATGCCGCCGGATCTCTGCCCTACGGCGATCAGCGCCGGCTCGAGATCGTGCGCGCCATGTGCACCGAGCCGGTGCTCCTGTGCCTCGACGAGCCGGCCGCCGGCCTCAACCCCAAGGAGAGCACGGCGCTCAATGCGCTGCTGCGCGCCATCCGCAACGACCACGCCACCTCGATCCTGCTGATCGAGCACGACATGACGGTCGTCATGGAGATCTCCGATCATGTGATCGTGCTCGAGTATGGTCTGGGCATCGCCGACGGCACGCCCGACAGCGTGAAGAACGATCCCAAGGTGATTGCCGCCTATCTCGGCGTGGAGGACGATGAGGTCGCGCAGGCGGAAGCGGAGGCGGGCGTATGAGCACTGCGCTGCTTTCGCTGGAGCGCGTTACCGCCGGCTACGGCAACATCATCGCCCTGCGCGAGGTCGATCTCGCCGTGCCGAAGGGCGAGATCGTCACCCTGATCGGCGCCAATGGTGCGGGCAAAACCACCCTCATGATGACCATCTTCGGCAACCCCCGCGCGCGCAACGGCCGCATTCTGTTCGATGGGAACGACATCACCCAGCTGCCGACCCATAAGATCGCCCGGCTCGGAATCGCACAGTCGCCCGAAGGCCGGCGCATCTTCGCCCGCATGACGGTGGCGGAGAACTTGCGCTTGGGCGCGGAGTTTGCCGGGAACGCCAACTTCGACCAGGAGCTCGAGCACGTCGCCGGCGTCTTTCCGCGGCTCAAGGAACGCCTGGCCCAGCGCGGGGGCACGCTGTCGGGCGGCGAGCAGCAGATGCTCGCCATTGCACGCGCACTCATGAGCCGGCCCAAGCTTTTGCTTTTGGACGAGCCCTCGCTGGGCTTGGCCCCCCTCGTCGTCAAGCAGATCTTCCAGGTCATCGGCGATCTCAACGCGCGCGAAGGGCTCACCGTGTTCCTTGTCGAGCAGAACGCCTTCCATGCGCTGCGGCTGGCGCACAAGGCCTACGTCATGGTCAACGGCGCCATCACGCTGCAGGGAACCGGAAAGGAGCTGCTGGCGAGCCCCGAGGTTCAGGCGGCCTATCTGGAAGGCGGGCGTCACTAGGGGAGGCGATGCTCATGCGGTACCTGTTGCAGGCTGCGCTCGAGAGCGGCGACAAGAGCTTCTATGTCTATCTGCTGGTGACCGTGGCACTGGGCGGCGCCGCGGCACGGGTGACCGGATCGGCGATCGCCTCGACCTGGAGGTCGCCTTGGCAGCTCATCGGTGCAGCGCTTCTGCTCGCCTGCGCGGTGCGCTTTTTCCATTACGCGCTCTTTGCCGAGCCGCTTCTGTCGCTGCGCCGCTTCCTGCTCGACTATGGCGTGCTGCTCATGTTCGCCGCGTCGGGCTATCAACTCACCCGCGCGCGCCAGATGGTCGAGCAGTATCCCTGGGTCTACGAGCGGGCCGGTCTTCTCTCCTGGCGGCCCAAGCGCAGCTAACGCGGATCGCGCGGGGGATGACTTTTCGCCCAATTCGGACGAACATGCGGGCCGAGCACCCCGTTGCTCCCTGCGAGCGGCACATCAGCCAACTGATCACGAGGTTCCCCCATGAAACGAGCAGCGTTGGCAGCACTCGCGATCGCATCGGCACTTGGCATCGCGGGCTGCGATAGTGGACCGGCGAAGCTCAAGATCGGCATCGCCGGGCCGATGACGGGGCCGGATGCCGCCTTCGGAGCCCAGCTCAAGAACGGCGCCGAGCAGGCCGCCGCCGACTTCAATGCGGCTGGCGGCATCATGGGCCAGCAGGTCCAGTTGCTGATCGGCGATGACGCCGGCGACCCGCGCCAGGGCGTGTCGGTCGCCAACAACTTCCTCGGCGAAGGCGTGCACTTCGTCGTCGGACACTTTAATTCCGGCGTGTCCATGCCGGCGTCCGAGGTCTACATGGAGAACGGCATCCTGATGATCACGCCGGCCTCCACCAATCCCAAGATCACCGACCGCGGCCTGTGGAACGTGTTCCGCACCTGCGGGCGTGACGACCAGCAGGGCGGCGTGGCCGGCGCCTACATCGCCGAGCACTTCAAGGACAAGAAGGTCGCGATTGCCCACGACAAGACCACCTACGGCAAAGGACTTGCCGACGAGACCAAGAAGGCGATGAACACCCTTGGCGTGACGGAGGTGTTGTATGAGGGCGTGAGCGCTGGCGAGAAGGATTTCACCGCGCTGGTCTCCAAGGTCAAGAATGCCGGCGCCGACGTGTTCTACTGGGGCGGCGTGCACACCGCCGGCGGCCTCATCCTGCGCCAGATGCGCGACCAGGGCGTGAAGGCCGTGTTCATGTCGGGCGACGGGATCGCCAGCGACGAGTTCGCGGCGATCGCCGGGCCGGGCGCCGAGGGGGCACTCATGACGTTCGGCCCCGACCCGCAGAAGCGGCCCGAGGCCAAGGAGATCATCGAGAAGTTCGAGGCGCGCCAGTACAAGCCCGAGGCCTACACGCTCTACAGCTACGCGGCGATGCAGATCCTCAAGCAGGCGATCGAGGCGACGAAATCGCTCGATCCAAAGTCGGTCGCCGAGTACATGCGCTCAGGGGTGACGTTCAAGACCGTGATCGGCGACATCGCCTTCGATGAGAAGGGCGACATCAAGCAGGTCGCCTACGTCATGTACACGTGGACGAAGCAGCCGGACGGCCGCATCACCTACGTGCAGAATTGAACCCTGCATGCACGGGCTTTACCGCTTCATGTCGGGGCTTCAGCGCGAACACTGAAAAGCGTGTCAACAAACATGGCGGCCGTCGCTTTCACAACGGCCGCCAGGTGAAAATCTGCCGCCGCTGCCACCACGGCAGCTCAAAACTTTCAGTCGCGCCCCTGCGAGGCGGCCATGCACTCAGCCATCAGCCGCTTTTCAATGAGGGCGAGATCTTCCGGAACCTTTATCCCCGCTTGACGGTACCGGCGAATTTTGGCTTGCACCTTGGCGTAGCATTCTCGGGGGTCGTCGGTTTGTTCAAGCTCGACATTGAGCTCGGCAATTTCACTTTGCATTTGGTTCGGCATCGCTCGCTTCAGCCCTCTCGCTTCCTACCTTCTCGTCGCGCCCGTCTCGTGGGTGGTCGATCACAATCGATCGATATAAGACTACGATGGCTACACTTAAGTAACTTTTCGTTTCACTTGTGCACTTTCAAGTGTAGTCATCGGATTTGACCTAACGCGTGACAATGTGTCCACAGTCGACAGCGTCGGAGGGCGCACCGTCTGCCGATGAATTGTGACCCGATCTAGGCGTTGCTGCGGGAACTATTGCTGCGGCGCACAGTCTTCTGTGTGCGTTGCAACAACGTCACGCGGCCCACGAGAGCGACACCACAAGGTGGGCGCGGACTGCAACGTCTCTGGCGGGCTCTTGCACACCGGCCCAGCGCGGCAATTGAAGGGCTGATGCCCCTCTGCTAGGGCTCCGATCTGCTTTGCACGAGGCCTCAATGATTCCCCGCTACAGCCGACCCGAGATGGCGTTGATCTGGGCCCCAGAGACGCGTTTTCGCATCTGGTTCGAGATCGAGGCGCACGCCGCCGCTGCCATGGCCGAGAGCGGCGTCATTCCCAAGGACGCTGCCAAAACCATCTGGGACAAGGGCAGCAAGGCGAAATTCGACATCGCCCGAATCGAGGAGATCGAGCGGGAGACCAAGCACGATGTCATTGCCTTTCTAACCCATCTTGCCGAGATCGTCGGCCCTGAGTCGCGCTTCATCCACCAGGGGCTGACGTCCTCCGACGTGCTCGACACCTGCTTCAACGTGCAGCTTAGCCGCGCTGCCGACCTGCTCATCGCCGATCTCGATCACCTGCTGGCGGCCCTCAAACGGCGCGCGCTCGAGCACAAGATGACGCCCACCATCGGCCGCAGCCATGGCATTCACGCCGAGCCGACCACGTTCGGGCTGAAGCTTGCCTATGCCTATGCCGAGTTTGCGCGCGCGCGTGGACGGATGATCGCGGCCCGCAAGGAGGTGGCAACGTGCGCGCTTTCGGGCGCCGTCGGCACATTCGCCAACGTCGGCCCGAGCATCGAGGCTTACGTGGCAAAGAAGATGGGGCTTGCGCCCGAGCCGGTCTCCACTCAGGTGATCCCGCGCGACCGCCACGCCATGTACTTCGCGACCCTTGCCGTCACCGCCTCCTCGGTGGAGCGGCTCGCGACTGAGATCCGCCATCTGCAGCGCACGGAGGTGCTGGAAGCCGAGGAGTTCTTCTCGGAAGGCCAGAAGGGCTCCTCCGCCATGCCGCACAAGCGCAACCCGGTTCTGAGCGAGAACCTCACGGGGCTGGCGCGCATCGTTCGCGCTTATGCCCTTCCCGCCATGGAGGACGTTGCGCTTTGGCACGAGCGTGACATCTCGCACTCTTCGGTCGAACGCATGATCGGGCCCGATGCCACTGTTACCCTTGACTTCGCGCTCGTGCGCCTAACGGGCATCATCGACAAGCTGGTCGTCTATCCCGAGGCCATGATGAAGAACCTTGAGAAGCTCGGCGGGCTCTTCAATTCCCAGCGCGTGCTTCTTGCCCTGACGCAAGCCGGCGTGACCCGCGAGGACGCCTACCGCTTCGTGCAGCGCAACGCCATGAAGACGTGGCCGGAGGGTAAGGACTTCCTTGAGTCGCTCATGGCCGACAAGGACGTCACGGCCAAACTGAAGCCGGCGGACCTGGAAGCCATGTTCGACACCGGCTACCACTTGAAGCACGTCGATGCGATCTTCGCCCGCGTTTTCGGTGGTGCAAATCCGTGAAAACCGTCGGGATGCTCTTGTTCCCCGGGTTCGAGTTGCTCGACGTGTTCGGCCCGCTGGAGATGTTCGGGGCTCTGCCCGATGCCTATCGACTGGCAATGATTGCCGAGCGGGCCGGCCCGATCGACAGCCGGCAGGGACCCAAGGCGGTTGCCGACTTGGCGCTGGCCGAGGCGGAGTCCTACGACGTCCTGCTCATCCCTGGCGGTCGCGGCACGCGCCGCGAGGTCGGCAATGAGCCGCTCATCGATTGCCTGCGCCGCCTCGCAGAATCATCCGGCCTAGTCGCCACCATCTGCACAGGTGCGGCCCTGCTCGCGCGCACCGGCCTCATCGACGGCCGCAAGGCAACGACCAATAAGGCTTCGTTCCGCTGGGTGATGGCGCAGGGTCCCGACGTGCTCTGGCAGCCCCATGCCCGCTGGGTCGCCGACGGAAAGTACTACACGTCGTCCGGCGTCTCGGCCGGCATGGACATGGCGCTCGCCCTGATCGCGAGCCTGAGCGGGCGCGAGACGGCCGAGCAAGTTGCCACCTACGCCGAGTACCATTGGAACAGTAATCCCAGTGACGATCCGTTCAGCGCACGATACGATCTCGGTTCTGCTGCCCGCGAGACCTGACACGGGAGAGACGGCAAGCAATGTTGGATTTGGGGGGCATGCGCGACCGCGACGAGTTCGGGCGGAGGCTCGCCGTCACCATCGCAGCGCTCATCGTCTACCGCATTGGCGCGCAAATCCCCCTACCGGGCATCAGCTCCCACACGCTTTCGCAATTGAGCGCGGCGGCAGTCCAGCGAATCTCGATCCTTGCGCTCGGCATCACCCCGCTCATCACCATTCTCATCCTTGTCGAATTGGTCAAAGTTGTTGCGCCCCGGTGCCGGCGATGGGAGCAGGCCGAGCCGCGCAATCGGGCCAAGCTCAACCGCATCATTGTGGCGCTGGCGCTGCTCGCCGCGGTACTGCAGTCTCTCGGCATTGCGGTGGGGCTCGAAGGCGGGATGGGGCTTGTCGAGGAGCCAGGCCTGCAATTCAGGCTCACGTGCATTGCAACCCTGGTGGCCGGAGCGGGCCTTGTCATTTGGCTTGCCGACCTGATCACGCGGCACGGCGTTGGGAGCGGCGTGTGGCTGTTTCTCGTCACTCCCTGGCTCGCAGATCTCCCTTATCGGAGTACCGCCCTCGCGGCATGGCGCGGCACGCCGGCGATTGTCGGCCTGCAGGTGCTCCTCGGCTGCATCTTGGCCGTCCTCTTGCTTGCGGGCATCGTGAGGCTCATCCGCGCCGGCGGCGACTCCCCGGAAATGGGCGCCACCTGCCTCTGGTCCGTGCTGCTCGCCACCACGATGTGGCCATGGCTCCTTATCGCCGTTGCCTTGCTTGCCAACGGCGGCAGCTGGGGCGAGGCGGGACCCTGGTTCGACCCCTTGCATCCACTCTCGCTTCTTGCGCTCGCGGGCCTCGTTGGCTTGTTCGCCCATCTCTACATGCGCTCGCAGCGCATTGCCGGTGCCGCAGGCGTTCGGGCGGTTCCGCCCGCCCTGATCGTCGGCGCGCTCGCAGCGATCACTCTGGCAGATCTGCTCCTCGCGGTGACTCTCCCCGGGCTGCCCCTGGTCGGCCACCTCATCCTATTCACCGTCGTGACGTTGAGCATCTTAATGCGGTGGTGGACGCCGCCGTCCGAGGAGGCGAACGCTAGTCCCAATCCGCGCAACAAACAGTTGTGATGAGAGTGGGCTCAGTCCTCGGGCCTAAACAGGTAGCTCGCGCGCGCCATCACCGACGAGATCGTAGCATCGCCGGTGATCGCCGCAGGCGCGCTTCCCCCCACGATGCCTATCGGGCACAACGGGCAGGAACCCGCATCGCTCAAGTTCAGGTTCACGTAGTCGTACTCGAGGCCGAGAACGACGTTCGACCAGCACAAAAGCTCGAGACCGCCGCCGATGGTCCAGCCGTCGACAAAGCTATCCGTGGTTGCCGTGGCGCCGCTCGGGGTGTTGAGGAGGGTCAGGGTCGCATTGCTGCCGACCCAACCGCCTTTGGCGAATACGAGATAGTTGTCGAAAGAGACGCCGATGCGTCCCTCGACGGTGGCCAACCAATCGATTTGCGATGAAAACGTATCCGTCACCGGGAAGAATGGGCTCTTGATGGTTTGCGATAGGTCGGTGCCAGAGAACGACAACTCGAGACCGAAGACCCAATGCCCGTTCTGCAGGTTCGCGCCGCCGATGATGCCGCCGGCAAAGCCGCTGGGTGCGAAGTCGGCAGAGGCTCCCGGCGGCGCGATACCGCCCGCGCTGAAGACGTTGAGATCCTGCGTCCAGCTGATGTCGCTCCACACCCCGCCGAGCTTGCCGCCGACGTAGAAGCCGGTCCAGTCGGTGTTGCCCTGCACGTCGGTGACGCCAATCAGCTGCGTCGGCCCGTCGGCGCACGCGATCGTCGATCCGAACGAGACGAGCGCGGCTGCACAGCAGGCCTTGAGCCTGCGGCCGATGCCTATTTCGCGCATCGCTTGCTCCCCCTCTTCGCTGCGACGCGCCCTTCGGGCCTACGAATCGTAGAAAAAGTATATCCGCGCTGTCTTCGCTTGGCTTGACACTTCTTTCGTCGCGACCGCGATCTGTGCTGCGCGACTCGATTCGCCGGCTGTTGCGCAAATTGCGTCTGCCGGCCCGCCAGCAGTGCTATTGATGAAAGGTGAGACGCGCCACAACCGACTGCACTTTTACGTCTGCATCGACAATCGGCACGCCGAAGCCCGCGCCAACACCAACGCACCCGGGACAGGTGACCGTCTTACCGTCGATGCCAAGGGCAACATAGTCGTACGTTATCCCCAAGGAGACGCCGTCCCGGAACATGTACTCGGCCCCGCCGCCGACGGTCCACCCGTTCGCCCACTCGCGCCCGGCGCCAAAGACGCCGCCGGTTTGATCAACCAGCGTGAGACGCACCTTGCCCGCCGCCCAGCCTCCCTTGGCAAAGACGAGCCATGGGCCGCAGGCGAGCCCAAGGCGCCCCGTCGCCGCCGTCAGCCAGCTGACATCGGTCGTGTTGACGTCGAGGGCGGGAAAGAAGGGGCTGGGGCGGCGCTCTTTCATGTCGGCCGCCGACGCCGTCAACTCGAGCCCGAAGACCCAGACGCCGGCTTGGTAGTTGTAGCCGCCGTGCACGCCGCCGATGATGCCACCCGGAGCCTGGTCGAATGTGCTGCCGACGACGACCGGCCCGAGCGTGTTGAAGTAATTGGCATTCTGATACCGCCAGTCGACGTCGCTCCCCGCGCCGCCGACCTGCCCGCCGATATAGAACCCGGTCCATTGGGGGCCCCCGGGCGGCTCGTCTGCCAACGCGCGCCCCGTGGCAAAGCCAAGGACCGCCGCACCGGCCAATCCCAGTGTCAAGCTGCACCGCGCCGCATTGCTTCGCATGGTTGCGACCCCCGCCGTTAAGCCCATCCTGGCTCAGCCCATCCGATTCGTATACTCAATGGTGGCGCCGGGTCCCTCCCCCTTCCCTGCATTTCGCGTCTTCACCGGTTTCCATGCGCACGAGCGACGTCGACATCCTGATGGTGCCGGGCTGGCTCGGCTCCGGGCCTGAGCATTGGCAATCGCGGTGGGAGCGCAATCTCAAGACCGCGCAGCGCATTGCCCAGCAGAATTGGCTCACGCCCGATAAGGACAAGTGGGTCGGCAACATCATCAAGGCCGTTGCAGCAACCTCGCGCCCGGCCGTTCTCGTCGCGCACAGCGTCGGCGTCATCGCCGTTGCGCACGCCGCTTGCAAGTTGCCGAAGCACACGATCGCCGGCGCCTTCCTCGTCGCGCCCGCCGACGTCGACAACGCGACGAGCTGGCCGGTCACCCAAGGCTACATCTGGCCCGACTCGAATTTCGGGTTCGCTCCGGTTCCGCTCGCGCGATTCCCGTTCCCCTCCACCCTGCTTGCCTCCTCCGACGACCCCTACTGCCGCCCGGAGCGCGCGCGGCACTTCGCCGCCGCCTGGGGCTCGGAGCTGGTCGAGGTGGGTCCCGCCGGCCACATGGCGAGCGAATCCGGCCATGGGCCCTGGCCCGAGGGTGTCTTGCACTTCGGCAGGTTTTTGGCGCGCCTGGGCCCCTGAAAGGCCTCAGGGCTTCTTGCTCGAGGCCTCGATCTCGCCGACGGCCTTGGCCAGGAACTCGCCCATCCTCTGCCGGATCTCGGCATCGGAAACGCCGACGCCGGCCTCGTCGAAGTCCTTGCGAATCTTACGGAAAACGTCCTCGTCGCCCTTTTCCTGCAGGTCCGCCCTCAAGATCGCCTTGACGTAGTCGGGCAGCGCGGCCCCCATGATCCCGAGCTTGGCGGCCGCCCATTCGGCGAGCAGCTTGTTCCGCTTGGCTTCGGCGCGAAACTTAAGATCTTGATCGAGCGCAAATTTCTTCTCGAACGCCTGCTCGCGATCATCGAAAGTGGTCATTCAGCTCTCCACCAGAGGGGCGCGGCAAGCCCCGCTCGGGGGCCGCAGGGTTGCATCTACGGGCGGCCAAAACCGCCGTTCCGGGAGCCATAGCCCGGGGGCGGTTCACGATCAATGATCTGCCGCCGGGGCATTAGCGACGCTTGCGACTTTGTGATGCTTAAGATTGTTTCGAAGCCCCGCTTCGGCTAGTGTCCGGCATGGGTGTCCGACCCCGCGAGCCGGCCCCGCGCGCGTCGTCTTCAGGCAAGAATACAACCTAATTTCAACAAGTTGGCTCTTGCCTGCGTGTCGCCTGTCTCCTCGCACAACACGCAGTTTCAAGTCAAAGGACCAAGGCTCAATGAACAAGCGTCGGCGCATCTACGAGGGTAAGGCGAAGGTGCTTTACGAGGGTCCTGAACCCGGCACGCTCATCCAACATTTCAAGGATGACGCGACGGCATTCAATGCAAAGAAGCACGCGCTGATCGAGGGCAAGGGCGTGCTCAACAATCGCATCTCCGAGTACATCTTCCTGCGCCTGGGCGAGATCGCCGTGCCCACGCACTTCATCAAGCGTCTCAATATGCGCGAGCAGCTCATTCGCGAGGTGGAGATCATTCCGCTCGAGGTCGTCGTGCGCAACGTCGCCGCCGGCTCGCTCGCGACCCGGCTCGGGCTCGAGGAAGGCTTGCAACTGCCGCGCTCGATCATCGAGTTCTACTACAAGGATGATGCTCTCAACGACCCGATGGTGTCGGAAGAGCACATCACCGCCTTCGGCTGGGCGACGCCGCAGGAGATCGACGAGGTCATGCAGCTTGCCCTGCGCGTCAACGACTTCCTGGTCGGGCTCTTTCTCGGCATCGGCATCCGTCTCGTTGACTTCAAGGTCGAGTTCGGGCGGTTGTGGGACAACGAGCAGATGCGCATCGTGTTGGCCGACGAGATCAGCCCCGACTGCTGCCGCCTATGGGACATCGCGACCTCCGACAAGCTCGACAAGGATCGCTTCCGCCGCGATCTGGGCGGCCTGCTCGAAGCCTACCAGGAGGTCGCGCGGCGCTTGGGTGTGTTTTCCGGGAACCGACCCGCCAAAGGCATGGGGCCGGTGCTCGTCGCCTCCAACCCCGGCGTCAACGGCAAACCGAACTAGGAGGCAGTCGGCAGATAGGCAGTGGCCAGTAGCGAGTGCTCTATTTCTATTGCCGACTGCCGACTGCCGACTGCCTGACTGCCCATTGCCGACTGCCTAGGGCCTGGACTCCAAATGAAAGCCCGCATCCACATCACCCTCAAAAACGGCGTCCTCGACCCGCAGGGCAAGGCCATCGAGCACGCACTGTCCGCACTCGGTATCGCCGGCGTAGAGGACGTGCGTCAGGGCAAGTACATCGAGGTCAAGCTCAGCGAGAAGAGCAAGGAGAAGGCGCGCGAGATGGTCGAGCGCATGTGCAAGGACCTGCTCGCCAACACCGTGATCGAGAACTACTCCTACGAGCTTGTAGAAAAGCCCTAGCGAATCGAGGGAGTCTTCGAGCACAGGTGAGGCAGTCGGCAGATAGGCAGCGGGCAGTGCCCAGCCAGCTACTGCCGACTGCCTGACTGCCTACTGCCCCGCGAAAGCGATCTTGAAAATGCTGCGCGCCTCCGTCATCGTCTTCCCCGGCTCCAACTGCGACCGCGACATCAAGGTCGCGCTCGAGGCCGTGACGGGCCTTCCCGTCGCCCTGGTGTGGCATGGCGAGGCAAGCGTGCCGGCGTCCGACCTCATCGTGCTGCCGGGCGGGTTCTCCTACGGCGACTATCTGCGCTGCGGCGCCATGGCCGCGCACTCGCCCATCATGCGCGACGTCATCGCCAAGGCCAAAGCCGGCACGCCGGTCTTAGGCATCTGCAACGGCTTTCAGGTGCTGTGCGAGTCAGGGCTGCTGCCGGGCGTCTTGATGCGCAACGCCTCGCTGAAATTCATCTGCCGCGACATTTGGCTGAGGGTGGAGAACGATACGACGTTCTTCACCAAGTGCTACCGCAAGGAGCAGGTGATCCGCCTGCCTGTCGCGCACGCGGAAGGCAACTACTTCGCCGACGCCGCCACGCTCGACCGTCTCGAGGAAGAGAACCGCGTGGTGCTGCGCTACTGCGACGAGGCGGGCGAGGTGACCGACGCCGCCAACCCCAACGGGGCCCAGCGCAACATCGCCGGCATCTGCGACGAGAGCGGGCGCATCTTGGGCCTGATGCCGCATCCCGAGCGCCTGTTCGAGCTGGCGCTCGGCGGCACCGACGGCCGCCGCGTCATCGAGTCAGCGCTTCTGAGCGCACTCGAGGCCGCGGCCTGAGGCTGCGTTCAACCTGGCGGCTCGCGTGGCCCGTAGGTTGGGTTAGGCCGAGCGTCATGCGGAGGTCCATGCGGAGCATAGCTTCGCCATGACGCGAGACCGTAACCCAACGTCTTTGCGGTTGTCACAGAGCGTTGGGTTTCGGTGTGTTCAACCCAACCTACGAACTTACAATAACCACGAGGGTTTTTACATCATCTTACGCCGCTTGAATGCTCGCACATCGTCTGCCGACAGTTCAAACCATTCGCCGTTCTTGCGCCGCTCATCAAAGCGTCGATGCCAATACGCTTCTATGCCGGCGGGATCATCGGTGGTGATCGAGTGCACCAGCGTCAACTTTTCGGGAAGCTGGATGGATAGTTCATACTGGCGGCGCCCCAATGAAGCCGTCTGCCCGATCTTGTAGAACTTTCCCATGCGCGCAAGGTACACGAACCCTGTTGGAGTCTCGCAATTGATGGGGAGCCTTTCCTCAGGCTGCTTCACGGCCGCAATCGGTTCGCAGATCGCGGCGACATCCTCAAGCCCGTTGGCCTTGCAATAGGCAAGCACCTTCGCAGCGCGTTCGCTCTTGGGCCCCAGCCTTTCGAAGGCGTTGTGGCTCGGGAATGTCTGATCGCTCCGAGCCTTCATGCGCAATTCGCCCGATACGGGGAAGCGTCCTAATTCCTTCGCCAGTAGAGCCAATTGCTCCACCAGGTGAGCGTCATCATAAGAGCCCTGAAGTTCATTCGGGGCAAAGCCTGCCTCCACAAGGGCGTCGCCCCAACGGCTCCAGTACTTCCCATACCAGTCGATTTGCTTGATTCCGGTGACGGCAGCGAACCTTTGGCGCCCCAGGGCGACGCCACCATTATCCGCAGCGGTGCGCTTGATCTCGGATAGTATGAAGGTCTTGTCCATCCCAGCCAAAACACTAGCGCGAGGCGGCTTTGGTGCCCACAACTCTCCATGCTGTGAGTTCGCTCGCCGCCCTAGAGACCGCCCGCTTGCCGCGCTGCCTGTTCCCTAGGGAACTTAACAATCTGGGTAAGCGAAGTATAACATAAATTGAAGCCGCCGCGCTCGACAGCGCGCGGCCATTACGATGCGAAGACATGCGCATCGTCTCTCTGGTCGCATGTTCGACCAGCACCCAAGGAGTGACCGGCCGACATTGGGCCCGTCCTTGCCGCGGCAGTCTCGCGAACCCTGGGGAGGGGTGAAAATGCTGAAGAAACTTGTCGTTGCTGGATTCGCACTGAGCGCGTTCGCTCTGAGTACGCAACCGGCCAGCGCCGACGCAAAAGTTCGCGGCCTAAAGGTTGACGTTCCAGACAACGCCCAGATCGTTCTAACTGTGACTGGAACGGGCAATGTCTACAATCATATCAACGGTGACAGCTTCGAGATGCCCGTCTACGCGCGGGCCCATGTGGCTAATGGCAACCTCAAGTACAAGATTGGGTTGGCGCATGTCGTCATACCGCCGCCGGCGGGAGCAGTATATGACGATCCACCGGCGGAAAACTATGCGCAGTCCTTTATCGTCGCCCACTACTTTCCACGGAAGTTCGACCAGACGAAGACGATGTATCTGCCAAAATGGATTCTCGGCAAACACAGGAGCCGCATCCATGATGTGTGCAACAAGTTGATCGCCGCGGGGCAATCGAAGAACACGGATCATCTGGGTCAATACACGTTGCCGGTCAAGCTCCGGGTGCGGGGCGGTAAGGCTAAGAAAATCGGCTCGACCACGCCCCCGGTCAAAAAATTCGCTACCGCAACTGCTTCGACGGAAGCTAACCTCAACATTGTCTGCAAGGCGCTCAAGCCGCAAACTCCCCACGTGGCATACAAGGTGTTGTCGGTTGACCTGTCGCTCAAGACCGATCCCAACGACACCTTCCAGCCCCAGCCCGGACTGACCTGCCCGGTTCTGCACATCATCGTTCGCGTGACCGCAAACAAGAATGGGCATGCCAGCGTCGATAGCATCGGGCAGATCAACGGTGAATCAAGCGGCGGGTATTCAGGCGTGTCTATACAGACAACTCAACAGGCGGATGGCAGCTACGCCGGTGAGACGACCAATTCAATCCAACTGGCTCCGAGCCAGATAAAACCTAGTGGAACCCCCGTGAAGTTCTATGCGCGGGCCAAGTCGGGTCAAATTACGGTGTCAAGCCCTTGGAAGAGCGGCACGATCAAGTGCGAGGGCCCCGGCACCGGCAAGAGCGGCGGACTGACCGCTGGAAACGATGAGCCGGTCCATCAGGATCTGAAGCTCACCGGCGACTTCTCCTACGCCGATGTCGGCTCGCCGAAATGCGCGCGCAAGGGCGAGGCGCTCATCAGCTTCAAGACCAACATGCCCGTCGACGTGCATTACAAGCTCGACTGCTCCAACGGCCAGAGCTTCTCAGGCGTCGCAAAGTCGGTGAAGTTGCCGCAAGGCGGCTATGTTGCCGCGGCCATGAAGAGCTTCAACATCGACAAGACGACGGTCTATTCCTGCGCGCTGAAGTCGGTGCAGCCGGGCCCCGTGAAGCTGCACAAGTGGAAGGGCCACACCTTCGACTGCGTGCATCGTGGGGTCGAGACCGGCTCCGGCGACGTGCAGGTGGCGCCGAAACCGTCAGACGGCGCGCCGCGGACGCCAGCAGCGAATGTGAAGGTTGCGCCGAAGCCGACGGACGTGGATGCCGGCAAGAAGCGCCGCGAAGCACGCGAGAAGGCCCGGGAGGCGGCCCGGAAGAAAGCCGAGGCCGAGAAGCGCCGCAAGGCAGCGGAAGCGGCCGCACGCGCGAGGCGCGAGGCCGCCAAGAAAGCGGCTGAGGCACGGCGCAAGCGCGAGGCCGCCAAGAAAGCGGCTGAGGCACGGCGCAAGCGCGCGGCCGCCAAGAAAGCGGCTGAGCTCAGGCGCAAACGCAAGGCCGCAAAGGCGAAGCGCAAACGCAAGCGCAAAGCCGCCACGCGCGCCGCACAATAAGTTTAGCTCCCAAACCGAGAGAAGCGCGCTTGGAGAGCGCGCTTCTCTTCGTCAGTCTCATTTCGCTGCTCAAAGCTCCACTTCTCCTGCTGGTGGCGGTGCTCATGATTGTGCTGGAGGATGACTCGACTTCGGCCGGCTCTCTCGGCCGTCGGCCCGAGCGCCAGACTGTCACCTCCGAATCGAAAAGGGGCAGGAGATGCCCCTGCCCCTTCCGAGCGCCGAATTCTTACTTGCGCGGTGTCGTGTAGGCGACCTGCTTCAAGGATTCGACCGTCATGGCGGTCGCACCGGGAGCACAGCGGAACTGAAGCTCCCTGCCCTCGCCCGTATCGAAGCGCGCGTTCATCCCGGCTTCAATCGCGGCACGGAAGCGGGCGGGCGCCTGCGTCTGCGGCGCATCGCCCGCAAGCTCGTCGCCGACCACGAGGGTCAGCTGACACGCGCCCTTCTCGCTCAGAAAGTAGCCGACGGCGTGCTTGGTGCCCATGTGCAGGCTGACCCCTTGCAGGGGTTTGAATTCGACCGCGCCTTGTGCCGACGCAGCACCAGCCACCCCGAGCAGGGTGGACACGGCAAGCACGGCGGCAACCCCAAACTGTCTCGTGATCGCGGACATGCTTCTGCTCCTTCTGTTGGCCTCTTTGAAACGTCGGACCGGCTGGCTCGGCAATCGACAGGGGGGCGCCCGCTCGGCACCGGGCCCATAATTAACCGAAGGAATCGCCAGCAAAAACCGGTTTTATTGCATTGCAGCAATGTGCATATTGCAGCGCGCAACTGTCGCGGGTAGGCCCCTCTTCCCACCCCTTCGGGTGGGGTGGCTGGAGGTATTGCGGCCGGTATCTGCTCGCCCATTGGCGTGCGCATTTGACCCGAGGCGACAACGACCCACCCGGCCGCTATAAGCGCACATCTCCGCCTTGAGTCTGCCTGAGAGCGTGACGGCATGGATGCCAAGACCGAGACCCCCAGCGACATCACGCCCGAAATTGTGGCCGAGCACGGGCTCACCGCTGCGGAGTATCAGCGGCTCTTGAAGATCCTCGGCCGTGCGCCGAGTCTGACCGAGCTCGGCATCTTCTCCGTCATGTGGAGCGAGCACTGCTCCTATAAGTCCTCGCGCGTTTGGCTCAAGACGCTGCCGACGACGGGACCGCACGTCATCCAAGGGCCCGGCGAGAACGCCGGCGTCGTCGACCTCGGCGACGGCGACTGCGTCGTCTTCAAGATGGAGAGCCACAACCACCCGAGCTACATCGAGCCCTATCAGGGGGCGGCGACCGGGGTCGGCGGCATCATGCGCGACGTGTTCACCATGGGGGCGCGGCCCGTCGCCAATCTGAACGCGCTGCGGTTCGGCGCGCCCGAGCATCCCAAGACGCGCCACCTCGTCTCCGGCGTCGTCGCCGGCATCGGCGGCTACGGCAACTGCGTCGGCGTGCCGACGGTCGGCGGCGAGGCTAACTTCGAGGCCGGCTATAACAGCAACATCCTCGTCAACGCCATGTGCGTTGGCCTGGCGCGCACCGACAAGATCTTCTACTCCGCCGCCAAAGGGGTGGGCCTGCCCGTCGTCTACGTCGGCTCCAAGACGGGGCGCGACGGCATCCACGGCGCCACCATGGCGTCGGCCGAGTTCGACGAAACCTCGGACGACAAGCGCCCGACCGTGCAGGTGGGCGATCCCTTCACCGAGAAGCTCTTGATCGAGGCGTGCCTGGAGCTGATGGCCGAGGACGCCATCATTTCCATTCAGGACATGGGCGCGGCCGGCCTCACCTCGTCCTCCTGCGAGATGGCGGACAAGGGCGGCGTCGGCATCACGCTCGACCTCGACTTGGTGCCGCAGCGCGAGGAGGCCATGACCGCCTACGAGATGATGCTGTCGGAGAGCCAGGAGCGCATGCTCATCGTGCTCAAACCCGGCGCTGAGGGGCAAGCGGAGGCGATCTTCAAGAAGTGGGGACTCGACTTCGCCGTCATCGGCGCCACGACCGACTCCGGCCGCATGATCGTCACCCACAACGGAAAGACCGAGGCCGACATTCCGGTGACGACGCTCGCAAATTCGGCCCCTCTTTACGAGCGCCCTTGGTTTCCCGCCGCGGCCCCCAAGCTCATCCTGCCCGAATGGGTGCCGGCACCCGACGCCATCCTCGAAACCTTGAAGACGATGATGGGCGGGCCTCACCTGTGCTCGCGCCGCTGGATCTGGGAGCAGTACGACCACATGGTGATGGGCGACACGGTGCAGCGCCCCGGCGGGGATGCGGCCGTCGTGCGCATCCATGGCACAGCCAAGGGTCTTGCCCTGACGTGCGATGTGACGCCGCGCTACGTCGCGGCCGATCCCGTCATGGGCACTAAGCAGGCGGTCGTGGAGACCTGGCGCAACCTCATCGCCGTCGGCGCCGATCCGCTCGCCATCACCGACAACCTCAACTTCGCCAACCCGGAGCGGCCCGAGGTCATGGGCCAGTTCGTCGGCGCCATCAAGGGCATGGGCGAAACCTGCCGCGTGCTCGACTACCCAGTCGTCTCCGGCAACGTCTCGCTCTACAACGAGACCAACGGCGTCGGCATTCCCCCGACGCCGGCCATCGGCGCCGTCGGGCTGGTGCCGGACATCGCGCGCATGGCCGATCTGCGGCTCAAGCAAAGCGGCGATCTTCTCATCCTCATCGGCCGCGAGAGCGGCCACCTCGGCCAGTCGCTCTATCAGGAGATCGCCAGCGGCAAGCTCGAAGGCGCGCCGCCGCCCGTCGACCTCGCCGACGAGATCAAGGCGGGGCGGCTGGTGCGCGCGCTGATCCGCGAGGGCAAGGTCGCCGCCGTGCACGACGTATCGGACGGCGGCCTCATCGTCGCCATCGCCGAGATGGCGCTCGCCGGCGACATCGGCGTTGAGCTGTTCGCCTATGAGGGCAAGCTGCCCGCCCACGCCCTGTGGTTCGGCGAGGATCAGGGCCGCTATCTTGTGAGCGTCGATCCCATGCGCGCCGAGGAAGTCGTGGAGCGGGCGCGGCTGCTTGCCGTGCCGGCGCGGATCATCGGGCGCACGGGCGGGGAGGCAATCGCGCTCAAGGACGAGCCGGCGCTGCCGCTCGCCGAGCTTCGCGTTGTTCACGAAAGCTGGCTGCCCGCCTACATGGCCCGTGGATGATGACGGTCCCCGGCCGTTCTTGACGAGGACATGCCGCCCTGGCAGCGTTATTGCGTGGTCGAGCCGCGGCGGCTCTTGAGGAGACCCTACCCATGGCCATGGATGCCGGCGAGATCGAGCGGCTGATCAAAGCCAAGTTCCCGGATGCGGTCATCGAGATCCGCGACCTGGCCGGTGACGGCGATCACTACGCCGCCCACGTCGTCTCGAGCGCGTTTAAGGGCAAGACCCGCGTCCAGCAGCACCAGATGGTCTACGAGGCGCTCGGCGGGCGTATGGGCGGGACGCTGCACGCGCTCGCCTTGACCACGGCCGAGGCCTGAGATTGACATCACGGGGATACGACACACATTGGCAGTGAGCGCGACGCAAGGCGCACCGCAGGCGCACTAACACTCGAAAAGGATCGCACATGAGCCCGCAACAGGATGTCCAGGACTGGATCCGCAAGACGATTTCGCAGAACGACGTCGTTCTCTTCATGAAGGGATCAAAGCAGACGCCCCAGTGCGGGTTCTCCGCGCAGGTCGCCCACATCCTCGGGCTCTTTGGCGTCGATTACCACGACGTCAACGTGCTTGCCGACATGAGCATCCGCGAAGGCGTCAAGGGCTTTTCCAACTGGCCGACCATCCCCCAGCTCTACGTCAAGGGCGAGTTCGTGGGCGGCTGCGACATCATCCGCGAGATGGCGGAGGCGGGCGAGTTGCAAAAGCTGCTCGATGAGAAGGGCGTCGCCTACGACAAGTCGAAGAAGATCGCTTAATCTGCTCGGCGCCGATCGGACAGCAGGCGCTAACTCCAGTCGGCTTTGCCTTCCAAAGCCGGGGTCGTTTTGAGCCTTCTCGTTTTCGGATCGCAGCGCAACCGCTGCTGGGGACGCGGACCCCGGCAAGCAATTTCTGAATGCATTCCCGTGACGCGCGCTGGCTGGGTCGGCTGCGCGCCGTCAGCGAGACGGCCTGAGCGAGGCTACTCAAACAATTGCCATGGTTGTCCCGCAGGGGAGATGCGGATCTTGGGGAATCGGCCAGCGTCACATGCCAGGCAAGAAGCGCCCGCTGCGTTCAGCAGCCTCGGGTATTGTCGCAGGTTGGCAGCTTGCGCTGCCGGCTTTGCTCGGCGCGGCCGCGACCCTCATCGTCAGCGTTGCCGCCGTGCCGACGGCGGCGGATGCCAAGTCTCCCGGCAGCCGCTATTGCTTCCATGGGCGTTGCTACCGCGTCGGCACGCTGGCGCAGACGGATACCCTTGTTGGCTGGCGCGGCTACGTGCTCGCTTCCTACTACGACAGCTGCCATGCCGACCCCTTGAATCCCTGCGGGCTGACGAGCTCAGGCGCCGTCTTCCGCGCCGATCGCCCCGACAACGCCGCAAGCCCGCTCCTGCCGGACGGCACCATCATCCTCGCCTACAATCCCAAAACCGGCGACACTTCCGTACTGCGGATCAACAACGCCGGCCCCTATAGCGGAGAGCGCAAGCTCGACGTCTCGCGCGCCGCCGCAGAGAAGCTCGGCTTCCGCAACCAGGGGACGGCGCGACTTGTCATCGTTGTCCTGCAATCGCCGACAAAGTCGGAGGCGACGTACGTGAAAAGGCGCGTGTACTCGCCGGTCCCGGGCTACCTCGGCACATTCGCGACCGTCGACATCGCGATCAAGGCGGCGCAAGCGTGCTTCGATCTGCGCGAAGAGAGCGAGCTGCTCGCCGGCGGCGCGGAGGCCCCCCTGAAAGCTTCCTCGCTGGAGACTGGAGCGGTTCCCAAGCCCCAGCTCGCGGTGTCGCCGTCGCTCGCGCGCGAGATGGTGATGTTGCGCGCGCTCCCGCGGCGCGTCAGTCAGGCCGTGCGGCTCGTTGAGGGCCCGCGTCGCGTGAGCCGGGGGGTGCGGCTTGTCGAGGGCCCGCGTCTGGTGAGCCGAGGCGTGCGCCTTGTCGAGGGCCCGCGTCGCGTGAGCCGAGCCGCCTTCGGGGACCAGCACTCACCTGTCCCAACCGGCCCGACGCAAGGTTTCTGGTCGGGCCTGCTGCGGTATCTGCTGGGGCCGAGTGCGCCCGACGGCGACAACGAGTAAATTCTGAATGCATTCGCGCGCACAAGACCTCAATCGCGCACACGCTGCGCGCGCGCCGCAACATTCCTGATGCCTGCGTCAGTGCAGCGGCGCGTAGTCCGCCCCGGGAATGCCGCGGACCTGGTCCGCCGTCTTCGAGATCACGATCCGGTCCTTCTCCTGCTTGAACTCGTCCGCGCTCATGCCCACCGTGCCCGAGCTCATGCCGAGGAACCCCTCAATCTCGGCTTTGAGCCCCGTGACTTTCCCCTCGGAGACGTCGACGGAGGTGACCTTCCCGACCTTCTGCTTGTCCGAGCTGTAGATCGGCAGGCCGACAAGGGGGCTCTGCTGCGCTTGGGCAGCGGACTGCGGGTCGGCAAGGCACGGGGCCGTACCCCATAGGGCCGTGCCGATGAGCGCCAGGAAAATGATCTTGCGCATGGGCGTTCTCCTTCGCGTTGCCACGCTTCAACATAACGTGCCCCGGCAGCGGGAGTTTCGTGAGGGGTCGCGTGCTCAAATTTGCGCGAGCGGCATGCGGCTCTGCGTCAAGGGCGAACTCGCGGGGGGCGCCATCATCCGCGAGATGGCGGAGGCGGGCGAGTTGCAAAAGCTGTTCGATGAGAAAGGCGGCGCCTATGACAAGTCGAAGAAGATCGCGTGATTTGGCTCTAGTCGGCCTTCCCTCCGAAGCCGACGAAGGTCTCTCTTCTGACTTGGGCCAAGGAATGCAGCCCCTGGCGAAGTGACAAACCGCTGCGATCGCTCTGCCCAAGCAAGATCATAGCCGTTGCTCGACAAATCAATCCACTGGGTGGCGGCGCCCCATACCCACCCGCAAGCCCTGATTGCTCAGGCTCCAATCTGCAGTCACGCCAACA
>Ga0315553_10000202_pt1 | contig 53480 bp, 42 predicted proteins | sample SalMarSW160140MG_FD_203099 | JGI IMG/M metagenome (GOLD analysis project Ga0315553, IMG submission 203099) | Salt marsh sediment microbial communities from the Plum Island Ecosystem LTER, Massachusetts, United States - Salt Marsh Sediment SW1601-40 ...
ATTTCTGAAATATATTACCGATAATATGTTTCGAGTTGAACATTACACCGGGGGAAAACTCAAGCAGAAGATATACACTGTAACGAAAATCATCGACAAGAAACTCAGTGCGTTGACCCGGCTGGTGCTGTCACAGCAGGCTCAAAACATTGACCTTCTTTCAACACTTGATGAGATACGCGGCCTGCTTATTGATCTTTATAAATGAGGGAGAGTGTCATGTCAGATTTAAAAAACCTAATTGTTGCCCGCCTTATATATAACAATGTAACCTGTTTTCTGCACCAGCCGGATTTCGATATCCAAAGAGGCGATTATATCATTATCGAGACGGTGAATGGACCGGAGATTGCAGTCGTTTCAGGGATGAGCACGGTGGAAAAAGACGCAAAGGATATCGCTACAATCCTTCGGATAGGCACTAAAGAGGATTTGACGAAACAGGCGGAAAACCAGAAAAGGGAAGATGGGGCCTATGAGATTACTCTCGAAAAGATAAAAAAACACGGTCTGGATATGAAGCTGGTCAGTATACACTACTTTCTCGATGACACGAAGATCATCTTCAATTTTACCGCAGACGGGCGTGTTGATTTTCGGGAACTGGTCAAGGATCTCGCCTCGGTTTTTAAGCGGAGAATCGAGCTCAGACAAATCGGCGCCAGGGATGAAGCGAAAATCATCAAGGGATGCGGTGTGTGCGGTCGGGAATTCTGCTGCAACGCAGTGAAACACGAGCTCCAACCGGTAACCATCAAAATGGCGAAGGATCAAAATCTCACGCTCAATTCTTCGAAGATATCAGGTGCATGCGGCAGGCTTTTGTGCTGTCTTGCCTATGAACACGATGCTTATTGTGAAATAAAAAGAGAATATCCACCTGAGGGAAGTATTTTCACATATGACAATAAAAAGGTGTGCCTGGCCGAAATAAACATTTTAAAAATGAGTGCCACATTGAAAACGGAAGATAATGTCAGTATCGTTATACCTATTGATACTCTTCCCGCAGCCCGAAAGAAGGAAGATCGGCCGAACATGACCGAAAAACACGAAGCCGCGAAAGAGATCACATAGGCACTGCATGCACGCGCCATACCCCCTTTCGTCTCCCTGCGGTCAGAAAAGACAGCTCCACTAATCGGGGTGTATCATGAATATTTCGGCCAAGCGGCCGTAGACAGGGTATGTTATCGCATCCTGTGCAGCCTCACCCGGAAAACCGCTTATAGGCAAGATGCTCCACATCATATATTTTTCTCTCTATTTTTGCGTAGGAATCCGGCCTGACCTCCTTGAGTCGTCGTATCTTTTCAAGCGACCTGGTAAACTGAGCTTTGTATTTTTTATGGGCAATCTTCTTCAGTGTATTCGGCAGTAATGAAGCGTAGTAATCAGCCCCGCTCCGGTAACATACAAGAGCCCGTATAGTTTCATCAAGTTCGTGGACCTTGTCCCTGCATTGTGAGGCGGCCAGGCTCTTTGTAAGCTCGGTTACCAGCCTTTCCTTCTGTGTGGTGGACGTATCGAGCCCCATAATCGTTTCGTAGAGACCGGATTCCGTAATCTGCAGAAAGCCACGTGTCTGAATCCAGAGTGTGCGCTCCCTAAAATGAAACCCGATACGCTCATTCCTTTCATCGAGAAGAAAATATTTTTTTAAAAGCTCCCTTGAATACATTCTCTTTGCCTGAAGATTGAGATTCCTACCGTTTATCACGCCATACACTGTATAAATATCCGCCGGAATTGCTTTTCTCTGTGTATCTACGATAAGGACAAACTCGATATTATTGTTCAACCGGCTGATGCTCTGCCTTCCGCCCCTGTATTTGACATACTCATTCGTGACGAGAGAAACCCGTCCTCTTTCAGCACACCGTTTCACCAGATCATCGAACGGGATTATACCCTCCGTACTGTAACTGATGATAATATACCGCGCATTGATGCAGTCGATCAGCCGGCTGAACGCCCTGAATGCCTTTTCTCGATAGCAGTAGTCTGAACGGGTGTTCACCCAGTCTGTTCGGATAGCGGCTTTACCTGCCTCATGAAGAGCAGATGACTGATGCAAAAGCGGTTTATCCCAGAGAGCAATCGTATTGAGAAGATGGTAATTGCTCCCGTACTGGTGCTGGTTGTACGGAGGATCGAGGTACACGATATCAAAAAGCTCATTCATACAGAGCTCGCTCTGAACGAGACGTTGTGCATCTTCTCTGAATACACAATGCTCCTGTGCCGAATCTATGAGCACCGGATACGGCAGGGCAATCTGCGCCATAATTCTGTGCAACGCGTCTCCCGTATGCCCGCCAAAGCCTTTGTGAAACGCCTTGAAAACGCCGGACGTATTCGTGTGCGTTGCAGCCTGGTGAATGAGGAGAGCGAGGAGAAGAATTTTCTCCCTGTACAGGTTTTTATCTTTTCTAACTTCATCCTCAGGGTAGAATTTTTCGATCTGGTTTCTTATTTTATCTATCGCGAGCCCGTTGTACCGTGTATAGAAGAGGCGCTCCTTTCGATAGTCGGGATTACGATCATCCTTCGGACAAAAAAATCGGGCGATATACCGGTCTTCTTCACACGGGTTCGGAAGCGAGTTCAAATACTCGAGCATTCCCTCTATCCCGCCGAAACAGCCAAACATGCCCGATAGGTCACTGTTCCTGATCGTAAGATAGGCGTAGTTGAGGATATAGGCGTACTGCTCCCAATCGTTCGCGTACACTTTGAAGCCGAGGCGGTTCGCGAAGCGGGACACGATACCACTCCCGGCGAAGAGGTCTGCAAAGCGCTTCCCGTAATACCGTTCGTTCAAAACGGAATTGACGGCCCGCATGAGAAGGGGTAAAAGCCTTCTCTTGTTGCCGATATAGGGTATAATCTGCGCGCTTAAATATGGAATGTGGGAAAAAGTCATGCCCTCATCATCTCTGTCTTTCATAACCGCCTTTTGCACAATGCACACCCGTTATCTTCCATGTATCCTCAACTCCCGGGCTATCCTGTTGACGATAAATAGATTCAAAAATGAAAATACTCCAAGCCCCAGCATCGTATAGCGGAGGCCGAACAGGTCATCCCGGGATAAAATACCTATTAGCTGATGTATGATTGGAACCGCAATACCGCCTGCAGCGGTGATGAGCCCGATTGCGGATCCACTCGACTCTCTGTATCTTCTGCCTATTATGGCGACAAGTGTCGGCCACACAGTACCCATACCGAAACCGATAAAAAAGAAAAGCGCCATGCTCACCATTTTTTGGTTCAGTGTAAAGGCGGCAATCCTTGAAAAAAGGCTGAGGAGAAGCGCGACTGTGAGAAGATGTGCGTCGTGTACGTTTCTGAAAAAGAAAGTGACAAGCACGCGGCTCAAACCAAGGCCGGCCCAGAACAGGGTCAGCGACAACGGAGACAGTGCCGAAGGAAGGAACAGGTACACCTCAGCATACTTCGCAAGCCATCCAGCAGTTCCCATCTCTGCAGCAACGTAGAAAAACATTGCCATCAGCAGAAGACGTCCCTGTCTTTCGCTCAGCACCGTTCTGAAACCTCCTGATACGGGCACAGTTTCATGCCGGACACCCTCTTTTAGCAGAAGAAAGCCACCCGTCACTGAAACCGTAATCAGGGCAACAGTGTATAGAAGCTTTGAAAGGGTTAGTCCCGGGAACTCTCTCAGAGCAAAGGAAATAAAGAGCGGACCAAAAGCTGCGCCGATACTGTAGAAAACCTGAGAGAGGTTGACAATCGATCGTTCTCTACCGGGATGAATGTCCGTAAGCAGGGCCGATGCCTGACCTTCGACCGCGCCTGCTCCTACGCCGAAAAACAGCACTGCGAGTGCCCGAACCCAGAGACGCTCGACCCCCGCCGATACGACAAAGGGCAGGATAAGAAAGAAGGAGCCCGCTATGAGAACTGTTTTCTTTCCTACGCGATCTGATGCTAGTCCAGCAAATATGGAAGAAATAGGTAAAAGAAGAAAAAAGAAAGAAAGAATAATACCCTGCTCTATTGAATTCTGTCCGATCCTGGTAAGCACTGAAGGAAACACCTGGGCGTCAACGGCGAGAATAAGGACTGAGTAAAGACAGAGAGGGGTTGTCATCGGTGAATCCTTATTCAGCGAAATAAAACCTGCCCGGTTATCTGATAGGAACGCTACCTCAAAATAATAACGTGGGTATCATTCGGTAAATAGAAGTTTCCCTGTGCTATAATTTTTTCATACTGTGGCACTAAAAACGCTACCGGGCTGGAAAATGTATCTTTTTAAAGGTCCGTGCCCTTTCTTCAAGCGGCCTTTCAATCGCCATCCTCTCGATACTGGAACCGAGCTGAACACCATGACAATCAGTGTTATCGAGCATATACTGCGCATCTTCGGGATCAACGAGTGCGGCGCCATGGGCGAGGAGGATGACGTTCGGCTTGAGTTTCTTCGCAAGTTCGAAATGAGCCTGCGAACGTTTTGCCATCTCCTCGATGCCCCTTCCAGCGGTATATCCCGTAGAACCGCCCCTGGTAATACCTGAATGGAATATAAATATATCAGGCGCAGCTTGCTTCATGAGATATTCCGCATCCTCTTCGTTGAACGCATACCCTATGGCCAGCATATCGAGCTCTTTCGCGATTTGAAGCATTGAAATCTCATTCTCGTACCCGAGGCCGGTTTTTTCCAGGGTATTACGAAACTCGCCATCAAACCACGCAACGGTCGGAAAGTTATGAACCCCGGAAAAACCGATATGCCCTAGGTCTTCGAGAAACCGTCGCATATCCCGCAGCACATCAACGCCGTTCACCCCGGCAATCACCGGCACCTCCCTGACCTGGGGAAGCACCTCACGTTTACCCATCTGAAAGATCATTTCATTTGCATCCGCCATCGGCAGCATTCCCGCAAGCGAACCGTAACCCTGCATTCTAAAGTACCCGGTATTATAGACACCGAGAATATCGACTCCCCCGCGCTCGATGAACTTTGCGCATATCCCGCTCCCCGCGCCGGTCATAACGAGGGGATTACCGTTTTTTATCTCCGCCCATAACCGTTTTAAAAACTCCTCTCTCGTATAGCGAACCGCCATTGCACCTCCTCTTCCTACAGTGCGTGTTTTTCCCGGATAAGCTCGATCAGGCGCTCGGCCGATTCTTCTGCAAACTCCGGGTCCTCAATATTGTACTCAAGTTCTATAATCCGTATATTTTTCGGGAGGCCTTTTTTGAGGGCCTCCACAAAAGCCCGATCCGCATCAGGGTCCCAGAGCTCTCCGCCTTCCCGATCATAGCTGTCGAATCCTCCCTTCGGTATCATGAAAAAGGCCCTGTCCTTTGTGTTCTGCAACCTCCTGGCAACTTCCTGGCCGACCCGGGCCATCTCCTCGGCGTTCAAACGCACATCCGTAATCTTCGGACTGTGCCGCACCAGCCTCCGCACGTTATACGGCGGCGGAACTGTTTCCGGCTCATTGTAGACAAGCACTTCGATGGCTCCCGGAGCAAATACCTGCGGTAATCCAAGTTCTCCTGCACATGTAAGCCGATCCACGCCGCCGTTCAGGAGTGCATCGAAAATATTGTTCGATACCTCGATTGTTGAGTAGTCAAGAACTGCACCGATAATCCCGTCGCACATCATCTGCTCCATCGCCCGACCTCCTGGTCCGATTGCGTGAAACACAATGGTTTCATATCCGGCATTGTTGAGCGTTTCAACGGCTCTCATTGCGCCACGTGTTGTAATACCGACGGTGGTGACCGCGACAAGCGGATGGCCGCCCGTTTCAAGCGCAACCTCAGAGCGCACCATCCCGGCCACCGCTCCCGCTGCATTGGCAAGTATCTTCCGGGTAACCGGATTCAGGCCGAAGATGTCGGCCACGGAAAACATCATAGTAATGTCCTTGATATCCACCCATGGTGCGACGTTTCCGGAAGCCATGGTCGACACCATAACCTTTGGAAACCCGTACGGAAGGGCCCGCATCACCTGTGTGCTGAGCGTCGTACCCTGTGTGCCTCCCATCGAAACAATACCGTGTACTTTCTTTTCTTTTACCATTTTCGTAACAATGACAGTCGCACCTTCAGCCATTACAGGGGCTGCGGTTTCCCTGGAAGGATTCTTCAGCATTTCTGAAAGGGTCCCACCCCCCGCGCGTGCGACCTCTTCCCGTGTTATATCCGCCTGCCCTTCCGGGCGGCCGACAACACCGGCGTCGATTACGACTGCATAAACACCGTATTTTTCTATCTGCTTCCTCAGATATTCGGCTTCTTTACCCTTGGTATCAAGGGTAGCAAGGATTGCAACCGTTTTTTCAGACATTGACCCGCTCTTGAGTTTTATTTTACGTGTAGCTTAAATCATTAATAACAATAATTAAAATATTTTATACACAACTTCATCCACGAACCTATTCTGGCGCTTAGGCCCCATCCCTTATGGAGATGTCTGCCGTAGTGGACAGTTATACCGAGAAGCGCGATTCCTACCACAAAGACGCACCCTATCCATACAGCAATGAAGAGGGTAAATGCTCGATTACTCTGAAATAGAAGATGTATCAACTGAATTTTCACTATAGGATACTCGAATCCTGTAATCATGGCTGTAACACATGTGAAAATGCCGCACTTCAACCGCCGATTTCTTCTATAATTCTTTCCAGATCATCATCAGAGTAGAACTCGATTTTAATAGAACCCTTCCCCTGTCTGTACTCCACAGTCACCTTTGTGCCCAGCTTTGTCCGCAGCCCCTCTTCAACCTCCTCAATATGGGGGTCCTTTTTCAGGCCGGTTGTTCCACGTGGAACATTTTTCTTTCTCGATATTTTCTCCACGTCCCTGACTGTCAGGTTTTCTCTCAGAATACGCTGAACAAGCGCCTCCTGTTCGTCAGGTTTTTCGAGGGAGGCAACAGCCTTTGCCTGACCAACCGAAATTGTTCCACTTGAAACATGCTGCTGCACACGCTCGGGCAGATCCAACAGCCTCATCATATTGGCAATGTAGCTCCTTGATTTTCCGATCCCCTTTGCCAGTGTTTCCTGGGTTACCCTATCTCGCTCTATCAGCAGCCTGTAGGCACGCGCCTCTTCGATGGGATTCAGATCCTCTCTCTGGATATTTTCGATCAGGGCAAGCTCAAGCGATTTCTCGTCCGAGTACTCCCGCACAATTGCCGGTATTTCATTCAAGCCGGCTTCACGCGCAGCTCTGTATCGCCTCTCCCCGACGACAATCTCGAATCCGTTTTCGCCTTTTCTTACGACAATAGGCTGGATAACGCCGTTTTCCCTGATCGACTGTGCAAGCTCTCTGATTCCCTCTGTATCGAAACTTTTTCTCGGCTGCAGTCTGCCCGGGTTAATTTCATCGAGCCGTATTTGAGGAATACCTTCGCCTCTTGTTTCAGCTTCCGCAATATCCGAGATAAGAGCATCAAGTCCTTTTCCCAATGCCTTTTTACCTGCCATTTATGATTTCCTTTGATAATTTATTATAGCTGAGAGCTCCCACACTTTGCGGATCATATATGCTTATCGGTTTCCCAAAGCTGGGAGCCTCGGCCAGACGAACGTTCCTCGGTATTATTGTTTTGTACACCTTGCCTTTAAAATATGCAAGAACCTCTTCAACGACCTGCCGGGAGAGATTTGTCCGCGTATCGAACATGGTGAGAAGAACTCCCTCCAGCTTGAGGCTTTTATTCAGTCGGTTTTTTACAAGGTTGATTGTTTTCAGGAGCTGGCTCAGCCCTTCCAATGCATAGTACTCGCACTGAATGGGAATTATCACCGAATCTGAAGCAACAAGACCGTTTACAGTGAGTATGCCGAGAGATGGCGGTGAATCGATGAATATAAAATCGTAGTAATTTCTTACCGCATCAACAACACGCTTCAACCGAAATTCCCGCTGCTCCATTTCAATCATTTCTACCTGTGCACCGGAGAGATTGATATTTGATGGGATCACGTGCAGATTTTTAATGTCTGTATGAATAATAATATCCCGGGCAGGCGCAAGGCCGACAAGTGCTTCGTAAAGACTCTTCTCCCTTCCCTCTTTCTTTACACCGAGCCCTGAACAGCTGTTTCCCTGCGAATCGAGGTCTATTACGAGTATTTTTTTTCCTGCATGCGCCAAATAAGATGAGAGGTTTACAACAGTTGTTGTTTTACCGACTCCTCCCTTCTGGTTTGCGACAATTATCACTTTTCCCATGATTTTTAGTCTATTTTACTCTCAGGACCATCCTCTTTTTTACCAAGCGGACTACCTGCATTTACCGTTGGATTTTTTTAAATAGTTCTCTTCGATCATCAGTTTTTCATCTGAATGCTTATTTTCGATAAAGATTATACACACCGCACTCCCTTTCTGCAAGTCCAATACACACACTATACACTCTTGCACGAGGTACACGTCAAATTATGGATTTACACCGGCAAACATATGTCTGAGGTTTTAAAAATGGCGGGTAAATAACCACGTATTATTAGTGATTTCACACTCCATGCATGCTTCTTTACGGAGAGGGTGGGATTCGAACCCACGGTTCCCTGCAACGGGAACAACGGTTTTCGAGACCGCCCGATTCAGCCACTCTCGCACCTCTCCAGTCCACATACCACTATCCTGTATGTGGGGGTTATGTCACCGGTATGTGTTCCATTAGGGTCTGATTAACCAATTCAGTACCACCGGTTTTTCAGCAGGTAAGGTGGAACAGTCCGACAACCCGATTCTGTTTTGAAAGCTCGTTGTACTTTTTTACCGCCCGTTTGGTATTGCATATTATTACAGTTTTATACAATGTCTTCAGATACCGCTGGGTCTCATCCGGCACGTTCATTAAACCGCTTTCCCCTGTACCGACAACAACAGCATCTGCGTCCGTATTCGCGGTTTCATGCAGGTCTTCAATACCAAGCCTGTGTCCACTGGTGCGCCACCAGCCGTCGTGTATCCTCCCATCGGGGTAAACAATGAGATCCGACGTATATTTTCGGCCTCCCAGGCTCATCGATCCGAACGAGTAGTAATCGATCTCCATTGCTCTACTCCCGAAGTGGCCGTCTTAGAGGAATGTCGCTGCAGTACCGGATATCATCTCCAGCGTTGAGTTTTTCGAATGAATAGCGGATGTATTGACCAGACTTCATGACGGAGCCGCTCCCGTTCATTAAAAAGCGGTGTAATCCCCCCCGGGGGAAAGTCCTTGACAGGATGTATCCTTGACAGGATGTATCCTTGACAGGATGTATCCTTGACAGGATGTATCCTTGACAGGATGTATCATTTCGTGACCGAGTATCTGTAAGTAACTTCACGAAAAGTCACTTAAAAGCGATGTATGTCGCTTCGCGGCCGAGTATCAAACAATAACTTGCGCGAAGTTACTTAGAAGTGCGTGCCCAAGAGGATTTGAACCTCCGACCCTTGGATCCGCAATCCAATGCTCTATCCACTGAGCTATGGGCACGTATATACAAAGGTTGTTTATTAAACATATTCAAAAAACGACATCACCTGCAGGTTATCTTCACATAAAAAACAGTATGTCTTTCGGAGAGGGTGGGATTCGAACCCACGGTGCCACGGGGGCACAACTCCTTAGCAGGGAGCCCGATTCGGCCGCTCTCGCACCTCTCCCAATTTATTCCAATTTGCTATTGAAAAAACCACCCTTCACTATAAATATCCCGGCGGACATTTTGCAATGCATATTACGAAAAATAATCAAGAAGTAAAGCACTCCATGTTACAGGATAGCGCTCTGGCACAAGTATACAATCAATTCTATTTATTTCAAGTACTCTTTTTAGACAAAAGTCATTTATTTTTTTATTTATCTTTTTTATCTATTATTTATGAAAATAATCAAGTCCGGAGAGAGAGGGATTCGAACCCCCGGTCCCGTAAAGGACAACGGTTTTCAAGACCGCCGCTTTCGACCACTCAGCCATCTCTCCCTTTTTATCGTAAAAACTGCAACATCGGGCCGGTTACGCATTCTGGATACCCCCGCCAATTTCAATACCAGCTCCAACATCGCACCAAAAAAGATAGAATTGATCAATTCCAGTGTCAATGCCTAAATCGTTTACAGCCTGCTCATCACAAAAAGCCGCCTGCATCAATCCTGAACAATGCGAGCAATAGCAACCGCAGAATCAGGCTCTTTTATATTAACCAGTTTGATTCCGCCGGCGTTTCTGCCCATTATCGACACAGCCTTTACTTTCAGTTTGATGATCATTCCTCTTCCGGTAACGATCACAAATTCGTCTCCCTTTGTAACTGCACGTATGCCGACAACCTTGCCTGTCTTTTCACCTACCTTAATAAAAATCTGCCCGCCAGTTCCACGGCCGTGGACTGTAAAATTCTTAAATGAGACCCGCTTTCCGTAACCGTTGGCGGTTAGTATGAGAAGACTCGCAGCATCAATTACCTTTCTGACCCCACATACATAATCACCTTCCCGGAGGCGTATGCCGGTGACTCCACGTGCAGCACGCCCCATTGGTCGCACAGTGCTTTCTTTGAGACGAAGCGCCCTACCCATCTCCGTCGCAATTAGAAGCTCGTTCTTTCCATTCGTTACGATTGCAGCGATTATACAATCATCCTTATCCAGTTTTATGGCAATGATCCCCGATTTTCGAACATTTCGAAAATCATCAAGATTAACCTTCTTTATATACCCCTTTCTCGTAATGAACAGGATAAACTTCTCGTCTTCTCCGCCTTTCAGAGGCACATAGGCTGCAACAGATTCATCTCCCCCAAGACTGAGCAGAAGTTTTATACTTTGCCCCTTCGCCGTCTTGCTCAGATTCATGATTTCATGCACTTCCTTTGTATACGCCTTTCCCCTGGTGCTGATGAACAAAATATTGCTGTGGGTCGAGGCAACAAACATGTGTTCTATGAAATCACTCTCCTTGAGCGAAGAAGCGTTCACGCCGACTCCGCCCCTCGCCTGGTGCTTAAAAGCGGTAATCGGCGTCCGTTTAATAAACCCGTTGTGGGAGATGGTTACAACCACATCCTCTTCAATAATAAAATCCTTGATATCGAGCTCTTCGGATTTTTCGATTATTTCCGTTCTGCGATTATCCCGGTATTTTTTTAATATTTCTTTAAGCTCCCGTACAATTTCGTTCAAAATATTCTGCTTGGTCATCAGTATCTCTCTGAGCTTCGCGATAAGCTTCTTCAGCTCTTCGTACTCTTTGGTAATCTTTTCCCGCTCGAGGCCGGTGAGGCGGGCTAACCGCATATCCAGAATCGCCTCTGCCTGAATTTTCGTGAAGTTGAACCTGTCTATAAGCGCATCTGCCGCGATTTTCGGCGTTTCCGACGCGCGTATTATCTTTATGATTTCATCAATGTTATCAAGTGCGAGGAGAAACCCTTCAAGTATATGCGCCCTTTTTTCCGCTTTATCAAGATCGAACCTTGTTCTTCTTTTTACAACCTCTTCTCTGTGCTGGATATATTTTTCTATAATTTCTTTTAGGTTCATGACACCCGGTTTGAGGGTATCGAGCGCAAGAAGGTTTATTCCGTACGTTACTTCCAGCGAGGTAATTTTAAAAAGCTGGTTCATTATGACATGGGGGTCCATACCCCTCTTCAATTCGATTACGATACGCGTGCCGTCTCTGTCCGATTCGTCCCGGAGATCGGTTATGCCGTCAACTTTTCTCGATTTTACATGTGACGCAATATCCTGTATCAGTCTGGTTTTATTGACCTGATAGGGAATTTCATTGACGATCAGCGCTTCCTTCCCGCCTTTTATACTTTCTATGCTTACCTTCGCCCGGACATATATCTGACCGTTGCCCGTTTTGTAGGCTTTTTCGATCCCCTCTCTTCCAATAATCAGACCACCTGTCGGAAAATCCGGCCCCGGTATTATTTTGATCAATTCATCGATACTGATATTCGGTTTTTCAATAACAGCAACAGTTGCCTGTATCGCTTCACCCAGGTTATGCGGAGGTATGTTTGTAGCCATACCGACTGCTATTCCGCTCGATCCATTGACAAGCAGATTTGGAAAGGCGGCGGGCAGCACGGAAGGCTCCTCGAGTGAGTCGTCGAAGTTCGGCGCAAAATCTATTGTGTTTTTTTCGATGTCGGCAAGAAGCAGCTCTGCCATCGGAAGCAGGCGCACCTCGGTATACCGCATGGCTGCAGGATTATCTCCGTCAATGGACCCGAAATTACCCTGCCCGTCTACGAGCGGCCTTCTCATTGAAAAGGTCTGTGCCATACGGACGAGGGCATTGTATACGGATTGATCACCGTGGGGATGGTATTTTCCAAGTACATCGCCAACAACACGGGCGCTCTTTTTGAAGGCCCTGTCATGCGTGAGACCCAGCTCATTCATATCGTAAAGAATGCGGCGATGCACAGGCTTGAGACCGTCTCGCACATCAGGAAGCGCCCTGCTGACAATGACACTCATTGCATAGGTCAAATATGAATTTTTCATTTCATCTTCGATGAACTTTTCAACAACCTTCTCCTCTATTTCCACGCCTTATCCCTCTCTTTTCGTTTTTGATCGTGAAACATCTGCGTGAAGAGCACACAACGTACTCTATACATCGATATTCTGTACGAGCCGCGCGTTTTGTTCTATGAATTGTCTTCTCGGAATGACCGCATCGCCCATAAGAGTGGAGAATATCTCTTCAGCTTCAACTGCATCTTCGGAAGTGATTTGAATGAGTGTCCGCTTTTCCGGATTCATCGTCGTTTCCCAGAGCTGTGTGGGAGTCATCTCTCCAAGACCCTTGTACCGCTGAACAATCACTCCCTGCTGTCCTATCTCCTTCAACATTTTATTTTTTTCCTCATCACTGAAGGCATAGTACACATTATTCTTCTTTGTCACCTTGTACAGAGGCGAACAGGCGATATATACATGCCCCTTCTCCACGAGATCCCGCATATACCGGAAGAAAAATGTAAGAAGCAGGGTCCTTATGTGCGATCCATCGACATCGGCGTCTGCCATTATAATAACTTTTCCGTATCTGAGTTTTTCGATATCGAAACCGTCACCGATCCCCGCCCCGAGTGTGGTGATGATCGGCTGCAGCTTGTCGTTTGACAGCACCTTGTCGAGTCTTGTTTTCTCCACATTGAGCATCTTGCCCCAGAGGGGAAGAATGGCCTGAAAAGCTCGATCTCTTCCCTGTTTTGCGCTTCCGCCGGCGCTGTCCCCCTCAACAATGTAGAGCTCGCAACGTTCAGGGTCCTTGATCGAACAGTCTGCAAGTTTACCGGGAAGCGAGTCGTTTTCAAGGGCGTTTTTTCGTCTCGTCAGCTCCCGCGCCTTCCGAGCTGCGTCCCTCGCTTTTGCCGACTGAACGCACTTATCGATAATTCGTTTCGCAATATTCGGGTTTTGTTCAAAGTAGTCGTAGACGTGTTCGTACACCATTGATTCAACGATGCCTTTTACTTCGCTGTTCCCGAGCTTGGCTTTGGTCTGGCCTTCGAACTGGGGTTCGCGAAGCTTTACACTAATAACTGCAGTCAGCCCTTCTCTAACATCATCGCCCACGAGTGCCAGCTTCGTCTTTATTGCATTGTTCCTCTTGATTATATCGTTGATCGTTCTGGTAAGCCCTGATTTGAATCCGATAAGATGCGTACCACCCTCAACTGTGTTAATATTATTTACGAATGCGAAAATGTTTTCATTGTATCCTTCATTGTACTGTAGCGCGATTTCGGTTTCTATATCATCGCGCGCCTCTTCGAAATAGATGGGCGTCTTGTGAAGTGCGGTCTTTGCCCTGTTTATGTATTCAACAAATGATATTATCCCGCCGTCGAATTGAAAGGTATGATCTTTTTCATCGTCCTTGTTGCGCATGTCTTTTATGATTATTTTGATTCCTTTGTTTAAAAAAGCAAGCTCACGCAAACGTTTGGACAGAGTATCAAAGTTAAAATTAATATTCTTGAATATTTGCCTGTCCGGCTTGAAGATCACCTTTGTTCCCTGCTGAGTGCACTCCCCTCCCTTGATAACCTCACTTTCAGGAACCCCCCGCCTGTAGCTCTGCGTATACATCTTCCCATTTCTGCATACACGCACCTCGAGCCATTCTGAAAGGGCGTTGACAACAGATACACCCACTCCGTGCAGGCCGCCGGATATTTTGTATGACTTGTTGTCAAACTTGCCGCCGGCATTGAGCTTGGTCATAACAACTTCTAATGCCGAGATGTTTTCTCCGGGATGTATATCAGTCGGTATTCCCCGCCCGTTATCGATGATTTCGATGCTGTTCCCCCGATAGATGTTTATCGAAATAGCATCACAGTACCCTACAAGAGCTTCGTCGATCGAATTATCGATCACCTCGTACACAAGATGATGAAGCCCGACAGAGCCGGTTGAGCCAACGTACATACTCGGCCGTTTTCTAACATGTTCAATACCATCCAGCACCTGAATATTTTCCGCTGTGTAGCTCTCCATATACTATCCCCTCAAATTACGTTAACTCGTTATTTATCAATAATTTAATATAACAAATAGTGGCATTTTTTCAAAGGAAAATCACTAATTCCACCGGTCCTCAGAGTTTTTTAGCCTGTTTAAAACAAGCACCAGAAACCAATTAAAAGACCACTGCTAAAATAGCACAAACTATTCATTTTTTTTCAGTATGTCTCGCTGTTGTTTTGAGAAAGCGACGGAAAACCTCCCTCAGATCCCCCTCTTTTATATACAGAACAGAGGTATCAATTTTTTTCAGCACATTCATGGAAAGGCGTCCTTCAGACCTCGTCTTCTCCCTGCCCTCCTTTTTTTCGTAAATCGTATTACCCGCTTTAAAAACAATCTTTTTGATGACAGTAACACCAGCCGCAGAATTTAACTTTCTTATGTACTCCTTCTCTCTAAGAGAAAGCTCGTTTGCAAGCACACTCGATTCGGTATTTACGTACAGAGTTCGGTTTTTAACATACACCGCCTTTGTGTGGGCCCTTACATACACTTCCGCTATATCACTCCAACTGTTCAAAGCTTCACGAATCTTTACCTCATATTTGAGTCGTTCATTTCGAGACAGCATACCCTCGAGAATATCCCGCACCCGTATCGGTTTAGTATCACGCTTCATCGTATTGTACCATCTTCAAAGATATGAAACACCCGATCACAGGAAAAAATTTCGGGGAGCTGTTTTCGTTCAATAGCGGTGACAATTATCTGGTTTTCTTTGCCGAAAAGCGAGAGTACGCTCTCTCTGTTTACCGTATCGAGCTCCGGAAGGATATCGTCGACGAGAAGAATAGGTTGGATATTTTTTACATCGGTGTAATATGCCGCCTGTGCCATTTTGAGCATAATTGACGCGAGTCTGGCTTCTCCGGTAGAGCCGAAGTACCGCACTTCATGATGACTGTCACAGAAAATAAAATCGTCGCGGTGTGGGCCGATGATTGACTGGCGCCCGTTGATTTCGGTCTTCATATTTGAAGAAAGTGCGTTTAAAAAAGAGGACTCTATATCATCGACCACCCCCTGCCCTGCTGAATTATTTGCACAATTTGTACTGTACCTGATTTCGGGAGGCTCGGCAAAATGAATGATAACAGGCACAGCCTCCCGTATTCGTTCATTTATGTATTGTATCAGAGCAATTCGCCTCTGTATGATATAGCTGCCGTTTTTTACAAGCTGTTCATTCCAGACCTCAACAAGGTCAGGTTCAACCCGCGCATTCCCCTTCAGGTAGCTGTTTTTCTGCCGGATAAGCTGGACATAGAGTTTGAGTTGTCCGAAGTATAATGAGTCGGTAGTTGAAAGAATAAGGTCGAGAAAACTCCGCCTAATAACGGGTGGGCCAGTGATAAGAGAAATATCCTCAAACGAAAAAAGCACACAGTATACATATCCGATGATGTTTGATAGTTTTTGCTCCGGTGTACCGTTAACCGAGAATGACTTCTTATTTCCCTTGTATTGTAGCCCGAGTGAGTATTTACCGTCTTTGGTCTCAAGAGTACCCCGGACAAGGTAACCGTCGCAGCCCCATCTGGTAATCTTCCCATCCGATACATGCCGAAATGATTTTGAAGTGGATAGAAGATATACCGCTTCGATCAGATTTGTTTTTCCCCGTCCGTTTTTTCCATATATAAGATTTGTGTCCTGAGAAAACGCAACACGAGATTCCCGGTAATTTCGGAAATCCTTTAAATACAGAGATTCAAGATACAAAAAGCTGGAGTCCTTTTATGTTTTTCGAGATAGTATCGAATGACTTAAGAAGTGGTGTATATCCCCTTGGGGAAAGTCCCCCGGGGAACGTCCTTGACAGGATGTATCCTTGACAGGATGTATCCCGGGGGATCGAATATCGTAAAGCAACTTCGTGAGAAGTTAATTAGAAGTAGCATATGTCCGCTTGGGACCGAGTATTAAAACGTAACGTGCGCGAAGTTACTTAAAAGCTTTTCAGAGGTACCCATTTATCGACAGTACAACTGCGTACGATCGAAACGGTTCGTCAAAAAAGTCCGACAGTATAAATGTTATTCGAACGCTTTGCGTTTTTATAATGCCGCCGGTCACAAACAGTATTACGGATTCAGTTTCATGGGCATTATAAGGTTAATATACCCCTTTTCGTCCTCTCCGTATACCGTAATTACCCTTTCGGAATTTTCAAAATTTATTTTGATTCTATCTGAGTTTATCTCTTTTAAACAGTCGAGGAGGTACACATAGTTGAGAGCTATCTCAACCGCATCATCACTGTCATACTCAACAGGAATTTCTTCGATTGCACCGCCGAGAGAAGGATTCTGTGAAGAAAGCACGAGAGCGTTTTTGGCGAGGCTCAATTTGATCTGATTAAAGCTCTCATCCACAAGTACCGACACTCTTTTTATTGCGTTGAGGAGGGCTGTTTTGTCTGCAGTAAAAAACGTGTCGCGATCACCCGGGATTATTTTTTTATATTCAGGATATTTTCCCTCGATTAAATTCGAGGTCAGCCTGATGTTGTCATACATGAAAAATATCTGATTCGAACTGAAGCCCATTGAAAGAGTGTTCTTTTCGAAACTGTACTTGAGAAGCTCCGCAAACACAATTCTCGGAACGATGACACCGTCATGCGGTATTTGGAAGTGATCTATCGCAAGGTCAAGGGCTGAATTGTCCCTTTTCACAAGAGCGAGTCTCTTCCCGTCCGTCGCAACCATATTGATGTTTCCATCGCTTTTTTCCATAAAAACACCGGTCAGTGAATATTTGTTTTCGTCACTTGATATCGAAAAAATCACCTTTCGTATCATTGTTTTAAACTCATCGGCATTTATAGCAACATACTCGTTGTCGGGCTCTGTTTTAATTTCCGGAAATTCGCTTTTTGCGACTCCCGCTATCGTGAACTGCGCATTTATTTCATCGCTTGTACTTCTCACCGTAAGTCTGTAGTGCTCGTCGGTCGTAAGCAGAACATCCTCCACGGGAAGTTCCCGCACAATGCTGAGCAGTTTTCTCCCGTTTACGGCAATTGCGCCGTTTTCCGAAACTTCTGCTGCATCAGTAATTTTAATTCCTGTTTCCAGGTTTGAAGATAGGAGCGAAAGGGTACCGGTGTCTGCGTCAATAAGAACATTTGAAAGTACCGGAATTGTCGATTTTGAACTTGCAATTGTGTCGGTGTATGAGAGATATTTTACCAATTTGTTTTTATGTATCGTTGTTTTCATAATCTATTCCTCTTCTGTTATTATATATAATAAACTAAAAATAGTAGTAGTAGTAATACCGTTGATATTGTGAGTAAGAAGAGTAATTTATTTTCTTCCTTACGGTTACCTGTGTAACAATGTGTGAATAGTTTGCTGTACTATTAACAGGGGGTATGTACGAACAAGTAACCGTCCCTGGTTATAAAGAAAAAGAGCACAACTTGTGCACACACATTTTCTGTGTAAAAATCATTTATGCACAGGAAAGGCACAGAAATCTGTGGATGTTTATTTTTCTTTGTGCCCACATTCAATGGGTTTCGTTTATTTCCTTTAAAATCCTGTTCACCTTCAGTTTGAATACATCGTCGTTGTTATACTTGTCCGTTATTTTTGAAATCGCGTATATCACCGTTGAATGGTCCTTACCGCCGAACTCATTCCCGATTTCCGTTGTGGAGTATTCAGTCAGTTTTCTTGTAATGTACATTGCGAGCTGGCGAGGAAGAGCTATATTTTTTGCCCTTTTTTTGCTTTTCATATCGGAAAAACTGATGTTGTATGCATTCGCTACCTTTTTCTGGATAAGGTCGATCGAAATGTCCTCGGCATTTTTTATCGATACCATATCTTTCAGGGCATTCTTCGCAAGATCCAGTGTGATCTCTTCGTTTACTAGATCGTGGTATGCAAATAATTTATACAAAGCTGATTCCAATTCCCTGATGTTCCACGTAAAATTTTCAGCTATAAATCTTACAACCGGTTCCGGCACCTCATACTCTTCCTCAGCAATCTTCTGTCTGAGAATCGACTCTCTCATTTCGAAGTTCGGTGGCTGTATATCGGCGGTCAGTCCCCACTCAAACCTGCTTCTCAACCGGTCTTCGAGTTTTTTTAATTCTTTCGGTGGTTTGTCGCTTGTGAATACCATCTGTTTTTTATCTGCATAGAGGGTGTTGAAAGTGTGAAAAAGTTCCTCCATGGTCCCCTCTTTTCCCTGGATGGAATGCACATCATCGATGAGCAGAAGGTCGGCTTTTCTGTACCGCATTCTGAAACTGTTCATCGTTCCTTTCTGGATGGATGTTATATAGTCATTTACAAAATTTTCTCCGGAGATGTGCATAATCTTCATTTCCGGGAAGTCGTCTATAAGTGTATGGCCGATGGCATGGAGAAGATGGGTTTTTCCCAGACCCACACCGCCGTAGATGAAAAAAGGATTCCAGTATTTACCGGGATTTTTCGATATTTTTTTTGCAGCAGCAGCGGCGAGATCGTTGCTGCCTCCCACAACGAATTTATCGAACACATATTTCGGATTAAAAAAATTATGACGCGGGTCAGCGGCTATTTTTTTTTCTGAAGACACCTGCTTCTTTTTTCTGCCCTGCTGCTTGACCTGAATGTGCATTTGAAGATGTTTGCCGCCAAGTTCCGTTATTTTTTCCTGCAGGATTTTTCGGTATCGTTCAGTAATAATGTCCTTCGTCAGTTTTGACGGCACGGCAAGAATTATACCTTTTGAATCACTATCGATGTACTGGAGCTGGTTTATCCATGTGTTGTACTCCTGGTATGTCAGTTCGAGGGAAACGAGCTTGAGAGTTTCGGTCCAAAGTTTCTTATACATTGAATATCCGTTTACGGTTGCAGCAGATACATCTCTGATTGAGTTATCAACAGGTTTTTAACAGGGAATGAGACTGTGTAAAGCAAGATATTATAAAAAAATATACAGCTTATTCACAAAAAAACCTGAAAAATGGCAAAAAATACGAACGGGAGCTGTAATTCCTAAAATATATTGAATTAAAAAGTATGTGCAAAAATCTTTGAATTATAATGTCTGTCAAAGTCTCATAACTCTATAAAAAACAATAAATTACAGTGCTCAGGAAAAATTCTGTTTAGTTGTCCACAGGTTGTTCACAAGTTTTGTTTCGGTTTTATATCATGCGGTAAATGGTGATTGATATTGTACCTGATAATAAAATTATTATCAATTAAAAAAACCTCTTCAGGTAAAAAAATTTTAAAGTAACTTAATCGAAGTTACTTAGAAGCAATGATGACCCATGTTGCCAGGTTCTGATAGAATATCTTTTTCCTTGACTCGCGTAGAAAGTATATTTATATATAGTTTGAATTACAGTTCGCTGTAAACAACATTGATTACCAGCGTTGTTGAGATGAGGAATAGTATTTTATGAAAAGAACGTACCAACCCAGCAGAATAAAAAGAAACAGGAAGTTCGGCTATAGAAACAGGATGGGTACTAAAAGCGGTATGAAAATTCTTAAGCGAAGAAGAAGGAAGGGCAGAAAAAGACTGACCGTCGCTGATGAGGCCTGATTGGTACAGCCTCCGGTGAGCGGCGAGCTATCTCCTCCATCGGGAGCACTATTCGGACTCGAATTGTTGGAATAAATACTGCGAACAAATCCACTCCGGGGGAAGAGATTAATTAATTCGTTTCAAAAGAGAAAGAATAATTTCAGTCGAAAGGAGAAGCTACGAAAGACGGAGGATTTACAGAGACTTTTTAAAGGTGGATCACGGTTTCATTCACAGCGGTACACACTTATTGCAGCTCAAAACGGGCTCGATTATTCACGATTTGCAGTATCGGTTAAGAAGGGTGTTGGAAATGCTGTAGAGAGAAGTTACGAAAAGAGGGTGTGCCGGGAATTTTATCGAAATGAAAAGCGGGGGTTACAGAGTGGCTATGACCTGCTTGTTATTGTGAGGGATAAAACACGTAATTTTCATGAAAGTAATACAATGCTCAAAAACCTTTACAAGCGACTGGTGTATAATTCAGAACAGAAACAGGAGATGACCGATAGCACATAATGAAAAGAGACACGTCCTTGTTAGGGCACTGAATACAGTGCTCGTAAGTATATTGCGGTTTTACCAGAGAGCAATATCTCCTCACATTCCACCTACCTGCAGGTACACCCCGACCTGTTCACAGTATGCGGTTGAAGCATTGCAGAAATTCGGTCCTCTGAAGGGAACCTACCGTGCTGTAATGCGTGTTCTTCGCTGTACCCCTTTTCATAAGGGCGGGTATGACCCCGTTCGATGAGAAACCGTTGTGAGTTTTTTATGAAGACCGACCAAATCTGCGAGGCTCGGAGGCTGTTCCCGATGCGGCATTGAAAGCTGAGGGCTTAATTTATATGCCGTTACTCAATTCAGATTTTTTTCCGCGGGTTTTACTGCCTTGTCATTAACCGCTCTGATTCGACAAAGCGACCTCTTTCTATACTGTATGCTGCTTTTATTTAAAGAAATTGTATCAGGAATTCAGTATTTGGATTTCGTATTTGGATTTCAATGAAATGAATATTACTAAACCCATATTTAGGATAATATGATGGATAAGAACACAATCGTTGCCGTTGTCGTCATTTTTCTTCTGGTGCTCGTTTTTCAGTTTTTGTTTCTGCGGCCCAAAATCGCACAGCAAAACGAACAGCGCGCACAGGAACTGCAGGGCCAGATGGCGGAACAGGAGAAAGAAAAGCCCCAGGAAAAAGAAAAGTCTGAAGAGACGAAGCTTGCCACCAGCTTGCCAACTCCCGGAAAAGAAGCCGAAGTGAAGGTGGTTTCGGTGGAGACCAGGCACTACAGCATAAAAATTTCCACAGCAGGTGCACGGATCGTAAGTTTTCGGCTGAAGGATTATATGGATAAAAGCGGCATGCCGGTGGACCTTGTTGCCTATGAAGATGAGGATGAAATCCTTCCCTTTGAGGTACACTTTGACAGGCTGAAGAATCTACCGTTCGGAGACAAAACTCCCTTCTATGTGCAGAAATTGTCCGATCTGGCCTGGGTTTTTTACCAGGACTTTAAGGATAAAAACGGTGTTCCATTCAGATTTTCAAAGAGTTTCATCTTTCAAGACGATGCCTTTGCCTTTGATATACAGTTGAAAATAGAGGCGCTGAACCCCGGGGACGAGCTGTACCTGAACCAGGATAACATCTCATACACGATGGCATGGGGCCCTGTTCTCGGGCCGACCAGTGTCATCAGAAACAGGTACAACATAACAACAGAGGGGTATCATGAAGCCGGGAAGTTTCACAAGATGTTCAGAGGTGCGGCAGGCTGTTCTCTCAGAAGGGGAGAATCGCGCTACAGCGAGATATCCCGCGCTATTGATTGGATAGGAGTTGAAAACAGGTATTTTCTAATCGGTATTGTTCCCGATCAGCAGAACTACGTATTCTCTTTCGACCAGAGAACACAGGGTAAGTACTTTCTCGGCATATCCCGCGCATACTTCAAAGGTCATGAGCTCGAAGATTCTTTCAAGGTTTATGTCGGCCCGAAGGATCGAAAATTGTTGAGGGCGTACGGCCATGACTTCGAATCGGTTATGAGTGCACGGGTTCTCAAGCCGATCGTTATTTTTCTCGAATGGATGATACGCAGCTTTTATAAATTCACAAAGAGCTACGGTCTTTCGATTGTGCTGATGACGATTGTCATAAAGATTATACTCTATCCGCTTACCTTTAAAAGCTTTCAATCGATGAGGAAAATGAGCGCCCTCCAACCGAAGATCAATGAAATTAAGGCACAGTACAAGAATAATTCGCAGCAGATGAACCGGGAAGTACAGGCGCTGTACAAAAGGGAGAAGGTAAATCCAATGGGCGGCTGTCTGCCCATGCTCCTGCAGATGCCGATTTTCTACGGCCTGTACACAGCATTGTCCAGTATGATAGAGCTGAGAAATCAGCCGTTCCTATGGATAAAGAATCTTTCTCTTCCGGACACCGTGGCGACTATTAAAATGTCAGTGCCTCTTTTAGGGTATAAAATCGGTGGGCAGGGCTTTACAGACATCAATGTGCTTCCCTTTGTCATGACTGCAACCACACTTATTCAATCGAAACTAACATCCGGGAATCAGTCGAATCAGCAGGCAAAGATGATGACCTATCTGTTTCCACTCATGTTTTTCTTCATCTTCTGGAATATGCCGTCGGGGCTTGTACTGTACTGGACGATACAGAATATTTTGACCATAGGACAGCAGTATCTGATCGATTACCGGTTGAAACATAAGACAGTGCAGGAACCGGTACCGGAAAAGAAGGGAAAGCAAGGCAGGCTTCGAGCATCTGCTCGAAGGCTCCAGGCCCCGGCCAAGAGACTGAACCCTCCGGCAAAAAAGGGAAAATCCTCACCGAAGAGGAGGAAAAGATGAGGGGCCGGAGATACATTGCTTACTCAAAGAATGTATCAACCGGTTATGATTTTTAGATGGAGGTATTCAAATGGTAATACATGAATATGAAGGTAGAACGGAAAAGGATGCAATTAAAAAGGCCTCGGAAGATTTGGGGGTTGACAGTGATAAGCTGAAAATCGAGGTTATCAGCGAAAAATCTAAATTTTTCAGTTTCGGCAACTTAATCAAGATTCGGGTATACCTCAACGAAGAGGAAAATAACCTATCATTTCGGGCAGAGGAGTTTATCAAGGGACTTTTTCAGATTATCGGAACAGAAGTAACTACGCGCTCTATCGAGGAGGATAACAGGATTTACATAGAGATAATAACGGATAGTGCAGGTCTTATTATCGGTAAACGGGGGAAAACACTTGAAGCGCTGCAGATGCTTGTTAATATCGTGACAAACAAGAAACAGGAAAAGTGGAAAAAAATCGTCCTCGACATTGAAAATTATCGTGATAAGCGGGAAAATACCCTTCGAGAACTCGCACTCAAGGTGGCAAAGAAGGTTAAAAAAACGGGGAAGTTCCAGTACCTTGAGCCGATGAATCCATTTGAGAGACGTGTGATTCATATGACGCTGCAGGATGATCCTCACATTGACACGAAAAGTGAGGGCAGCGGTAATTTGAAAAAGGTCAAAGTGTTTTTGAGAAGGAGAAAGGGCAATTAGTCGAGTGCAGTATGTTGTTTATTGGGGTTTACGGATAAGCGGTTGAATAACCGTGCGTGTTTGTTGGGGTGCCTCTGTCGTTCGGCCGACCCGTCATGCAGGTGGTAGCTCGACATGCCTTATTCAGCTGACCGCATGTCGGCTTATCTCCCTTCGTATGTAAATAGTGTCAGGCTTGAATGCCGCCCATGCAAACCAGCAATGGTTGCAATGTCCTTTCCCCACTCTTTTCGTTTATAACGCCCTTTTCCGAAAGAACGCTGTACGGGAATGGATATGAAAGACGGGGATTTTTTCGAGGTTATCATCATCGGGGCAGGGCATGCAGGCTGTGAGGCTGCGCTTGCTGCGGGAAGAATGGGGGCACGCACACTACTTCTCACCATAAATATGGATACGGTGGCACAGATGTCGTGCAACCCCGCCATCGGCGGGCTCGCCAAGGGGCAGCTCGTGCGGGAGATCGATGCCCTGGGAGGTCAGATGGCAAAGGTCATTGACCGGCACGGCATTCAGTTTCGGATGCTCAATACAAACAAGGGGCCTGCGGTCCGCGCGCTCAGAGCACAGGCGGACAAAAAAGGCTATCAGCTAGAAATGAAGCATGTCATTGAACGGGAAAAAAATATCGAGCTCAAGCAGGATACCGCTGAAGAGCTCCTCGTTGAGAAGAGGGATGGGGTAAACGCAGTCTGCGGGGTAAAAACGGCGCGGGGTAATAAGTACTACGGAAAAAAGGTCATTTTGACTGCAGGTACTTTTTTGAGGGGGCTTATTCATATCGGCACCTACAACGAAAGGGCGGGAAGGATCGGCGAGCTTTCCGCCGAACAGTTGAGTGCAAGCCTTTCATCCCTCGGATTTCCCCTCGGGCGGCTCAAGACAGGCACTCCGGCCCGGGTCAATAGAAAGAGCGTAAACTTTGATGTCATGATCGAGCAGAAGGGTGATGAGGTGCCGATCCCCTTCTCATTTTCGACCGAAAGAATCGACCGGCCCCAGGTCTCGTGCTTTATCACCTATACGAACGAGAACACCCACAGGATCATCCGGGAAAACCTCGATGTCGCCCCTCTGTACACGGGTCAGATCAAAGGGGTCGGCCCTCGCTACTGTCCATCCATTGAAGACAAGGTCGTCCGGTTTTCAGACCGAATAAAGCATCAGATATTTATCGAACCTGAGGGCCTTGACACCGAGGAGATGTATTTGAACGGGATTTCAACGAGTCTGCCGGAAGAGGTGCAGGCACGGTTTCTGAAAACGGTGCCGGGACTCGAAGAGGTTGAGATAATGAAACCGGGGTATGCCGTGGAGTATGATTTCATATCGCCCACCGAGCTCTATGCGAGCCTCGAGACAAAACGGGTTAACGGCCTCTACTTCGCAGGTCAGGTAAACGGCACGAGCGGGTATGAGGAGGCGGCCGCGCAGGGACTGATGGCCGGTATCAACGCGATATGCGCTCTGCGAGGGGACTCTCAGCTCGTTCTCGACCGGTCCGAAGCCTATATAGCCGTGCTTATCGATGACCTCGTTACGAGGGGAGTGGAGGAGCCCTACCGTCTTTTTACGTCAAGCGCTGAGTACCGTCTCAATCTCAGGCATGACAATGCCGACCTCAGGCTTGCTGAATACGGTCACGATGTCGGAATCCTCGATGAGGATGCATATTCACGTGCCCGGGAACGTAAAATGTATTTCGACCAGTTGATGCAGATGTTGAAAGAAAAAAAGGAGCACGGTAAGAGTTATTTCGATCTGGTAAAAAGCAGGAAGCTTTCTATTGCCGGATGCGCATTCCCCTTGGATCTTGATGCAGGATTTCCCCGTTCGGTGATGGAATCGGCTGAAATCGAGGTGCGGTACAGCGGGTACATAAAGAGACAGAACGAGAGAATAGAAAGGCACCGGAAGATGGAGAACATGTGCATCCCGGAAGAGCTCGAGTATACTTCAATAGACGGTATAAGCACTGAAGCGCGGGAAAAACTTGATCGCATCAAACCGAGCTCCCTCGGTCAGGCCTCTCGAATTCCAGGCGTCAGGCCCTCCGATGTAACCAACCTCCTCTACTATATAAAAAAGGTTTTTCCCAGCAGAGTGCAGCCTGAATCTGTATATAGCAGCGAAAAATCTAAAAAAGCATTCGGTTAAAAGTGGCGTATGTCCTTTACAAGATGTATTCTTAGCAGGATATGTCCCTGGCGGGATAGCCGCTTCGCGGTTGAGTATTAACAATAATTTATTTAGAGTTGCTAAAAAGCCCGATGAATGATGAAGAAGCCTTACTTTTGGAAAGCGGCATCCGTGCATCCGGCATCGAACCTGATGAGGAGATAATACGCTCTTTTTCGATCTTTCTGGATGAGCTCATCCTATGGAATAGCAGGACCAATCTTGTCGGAACCATGAACCGGCGGGAGATACTCGTTCGCCATGTCCTCGATTCACTGAGCGTTATTCCACTTTTGAAAAAATCCGGAGGGTCGATACTAGACATAGGAGCCGGAGCGGGGTTTCCTTCAATTCCCGTTGCCATCGTACGGAGGGATACCCCCATATATGCCGTCGAGCGCCGTGAGAAACGCGTGGCGTTTATGAACAGCATCTGTGTCGTACTCGAGCTGGAGAATGTGTCAGTCATCGGGAAGGATGTCCGGGATGTTGAGGGGAAGTTCGATATTATACTCGCGCGCGGGGTGGGTGAGCTCACCCGGTTATACCGGCTTTCAGAAAGGGTGAAGAAGGAGAACGCCATGATAATTGCGTTCAAGGGAAAGATCAACGAGATCAACAGAGAGATCGCACGTCTCAGGGAAAGCACCCGGGAGGAAAAGAGCATCAGCCTCCGGGTCGAGCGGGTCAGGGTTCCTCACCTGGACCAGGAAGAGCGAAACATAGTGATTATAGAGACAAAGTAGAAATACATCTGCCATGTGAGAGGCAGCTGCATTTGTACTGCGCACGGGTGGTATTGTTTACGCCCGAATGACCTGTACCATACCAGCACAGCTCAAATAATCTCCTCATTAAAGCAGCAGAAAAAATCAATTTATTAATACCACGGCATTATTCGGACGCTTCACGGCCGAACAACAATTTATTTGTTGATTTTTATGTGTAATATTAATTATCATGATCAGCGTGTGTGCTCGCATTCTGTTCGCTGTATCTCTGTACAATACAGTTTAAATATGGAGGCGGAAATGATCAGTTTGAAGGTTATTGAAAAAAAGGCATACCTCAACCTCGAAGATCTGGTGAAGCTCGAGGAGCTCGTGCTTCAGACCGGGTACCTGTCAAATGAGAGAGTACGGCGCGAGCTCCAGTGGTTTACCACCGAGTTAGGCCTGGATGATTATTATTTTAAAACCACATCCATCGAGGAAATCGCCAAGCACCTTGTTGCCATCAGCGCTTCGGAAATGGTGTCTAAATTGGGTGGTGAGGGTGTGGGTATACAGCTTACCTCGGAGGACAGGGACAGGGCCGTGTATATCGTGGAGGATAAATCCTCCAAAACGGAGGAGATCGAACGCAGGATTGAAAAAAAATACTCCCTGTTCAGGCTGGAGAGCTACCGGACCAAGAAGAAGACGCTCGATTATTACCTTCGACTGTACGTGGTAACGAGACCGGTTTTCAAAAAGTTGGCTAAAAAGAGCGGGCCGCTCGTCTTTGACGATGCGGTAAGCGCGGCATTCATGGAAAGATCGGCCCCTGAAACAATCGAGCGGTATAAATCTGCATGGGAATCGATGAACAACCGAGAGTCACCATACGTTTCGATCACCGATAAACCCGAAACAGGGGAAAGCCGGGTCATGGTTGGTATCCACCAGCAGGGCAGGCGGCGTTTTCTCAAGTATTTTTCTCATCTGCTGTATCAGTACAACCTGTACTCGAACCGCAAGTACATGGAGCCCTTTGCCGATCAGAAACAGGTATACACATTCTATTTCGATAAAATCAACCTGGAAACGATGAAGGAGTTTTCACGGGACCTCAACGCTGTAGCGATGCTCCCTGCCAACCCCATTACAACGTTGTTTCTCGATGAGATCTATTCCTCGCAGCAGACGATGTATGCAATTTCAGCGGCCGCCTTCACCCACCAATTTCTCACCGTTTTGACCGAGGAGTACATCACGCTCAACAATGCGCTCAGGGACCAGCCTGAAGCGAAGGGGGTGCTTGATATAATCAAAATGAGGCTGATAAAGGACACCTACTCCGAATCGAGGATCGCCCAGGCGGTTCTGGAGCATCACGATATCGTATCGCTCATATACTCCCATTTTATCAACATATTTCACCCTCCCAAAGGGAGCAGACAGCAGGAGAACCTCGAGGAGGGGATTGTTCAGAGGATCGAGAAGGATGTCCCCTCCGTCAAGGACAAAACCATACTGAAATACTTTCTCACCTTCAATAAAATGACTCTGAAAACCAACTTCTTCATGCGGGACAAGACCTGTATGGCCTACAGGCTCGACTCCTCCTACCTCAGCAATATTGATTTTCCTGAAAGACCATTCGGGCTCTTTTTCTTTGTCGGAAGGGAGTTTATCGGCTTTCATATACGCTTCAGGGATATTGCGCGCGGTGGTATCCGTATCATCAAATCGAGAAACCTCACCTGGTACGAAAACAACCTGGACACGGTGTTTCTCGAAAATTACAACCTCGCAATGACGCAGCAGAAGAAGAACAAGGACATACCTGAGGGCGGGTCCAAGGGGACGATACTGCTCAAACTCGAGCATCAGGAGGAGGGTGAACGCGCATTCAAGAGTTATATCGACGGGATGATGGACCTCATCATGCCGAACGAGGAGGTGATCGACTACCACAGTGCAGATGAGATTCTCTTTTTAGGACCGGACGAGAGAACCGCGCATCTCATGAATTGGGCGGCACTCTACGCAAAGAGGAGAAAGTATCCGTTCTGGAAAGCATTTACCACAGGCAAAGAACCGGCTATAGGGGGCATCCCCCATGACATGTTCGGGATGACCACAGCCGGGGTGCACGAGTATGTGCTCGCTGTTCTGGAGAAGCTGAGCCTGCGTGAGGAGGAGATTGTCAAAATACAGACCGGCGGTCCTGACGGTGATCTCGGGAGCAACGAGATACTCATGTCGAAGGATAAAACCATCGCGATTGTCGACGGGAGCGGCGTTCTGTACGATCCCTACGGCCTCAACAGAAAGGAATTGGCGAGGCTTTCAAAAAAAAGGGTTATGGTCGAAAAGTTCAACCGATCGCTTCTCTCACAGAAGGGGTTTTTTGTTTCAATCAACGACAAGGAGATTACCCTTCCTGACGGCAGTTTTGTGCCGAATGGTGAGGATTTCAGGAACAAGTTTCACCTGAATCCGCTTGCAAGAGCCGACCTGTTTGTGCCGTGCGGCGGAAGACCTGCAGCAATAAATATCAACAACTGGCATTCACTGCTCGACGAGCGGGGGGTGCCGAAATTCAGAATTATCATCGAGGGGGCAAACCTCTTTATAACCGAGGAAGCACGCATCCGACTAGAGGAGAAAGGGGTCATTGTCATAAAGGATTCCTCGACCAATAAGGGAGGGGTGACCTCATCTTCTCTCGAGGTATTCGCCTCACTTGCCTTGAGCGACAGTGAGTTCAGGGAGCATATGTGTGAGAAAAACGGAAAAAAGCCGCCATTCAGGGATGCGTATATCGATGAAGTGCTTTCAACGATAAAGAAAAACGCGCGCGCTGAGTTCGACCTGCTCTGGAAGGAGCATGAGGAGAAGGGGATACCCTTCACCGTTCTTTCAAACAGGGTGAGCGAGAAGATAAATAAAATTACCGATGCGGTACGGAATTCGGATCTTACGGACAATAAAAAACTCGTGAAGGCTGTTGTTGAGGGGTATACCCCGCACGTACTGAACACGCTTGTCGGCGTTGATACCATTCTGAAAAGGGTACCGGGCGCCTATGTCCGGGCAATTGTGGCAACGCGCATTGCAACGCGCTTCGTGTATGGCTATGGCCTTGATGCCGATGAGATCGACTTTCTTAATTTTGTCAATACCCTGCTGAAGGGAAAAAAGAGTACAGCGTAATTACTTTTATATGCCACACGTTGTAAATTTTTAGCAACTTACCCTTAGAACAATCCATCTTTTCCATAGCTAGCTTTTTTGAGATTGCTACGATCACTATTTCAATTCAAATGTTAACTTTTGATGGACTTTGTGATTTACGTATTATTAGATTTTAACATTCGGAGGACTTACATCCGAATAAAGTTGCTGGTGATAGACAATATAAATCCAGTATTTTCTCTTCAACTGAATTGGAGAGAAGAGAGGAGTATTCAATATGAAGGCTCGAAAGATTAAAGATGGCGTATTCTGGGTGGGTGCAGTTGACTGGGACCGACGGCTGTTTGATTCATTGATTCCGCTACCCGACGGCACAAGTTATAATGCTTATCTGGTGCGTGGTAGTGAAAAAACCGTCCTGCTCGATACAGTCGATCCCTCCATGGCTCATTTCCTCATGGCTCAGCTGGAAGATGTGGAAAAGGTCGACTACGTAATTATTCAACATGCCGAGCAGGACCACTCCGGCACACTTCCTCTTGTAGTGCAAAAGTTCCCCGATGCCAAGGTTGTCACATCGCAAAAGGGAAAGGAAATGGTAACAGACCTGCTTGGTGTTGATCCCAAGAGAATCACCATCGTAGGGGATGGTGAGTCGATATCACTCGGCAACAAAACACTCACCTTCCTCTATACTCCGTGGGTGCACTGGCCGGAAACCATGTCGAGCTATCTCGAAGAGGACAGGGTTCTTTTTTCATGTGATTTTTTCGGGTCGCATTTTGCGACTTCTGACCTGTATGTAACCGACGAGGCTCGGGTCTACAGGGCGGCCAAACGCTACTATGCTGAAATCATGATGCCCTTCAGGAGTATTATTAAAAAAAATCTGGCACGGGTCAGGGAGCTGAATCCGGATATTATAGCACCGAGTCATGGACTGGTCTATAATCGGCCAGCTTTTATACTCGATGCATACGAATACTGGATATCAGACAATCTTAAAAACATCGTGGTGCTGCCATATATATCGATGCACGGCAGCACACGGCGCATGGTTGAATACCTGGTGGCCCAGCTGGTAGAGAGGGGAATAGGCGTACAACAGTTCGACCTGGAGCGCACGGATATCGGTGAGCTTGCTATTTCTCTCGTTGACGCAGCCACGATCATTATAGGAACACCCACGGTTCTCGTTGGCCCCCATCCGCTTGTGGTCAGCGCCGCAGTTCTTGCCAATGCGCTCAGGCCGAAAGTGAAGTTTGCTTCGATAGTGGGATCGTATGGATGGAACAGCAAGGCGGTGGAGCAGATCGCCGGGCTCATACCCAACCTGAAGGTCGAAATTCTGGATCCGGTACTGTGCAAAGGTTACCCCGGGAAACCCGATTACGAAGCATTGAGCAAACTATCCGATGCAGTTGCCGAGCGGCATAAAAAATTGTGACACTGCAGCAGGCTGTGTAAGTCGGTGACGCTATTAGAACTCGAAGCTGTTGAATAACCCGGGTTTTATATGAAATGGCCGGGGGAGTTGCCGGTGAAAAAGATCGATATAGACAAAACCCTCTATGAATTAACGATGCAGTATCCCGAGTTGATAGACATTCTTGCGGGTATCGGCTTCATGGGAGTGAAAAATCCGATAATAAGGAAAACCATCGGTAAAAAGACGACGCTTCGCGAGGGATGCAAGAAGCAGAAAAAGAATCTGGACGATGTGGTGAAGACGCTCGAGGGAAACGGGTACGCCGTTTTAAGATGATTCCTGAGCGGCTCTTTGTGTATGTGCAGCCTGGCTACAACATGTTCTCCGCTATATACAAGTGGGGTGTAGTTGTTTTAATAAACTATAGCACACATAAAATTCTCCCAAACGTATTTAAAAAATCCTTCTGATTTGTTTTTTTTAATAATGCTAATATATTAGCAATAAAATCTTGACACAATGACTTTAATATGCTAATAATTTAGCAATACACATGCTGTTGGTATATGGTGATATTCAAATCTGGAGGTCATTATGAAACAGGAAAAAATTTGGGTATACGCGGCAGCTGTCCTCGTGCTGGGTTTTGCTCTTTCTGGATGCGCAGTGCGGCAGAGTACACATAGACTGCGTACAGAAGAATGTTTCGGTATCTGGGTAAACTGCACCTACAACAGCGAGGATAAGAGAGCGGCGAAGATCATCTACAACCCCGACATGACATGGACGGCGTATAAAACAGATTCCTCATTTCAACCCAGGTGGAGGGGTACGATTTCAATAATAGAGAAATGGCATGATAAACAGGGCAACGTGTGGTATAAAATAACGACCAATCAGCTCGGAATCGATATTATTGTATATGAACTGTGGAAAATCAACAAATCGGCGACGATTATTGAAGGAACGTGGGGTGCTGCGTGTATTCCAAAAGAAATCGATCCCTCTTCAGAATCGTATACGATATACTACAGGTATACCAGTTCATCGCAGGCAAAAATTTCAGGGAAGAATATTCTTGACGATAACGTGTAATACCGTCGGTGAGCAGTACCACAGGCATCTCCGGTATACTTTACAGTATTTTCAGTACCATACGCCTGTAACTTTATCTGCTGTTTTTCATAAAAAACATTGACAAAATTACATGTTTATGCTAATAATTCAGCATAAAGGAATACAGATGAGCAAGCGACTTGTACACGGCCTCAGCAAGAGGGAACGGCAGATCATCGAGATTATTTACAGAAAAAGAAATGCATCGGTGAAGGATGTGCTGGAAGAAATTCCTGATCCGCCGAGCTATTCCACTGTGCGGGCCCTCCTGAATATTCTTGAGGGCAAGGGCTTGCTCAAGCACCGGAAATCCGGTAAAAAGTATGTGTACCTTCCCACCATCCCGCGTAAAAGGGCTGTTTCTACAGCGATAAAGCATGTGCTCGAGATGTACTTCAACAATTCAATCGAAGAAGCGATCAGCGCTCTCATTGAAACCACAAACCGAAAAATCACCGACGAGGAGTTCAAAAGGCTTACACAACTTATTGAGAGAGCCAGAAAAGAAGAGGAATGAAATGGGTTTGTTCCTGAGCATGGGGATACTTAATGAGTTGTCATCTCAAATAACAGCGATTCTGATACCGGTATTCGTGAACGGTACTATTTTGTTTTTCCTCATGTCTGTTGTTATAGCACGCCTGGACGCTGTATCATCGGCCTGCAGGCATCGTATGTGGTTTTTCGTTCTCTGCGGCATTTTCGTACTGGCATCTTTCTCAGAGTTTTTTCCACACTTCGGTTTTAGCCCTCTCGAGGTTCCTGTTTATAAAGAGGTTTCTTTTATACCCTATGACAGCAGGCTGCTGTCTGCATCCGAGGTAACACAGAACGCGATTCAGTCCCAGGGAGACTCCGGCTCCTTTACTGCCGCCGATGAGCGGTATTATCCGGACGTGAAGCATCCGGATAACAGCTTTTCAGCAGTTGGTCTGAAATGGTCCTCACTGGCTGTGCCGGTCTGGTTCTCGGGTATGGCACTGGTGCTTTTACGAATCATTGTGGGAAGAATCGGGCTTTTTTACGTTTCCAAAAATGCAACTCCATCCGGGAGCACAAGGACGTCTCATCTACTTGAACAGGCAGCTTCATGCCTTCACCTGACAAAGAAAATCGACCTGCGGGTAAGCAAACGCTGCATAGTGCCCTTCACCTTTTCGATACTCAGACCGATCATTCTTCTTCCTCAAAATGTGGATGTTTGGCCCGGTGAGCGCCTGCGGGTTGTTCTGCTCCATGAGCTTGCCCATATCAAGAGGATGGATCATATTACCCGGGGTGTAGCGCGCCTGGCCTGTGTGCTTTTCTGGTTTATACCGGTCATCTGGATCCTGCACAGAAACCTTCAGCGAGAGGAGGAGAATGCGTGTGATGCCATGGTGGTGAATTCGAACGTAAAACCGGCCGATTATGCCAAGCACATAATTGATATTGTCCGGTTGAGCAGAGGAAGGGTGCTTTTATTCGGTCTTGACCATGCCCTGGTACGAAAAGGCATGCTTGAAAAAAGGATTACCGGCATACTCACCCTCAAAAAGAAGCACCCGTACTCCAGGCGAATATTCAAAACGAGATTCTTATCTGTATTTCTTTCCTGCCTCCTGCTGCTCCTCTTGATGAGGCCTGTTTCGGCAGTTGACCACCAGGGAATACTTCATCAGGAAGCGCCTCTTTCGCTGCTCTACGGAAAATGGGTGAACCCTGATTACGATTCAACGTGGAAGCATGGCGCCGATTGCATAAACAAATATGCAAAACTGACTGTTGACCAGGACGGCAACATCCACTTTTTTCAAAATACATTCACACAGGAGTACAGCCATATCGGTGAAACAGGTACGTGGGAGGTGACGAACAGCTGGATCGACAGTACAGGCGACAACTGGTACGAGGTGAAATATTATTATCCGCCTGATTATGGAACCTACTATTACCTCTGGAAGATCGACAAATCAGGGACTGTGCTTGAAATTATGTATCACTATGCCGATTACCCGCAGGCTCTTGACAGGGGTGCAATGGAGTACCGGATTTATGACCGCCTTTGAGCCGTGACTACACTCATTTTTTAATTCCCTTTCTATCCCTGAACACCGCAAATTGCACACTCTTCGAGAAGAAGATGCTCACCCGTCTGCTCGAAAAACGTGTAGGATAGGAAGTCTATTTTAATGTTAATAATTCTAATTGGGTTCCCTATGACGTTTATTTCACATTATCTCCTGGTTTTATTAAAGACACTTATTTTTCTATTTTTGTTTATAATTAAAACGCCTGACCCAAGGATAAATAAACCGTTTCTTTTTCGGTATTGGTTCATGTACTACTCAAGCTTCTCACTCAGCCTTTTTTTCGCCATCCGGTGAAAAAGACTCCTGTAAAAACCGGTATATTACTCGAGCTCCCAAACTCTCCATTTCCCAGTTGTCCGATTGCGTTGCCTCCCCAGGAAGATACCATCCCATCATTTTTCAGTGCTGCGGTATTGTAATTTCCCGCCGCAATTCCTTTGACATCCGTTATGTAATTCAAACCAGTCTCATCGACCACCTGAACTGGGGTGTCATAGTTGCCAGTTAGGTCACCATTTCCCAAACAACCGTTGCCGTCATTTCCCCAGGCCCACACGGTCCCGTCATCCTTCAATGCAACAGTATGATACGATCCTGCTTTAATCGCTACTATCCCTGTTAAATAACCAATGCCTTCCGGACCCACAACCTGCCGTGGTAAATCACTATTTGTTCCCATGTTGTTGTCACCCAGCTCGCCATTATCATTACTCCCCCAGGCCCATACGGTACCATCATCCCTCAATGCAACGGTATGGTACAAACCAGCAGCAATAGTGTTGACGTTCGTAAACCCAATCGGTGCAGTTCCTGCATTGCCATCATGGTCCCACACAACCTGTATAGGTGTGTCACTTCCCGTAACCGAACCCATATCTCCGTTACCCAACTGTCCAAAATTGTTTCTTCCCCAGGCATATACCGTTCCGCCAGTCAATAGTGCCACTGAATGCACACCTCCGGCAGCAACACCTTTGGCATTCAGGAGAAAACCCACTCCACCCGGGCCAACTACCTGCTGTGGCCTATTCATGTCTGTCCCACCAGCATTATGGCCAATTTGTCCATACTGGTTGCTTCCCCACGCATACACCGTCTTGTCAACACCGTTATCTCTTGCAGCCAGTGTGTGGTATATTCCTCCGTCTACAGCTACGACATAATCAAGATAACTTGTCCCTCCGGGGTCTTTTACGAGAAACGGGGCTGCATGATCTAAATTATCACCCGCACCCAACTGTCCCCCGGCATTATCTCCCCATGCCCAAAGGTTACCGTTATCCTCTATTGCTAGTGAGTGGTAAGATCCTGCAGCGACAGACTCCATAGTTCTGCTCCCTATATTGCTTTTAACCTCCACTGGAACAGCACTATCAACTCCAGCGTTGTTGTTACCGAGTTGACCGTCTTTATTGTACCCCCATGTCCATACTTTTCCATCGCTTTTAAGTGCTACCGTATGGTTTCTTTTCATGGCAATTTCAATTACATCGGTTAAACTCTCGCTACCGCCTGCAACTGAAACCAGAACGGAGGTGTCACTGCTTACGGGATTGTTACCATCACCGAGCTCACCCGAGAAGTTAGTCCCCCATGCCCAGAGCCTCCCGCTATTTGCTATTGCCACTGTATGCGACTCCCCCGCATCCAAAGCAATGACATTTTTAAATGGCACAGTATCAGTTGCCGGATTTCCATCATCGTCCCACACGACCTGAACTGGCAGATCGCTGTTTACACCGGAGTTACCGTCGCCGAGCTCACCATAAGTATTGTACCCCCACGCCCATGTGGTATCATCATCTTTCACCACTACGGTAAAGGTTCCACCGGTACCGATAGCGATGCCGTTTTCCAAGGGGACCGGATCAGTTGCCGGATTTCCATCATCGTCCCACACGACCTGAACTGGCAGATCGCTGTCCACGCCGGAGTTGCCGTCACCGAGCTGCCCATAATCGTTTGATCCCCATGTCCAAACAGTTCCGTCACTTTTCAGCGCGGCAGAATGAGCTCTTAAACCGGAATCGCCGTCTGCATCTACTGCAACAATGTCTGTCAGACCGAAAACCTGTACCGGTAAATCCTTATCGGTTCCTGTATCCCCATCTCCGAGTTCTCCATAGTCGTTTCTTCCCCACGCCCACACCGTTCCGTCATCTCTCAGTGCAACTGTATGCTGAGCATCTGTTCCAGTCGCGATTGAAATGACATTTGTGAAAGGCTCCGGATTTGTTGCCGGATTTTGATCATGATCCCACATAACCTGAACGGGTACTTTACTATTTGTACCCAACCGTCCGTCGCCAAGCTGTCCAGTATTGTTATACCCCCATGCCCAAACAGTGCCGTCTTTCTTTAAAGCCACTGTGTGATATCTACCGGCAGCCACAGCAATCACATCCTGTAATTCCCCGGTCCCGGTGTAGTTTTTTACCTTACCTGGCAAATCTCTCTCCGAAACAACACCACCATCACCGAGCTGATAATAAACGTTACTTCCCCATGTCCACACTGTGTAATCAGTCAATACTGCTGCGGAATGCCTGTTTCCTGCAGAGATTGCTATGACATTTACAAATGGGATTGGATCAGTCGCCGGATTTTGATCATCATCCCACACCACCTGAACCGGCGTTGGCTTATTTACATCGATGTCACCATCACCGAGTGCTCCGTAATTGTTGTCTCCCCATGCCCACACAGTGCCGTCTTCCTTCAATACCAGTGAAAACCAGCTTCCAGATGCGACTATATTCCCGGGGGGAACAATTCTCACAATATTTGATTTTTGTGACTCCATACTTTCCTTGACAGCTGTGAGCGCCACTTTATATTTACGGAAATTTGACAGGTTATTGATTTCGCAACTTGTGCCTGATATCCCCGTAATCTGATACCCACTCCCGGTTCCCGGATCACTGCCGTCATTGGTGTAATATAGGGTATACGAATCTGCGGTACTGACTTCGTCCCAATACATGGTAATCTTTCCGTTACCGGGTAAATACGTAAGTCTCTGAACAGAACGATCAACGGGTGTAGCGTTTATCGTTTTTCCTCCAGAATAGTTTGGCGCGTTATCATACGCAAAAGCAGAATAGTAATATGTGACGTCATTGGTAAGATTTTTATCAACACACGCATTATTGTTTCCTTCATATATTTTTAATCCGTCTCCCGCATTAAAGGGCGCTTCACCTTCCTTTCTTACTATCCTAACACCCGCAAAGTCACTATCAAGGGGGTTTGTCCAACTGAGCTTTATCTGATTATCCCACGCCTGGGCAGAAAAAAAATTCACATCAGAGGGCGCAAATGTTTCATATATCGTGACGACGGCTTCAAGGGATTGTACCACTTCCCCGGAGATAAGCTTTATTCCGGTCCCCTGGTTATTCAGAGTTCCATTTGTAAATGCGATACTTCTCTGAACAGAGCCGTTTGTAATATCAACGGATGACGGGCTGATCGATATATTCGGGTTTGTACAGGAAATAACTACCGTGCCGCTCCAGTTGAATACCTCGCCATCCTGGTCATGCGCGCTGATCACTACAATCACCGGTTCATTGGAAGCGCATGTGTAATCAAAACCTGGCGCCCATTGGAGACTGAATGAAGTAAGCACTTTATTCGCCTCACCGACATTCACTCCCGACGAGCAGGTAATAAAAGCGACAATAGATCCTATGATTAAAAGAACAGTGCCGAGCATACAAAATATTCTCCTTTTTAACACCGCTTTTTCCACGTTTTTCATTTTTATACCCCCGGCATTGGTCATCCTCTTTACGAAGGAAGAGTAAAAGATGAATCTTGTTATTGAGTTGACAGAATCTTCTCACATCTTTAAGATGTGATATAACGCAACTCATTTACAATTATATCACATTTTTTCCATTGTTAGAGAATTTTTTACAATAAATGATAGGCAAATTATATTTTCAACCAGTACTTCAGCGATACTTCTCATATTCGAGTGTTCAATAGGCATCTTATTACAGTGAGAATATGGTAGCGGCCTCTTTAGTGAATATATAGTTAAAGTTGAAGGTACCTACCGTGAGGATACTGCTGAAAATCAGCATACATCATACTACGATAAGAATCTGAAGGTCGCACACGTTGGTGTTTGTCGGGCCTGTTTTAAAGAGCGATCCCGCGTGCTCGAAAAATGTGTAGGAGTCGCTTTTTTTAAGGTACTCCTCTGCCCTGTCAAAAGGCGCGGTGCGTCGGTTTATCTCCTGCGCGCGGATATACGCGCCTGCTGCGTCTGTCGGACCGTCGTTTCCGTCGGTCGATGCTGAAAGAAAATAAATACCCCGCTTCAGCTCATCCTCCTCGTCAAGAAACTGAATGAGAAACGAGATCGCAAGCTCCTGGCTCCTTCCGCCTTTACCGCTTCCGGTCAGAGTGACGGTTGTTTCACCGCCTCCAATGATGCAGGCTGGTTTTCGGGCCAGGATTTCCCTGAAGGCCTCATCCTTCGCGATCCCCGCATAAAACTTCGCCACCTCCCGTGCCTCGCCGATTATCCGGGAGGAGAGAATCACCGTGTTGTACCCGAGCTCTTTCGCCCTTTCGGCAGCTGCCATGAGCGCTGTGTTGTTGCTTCCGATAATCACGTTGTACACTCTTTCGAATGCGGGGTCGTTTTTTTTCGGTGTTTCAGGTATCAACCCTTTTTTCCCCGCCTGGAGAATACCGAGTGCATTTTCGGGCACCTTTTTTTCGATTTCATATTTTTCCAGAACCCGAACCGCATTTTCATATGTGGTCTCATCACTGGCAGTAAGCCCCGATGCAATGACATCGAGCCTGTCGCCGACAACATCGGAGAGGATGAGGTTTACCTGTATTGCGGGGTGCATGAGTGCAGCAAGCCTGCCGCCTTTGATCGAGGAGAGATGCTTTCTCACGCAGTTCATTTCGTTGATCGTGGCACCCGATGCGAGGAGAAGCCCGGTTGTCTTCTGCAGGTCATCAAGGGTCAGCTTAAAATTCCCTGCACCAGGGCCGGGCTCGATCGGGCCGGCAAGCAGGGAGGAGCCTCCGCCTGAGATCAGGTTGATGACGAGGGTTTTTTCATCTGTTTCAGCTGCAATCTCCTTTATTTTCCGGGCGGCAAGCAGGCTGTTTTTGTCAGGCACCGGATGACCCGCTTCAATAATTTTAATAGTAGACAGGGGCTCGGTGTGTCCGTATTTGACGGCGATCGTGCCGCTAATATCTCGGCCTTTGAAGAGCCCTTCAACAGCCTGCGCCATTTTCGCGGTTGCCTTACCGGCGCCGATAACGATGATTCGGTTGTACTTGTCGAGGTCGAATTCGAGCACGGCCTCTTCAGATTTCACAGAGAGCATGCTTCCCCGAATATGAACCCGGTTTTTTATGAGCGCAGCAGGATCGACCTGTTTTACCCCGGCAAGAAATATGGATTTCAGGTCCTGAGTCTCTTCATTTTTTTTCATTAAAAAGCTCCTTCAAAAAAGCGGCTACACCCTTTTTTTTCTTTGAAAAGTATACGCCCTTGCCAGCCTTGAAATCAATGAAAAACTGGAATGAAAGAAAGGGTCCTTTGTGCCGGGATTGACTTTCATTCCGATTTATTCTACAATGGACGGCGACATGAATGGGCCTCGAAATTGGTACCGACATGTACGGCCATAAACAGTAACCTCGAAATGGACATTTACATAAACTATTGAATTGAATTGAAAAGGTTATCGAGAAAATGAAAAGGAGAAAAAAATGAGAATGAACCCGCTTCCATCATCAGAGTACGAGCGCAGGGTAAAGCGCTTGCAGGAGCAGCTCGTTTCAGAAGGAATCGACGTGTACGTCGGGTACAGCAGTGAGTGCGAATCCTCCACATCCAGGTACCTGACCGGCTTCTGGCCCTTTTTTGATTTTGCGTGCGTCGTTGTGCCGGCGCAGGGAGATGCGGTGCTCGTCACCGGAGGGCCGGAATCCTATGAATTTGCGAAGGTCTTTTCTTCAGTGCCAGAAATCAGAATAAATCCTCTTCTCGTGGAGACGTCGGCGCCCGACTGGGTGCCGGAGGTCGAGGGGGAGAGCTTCAGTACAATCATGGATGCCGTTATGGGCAATTCACCGAAGAGGGTCGGTGTCGGCGACTGGAATATTTTTCCCCATATACTGCTTGAAGATCTCAGAAAGGCAGCACGTGGGGCCGAATTCGTACCCGCCGATGACCTGCTTCTCAGGGTGAAGTCTGTGAAATCCGATGTCGAGATACCCTATATAGTCGAGTCGTATAGAATCACGGAGGAAGCTATGAAGGCCGCTTTTCAGGCGGTCGAGCCCGGCAAACGGGAGTGGGAGCTTGAAACAGTGGCCCGCTCGAAGATGCTCGAGCTCGGTGCTGAGGGTATGCCCTACCCTGCATGGGTGTGTTCAGGGCCGAACACGCCGCTGAGCCTGTGCAGGTCGACAGATAGGGCAATCGGGCCTAACGAGCTGGTGCAGTTCACCTTCGGCGCGAAATACATGGGCTACTGCGGCAACATGTGCCGCCCCTTCGCTATCGGCAGGGTGCCGGACGGCGCACGGGAACTCATGGATGTGGCGCTCGAAGCCATGCACTACACCCTCGGCACCGTCAAACCGGGCGTTCGTTCAAACGAGGTATTCAGAGGGTATCACGATATACTCGCACGATACGGGTATGAAAACTTCACACTCTACGGCCCTGCTCACGGGACCGGTCACTCCGAGGTGGAGGGCCTGTGGCTGGCCGAGAAGGCCGATTTCACCATACAGCCGAATATGCTGTTTAATATCGATATCTGGCTTTCAGACGGAACATACGGCCTGCGGTATGAAGACGGCATTCTCATCACAAAGGACGGCATCAGAGAGCTTACAAGCTACCGGCGCGAGGTGATAGAATTATGATCGATACTATCCGTCAGGCGCTTAATCGAAGACGATCGGATATTCTTGAATGGACAAAAAAGCTCATCGCATTTCCCTCCGAGAACAGGCCGCCCGGCGGAAACGAAGGCCCTGCTCAGGAATTCATTGTAGATTCCTGCAGGAAAATGGGTCTTGATGTCGACGTTTTCAACCCCCTCGATGTTCAGGGCATTCAAAACCACCCGTCATTTCTTCCCGGCAGGGAGTATCCTCAGGGACGGAACAACGTTGCTGCCCGTTGGAAGGGGAGCGGGGGAGGGCGATCGATTCTGCTGAGCGGGCATGTCGACGTTGCGCCGTTCGAACCCGACAACTGGAAGGTCTGCCGTCCCTTTGAGCCCGTGGAGCAGGATGGAAGGCTTTACGGCCGTGGAACTGCTGATATGAAGGGGGGGCTTTCCGCCTTTCTGTGGGCGATACAGCTTCTCATGGATATCGACTTTATGCCGGCAGGCGATGTTATCTTCGAGAGTGTCGTGGACGAGGAGTTTGCCGGTGGAAACGGCACCCTTTCATCCCGCCTCAGGGGGCATAATGCCGACCTTGCGGTTCTGGGAGAGCCGACGCGTATGGAGGTCTGTCCCGCATGCCTCGGGGCTTTTCTTGGCGATATTGGGCTTACGGGAAAAGCGGGAATGCCCTACATGGGCGCAGCGATACCGAACCCCGTATTCGGCCTGTCGGGGGTGATAGAGCTTTTTTCCGAATGGCAGAACGAGTGGCGCTCACGAAACAGCCATCCCCTCTTTAGGAGGCCTGGAAAGGAGCTCAACGTCGTGCTGTGGGGTCTCTCATCGAAAATCCCCGGTGAGTTCACCCAGATGGGCATACCGCTCGTCGCCGGCCTGTCATGGATCGTGTGGTGCTATCCTGGAATGAGCGAGAAGGAGTTCTATCGGCAATTCAGGAATTTCTGGGAAGGGCATGCGGCCTCGGATGAAAAGGTAAAGCCGTTCGATTTCGAGATAACGCCCACCTACCACTACGTTCGCCCCTGGGAAACCGGCACAGATGATCCGGGGGTTCGGGCAGTGACTGATGCCTTTTCAGACTATACGGGAGAAAGCCCTGCAGTCGGGGGTGCGCCTTTTTCCTGCGACCTCGCTCTGTACGGGGATGTCGGCAGCATGCCGGCTGTCATACTCGGACCTCGGGGAGACAACCTGCATGCACCGGACGAGTGGGCGCTCATAGAGGACATTTATACACTTGCCGGGATTGTCGCAATTCTCGTTACTCGGTGGTGCATCTGAATCTGTCCCTGTAAGTGGTCCGGATGCGAAGTATTCGGATAATAAAACTGTTTCCAGGATGCTATCGGGGAGCACGGGATCGCTCTCATCGAATCGGATAGGGAAGCCTGACCGGGTGTGCGGAAAAAAATAAACTACTCGTTCAGGCTCCAGTCGTACCGGTATTTGATACGCCCCTTGAAGTTTCGGATCTGCCCGGCGAGGTCGGATGGTGCATATTTCAAAATGTGTTCCATCACACCCTTTTCGGTACCGCCGAAATCCTCCTGAAACCACTCATAGATGCCGGAGAGGTACATTCTATTTCCCTCGATGCTGACTCCTCTCGGATGGGAGATGTACTCGCGTGCGCCACGATCTAAAAGGGTATCGGTATTTTCCGCGGTATAGGCCTCGGGTTGAAGATTCGGGCAGCCGACGCTCGCGCAGTTGACCGCGTAATGCACCCTGCTGTCTTTGAAAACCGGACGAAGAATCCGGTGCTCGATGTCGTTGAGCGATACCCCCCTGCCCTCGATTACGAGGAGTTTCGCGTCCCACGGTCCGTCTGAGAGAAGCCCTTTCGTGAGGTCTATATCCCTGATGCTCTTAACCGGATAATGGTCGAGAATGACCTTCACGGTCAGGGCGTTGTACAGGTTTATCCAGTAGGCCTTCTGCTCCTTTCGGTTGAGAGACGTAACGCGGATATCGGCGAGTTTTTGGATATACTGTTCAAGCGCCTGTCGGTCGGATAGTGTGACTGATTTGTAGTGCATACGGTTAATCCCTGACGGGTCGTTCGTCGCCAGGTATTTTTTCATGAATCGGTTCCATGGAGTATGGTCTACTTTCGTATCGCTCGCACTGTCGTATGTTTCCCAGTACCCCCAGAGCTTCGCTTTCGGAGCTGCATCAATTCTGAAAGGAACGATTGCAGCAAGCATGAAAACGAGCACGAGTAATGGTAAACTGTATGTTAAAAATCTTTTCAGTGACGGTGTGTATTTCATGTATATGCCCCTTGAATAAAATAGCGTGTTATGAATCACACAGAGATACCAAAAACCGTACACTCACCGGTATGTATACATAAATTTAACATCTGAAACACGCCCGGATAATGGTGAACGTATGGTTTTTTTTGTTTTTTTTGACAGGGAACCGGGATGGAATGGTTGCATGACAGTTCAAAGGAACGGTATTCGAGCGCTGCAGATGGTATTTACATCTAAATTCGCTGTGCACGGCCGTATACTGATGCGCGGGTCGACGCTTAAAGAGACGGGCAAGGTTTTGCTTAAAGTCCAAGAAGATCGGCACGTTTCTTCATGGACTCGAGCACAAACCCGATATGTTCGTCGAGCAAAATACCGAGTTCCTCGGCACCCGTTCGAATATCATCGCGATTGACGCCGCTGGCAAATGCCTTATCCTTCATCTTTTTTTTCACCGACTTCACTGCGACATCCGCGACCTTTTTAGACGGTCGAACGAGAGAAACGGCGACGATGAAACCGGTGAGCTCGTCCACGGCAAAGAGCGTCCTGGCCATCAGGCTTTCACGTTTCACTCCGCTGTAGTCTGCGTGCCCGAGTATAGCTTTTATCCACTGTTCGGGGGCCCCCATTCCGCGGAGTATTTCAGCACCTTTGAATGGGTGGTCTTCAGAAGTGGGATATTTTTCATAGTCGAAATCATGGAGCAGGCCGACTATGCCCCAGGATTCCTCATCCTCACCGAACTTTACTGCGTAGTCACGCATCGCTCCTTCGACTGCGAGCGCATGCTTGATGAGACCCTCCTTTTTTGTATACTCTTTCAACAGATCGAATGCCTCGTTACGATTCATAGTCATTCTATTCCTTTCCGTTCGATTCGAATATTACCGATGCGGTCGCAATTTCATCAAGATGGGACATGGATACATTGATGGTGTTGACGTTCATTGTTTCGACCCGTTGTTTTGACACACCGTAGAGCTGTATATAGGGTTTACCGGACGACTCATGTCGGACCTCGATATCGATGAAGCGGACTCCCTGCCTGTTTCCTGTACCGAGCGCCTTCATCGTTGCTTCCTTTGCCGCCCAGTACGCGGTGAAGAGCTGGGGAGCGTATTTCTCGCGCTTTTCTATGTCCGCCCGTTCGTAGGGGGTAAATATACGCGAAACAAACTGATCACCGAAACGTTGTATCGCCTTTTCGATTCTTTTCGTGCTCATGATATCAACGCCGTGCCCGATAATCATATCCTGTTCCATGATCCTGTAGTATCCCCGAAGGGGACACATCCCCTTTAGGGGATACATCACCAGCGGTGATGGACATCCGGTTTAATAAAGGTTTCGTATATCTCATATATTTTTTTCATCTGCATGTCGGTAAGCGGGGGGAGAGCGGATGCACGCGTATTCATTTCAGCCTGGTCACGCCTGCTTGCGCCCGGTATAACGCAGCTCACCTCCGGAAACATGAGAATCCAGCGAAGGGCATACAACGCGAGTGGCTCGGGGCCGGTAAAGAACTTTTTCAATTCTTCGACTGCTACAAGCCCCCGTTCGAAGTTGAGTCCTGCAAAGGTTTCTCCCTTGTCGAAAAACTTGCCCTCAACATTGAAAAAACGGTGGTCTCCCTCAGAAAAAGTTGTTTCCCTGGTAAATTTTCCGGTAAGAAGCCCGCTTGCGAGCGGCACACGCACGATAATACCGACATTCTTCTTTTTTGCCTCCGGAAAGAAGAGCTCGGCGGGCCGTTGCCGGAACATGTTGAATATTATCTGTACCGTGGAAAGACCGGGATATTCGATTGCCTTCAGCGCCTGTTCTACCTTTTCAACGCTCACCCCGTAGTTGAGTATCTTTCCCTCCTTTTTGAGGGCCTCGAGTGTTTCGAACACTTCCGGTGTGTAGTATACCTCGGTTGGAGGGCAGTGAAGTTGAATGAGGTCGAGCGTCTCCCAACCCATATTTTTCAGGCTGTCCTCGATGAATCCGCGTATATTTTTATCGTTGTATCCTTCGGCCGCATGAGGTGAAAGACGCCTGCCGCACTTTGTGGCAACGTAAATTCTCTCTTTGTACTCCCGTGCAAAAGCTCCTGCAGCCCGTTCGCTCAGCCCTTCGCTGTACTTGTCGGCGGTGTCGAAGAAATTCACGCCGTTATCCACAGCAGTCTGCAATGTTGACTTCGCTTCCTCGTCACTGAAGGTGCCCCCCCAGCGACCCCCGAGCTGCCATGTTCCGAGAGATATTTCGGAAACTTTGAATCCCGTTTTTCCAAGCACCCTGTAATTCATCCGTAAACCTCCTCCAATAATCTGACTTTAAAAAGATAACAAGGAGCACGGTTTATTGCAAACACTCTTTCGTAAAAACCGTCTTTTCCCTGGGACCGGCTTCATAGTACCTTTAAATAAGTTTTCTGTTGATACTCGGTCCCTGGGGGATTCACGTCGCTTTACTATTTACATAAAACATACTGCTGTTTATCTTGGTACATGATGAATCGCAGGCACGAAATCCAAACGGGGGAATGAGGGGATGCCAAAATCCGGGCTCTTGGTTCTCAGAAGGAAAATCGACCGCATTGATAAAAAGCTCACCGGGCTTCTTGTAAAAAGATACGAATGCATATCATCAATCGGGCGCTATAAGATAGAAAAGAAAATGAGCGTTGCCGATCCCGAGCGTGAAACTGCAGTGATAGAAAAGGTCACCCGCCGGATACAGGATGAAAATGCGGCGCGTTTTGTTAGACAGGTATATTCAGGAATATTCGATGCATCACGCGCAGTCGAGACGAACGAAACGGTATGAAGGAGCAGGTATGCGAGAAGTACAGGGTAAAAAGAGTGTTCGGGGTGCGATTTCGGTTCCAGGCGATAAGTCCGTATCGCACCGCGCCGTTATCCTCTCTGGCCTTTCCCGGGGCACGAGCACCATCCGGGGACTGTCGCGGGCACGGGATGTGCAGACAACTGTCGAAGCAATGGACCGCCTTGGGGTTCAGATACAAAGCGATGGCAACAAAACTGTTATCCAGGGTATCGGTATGGAGGGTTTTAAAGACCTTGGCAATGGAAGAATAGATATCGACTGTGGTAATTCCGGTACAACCGCCCGCCTATTGATGGGTATGCTTGCGGGAGCGAGGGTCAAGGCAGTACTGCGGGGAGACGAAAGCCTTAGCGTAAGGCCGATGAACCGCGTCGTAAGTCCCCTCACCCTGGCCGGTGCGATGATTTCGAGCAATGATGGCAGGCTTCCAGTTGAAATCGCGGGTGGGAAGATACAGGCCTTTGAGTATACCGTACCCGTTCCAAGTGCACAGGTCAAATCAGCGCTGCTTCTTGCAGGGCTTTTTACAGACGGCCTTGTTGTCGAACCGGTTGAAACAAGAGACCATACCGAACGATTGCTGCTGTTCATGGATGCCGATATACGAATCAAAAACACCACACGGGGCAAGGAGATATACATCACCGGAAAAAAGGATCTGTCTCCTATCGAGCTTGCCGTGCCCGGAGATATATCATCTGCGATATTTTTTATTGCGGCGGCTCTCATACTCCCCGGTTCCGACGTGCGCATACAAAACGTCCTCCTGAACAGAACGCGGTCGCATATAATTGACCTTTTACGGATGATGGGGGGGAGAATCGATGTCGAAATTGAGCGGGAATACCCCGAACCGGTCGGCTCAGTACGTGCCCGTTATTCGAAGCTTCAGGGGATTTCCGTATCCGGGACGAACATACCGCTTATCATCGATGAAATACCGGCACTTGCAGTGGTGGCCTGCCATGCCGGTGGAAAAACTGAAGTGCGTGGCGCTTCGGAGCTTCGCGTGAAGGAGAGCGACAGAATCAGAGGGATTGTAGAACTCGTCCGTTCATTCGGCGGTGATATACAGGAACGGGATGACGGATTTGTCGTTACAGGCGGCGGTTTTTACGCGCCCGGGAGTGTTCGGAGCTTCGGAGATCACAGGATTGCAATGGCGGCGGGTATTTTTGCTCTGTCGGTAAAAGGGAAAACGGCCATAGATGATGACGCATGTATCGATATATCTTACCCCGGCTTTTTTGAGGATCTTAAAACCCTTACAGGTACAAGGTCCCGAGCAGGGAAAGTCCCGTAAAGGGACTTCCCTCATTTTGTTGCCCACCGATCAGCAGTTCGGCCGATCCGACACGTGAACGGTAGCCGGTTGAACTTTTTTCAGCCGTAATCTGCTGTTACTGGCCGCGGATGCGGCCTGCTTGTTAGCCGCCATGTGCAGATTATTTACTGGCCGCGGATGCGGCCTGCTTGTTGGCCGCCATGTGCAGATTATTTACTGGCCGCGGATGCGGCCTGCTTGTTGGCCGCCATGTGCAGATTATTTACTGGCCGCCTGGTGCGGTAATCTCCGGTTTGGCGCCTGATACCTCGCCTCCTAGCACGAGCTCCCCGTTTTCAATAATCTTGGCGAATACCTCTTTGTCCTTTTCTCCGAACGGTTTGATCGAGAAGTTTGGAAGATCGTAGTTTACTGCCTTTGGCATGAACCACTCGACCCGCTCTACCCGGTCTCCTTTGTTCCATATTATAATGAAGTTTGTCTGTCCTGAACTGAACTCAGGCTTATATATTTTGTAATTGGCGCGCATTTCAGCCGGGAGAAAGAGGTACTGAGGTTTGCTGTTATTGTCAATATACAGGATTTTATACCCTTCATACCCCTCCTGAAAACCGAAAACCTGATACACATTTATAGAGTATTCACTTTTCGGCAGGTCCCCGATCTCAACGATTGTCTGCGCAGAAATCAACTGGGCGGTAAAGACAAGGGAAGCTATACAGATAATGAAGACTATCTTTTTCATAGAACCTCCTGTGAGCTCTTACTGAAAATGTACGTGGTGATGCTGGCATCACACAGTATAGTACTATCATCGGCAAAAATCATTCTCTTTTTGCACTTTCATTGCTTATTATCGGCTTGACTGTATTTTTGTAAAACCTCCTGTTTTTTTATAAATCTTCACCTCTCTTCATCTCGACATTCCCATTATTATATGATATATTAGGGCGCATCGTAACTGATTGTGGAAAAGGCTTCTGATCTGCATTGAAAGGTGATACCCATGGACATTTTTGAGAAAGCCTATGATTATTCTCTCGTTGAGGAGTACAAGGCAAAGGGATTGTACCCCTATTTCCGTGCAATTGAAACGGGAACGGATACGGAGGTGTACATAAAGGGGAAGAGAATGGTTATGCTCGGATCCAACTCATACATGGGGCTGACCTTCAACGATAAAACCATACAGAGTGTTGTTCAAAACGTTCAGAAGCACGGTACCGGTTGCGCGGGATCGAGGTTTCTCAACGGCACGCTGGATATACATGAAAAGCTCGAGGAACAGCTCGCATTATTCATGAAAAGGGACCGTGCTCTTCTTTTTTCAACCGGGTATATGACGAACCTGGGCATTATTTCGACAATCACCGGAAAGAACGATATCATATTCCTGGACAAGATTGATCATGCGAGTATCATCGACGGCTGCCGGCTCAGTTTTGCGAAGGTCGTCAAGTATAAGCATAACGATATGACAGACTTGAAGAGGGTGCTCGAGAGCTCGGATAAAAAAAGCGGGAAGCTTATCGTGGTCGACGGGGTTTTCAGCATGGAGGGAGATCTCGCGGATCTTCCCGCCATCGTCGATCTTGCAAAGAAGTATAATGCGCGGGTGATGGTGGATGAGGCCCATGCGATCGGTGTGCTTGGAGACGGGGGCAGGGGCGCCACGGAGCATTTCGGGGTCGAGGATGAGGTGGATATTCAGATGGCAACATTCAGTAAATCATTTGCGACCATCGGTGGTTTTGCCGCATCGGCGGACAGGGTCATCAATTACATCAAGCATCATTCACGCCCGCTCATCTTCAGCGCGAGCCCTCCACCGGCGGTTATCGGTGCCGTGAATGCGGCGCTCGAGATAATCGTGAACGAACCTGAAAGGCGCAGGCGGCTTTTTAAAATAGCCGAGAGAATGCGAAATGCATTCAGGGATATGGGCTACGACGTCGGCCCGACGGTTACACCGATTGTTCCGCTTATTATCGGGGACATGGATACCTGTCTCATGCTCTGGAGAGAGGTGAGTGATAACGGACTTTTTGTCAATCCCGTTGTTCCGCCCGCAGTGCCGACCGGTCGCTCTCTCATACGGACTAGTTATATCGCCACACATACCGACGAACAGCTCGATTTTGCTCTCGATGTGTTTAAAAAGGCGGGAAAGAAGCTCGGGATTATTTAGTATCTGCGCAGAAAACCCTCAATTCCCGGCGTGTTTCTGCATTGTCTTGAGCATAAAAAAAACCAGGATGCAGATGCAGGCGGCACCGCAGGAGATCGTAAAGGGAACCCTGAACGTGCCTGTTATATCTCTGAGCGATCCCGCGAGCGGTGTGCTTAGCGCCTGACCCCCACCGTGCACCAGCGTTGAAAAGCCGAAAACAACCGACATGCTCTCTTTTGGCACAAGATCACTCATAATGGAAATTATTATTGTCAAAACACCCATAAACGAAAAGCCGAAGAGAAACGTCGAGATGTAGAAGAGAAATTTTTTTCTGCTGATGGTAATAACGAGGATGGACAGGAAAAGGCCGATCAGAGACAGCACTCCCATATCGATTTTATTGTACCGGTCCGACAGCATTCCCCAGATAATTCCGGCATATATCATGTTTATACCGAAAAGAGACCACATTGTTCCGGTTGACCGTATTGTAAAGCCGAGCTCATCAACCGTATATGCACCGAAAAAGGTCACGTATACGATATATGAGAAGCCGACAAAAAAGTAGGCAACAAGGAGGAGCCGAAGCCGGCGGTGCTCGATGAGAAGGGGAATGAGCCTGCCCTCCCTCACAGTTTGTGCCGTCCATTCATCGGTTCTAAGTTGCTTTCTGAAGAAAAAAAGCGAGAGCATGAACACCGCACCATTAATCAGGGCCAGTGTATACCAGCTCGTACGATACCCCTGGATCGGTCGGTACATCAGCAGGAACGGGATGAGGTACCCGTTTGCAAGAATTCCGGCCCCTGCACCACCCATAACAAACCCAAATACGGCGGCTCTGCCTCCGGTCTCTCTGTTGAGAATGTGTATGAGCGGGACATAGGCCCCTGCTGCCGAAGCACCCAGAACAAAAGATGCGGCTAACAGAACCGTGAACTGCCGGGCATATCCGAGAATAAAGAGCGACAGAGATGTGAGAAAAATGGATATGCAAACACTGCGGTGCGCGCCGATATGGTTTGAGAGCCATCCGCTGACATGAGAATTCACCAGGTATCCGGCTACGATGCCGGTACCGAGCATACTCATGGCGGTATGGGTAAGCGAGAGATATTCCATCATTTCCGGATAGATCAGGGTGTACGCAAAGCGGCCAAATGCCATTGTGGTGAATTGAATGAAAAAGCCGATTACAATGAGACTCGAATTCTCAGGCATTGTGCTGTACCAGTACTCCTTATGGTTTTATCCATTAATATTATGTTCTAGCGAAGCGATATCTTTTCCTTTTGTACTAGAATTTACATAGGGCAATGGCCTTCTACTTTTCCATTGCATTTTAAGCATTGTGAAATAAAGGTAAAAACCATTAGGCAAGTGTTCTTTCGACCGTCAGAATGGGCTCGCCTGTGTAGTTGCAACGAAAAAATATTTATCAACGAGCCCGATCGGTTTGACCTTTTACGATTGAAAGTTTACTTGCCTATCATGAAGTGGGAACAGGGTCAAACTGCTAAAATCTGTAATGCGTGTAGAGATTATTGCGATTTAACCACGCTATATATATCAAGCCATGACGAAAATGATTCGCAGTTGTACGAAGGGACATTTTTCACCCAGGCATCGATCTCAATTCTCGAATGCACCCGCCCCCTGTTTATACCGGGACACGTACTTCCAACTTTTTCCCATTCCCTCTGTGAAATGAGATTTCGTTTCCAGAAGGGGTAGGATCGGCACTGGTACGGACGTGCGGGATAAACGGTGCACAGTCCATCCCAGAATACGCAGTCATACGGAGGTTTTTCAGTAAGAGACATTCTGGGCTCTTCGAATACATGCACACTGCGTGTGTATTTTCGAGCAAATGACCCTTTGTCCATTTTCAGGAACTTTGCTATACTGTCAATATCATTTTCGGAAAGGTACACGAAGCCGGGATATCCTGTGCAGCATTTACCGCATCGTGTGCATTCAAACTGAAGCCCCCTGTGGTAAAAGGGTGCATCTTTTTTAACGTGTTTCATTTTTCCTCGATGATTTCTACGGATTCAGTAATGGAAAATACTATAAAAGTTCGGAAAATAGAAAGAAAAAAAACGAAAAGCGATTGTCTCAGTTTTTTAAAGGAGGCGCGTGTCAATGACGCCTATCTGTTCGAGGGTATAGCCCAGGGCCATGCGCGGTTTCACAATTACTGTTTTATCCAGGATGGACGTATTGTCGGAATTGTCCATTCGAAGAGCGGTTCTTCCGTTCATCTTTTCTTCTCCGGGAGCATGGCTGTTTCCTCCCGGGAAAAGGCAGTGAAGTTTATAGAAGACAGGTTTCCAGGTCTGAAGATGCTGTTCGGGGATGCGCTCAGTGTCCGCACCTTTGAGAAGTTTTCAGGGGAAAAGTCGGTATCTGTGAAAAATTTTATCACTATGGAGATATGCCGACCCTGGCTCTGCCCCCGCCAGCTGTACCGGGGCATGACGCCGCCGCCGGATATGGCGTCCCAGCTTCTCCCGCTTCAGATCCAGTACGAAATCGAGGAAGTCGGCGCCTGTGCTTCGGATATAAACAGAGGCAGAGTTCTCACCGTTCTGAAGAAAAAGATGATGCGTAAAGAGGTATCCGCGGTGCTCGAGGGACCGGTGCCGGTCGCCATGGCCGGTGTAAATGCGCGGTATGAGAATATATGTCAGATAGGTTCGGTGTACGTCGTCCCTTCCCGACGGGGAAGGGGATACGGGAGCTCGGTGGTTTCATATCACCTTGTTCAGCTCTTTAAACGGTATGAACGGGTACTGCTTTTTGTTAACACCGCGAACAAGTCCGCCTACAGCCTGTACAGGAGGCTCGGATTCAGAGACACCGGTATGCTCATGCAGGCGTATTTCTGATGATTATTCATTGATTCCAAGTTCCTTGAGCTTGTTCAGGCGGTCCTCAGCTTCCTTGATATTCCGCATAGCGAGCTTGTTGTACGGATCTATTGCGAGTATCTTTTTCCATTCCGCGATTGCTTCCTCGTACTTCTTCTGCACGAACAGGTCGATACCCTTGTAGTAGAGATCGAGTATTGCTTGGTTGTAACTCGTAACATTCCTCATCTGGGCTTTCGTCCTGGCGATGTATTCCTGAACCTTGAGATAGTTCTGATCGCTTCCGGCAACTGTTTCGAATGCGCTGAGTGCTTCTTTGTAACTGCCGTCGGAAAACAGCTGGAGGCCGCGTGCGTAGTTTTCGGATTTGAAGGCTTCATTAGCGGTGACCTGTTCTTTCATGGACGATTCTTTCAGCCTAAACTGCTGCTCCATTGTGCCTATCTGTGTCTGGTAGGTATTTCTCTGCTGTATGAGCTGCGCCTCGAGAGCGGCCCGCTGCCTGTCGTACTTATTCGTCAGATCCTGCAGGGCCCGCTGTTTTTCAGCTTCGGACTGTGCGGACAGATCTGCGATGATTTTCTGTCGTGCCTCTGCGTCATTAGCCTTGAGTTTTGCAACGTCCTCCTTGTAGCGTTTATCCATCTCAGCCGTCAGGTTTTCCTTCTCCTGATCATACTGCTGGGAAAGTTTACTGAGGTCCTGTTCGTATTTT
>Ga0315553_10000207_pt1 | contig 53096 bp, 50 predicted proteins | sample SalMarSW160140MG_FD_203099 | JGI IMG/M metagenome (GOLD analysis project Ga0315553, IMG submission 203099) | Salt marsh sediment microbial communities from the Plum Island Ecosystem LTER, Massachusetts, United States - Salt Marsh Sediment SW1601-40 ...
CGACCCCGGCGAAGGTGCGTTGGGGCGAGTAGGTGCCCACGTGCAGCTCGTAGAACACGAGCCGTTCGAAAGCGGGAGCCCGGAAGTCCCGGTCCGTCCAGGGGAAGGCGCGGTGATCGATCACTGCGGAAGGGCCGTGCACCCCTTCCGGCTGGAAGTGGGAGGCGGGGTCCGGGCGTAGGCGCCCGGCGTCCAGGCGATACCGGTAGAGGCTGCCCGGACTCACCCCGGCGGTCCGAATCCGCCAGTAGCCCCCGCGCAGAGGTTCCATGGGCAGCCGACGCCCGGCGGGCGCGTCTATCTGCAACTCGACGGAGTCGCAGATAGGAGCCCAGAGGAGGAAGGAGCACTCTCCGTTTCCCTGGTAGTCGGCACCCAAAGGCATGGCTGCCTCAAGCTCCAGGAGAGGCCAGAATCGAGAGAATGCCCCGGATCGGTATGGATACCCATTCGGGCCGGTTGTTCAGCTCGTAGATGATCTCGTAGATTCCCTTGTCGATGAGGAAGGCGCCGAGGAGCGCGGATATCTGGCTAGAATCTTCCGGGAGAAAACCCATGCCCCCGGAAGCCTCCGTATAGGACGAGAAGAAAGCGGCGCCGACGTACCGGTACCACAACTCGGCGTAGGACTGGAGGGTCTGCAGGTCGGTCGGGTGCACCGAGGTGAACTGGCTGAGAGCGCTGTACACAGCGTAGTGGTAGGATCGCAGGATTCCGGCCACATCCCGCAGGGCCGAGTATTTCAGGCGCCGTTCGCCGGGAGAACGCATCGGCTCGCCCTCGAAGTCGATGATGAGGAAATCCTTGCCGGTGAACAGAAGCTGGCCCAGGTGATAGTCGCCGTGGATGCGGATCTTTTGTCCCGATATTTTTCCCTCCAGCACCCGTTTGGAGATCTCCAGAATTTGCTTCCTGGCCCCCAGGACGGTCTGGGCGTTTTTGCGCGTCTGCACGGGAAACCGATCCTTGTACCTCTCCAGCAGGTCCATGCCCCTCAAGGTGCGGTTGCGCAGGGATTGATAGAGGGACCGCTGGTACAGGCGGGAGAAGGGCTCCGGGTCGAAGTCCGGGTTGCCGGTGCTGGCGGCCAGGGCGCAGTGCAACTGGGCCGTGCGTTTTCCCAGGAGCACCGCCTGGTCCAGATACACGCCGCCGATCAGGTGTTGGGCTTGCTGGGGGATTTTGTCGTGGTCCAGGGAGAACAGGAGATCCCAGGTGGATTTGAGCCTTGGAGGCTGTTCGGAGCGGGTCAGCACGCGCTCGAAGTAGTGCTGCAGAACCTGGAGGGTCAAGGTCCAGGCGTTGTGCTCGCTGGGCACGAACTGCTGGAGCATTGCCAGGATGAGCGGTTCTCTGCCTTTGCTCTGGTATTCCAAGCTGCCGGCGAAGGAGGGGACCGCGGAAAACCCCGCCTGCTCGGTCAGGTAGCGGATCATCTCCGGCTCGGGGTTCAATCCCTCCTCGAACTTGCGGTACAGCTTCAGGAAGAAGGTGGTGCCGTAGAGGAGGGAGGAGTTGGACTGCTCGGCTTTGAGCACCCGGGGGCTCAAGGAAGCGGTTTGTTCGCCTTGCAGGCGCCGCAGCAGCGCCCCGGGACGGCCCACGACCTGTCCTGCGGCGCCCGTCCCCTTGGCCCTGCCGCGCAGGAGGTGGAGCAGCAGCGACTGAAAGCGCTCGCTGAACAGGGCGTCGTAGAGAACGCCGTAGCCGTCATCCACGTACAACCGGCTCACGATTCCCTGAGGGTTCTTCTCCATGATCTCCAGCGCCTGTTCCCCCTCGGCGTAGTCGATGGGCAGAAGGTACCATTCGTGCGGGCCGCTGGGATAGTCCGGCTCGATGAGCAGCAGCACCGGAGCCTGGGCGTCTTTATTCAACGTGACGAGGTCGACGATCTTCACCCCCCGCAGGGTCTGCGTCTTTCCGCCGAACCAGCGGGCCCGCTCAACGAACGGTCGGAGCGCTTTCCTCTCCAGGGACTGGCGGCTGTTCCCGGCCAGAACCCGGCGCCAGCCGCCGCGCACCCGCAGCTCCGGGAGCTCCTGTCCCGGCGCGGTTTCCCCCTTCTGGGCTTCGTGTTTGAGAAGCAGCCAGAGATACCCGTACGGACCGAGGATGATCCGGTAGGCGTCGGAGCGGATCGGAGGAAATGTGTTTTGGCTAAATACCTCCAAGGGCTCCACGCCGGTGAAGTTTCCCAGATCCAGCTCCGCCACCTGATGGTAGCGGGACAGGTTGGCCGCCACCAGAATCGTTTGCTCGTTACTGCCGCGGGTGAAGCAGAGGATGTGGGGGTTTTCGGTGGGCACGAACTGCATGTCCCCCGTGCTGAGGGCGCTGTAGTTCTTGCGGACGCCGATCAGGCGTTTCATCCACCACAGCAGGCTGGAGAGATTCTTTTCCTGGTTTTCCACGTTCAGCGCCTCGAAGTGATACTCCGAATCGATGATCACAGGCAGATAGAGACGCTGCGGGTTGGTGCGGGAGAATCCGGCGTTGCGGTCCGCGCTCCACTGCATGGGGGTTCGCACCCCGTCTCTGTCTCCCAGGTAGAAGTTGTCCCCCATGCCGATCTCATCACCATAGTAGAGAATCGGGGTCCCGGGAAAGGAGAACAGCAGTGAGTTCAATAACTCGATCTTTCTGCGGTCGTTTCCCAGAAGCGGTGCCAGCCGCCGGCGGATGCCCTGATTGAGGCGGGATTTGGGGTCCTGGGCATAGACCCTGTACATGTAGTCCCGCTCTTCGTCGGTAACCATCTCCAGGGTCAGCTCGTCGTGGTTGCGCAGGAACATCGCCCACTGGCAGTCTTCCGGGATCGCCGGCGTTTGCTCCATGATGTCGAGAATGGGGAAGCGGTCCTCCATGGTCAGGGCCATGTAGAGCCGGGGCATCACCGGAAAGTGGAAGCACATGTGGCATTCATCCCCCTCCCCGAAGTAGGCCACCGCATCCTCCGGCCACTGATTGGCCTCGGCCAGAAACATGCGATTTCGGAAGCGTTTATCCAGGCTGGAGCGCATCTGTTTGAGTAGTGTGTGGGTTTCGGGAAGATTCTCGCAGTTGCTGCCCTCCCGCTCTATGAGATAGGGAATGGCGTCCAGGCGCATTCCGTCCACGCCCATCTCGAACCAGAAATCGAGCACCCTCAGAATCTCCCTGCGGACCTCTGGGTTGTCGAAGTTCAGGTCGGGCTGGTGGGAGTAGAATCGGTGCCAGTAGTATGCCTGCGCCACCGGATCCCAGCTCCAGTTCGATGTTTCGTAGTCCTTGAAGATGATCCGCGCTTCGGCGTAGCGGGCCGGGTCGTCGCTCCACACGTAGTACTCCCGGTGGGGGGACCCCTTGGGAGCCCTGCGGGAGCGCTGGAACCACGGGTGTTGGTCCGAGGTGTGGTTGATCACCAGCTCCGTGATGATCTTGAGATCCCGATGGTGAGCTTCCCGCAGCAGCCGACGAAAGTCGGCGACGGTCCCGTAGTCCGGGTGCACCCGGTAGTGGTCGGATATGTCGTAGCCGTCGTCCCGCAAGGGGGAGGGATAGAAGGGCAGCAGCCAGATCGCCGTGACCCCCAGACCGGCGAGGTAGTCGAGCTTCTGCGTGAGCCCCCGGAAATCTCCGATTCCATCTTCGTTCGAGTCGAAAAAGCTCTTAATGTGCAGCTCGTAGATCACCGCGTCCTTGTACCAGAGGGGATCCTCCGGCGCGTATCTCGTCTTTTTGCTCATGGACTGAACCTCACATGAAGTAGTCGAAGTCCTGCTCCCGGTGCAGCCTGTGGTGCAGCCGGTAGATCACCGCGGGGGATTCGGCGGGATCCAGGGTCACCGTTCGTGTGGGGCCCTGCCAGATGTGGCGGGTGCCGGCCAGCAGCTCGTGAGCCATGAAGGGAAGCTTTGCGGCGATGCTCCACTCCTCCAGGGGCAGGGTCACCGTTGCGGTGTGGGCCTGGTAGGGATCGAGGTTGACGACGATCACGAGTATGTTCGAAGCCTCCTCCCTTGTTTTGGCGTAGGCCAGCAGGTTTTCATTGTCGATTTGCAGAAAGCGTAGGGTGTAGGTGCTGTGCAGAGCCGGATTCTCCCGGCGGATGGCGTTGAGCTTGCCGATGATTTCCCTGATGTTTCCCTGACGCTTTCGATCCCAGCGCTTGATCTCAAATTTTTCCGAATCCAGATACTCCTCCCGCCCGGCAAGCGCCCGGTTCACGCACAGTTCGTAGACCGGGCCGTAGATGCCGTAGTTCGCCGACAGGGTGGCGGCCAGCACCACCCGGATGATGAAGGCGCCTCTGCCCCCGAACTGCAGGTGCTCGGGAAGGATATCCGGCGTGTTCGGCCAGAAGTTCGGCTGGAAATACTGCCGCACCGGCCCGCGGGTCAGCTCGTTGAGGTACTCCGTGAACTCCTGCTTGGTATTACGCCAGGTGAAATAGGTATAGGACTGGGTGAATCCGAGCTTGGCCAGCTTGTACATGACCTTGGGACGCGTGAAGGCCTCGGCCAGGAAGATCACCTCCGGATTCCGATCCTTGATCCGGGCGATCAGGTACTCCCAGAAGGGGAAGGGCTTGGTGTGGGGATTGTCCACACGGAAGATGCGGATGCCCTGGTCGACCCAGTATTGGACCACCCCGGTCAGCTCCTCCCACAGCGACTGCCAGGCCGTGGTCTCGAAGTTGATCGGCACGATGTCCTCGTACTTCTTCGGCGGGTTCTCGGCGAATTGTATGGATCCGTCGGGGCGGAGCTTGAACCATTCGGGGTGCTCTTTCACGTAGGGATGATCCGGGGCGCATTGAAAGGCTATGTCCAGCGCCAGTTCCAAGCCGAAGCGCTTGCAGGCGGCCGACAGGCTGCGAAGATCCGCCAGGCTTCCCAGCTCGGGGTGGATCTCCCTGTGCCCCCCCTCGGCTGCTCCGATGGCCCAGGGGCTGCCCGGATCCTCGGGGCCGCACTCCGTGACGTTGTTCTTGCCCTTGCGGTTGGTGCGTCCGATCGGATGGATCGGCGGCAGGTAGAGAACGTCGAACCCCAGACCGGCGATGTCCGCAACCAGGGACTCCACATCCTTGAAGGTCCCGTGAGCGCCTTCCCTGGAAGCGCAGGAGCGGGGGAACAGCTCGTACCAGGCGCTGAATCCCGCCCGCTCCCGTTCCACCTGAACCCCCAGCTCTTTGGGATAGCGAAAAACCAGGGCCGGATCACGGCAGCGGAGGGTTAGCTCGTCGAGCCGCTGCGAGAACACGCTCCGGGGAGCGCTTCCGGGTTTTCGCCAATTCTCCAACTCTTCCGCCGTTTTTCCCAGAGCCGCGCGGTCACCGTCCCGGGCGCGGGCTCCCGCTTCCCGCAGTATCTGCGCCCCGATCAGCAGCTCCACCGACACATCCTGCTTCGCCTCCAGGCGCTTGGCCAGATCCCGGCGCCAGCTGGCGTAGGGATCCAGCCAGCCCTCGATCGTATAGATGTGCCTGCCGACATCGGAGACGGGGAACTTTCCCCGCCAGCGGTCGTTGTCGCGGTGCTCCATCCTGGCCTCCTGCCAGGACCTGTCGCCGGCGAGGCGGTAGAGGAGCACCGCAGCCAGCTCCTCGTGGCCGTCGGCAAATATGTCCGCCTGCACCTCGACCGATTCACCGCTGATTCTCCGGATCGGGTAGCGGCCGCAGTCGATTTCCGGCCACACGTTTTCTATGGTTATGCGCTTTCTGCCCTCGGCAGTCATTTCGCGGCTCCTTGCCTCCGATCGCCGGGGCGGGAGGCCTTGAGGGCGAGCTCCAGCATCGTTTCGACCCGGCACTCCGAGTTTTTGCCGGCCTGCGCCAAACCGCCGAGCAGCTCGGAGCGTTCGGTGAAAATCTTCACGGCCTCGTCTCTGCCGATCGGATCGGCGGACAGGGCATTCACGGCGGTCGCGGCGGCGAGCCCGGCAAGGAGCTCTTCGTAGGATTCGGCGTTGTACCAGAGGATTCCCTGATAACGGTTGACCTGCAGGTACTCCTGCACGTCCTGGTTGGCCAGCAGACGGGAGAGAACCCGATGCGGCGTTGCCGGTCGATCCTTCACCGGCTCGAGGCAATCGTGTTCGGCCGTGAGAACCTTGATCAGGAGCAGAGCGCGCCGGGCATCCTCGGCGGACAAGCCGAAATCCTCGAAAGTCGAGAGCAGCAGCCTGCCGAGTCGCCATTCGTCGATCCAGCTACGGCTGATCTGGGTATATGCCTTCGGATCCACGATCTTTCCCAGGGGGTGCACCAGAACCCAGCCCAGGAGCGCGGCCCAGGCGAACTCGAAAGAGCGCAGCTTCCCCTTGCCGGGGCGTTTGCGCTCCAGAAATTCCTCGGGAAGCCGTAGGGTTCCGGCTTTGCGCGGGCTGTTCAGCGACGGGAGCTCCGTGCATGCCGCCAGCTTCCGCTGCACCTCGCCGCTTAAGGCTGGGGCATCCCCGCGCCCGCCTGAAAACTCCTGGATCACTCCGCACAGGTTTTCGATCTTTAGCTGAAGCTGCTCGAGAATCGGCGCCGCTTTCCCTTCCAGTGCGGTCCGGCTCAATTCGGAGAACAGCTCTGCACTGGCCAGCTGTCCGAAGGAGAGGTGCACGGGCTGCATGACCGTTTCCCGCAGTGTCTCCTCCACGCTGGGAACCCCCCTGCCTTCGAGGTAGTCGGCCAGCTGGGCGTAGGGCTGCCCGGAGCTGTCGTGCACCTCCCGGAAGTCGAGTAACACCTGGGCCTGGTAGGCGTGCAGCTCCACGTAAAGCCCCTGTTCGTGCAGTCCACGGCAGCTGCGCAGGTATTCCAGCCCGCTTATGTGGTCGCGGAAGATGCAGTATGCCTCCGGCTGATCGGAAAGAGCCAGTCCTTCCCCCAGGTTTAGCTTGCGCAGCGTTCGCCCCTCCGGTGTCGAGCCGGGAAGAGAAACCGCCGCGGAGGATCGGATCCACCCTTTTGCTTCGGCGTATCGATTGTGATACAACACCAGACAGCGCTCCTCCCCGAACCGGTTGGAATAGGCGAATACATCCTCATTGACCGACCCTTCCGGGGTGAACAGATCGTAGAGCAGGAAATGCCGGACCTCGGCGAAGAGAGTGCGGCGATGAACAAGGGGGAAGATCTCCCGCTCGTGGCGCCGAATCAACTGCTCGTCGGGCTGTTCGTCCCAATATGCCCGGCGGTACTCCATGCCGTACTTTTCCGTCAGCCCCTCCACCTGGCCGTGCCCGAACATCGGCAAGCCGGGAAGGGTGATCATCAGGAGGCAGACCCCGAAGTACTTGTCCCCATCGCCGAACTGCGCCACCGCCGTCTCTTCGTCGGGGTTGTTCATGAAGTTCACGAAGCGTTTGAGGATCTCCGGGTTGAACTCCAGGGTGTTTTTGATCACCTGCCGGTACTTGGCGTTCTCCTCGTTCTTGAGCATGTTCATGAAGGCGCTGTTGTACACCCGGTGCATGCCCAGGGTCCGTACGAAGTAGCCCTCGAGCATCCAGAACGCCTCGGCCAGCAGCAGGGTGTCCGGAGCCTCCCGGGCTGCCCGATCCACCACCTCCCGCCAGAACTCCATGGGCATCAGCTCATCGAAGCGCCGGCGGTCCATACCCTGGCCGGCCCGGGAAGGGATGTCCCCGCCGGTACCCGGTTCGGGGAACCACAGTCTCTGGTGGTGTTTCTTGGTGAGGGTCATGGCCGCGTCGAAGCGGATGATGGGAAAGGACCTGGCCACGTGGAGGATCGTTTGAACGACCGCTTCCCGTACTTCGGGATTGAGGAAGTCGAGTTGAGCCGTGTCGTTCCAGGGCATGCTGGTTCCGTCGTTGCCGTGGTAGATGTAACGGTCTCCGGAGGAGTCGGAACGCTTGAACACCACCGCGGCATCGCTGCGGCTGTAGTAGTGATCCTCGAGGAATAGTCCCACCCCTTGCTGCCACGACAGGTCGGGACCGTCGAAGGTATAGGAGGGGAAGGGACTGTGGGGCAGGGAAATGAACCAATCGGGATGCTCCATGACCCAGCGGGAATCGATACCCATGTGATTGGGGACCATGTCCCCGGCCAGGCGAATGCCCCTCTTCCAGGCCCGATTTTTCAGTTTGTCGAACGCCTGCCAGCCGCCCAGATCCGGGGCGATGTCGTAGGACAGGAGGCTGTAAGCCGAAGCTTCCGCCTCGGGATTGCCGCACATCTGCTTGATTTTCTTGGACGCTGCGCTGCGTTCCCACAGGCCGATCAGCCACAGGCCCGTGAACCCCCAGGCGGCCAGGCGGTCCAGCTCCTCGTCCGGCACCTGATCCAGTCGCCGAAGCTCTTCCCCGAAACGCCCCGACAACTGATCCAGCCAGACATAGGCGTTTTTAGCGATCATCACCACCCGGGGCATCCAGTCCTGATCGGGGCTGAACCGTTCGGACTGCAGCTCCAGGCCGGCGAAGTCCACGACCCGGGAGGGTCCGGCGCCCTGGAAGGACAGCTTGCCCTCCTCCCGGATCAAGTCCAGGCTGCCCAGCAGCCGGAAGAGATAATCGCCGAGCAGGAAACCCCAGCGCCTGCGGATGTACTCGAGCTGATCGGTCAGAGAGTGGGGATGCGCCACCGCCGGGCTGCGGAGCATCTCGAAAAGGCTCTGGTCGTCGGGGCCGAAGGTCGGCTGGCCGGAGAAGTACTTGCGCAGCGCACTAGTCACGCCCCGGTAGTCCGTGGTCTTTTCCAGTTCGGCGTCGTCGAAAAGCTCCACATGCCGCGCAATGGCGGGATTACGGTTGTCCAGCCAAAGCATCATCAGCTCTTCCAGGGCCACCTCGCGGTGGGAAACACCTCCGCTGGCCGCCTCCAGCCACGTCTCCGGATCCGTGCGGCCCCGGTAAACCTCGACGGGAGGGAAAGCATCCACGAAACGCACCAGGGTGCGGTGCACGGCATCGGCACCCACGGCGTCTTCCACGAACGCGAGAGCCCGGGACATTGCCCCGGCGTTCCGCTGCCGGCTGTAGAGCTTCACCACGTAATGCAGAATCTCATCGATCAATCCCATGGCGTTGATCTGACCCGCCTTTACCGCTGTTTCGGGAAAACGGATCAGGTTCCGCTTTTCGTTGATCCTGCCGGCGAATATCCGGGAAGCGTGGAAATTCGCGAAGATCACGTTGCCGCTCAGGGAAAACAGGGACTCATCGAAATCGTACAGATCCCGGGCGGCCCGGGAGATGTGGAACTCCATCATGAGACGATCTCCGACAGCAGCCGGCGCAAGTGGCCGGGGGATTCCAGATAGTAACGGGCCTCTGAGATGTCCAGCCCGATCTTGATCGTGTAAGACCACTCCGGCAGCTGCGCGAACATGACCTCGTCGTTGGTGTCATCTCCCGCGGCCAGGATAAACTGCCGGCTGTTGCGGGAAAGCCACATCGAAAGCGCTCTGGTCTTGCTCACGTTCACCGGTTTGATCTCCAGCACGCTCTTGCCCTCCAGTACGTCCAGATTCAGATCCCCGGTGAAGCTGAACAGGATGTCCTTGAGCTCGCTGGCCCGAAGTGCGGCCAGCTCCGGTTCGGCGTTCCGGTAGTGCCAGGCTATGGCGTACTCCTTCTCTTCGACCGTAGAGCCCGGGGTTCGGTCCTTGAAAAGCTGGAATACGGGGAGCAGCTGCTCCTTCCACTCGTTGCTCAGCTCTTCGCTGAGCTGCCAATCCTCTGCTTTGGGTTTCAACCAGGCGCCGTGGCAGGCCATCAAGCTCACGTTCAAGCTCCCGAACCAGTCGTTCATGACCTTGTGCGTGCGGCCGCTGGCCACCACCACGTCGTTTGCCGGATCTGCGGCCAGAGTGTTCAAAAGGTCGATCAGTTCCCGGTCCGGCTCCGCTTTGTGGGGATGGCCATGTAAGGGCACCAGCGTGCCGTCGTAGTCCAGGATGATCAGGCGCGATTCGGCCCGACGGTAGGAGGCGAGCAGCTCCTCCTTGAACGAACCAGCCATCCTCTTCATCAGGTAGCTTTGCTGCACCTCTCGAACCTGGCTCAGCTTGTTGAGGAAGTCCTTGGTCCAGGCCGCGATGTCGTAGCGGCTGAGGCGTTCGTTCATCACGGCGTTTCGTTCGATCTGTTCGCTTTCATCCATCTCCAGGGCGGTTTTCAGGGCTTCGGCGATCTCCTCGCTGTTGTTCGGGTTGATCAGCAGGGCCTCTCCCATTTCCCGGGCCGAGCCGGCCGTTTCGCTCAGGATCAGCACCCCTCCCGAATCGCGATGGGTGGCCACGAACTCCTTGGCCACCAGATTCATCCCGTCGCGAAGGGGCGTGACCAGGAGCACATCCGCAAGGCCGTAGAAAGCCGAGAGGCGATCGAAGGGAAACCCCCGGTAGAAGTAGTGGATCGGAACCCAGCTCAGGGTGCCGTACTTCCCGTTGATCATGCTGATCAGCTCATCCACCTCCTTCTTCAGGGACCTGTAGCGGTGGACCTTGGTTCGGGAAGGCACGGCAATGAGCAGCAGCACCACCTTCTCCCGGTACAGAGGATTTCGTTCCAGCAGCAGATCGTAGGCCCGGAGGCGTTCGGGGATGCCTTTTGTATAATCGAGGCGGTCCACCGACAGGATCACCTTGAAGTTTTCCATCTCCTTGGCGGCGACGACCATCTGTTTTTTTACATCCCTGTCCGACAGGGCGGCGGAGTACTTCTTGTAGTCGATGCCCATGGGGAAGACATCGACCCTGCTCAATCTGTGTTCGTGCTGGACGTAGCCCATGCTGTTTTCCACACCCAGAAGACGGCGGACGCTGGAGATGAAGTGACGGGCGTAGTCGTAGGCATGAAAACCGATAAGGTCGGCCCCGAGCAGTCCTGTCAGTATCTCGTTCCTCCACGGCAGCAGGCGGAACACCTCGAAAGAGGGGAAGGGGATGTGCAGGAAGAACCCGATCTGGGCCTCAGGGACCTTCTCCCGGATCAGCTGCGGAAGAAGCATCAGTTGATAGTCGTGGATCCAGATCGTATCTTCCGCACCCGCCGCTTCCAGCACCTTTTCCAGGTAGATCGAGTTGACCCGCCTGTAGGATTCCCAGAGGTTGTTGTCGTAGGTCGCATAGCTGGGGAAGTAGTGAAACAGGGGCCATATTGTGTTGTTGCAGAAGCCGTAGTAGAAACTCTTCAGCTGTTCCCGGGTGAGGTCCACCGGGATGCTGTTGTACTTCTGCCTCAACACAGTCACGATTTCCCGTGCCTCCTCCTGGGACAGCTCCTCCGCCGGTAGTCCGGGCCAGCCGATCCACAGATGCTTTTCCTTCTGCTCCAGTGAGCTCAGGCCCGTTGCCAGTCCGCCCATGCTTGGTTTGAACTCGAGTTTCCCCTTTTTCTTTTCAATGGACACGGCCAACCGATTGGAGACAAGTATAAGATTCGACATAACTAATACGACCAGTGTAGTGGGATTGGGGCTGCCCATCAAGGGTGCTTAGAGGATCTGTCAGTTGGATCTATGATGCCGGTGCGATATGCAGGGCAATTCCCAGGCTGCGGATATGCTCGGCGTACTCCGCCGGGATGCCGCTGTCGGTCACCACGGTGGTGATCTCGGACAGATCGGCGAAGTAGGCGGGCTGGATCGTGCCGAATTTGCTCGAGTCCGCTACGAGGATGCGGTCTCGGGAGGATCGGATCGATGCCCTCTTCACCTCGATTTCATAGGCGTTCGTGCAGGTGACCCCTAGTTTTTCACTGACCCCGCTGGCCGACAGAAAGACTTTAGTGGCCCGGTAGCGGTTGATCAGCTGCACTGCCTCCGGGCTTTCGAAGACCAGGCTGTTCTCATGCAGGCTGCCGCCGGCGAACAGGAGAGAGCAGGTTTCCCTTCGATGAACCTCCACCAGGATGTTGAGAGCCCAGCAGAGCACGGTCAGCTGGAGCGTATCCGGGATTCTTTTTGCCAGATATTCGGTGGTGGACCCGCCGTCGATGATGATGACATCTCCCTCCTCCAGCAGGGAGGCGGCTCTGGCGCCGATGGTCATCTTCAGCTCCCGCCGCTGGGCTCCGGCTTCGGTCAGGGAGTAGCGGGAGGATCCCACAATGCCCGGGTTCAGCACGGCTCCGGAATGAAGGACCTTGACGATGTCGTCCTGGGCCAGGAGGTTCAGGTCCCTGCGGATCGTCATCTCCGACACGGATAGCTCACCCGCCAACTCCGCCAGCGTGGCGGCGTTTTGGGCCTGGAGGATTTTGACGATTGCTGCCAGACGATCCCTGCGATTGCTCATACGAATTCATCCATTATAACAGAATCGTTGGTAAGATCAACAAAAAAGGTACGAAAAATTGTAAAATTTTACACAATAATACTTGACATGATCGATTATTTTGACATAATAGATGATATATTGATAAAAATATTTCAAAATAATGATAACATGTGTCGAACATAACAATATTAACACGTGTGTGTGCAGGAGGGAACATGGCTGAGGTTTATTCGAATGCTTTGGGGATGATCGAGTGCCGCGGTTTCGCCGCCATGGTCGAGGCTTCCGACGCGATGGTCAAAGCAGCCAAGGTGGAGCTGATGCGCTACGAAAGAACAGGCGGCGGCTACGTGACCGCGATCGTGCGCGGCGATGTGGCCGCGGTGCGCGCAGCCCTGGATGCCGGCGGACGGGCTGCGGAACGGGTTGGAGAGGTCATCTCCGTCCATATCATTCCACGGCCTCACGGTAACGTGGACAGTGCGCTGCCTCTGGGTCTGCAGCCCGAATCTCGAGTAGGGTGAGCGCGTCATGGCAGATGAGCGTATCGACCTGAGAACCTATATCTTCCTCGACTCGCTGCAGTATCAGATGGCCTCTCTCATGGCCACCACCTCCCGCGGCTACTACCCGGTAGCCCTGCAGGCCTGCATGATCATCGAGATATCTCCGGGGATCGAGATCAACAGATTCACAGACATCGCCCTCAAGGCGACCAACGTGACGCCGGGGATCCAGTTCGTCGAACGCCTGTTCGGGCTGCTGGAGGTCCACTCGGACAGCCAGGCCGATGCCCGGCAGGCCGGGGCGGCTATCCTGCGGGAGCTGGGACGAACGGAGGAGGAGCGGATGAAGCCGCGGGTCCTCACCAGCCAGCTGATCAAGAACATCTCCGATCACCACGCCCAGCTGATCAACAAGGTCCGCTACGGGAATATGGTGCTTCGGGGGGACACCCTGTACGTCCTGGAGATCGAACCTTCCGGCTACGCCTACTTCGCCGCCAATGAGGCGGAGAAAGCCTCCCACATCAATATCATCAATGTTCAGGGGGTGGGCCGATTCGGCCGGGTGTACATCGCCGGAGAAGAGGCGGAGGTGCTGGTCAGCAAGGAGATCGTGGAATCCCGCCTGAAGAGCCTGGCCGGTCGCGAACCGGGAGGCCAGGCCGAGTAGTGGGAAGCAAGGAGAACAGCAATGGATGATGTGTATTCCGATGCGTTGGGGATGATCGAATGCCGCGGATTTACCGCCATGGTGGAAGCATCCGATGCCATGGTCAAGGCCGCGAAGGTCGAGCTCACCAACTACGAGAGGACCGGCGGGGGCTATGTGACCGCCATCGTCCGAGGTGACGTGGCCGCGGTGCGGGCGGCCCTGGATGCCGGCGGCCGGGCCGCCGAGCGGGTTGGAGAGGTGATATCCGTGCATATAATTCCCAGACCCCATGGAAACGTCGACGGCGTTCTGCCTCTGGGTCGAGGACCGGCCGGCGGACCGGCCGGCGGTGCCCGGCAACAGCCGAAACGCTCCGCCAAGAGCACCTGACCATGCAGCTGGCTCGAGTCACCGGGACCGTTGTCGCCACACGCAAGGAGCAGCGGATCGAGGGCATCAAGTTCCTGCTCCTGGAAAAGATCGATGCCGTGACCATGGAGGGCAAGAAGGACTACGTGGTGGCCATGGACTCGGTCGGAGCCGGGGTCGGGGAGGTTGTTTTCTACGCTTCCGGTTCCAGCTCACGGATGACCACGGTTACCGACGGCAAGCCCAGCGATGCGGCTATCATTGCCATCGTGGACGCGATCGACGTGAGGGGGCAGCTGGTCTATCAGAAGGACCGCTCATGATCTTTGCGCAGGTGGTCGGAACCGTGGTAGCCACCCGCCGGGAGGACGGTATCAGCGGTGCCAGGTACCTGCTGGTGGAGGAGTGCAGCCATCGCGGCCAGGGCAGGGGACGCTATCACGTGGCCCTGGATGTGGTGGACGCCGGGGTGGGGGAGCTGGTGATGATCTCCCAGGGTTCCTCCTGCAGACAGACAGCTTTGAGCGACCGCAAACCCGTGGACGCTCTGATCTGCGGTATCGTGGATCTGGTGGATGAGCAGGGTGGGATTGTCTACCGCAAATAGGGAGGGGTAGGACCTTGGAGGTGGCAGTCATCGGTGTGCAGGAGTTCTCCAGCATCGCCACCGGTTTTTTCGCCCTGGACGGGATCGTCAAGGCGGCGCCGGTGCGGATTCTGGTGACCCGCATCGTCACGCCGGGAAAGCTCGTCATTCTGTTTACCGGGGATGTGGCTTCGGTGGAAGCTTCCCTGGGCGCCGGCAGAGAGTGCGGCGGGGAGGACCTGCTTGATGAGCTGTTCATCCCCAATCTGCATCGCGGCGTGATCCCCGCCATAGAGGGGCCCGCCAGGATCGAGGAATGGGACGCCCTGGGGATCATAGAGAGTCTCTCGGTTACCGCGGGCATCGTGGCGGCGGACCTGGCCGCCAAAGAGGCGGATGTTCAGATACCGGAGATCCGGCTGGCAGGAGGAATGGGGGGGAAATCGACGATCAAGGTGATGGGTGCGCTGGAGGATGTCCAGGCCTCCCTTGCCGCCGGCGCGGGATACGTTCAGGACAGAGGGCTGCTTTGCCGGCAGGTGCTTATTCCCAGACCCCATCCGGACATCTGGGGGCATCTGCTGAAAGGGAAGCCGGAGGTGGATGAGATATGGAAATAACCGAGGCGAGTGTGAGGCAGCTGGTGGAGCAGGTGCTAACCAGTCTGGACGGCAAGATCCTGCGGGCTTCCTCGCCGGCTGGAACCGCCGTCGCTCCGGCCGGCGCTTCCGGGCGGGGCGTGTTCCCCGACATCGACGCGGCGATCGCCGCGGCCCGCAGCGCCCAGGGGGAGCTGATGGCCCGAACCCTGGAAACCCGCTCCGATGTGATCGCGGCCATGCGCCGGGCCGTGCTCAAGAATCTCGAGCGGCTGGCCGCTCTGGCCGTCCAGGAGACCGGGATGGGCCGGAAGCAGGACAAGGTGCTGAAGAACAGGGTGGCCGGGGAGTTGACCCCGGGGGTCGAGGATCTCCAGCCGGTGACCTTCAGCAATGATCACGGCCTGACCCTGGTGGAGCGTGCCCCCTACGGCGTTGTGGGATCGATCACCCCCAGCACCAACCCGACGGAGACGATCATCAGCAATGCCATCGGCATGATCTCTGCGGGCAACTCGGTGGTCTTCAATCCTCACCCTTCGGCCGGGGGGGTCGCAGCGTTCACCATCGATCTGCTCAATCAGGCCGCCGCCACAGCCGGAGGACCGGCCAACCTGCTGTGCACGGTGGCCGAACCCACCATCCAGAGCGCCGGACGGCTTTTCGAACATCCGGAGATCGATCTACTGGTGGTGACCGGCGGCCCCGGGGTGGTGAGGGCGGCCATGAAGAGCACGAAAAAGGTCATCGCCGCCGGTCCCGGCAATCCCCCCTGCGTGGTGGATGAAACCGCGGACCTGGTCAAGGCCGGCCGGGATATCGTCAGCGGCACGGGATTCGACAACAACATCATCTGCATAGACGAGAAGGAGATCCTGGCGGTGGATTCGATCGCCGAGGCACTGAAGACGGAACTGGTGAAGAACGGAGCTTTCGAGCTGAAACGCAGCCAGGTGGACGCGGTCACAAGAGTTGTGATCGCGGATCCGGGAAAGCCGGGACATGAGGGGGCGCCGAACAAGGAGTTCGTGGGGAAGGATGCCTACCTGATCGCCCGGGCTGTAGGAGTAGAGGTACCCAGAGACACCCGCATCCTGCTCTGCGAGGTGGATGGGGACCATCCGCTGGTCTGGACCGAGCAGCTGATGCCCGTTATCCCCCTGGTGCGCTGCAGGGACGCGGATGCCGCAATCGATCTGGCCGTGGCCTGCGAGCACGGTTTCCGCCACACCGCGGTGATGCACTCCCGCAACATCGAGAAGCTCTCCCGGATGGCCAAGGTGATGAACTGCTCGCTGTTCGTGAAGAACGGATCGGCCTACAACGGACTGGGGTTCGGCGGCGCCGGGTTCACCTCCTGGACCATCGCCAGCCCGACCGGGGAGGGAATGACCCGGGCTAGGACCTTCACCAGGGAACGCCGCTGCGCTCTGATCGACTACTTCAGGATCGTGTGATGAAGCTCGGTAGGGTAATCGGTTCGGTGATGTGCACCCAGAAGGTAGATTCCTTCGAGGGGGTGAAACTGCTGCTGCTCCAGCCTGTGAATGAGAAGCTCGAGGCCACCGGAGATGCCCTGATAGCCTGCGATCCGGTGCAGGCCGGTCCCGGGGACCTGGTCCTGTGGGAGGGCGGCCGGGAGGCGGCCCTGGGACTGGAGAACTGGTACAACCCCTCCGATGCCACGATCATGGGCATCGTGGACCAGGTGTACTGCGGGCAGGGCGGGGAAGATCGCGGACCGGAGACCGGGCAACGGGAGGGGCGGCGGTGACTCTCGGACGGGTAATCGGAACCGTGGTCTCCACCGCCAAGCTGGAGTCACTGTCGGGGTACAAGATCCTGATGGTTCAGCCGGTTGACCCGCAGGGAGGAGATAGCGGGTCGGTGACCCTGGCACTGGACTCGGTGCAGGCCGGGGTCGGAGACACGGTGCTGATCATCGACGAGGGCAACTCGAGCCGGATGATCGTCGGGGATACCATGGCTCCGATCCGAACCATGGTCGTGGGCATCGTGGATCAGGTGCATATAGGAGGCGAAGAATGACTACCGGAGCGGACGAACCCGTCGACAAGGTCTTGAGGGTTGCCGTGGGCTCGGATCACGGCGGCTACAAGAGCAAAGAGCTGCTCAAGAGCTATCTCGGCACTCTGGGCTACAAGGTCGCGGATGTAGGCTGCCACTCTCAGCAGAGCGTGGACTATCCGGATTTCGCTCGAGCGGTGGCCCGCAAAGTCGCCTCCGGGGATTGCGAACGGGGGATCATGATCGACGGTGCCGGCATCGGCTCGAGCATGGTCTGCAACAAGGTCAGGGGAATCCGGGCCGCCCTCTGCTACGATCTGAAGACAGTCGTGAACAGCAGGGAGCACAACAATGCCAATGTCCTCACCTTGGGCGGACCCCTGCACACCCCCGATGAGCTGTGCCAGATGTCCAAGGTGTGGCTGGAAACCCGCTTCGCCGGGGGCCGGCACTGGCCGCGGATCAATAAGATGATGGCTGTAGAGAGAGGATAATCATGACCACAGAGGAACTGGTAGAACAGATCACCGGCCAGGTTCTGGCCAAACTGCGGGAATCTTCGGGCGGCGCAGCTGCCGGCGGGAATGACGGGAATGGCGGGAACGGGCCGGTCGCCGGTTCTCAAGCGCCCCCCCAGGCGGGAAGTGCCGCGCCGGCCCGGCCGGCGGCCACCGCGCCCCCCGAGCTCCCGGGACTTCGCCCCGCCGAGTTGGCCCGGTACATCGATCACACCCTGCTCAAGCCCGAGGCCACCCGGGAGCAGGTCGACAAGCTCTGCGAAGAAGCGGTGGAGTACGGCTTCTACTCGGTCTGTGTCAACACGACCTGGACCGCCTACTGCGCCCGCAAGCTGAGGGGCAAGGGGGTGAAGGTCTGCACGGTGGTCGGCTTTCCCCTGGGCGCCATGGACAGCCGGGCCAAGAGCTTCGAGACACGCAGCGCCCTCGAGAACGGCGCGGATGAGATAGACATGGTGATGAACGTCGGAGCGTTGAAGTCGGGAGATCTTAAAACCGTCGAGGAGGACATCCGTTGGGTGCTGAGGGCCTGCCGGCAGAACACGGTCCTCAAGGTGATCATCGAAAATGCCCTGCTCACCGACGAGGAGAAGGTCCTGGCCTGCCAGATCGCCAAGAGCGCCGGGGCTCACTACGTGAAGACCTCCACAGGCTTCGCCTCCTCCGGAGCGACCGTGGAGGACATCGCCCTGATGCGCAGAACCGTAGGTCTGGAGATGGGGGTCAAGGCGGCCGGGGGGGTGCGCAGCTACGAGGACGCGGTGACCATGATCCAGGCTGGAGCCAGCCGGCTCGGAGCCAGCTCGAGTGTGGCGATCGTCACCGGCGCCAAGAGCCAGTCTACCTACTAGGTTCTTTGAGATAATCGGAGGCAAGGCCTGTGACCGACGAGGTAAAAGCCCGCAAGGAGATCCTGGAGGCGGGAAAACGTCTGCAGCAGCGATTCTTCGTAGCGGCCAACGACGGCAACATCAGCGCCCGTCTGAATGGGGGAAGAATCCTGATCACGCCGACCGGCGTGAACAAGGGGGACCTGGATGCGCAGATGCTGCTCACGGTTGACGAGCAGGGTAATGTGCTCAGCGGGGATCTGAAGCCTACCTCCGAGATGAAGATGCACCTGGCCGTGTACGGCCAACGTCCCGACGTGGAAGCTATCGTTCACGCCCATCCCCCCACGACTACCGGTTTTGCCACCTCCCGCATCCGTCTCGATCAGGATGTGATCCTTCCGGAAGTCGTGTTCGGGTTGGGCAGGATCGGTTTTTCCGAATACGGCACCCCCACTACCGAGCAGGTGCCGGAGGCGGTTTCCCGGGAGATAGCCGACTGCGACGCTGTGCTGCTGGCCAACCACGGAGCAATGACCGTGGGAGCCTCGGTGATGCAGGCCTACTACCGGATGGAGACCCTCGAGATGTACGCCCGCATCCGTCTGGTCACGATCCAGCTGGGCGGTCCCGCCGCCTTGAGCGATCCGGAGATCGAAGAGCTGTTCCAGGTCCGCCGGCAGCGGGGCTGGGGCGGGTCGCCGGCCCTGGAAATCGATCCCCGGGCCGTGGAGCTGATCAGCCAGGTCGTGCTCCAGGTGCTGCAGGCCCAGGGAACAGCCTCCGGCTCTAGCTCTAGAAGGTGATCAGTACCTTTATTACCCCCTGTTCCGCGCTTCCGGCGGTTACAAAGGCTTCCTCGATCTGTTCCAGTGGAAAGCTGTGAGTTATCAGTTTTTTGTGTTTAAACACGTTTTGCGAAAGCAGCTTGAAAGCGAGGGGAAACCCCCAATTCGGAATAGCGTGGGAGGCGGCAAGCGTGAGCTTCTTGAAATGGAAAGTGTTGGCGTCGAAGGTGATATCCGGCTCCGGAAAGCTGATTCCGTTGTACACGATATCCGCGCCAAAGCAGGCAAGATCGAAAAGCGGGGCAATCGTGCGGGGCGGGGAGGTCACCATGATTTTTTGGAAACCCTCGGGAAAGCGTCCTTTTACTTTTTCCAGCCAGCCCTGCTCGGCGGTGTCGAAAACATCGGTTGCGCCCATGGACTCCGCCGCCTCGATTCTCCGTTTTCCCCGCCCGCTGGCAAAAGACCTCCCCAGGACGGCGATATTCTCGGCCCCTGCCGCTGCAGCCAGGCCGGTACAGAATAGCCCGATGATCCCCGGTCCTGAAATACAGACATCCTGGAACGGCTCCAGCCGCGCCCTCCGGACCACGTCTAAGGCCACGGTCAACGGCTCCGCCAGGGCGGCTTCCGAGAAATCCAGCTGAGAGTAAGGCACAACCATGGCCCTTGGCACCCGCAGATACTCGGCCATCCCGGCCCGGTCATCCATGTAGGTTTGGATGTTGCGGCAGTACGCAGGCCTGCCCTGAAGGCAGGGCTGGCAGTTCCCGCAGCTCACGTTGTTCTGTACGACTACACTCTGGCCGATCTGCAGGTCCGTGACCGTCCCCCCCAGTTCGTACACGGTCCCTGCCACCTCGTGACCCAGTGGAATAGGAAATTTTTGCGGAAAGTCGCGATAAAAGTGCAGGTCCGTTCCGCAGATGCCGCAGGTCTTGATCTGCACAACGACCTCGCCCGGACCGGGCTTCCTGTACTGATCTTCCTTTACCGCGATAGTTTTCTTTGCCGTAACCCATGCAGACTTCATCTCGACACGCTCCTCCTCCGTCATTTGCTCCGGACGGCCAGGCTTATGCTCTCGAGGATCTGTCGCGCCGTCAGGCCGTGCTTCTCGTACAGCTGCTCTATGCCGCCGGACTCCCCGAAGGTATCCTTGACGCCGACCCTGGTTACCGGCACCGGATGATGCTCCGCCAGTACCTCCGCGGTGACGCCGCCCAATCCCCCGAGGATGCTGTGTTCCTCCACGGTAACCACAGCTCCGGTTTTTCTTGCTGATTCTACGATCGCAGCGGTGTCGATCGGCTTGATCGTATGGATGTTGATGAGCTCTGCGTCGATACCCTCTTGTTCCGCCGAGGCCACCGCTTCTGCCGCCCGGCCGAGCAGGATGCCCGTCACGAGCACCGTGACATCCGAACCCTGCCGGATTCGAATTGACTGTCCGATCCGAAACTGCGCATCCCGTTCGAAAAGGACGGGTACCTCTGTCTTTCCCAACCGAATGTAGACCGGCCCTTCCTGTGCGGCCGCTGCTGCGATTGCCTGTTCGGTTTGAACCGCGTCCGCCGGAACAACAACGGTCATGTTGGGAAGCGAGCGCATCAGGGCGATGTCGATAAGGGTCTGATGGCTCGCTCCGTCCCCCGAAGCGGTGAAGCCGCTGTGGGAGGTCGCGATCTTGACGTTCAAGGCCGGATAGGCAATGCATTGCTTGATCTGATTCAGAGCCCTTTCGGTCGCAAACACGGCGAAGGTGCTGGCGAAGGCAATTTTCCCGCAGGCCGCCAGCCCGGCAGCCACGGAGTAGAGGTTCTGCTCCGCTATCCCGACGTTGAAAAAACGCTCGGGATATTTCTCGGCGAACTTTGCCGTACGCGTCGATGAGGGCAGATCCGCATCCAGGGCCACGATCCGCCGGTCCGCCTCGCCGAGGCGAAGCAGCGCCTCGCCGTAGCCGTCGCGGGTGGATTTTTTTTCTCCGCCTGGTCTCAATTCCCTCATCTGCCCTCGAGCTCCGCCATCACCTCTGCAAACTGCTGCTCGGTCAGCGCACAGCTGTGGCATTCCTTTTTGTCCTCCAGAAATGGTATGCCCTTGCCCTTGATGGTCCTGGCGATGATCACCCCCGGTTTCCCTGATACTCGATCCAACTCCGCCAGGCCCCGCAGGATCTGTCCTGGGTCGTGACCGTCGACCTGGATCACTTTCCAGCCGAAGGCCTCCCATTTGCTCTCCAGAGGCTCCAGCCGCATGAACGATTCCGTCGATCCGGAAATCTGGAGATTGTTCCTGTCCACGAAGGCTGTCAAATTATCCACTCGATAGTGGCAAGCCGCCATGGCAGCCTCCCAGACGCTGCCCTCGTCCAGCTCCCCGTCTCCCAACAGCGCATAGACCCGGTAGTCCTTTCGGTCCAGCTTTCCCGCCAGAGCCATACCCAGGGCAACCGAAAGGCCAAGGCCCAGAGCGCCCGTGGACATGTCCACCCCCGGGGTCAGCTTCATGTCCGGATGACCCTGCAGAATCCCCCCGAAGCGTTTGAAGCTGCCCAGCTGCTGCACCGGGAAATAGCCCGCCTCGGCGAGCGCCGCGTACAGCGCGGGAGCGGCGTGCCCCTTGCTCAACACCAAACGGTCGCGCTCATCCCATTCAGGATCCTCCGGCCGGTGGCGCATCCAGCCGAAATACAGGCAGGTGAGGATTTCCACACAGGAGAGGGAGCCGCCGTAGTGTCCCGGCGTGCCGCTATCATGGATCATGCGCACGATGCGCCTGCGCAGGCTGCGGGCATGTTTTTCCAGTTCCACGATCGTATTCTCTGTACCCATCGTCCCCGGCTTTCTTCGCCAATCTTATCTCAAGCCACCCTGATCTGTCCATTCGCTTGCCACGCACCCCCTGCCTTCGATAAGGTTGTTATTGAGGTTACCAGGCGCAGTACGAGAGAACCGAGGCGAGGAGAGGGACGTATGAAATTGCAGCTGGCGCTGGATCAGATCAGCCTGGATCAGGCGGTCGAGGCCGTATCCGAGACTCAGGATCTGATCGACATCGTGGAGATCGGCACCCCCTTCATCATCAAAGAAGGGCTGGCCGCCGTGGCGGCGATGAAGAAACGCTTTGCCCGTCTTACGGTTGTGGCGGATCTGAAGATCGTCGACGGCGGAGCATACGAGTCCCGTATCGCCTTTGAAGCAGGGGCCGATATCGTAACCGTCCTGGCCCTGGCCTACGAGGTGACGGTGAGGGAGGCGGTACGGGAAGCCCGGAAGCAAGGCGGATCGATCATGGTCGATCTGCTCGGGGTCGAAGACATCCCCGGCGGGATAGCCCGGGCCGAGGCGATAGGGGCGGGGTACCTCTGCATACATACCGCCTCCGATCTGGGCGGACCGGACCGGGAAACCCTCTGCGGTCTGGAAAAGGCCGTAGCCGCGGTCAGGAGCAGCAGGATCGCGGTGGCGGGGGGCATCACTCTGGAAACCGTGGAACAGATCATCCAAAGGAAGCCCGAGATCCTGATCGTCGGGGGAGCCATCATGAAGCAGGAGGACAGACGCGAGGCGGCCCTGCGTTTCCGGCAGCTGATAGATCGGGCGGACAGGGAGGCTGGATGAACTTTCACGGATATGCCGAGGCGATCAAACGGGAGATCGACGAAGCCCTGAGCGGATTGGATCCGGGGCCCTGCGAGCGGCTGGCCGATTGGATTGTCCGCTCGAAGCGGATCTTCCTGGCGGGGATGGGCAGATCGGGTTTGATAATGAAGGCCTTTGCCATGAGGTTGATGCACCTGGGTCTGGAGGCCCACGTTGTCGGAGAAACCACGACCCCGGCGATCGCAGCGGGGGACCTGTTGCTGATCGGCTCCGGGAGCGGGGAGACGGAAAGCCTGCTGGCCACCGCCCGCAAGGCCAAAACCCTGGGGATCAATGTGGCCCTGATCACCATACATCCCGGATCATCCATAGGGCAGCAGGCGGATCTGGTCGTGCGGGTTCCGGCCACCACGCCCAAGTCTGCCCAGCCCTCTGCGGCTGCCTCGATCCAGCCCAAGGGATCTCTGTTCGAACAGACCATGCTCCTGATCTGCGAGTCCGTGGTACTGCGCCTGATGGAGATGCGCGACATCGACCCCGAGGGGATGTTCCTCCGCCACGCCAACCTGGAGTAGGCTCAGCGCCGCAGCGGCGCCCTGCTTGCGCGGCGGAGGGATTCGTCTTAGACTTTATCTACAACCGAACAGGGGGCAAGCCATGGAGTACCGTTTCTTTGGAAGCACTGGGGCCGAGGTTTCGGAGCTGGTAATGGGCACCCAGACCTGGGGGTGGGTGGCTGATGAGAAGACGGCTCATGAGATGGCCGACCGGTTCGTTGCAGTCGGCGGCAACTGCTTCGACACGGCGAATATCTACAACGAGGGCGCCTCTGAAACGATACTGGGCGCCTGGCTCAAGAAAAAGGGAAACAGAGACGACTATTTCGTCACCTCCAAGGTCTTTTTCCGGGCTGGAGAAGGGGTGAACGACTCCGGGCTGTCGCGGAAACACATCCTGAAACAGGTAGAAGGCAGCCTGAAGCGGCTGCAGTCCGACTATATCGATCTGTACCAGACCCACTGCTTCGACTACACCACCAGGATGGAGGAGACTCTGCAGGCTTTCAACGATCTGGTGAGGAGCGGAAAGGTTCGGTACATCGGGACCAGCAACTGGAGCGCCTCCCAGCTGGTCAGGGCGCTGCAGATTGCCCGCCATGGAGGTCTGGCCCCAATCACCTCCCTGCAGGCCGAATACAGCCTGATCGTCCGCAGCAGCGAGTGGGAGCTCCTCCCGTTGTGCGAGCAGGAGGACCTGGCGTTCCTGGCCTGGTCGCCCCTGGCCGGCGGCTGGATGGCCGCCAAGTATCGAAGAAACCAGGAGCCCCCGGAAAACAGCAGGGTGGGCCGACAGGACAGGTGGGATGATCAGCCCGAGCAGCGGGAGAGCGAGCTCACCTGGCGGGTCGTCGACGCACTCCTCGAAGTGAGCAGGGAGATCGGCAAGAGTCCGGCCCAGATCGCCCTGAACTGGATACTCCGGCAATCGCGGCGCATCATGCCCATCCTCGGTGCGCGTACCCTCGAACAGTTCGAAGAGAACATCGGAGCCACCGGCTGGTCGCTGAGCCAGGATGCACTGCACAGGCTCAATGAGGCCAGCCGCATACCGCTTCCCTATCCATACAGCTTCATCAGTCGCTACGCCAAGCGAAGCAAGGCGGATTGACGGGGTGGAAGCACAATCCCGTTGCCGGAACCGGCCTTGAGCTACATCCTGTCGAATATCGGGGCCAGGGCTTCGTAGCAGCTGTTGAAAAGCTCAAACAGCTGCTGGTAGCTCCGGCGGCTCTGCGGGTCCGCGCTCGGCTCCTGTATTAGAGAAACCGGGTTCAACTGTTCGATGACGCGGAAGCTCTCGAAAACTCCGGCGCCCACCCCGCCCACGATTGCGGAGCCGAGGGTGTTCGCCCCTTCGCGCAGCGCGGGCACCTGGATCGATTCCTGGAACACATCGGCGAAGATCTGTCTCCAGAGCCGTGATTCGGCGCCGCCGCCGATGGCGCGCATCTGCTGCACCCCGACGCCCTGAGAGGCGATGGCGTCCCTTATTATCTTCAGGTTGTAGGTGATCCCCTCCAGCACGGAGCGGATGATATCGCAGCGGTTGTGAGAAGCGCTCAGCCCGATGAACGCCCCCCTGGCTTTGGGATTCCAGCGGGGGCTCCTCTCGCCTCTCAAGTAGGGCAGAAAAACGAGATTCTTTGCTCCCGGGGGGGATTTTTCGGCCTCCTGGGTCATGTAGGTGTAGGGGCTGGTTCCGGTGAGCTCCGACACCTGTTTCTCCGCTGCGCAGATCGTCTCTTTGAGCCACTGAAAAGAACCACCTCCCATCTGCATGGTTCCGTATACGTACGTCATGCCGGGATCGACCGAACAGATGTTGAACAGGGTCATCTGCGGATCGGTGACCATCTGCCGGCTGGCCAGGCTGATCCAGGAAGAGGTTCCCAGGTAGATATAGGCTTTGCCTTCCTCATAGACCCCGGCCCCCAGGTTTCCGCACGGACCGTCGCCCGCACCCAGAACGACGGGGGTCCCGGAGGCCAGAGCGCACTGCTCGGCGGCGGCGCGGCTCACCGTGCCTGCCCGGTCCGTGGAAGAGCGGATTTCAGGAAGCTTCTGTCTGTCGATGCCGGCCAGCTCCAGGACCTCCTCCGACCAGTCCCGGCTGCTCATATCGAGGGCTGCGGTGCCGGAGGCATCGGAGTAGTCCGTCGCGAACGTGCCGGTCAGACGAAGGACGATGTAGTCTTTGGGCTGAAGGAACTTGTAGGTTTTCCCGTATATCCCGGGTTCTTTCTCCTTCAGCCACATGAATTTCGGCAGGGAATAGGTCGGGTAGACCTTGTTTCCGGTAAGCCGGTAGTAGCGTTGTTCGTCGATGCGCTCGAGCAGTCGCTCGGTCTGGGCCGTGCTCCTGCGGTCCGCCCAGATCAGACAGTCCCGCAGGGGTTTGCCGTCGCGATCCACCGGCAGGCAGGCCATCATCTGCCCGCTGAAGCTCACCACCGCGATATCGCCGGGGTTCAGACCGTGCTTTTCGATCAGCTCCCGGGTCGTAGCGCAGAACGCGGACCACCAGGAATCCGGGCTCTGCTCCGCCCAGGTCTCCCGTGCGGAAAGGGTCGGGTATTCGGCGAAGAGGCTGTCCAGGTACTTCCCCTGGTCCGAATACAGAGCCGCTTTCAGGCCCCCGGTTCCCAGATCGTACGCCACGATGTAGCCCATCGGCTCCCCCTCCCTCTTTCCTCACCGCCGGCTTATTCGAGGTTTCGATGACGGCGGATCATAGCAGCCTCGTCCACCCCCAACCGTTCCATGAGAACCAGGCAGAGCAGCTCCTGGGCCACCCAAAGGCACAGCTCGAACTGCGAGCCCATCGGCAGAATCGATTTCCAGGCGCCCCGATCGGTCTTGAAGGTCTGCGCCGGCAGATTGACCACCGCATCCGCCAGGCGGGCGATTTTGCCTTGAGGATTGGCCGTGATGGTCGCCACCCATGCCCCGGCCTTCTTGGCCAGAGAGGCGGCGCTCAAGGTGGAAGGGGAGCCTCCCGAGCCGGAATTGGCGATCAGCAGATCGCCCCTCCCGATCCCGGGGGTGGTGTCATCCGAAACCCAATGAGCCTCCTTGCCCAGATGAACCAGTCTCATTGCCAGGGCCCGGGTGACCACGCCTACCCGGCCGGCGCCGCAGAGAAAGACCGCTTTCCCCCGGGCCACGATCTCGGCAAAACCTTCCAGCTCCTCCTGCCGCACCTGCTTCAACACATCCTGCATCTCGGTGACGATCTCAGGGAGGGCATTTCGGAGGGAAGGGTCGGAAGCCATTGTCTTGTCCCTATAGAGTACCCTGGCCCGCTCGTTTGTCAAGCTCGAGAGTGTCGTGCTACGATGAGGAAGGCCAACTCGAAGGATTGTGGAGGAGAGAAGCTTGCGGCAGGCCGACAAACCAACCTTCTATTTTATCGGTGTTAGCACAGGTCGATCCTCCATCATGCGGGTATTCCCCGAATGGGCCAGGTACCTCGATTTGGGCGACTGCGCTCTGGAGGGAGTCGATTTCCGTCGCCACGATGCCCCTGAGTCGTACCGCAAAGCAGTCAGTTTCATCAAGCACGACCCCCTGTCCTTGGGAGCGGTAATCACAACCCACAAGATCGATCTGCTGGCCGCTTCCAGGGATCTCTTCACTGAGCTGGACTACCATGCGCAGCTGATGGGGGAGATCAGCGTCATATCCAAGCGCGGGGGCAGGCTGGTGGGACGGGCCATGGATCCGGTCAGCAGCGGCCTTGCCCTGGAAACGTTCCTCCCGAAAGGCTACTGGCGCCGGAGCGGGGCCGAGGTGTTCGTGATCGGAGCCGGGGGTTCGGCGGCCGCCATCACCAGCTATCTGCTGGACGGCGCCCATGGACGGAACAGGCCGCCCCGGATTACCGTCTCCAACCGCTCCAACCCCCGTCTGCGGGAAATAGAGAGGATCCACAAGGAGATAGGGGAGGAGGTTCCCCGGAAGTACGTGCATGCCCGGGAGCCGGAGGACAACGATGCGGTGGTCAACCGGCTGCCCGATTACTCCATGGTGATCAACGCCACCGGATTGGGCAAAGACGCTCCCGGCTCCCCCCTTACCGGGCAGGCCCGCTTTCCCCGCAACGGCATAGCCTGGGAGTTCAACTATCGCGGCGATCTGGAGTTTCTCCGGCAGGCCCGAGCTCAGAAAGAGCAGCGCGGTCTCACGGTGGAGGACGGCTGGATCTACTTCATCCACGGTTGGACCAGAGTGCTGGCCGAGATTTTCAACGTCGATATTCCTACGGAGGGAAAGGTCTTTGAGGACCTTGCCCGGATCGCAGCTCGGGTCCGATAGAGATCTCCCTCTGCATCTACTCCGGCGAGGCTGGCCGCAGCTAGGGTAGACCTAGAGAAACAGGGCTTCCACAAGAGGAACTGCAAACAGAAGGGCGAAATACAAATATTCCCCGCCTGAAAAATGTTTTCTTGACAGCTCCCCTCTATCCTCTAAAATACTAGGTGTACATCACACTACTAAGGAGGTGTTGTCTATGTACAAAAAAGTTACACTCATCATCGTTCTGCTGGCTGTGCCGCTGCTCCTGTTTGCAGGGGGCAACAAACCGGCGCCCCGAGCGGAGACCGTATCGATGGAGAAGCCGGACTTCTCCGGAAGGACTCTGAGCGTGCTGGTCAACGATACCCACGTTCAAGTCGTGGATGCCTGGAAGCCCCTCTGGGAGCGGGAGACGGGTGCTAAGCTCAACGTGATCCTGGTGCCCTACGCGGGGCTGGGCGACAAGCTCTGGATCGAGTTCCGCACCCAGACCGGCACCTTCGATTGTTCTGCCATCCCCTCCCAGTGGATGGGGGACATCGGCGGAGGCGGGCACGCCGCCAAGGTCGATCCCCTGATCGAGAAGTGGGGATACCCGGACTGGGACGACGTGCTGCCCGCGATCAAGGTGATCACCAAGTGGGCAGGGGAAACCTATGCCTTCCCCTACGACGGGGACAACCACATGACCTACTACCGCAAGGACGCCCTGGAGAACCCGGAATACCAGGCCAAGTTCAAGGCTAAGTACGGTTATGACTACCACATGCCGCCGAAGGACTGGGACGAGGTACGGGACATCGCCGAGTTCTTCAACAACTGGGACTGGGACGGCGACGGGGAGATCGAGTACGGAGTGGCCTTCATCGCCCAGCAGAAGACCCAGGCCATGTGGGAGGTGCTCAACATCATCGCCCAGTATGCCACCATTGCCGGGGAGCCGAGCAATACCACCGGGAACATCTTCTTCGATGTCGAAACCATGGAGCCGCTGTGCAAGACCCCGGGCTGGATCGAAGCCTTCAGAAGAATCCAGGAGTTGACCCAATGGGCTCCTCCGGGACTCCTGGGCTACGGCTACTCCGAGTTCCGCTACGCCTACGTGTCGGGTAACTCCTGCCTGGGCTTCGACTGGGGGGATGTTGGCATCATGGAGCAGTACCCCGACGAGTACGGATCCGAGGTCAAAGGGCTGCTCGGTTACGGACCGCTTCCTGGGGCCAAGAAGTACTGGGACCACGTGAGCGACAAGTGGGTCGAGAAGGAACACCAGGTGAACTTCCTCGACTACGGCGGCTGGGTCTGGATCATCAACAACTACACTGAAAACACTGACATGGCCTACCACTGGATCACCTACATCACCAACCCGGAGCACAGCCTGCTGGACGCCTGCGGCATCCACGGCTACACCGGCGTGAATCCCTGGAGGAAGTCCCACTTTGATCCGGCCATGCTCGGCCTGTGGAAACGGGGCGGCTGGGACGAGGAAGCGGCCAAAGGCTACGGCCAGGGTATCCTGGATATCCTCACCGATCCCTACGCCGTTACGGACCTGAGGATTCCTGGTGGCGAGAGGTACTACGACGCCCTGGACACCCGTCTGGCCGAGGTTCTGGCCGGGAAATCGACCCCCGAAAAGGCCTGCGCAACCCTGTACGACGACTGGGTCAAGATCACCGAAGAGTACGGGAAGGAAGACCAGAAGCGGTACTATCGGGAGTCCCTCGGCCTGTAATTAAGCGAGGTCGAACGATAAGGCCAACAAACGTGTGCGCCATTCCTGCTCCGGCGGGGATGGCGCGCCGTTACCTATTCTCTGAGCTCACCCCCTGCGCGGGTCTGGCTTATCCGGGGGGAAAGGAGCGGACACGGTGATCATCACGCCGGCATTGCGAAAGAAACTCACGAAATGGGGCTTCCTGCTTCCCTGCCTGCTCTTCATGATGCTCATGGCCATATTCCCTCTGGTCTGGTCCCTGTCGCTTTCCTTCACCAAGTGGTTGGGCACGATCATGGCCAGACCGCAGTGGCACGGCCTCAAGAACTTCAGGGATATCCTTTTCCATGATCCCCGGTTCTGGGCGGACTTCGGCTTCACGATTCGATTCGTGGCCATGGCCGTGATTCTCGAACTGAGCATCGGTCTGGCCCTGGCCCACCTCCTACACGAGCCGTTCCGGGGACGCGGCTTCTTCCGGGTGCTGTTCCTCATCCCCATGGCCTGCCCGCCCATAGCGGTGGCCTTCATCTGGAAGATGATGGTGCATCCCGACGTGGGAGTCATCAACTCCATGATCACGGCGGTGGGCCTGGCAAGGGTCAAGTGGACCACCTCCACGATCGTGGCGCCCTTTACGATCGTGATGGTAGACGTCTGGGAGTGGACCCCCTTCATGTTTCTGGCCCTCCTGGCCGCCTACCAGGCCCTGCCGGAGGAGATATACCAGGCGGCGGCGGTGGACGGCGCCAGCAAGGGACAGATGTTCCGGCGCATCACCCTGCCGCTGATATCTCCGCTGATCCTCACGATCTCCCTGATCCGCATCATCGATGCCTTCAAGCTCTTCGAGCTGGTCTTCGGGATCACCAGCGCCGGACCGGCCAACTCCACCGAGGCGCTGTCCTACTACATCTATCTCACCGGGATCAAGTGGTTCGATCTCGGCAAAGGAGCGGCCATGTCCTGGATCTTCCTGATCATCCTGCTGAGCATCTCCCTGTTCCTGCTCTCCCGATTCCGAAGGAGGGAATAGGCATGGGCAGAAAAAGACTATCTGCACGTGAAACGGGAGGACAATAATGCTCAGCGGAAGTTCCGTGCTTCGCAGACGCTCCACCGGCGGCTGGATCCTTCTGGTGGTGGTGCTCGTTGTTTTCAGCGCCTGGACGATCTTTCCCGTGTTCTGGGCCCTGGTCACGTCGTTCAAATTTACCGGCGACGCCTATGATCCGACCTTCATCCCCTGGGTCCAGTTCAAGCCGACCCTTCAAGGCTGGCGCTTCGTCCTCATCACCGCCGGAGAGCGCACCTTCCGATCGCTGCGAAACTCGATCGTCATAGCCTTCTTCTCCAGCGCCGCCGTATTGATGCTCGGCTCCATGGCCGGCTACGCCCTGGCCCGATTCATTTTCCGCAAGTGGAAGAACAATGACATCGCCGTGTGGATCCTCTCCAACCGAATGGTCCCGCCGGTGGCTATTCTGATTCCCTACTTCCTGATCATGCGCACCCTGCGGCTGCTCGACAATCCTCTGTCGATCATCATCGCCCACACGATCCTCAATCTGCCCCTGGGGGTGTGGCTGATGATCGATTTCTTCAAGGACCTGCCCAAGGATTTGGACGATGCGGCTTTGATAGACGGCTGCTCGTACTTGGGAGCTTTCTTCCGCATCGCCCTGCCCCTGGTCGCCCCCGGCCTGGTGGCCGTTTTCGTGCTGTCGTTCATCTTCTCCTGGAACGAGTTTATCTTCGTGCTGGTCCTGGGATTCAACAAAGCCATCACCATCCCCATTACGATCGCCGGGGCTCTGACCACGAAGGGACTGGAGTTCTGGAAGGTGGCGACCATGTCCCTGATCGGTGTGATTCCCGTGGTGGTGCTGGCCACCCTGATTTCCCGGTTTCTGATCCGCGGCCTCACCATGGGAGCGATCAAGGAATAGAACTTCGCACTACGAGGAGAGGAAGAAAAATGGACGATCTGATTGCATATCTGAAACAAAAAGGCGTGGATCGCAGCTTCGCCGAGCTGGGTCTGGATCTGTCTTCCCAGTTCCCGGAGAACAAGCGCCAGGCGGCGACCGAGCTATACGGGCGGCACGAGTGGCTGGTGAAAAAAGTTGCCACCTTCGGCACCGTCATCAATGCACTGCCCCCGGATGAAAAACTTGAGCAGCTGCCCTGGGAAGAGTGGTACGTTCTGGAGGGCAAGAACCATCACCACGTGCTGTATCTCGAGGAGCCTGCCGCCTACGATGAGCTGTTCGAGGCGCCGGATGCCGATGACATCCATCCTCCGAGAACTTTGGGCAAGAACTGGTACGTGATAGACGATCCTGATATGAGCCCCGTGCTCCTGAGATAGACTGCCCGTCGGGACTGCCCGCCGGAACTCACCGCCGGGGCAGGGAAAAGCGCTTCCGCGCGTCCCCGCACGGCAAGCGCCTCAGCCCGGGTCGCTTACCACCTGCACGCTGCGGCTCATTCCCAGGCGGTTTGCCCCGGCCTGGACGAGCTTCAGTGCCTGTTCCCGGCTGCCGATACCTCCCGCGGCTTTTACCCCCGCACGGGTCCCGACAGTTTGCCGCATCAGGCGGACCGCCTCCACCGTAGCCCCGGAGGGCCCGAAGCCCGTGGAGGTCTTGACGAATGCCGCCCCCAGCCCGACGGCGATCTCGCACGTCTTGACGATCTGCGGCTCATTCAGGTAGCAGATCTCCAGGAGCACCTTGACCGTATTGCCCGCCGCCGCTTCGATTACCGATTGGATTTCCCGCTCCACGGTCGCGTAGTCTCCCTCTTTGAGGGCGCCGATATTGATGACCATGTCGATCTCCGTCGCGCCGGCGGCTACAGCGTCTCTGGTCTCCACTGCTTTCAACAGGGAGCTGGAAGCTCCCAGCGGAAAGCCCACGCCGGTACAGACGTTCAGCGCGGAGCCCGCCAGGAGCCCGGCTGCCAATGGGATGTGGACCGGATTCACACAGACGCCGGCGAAACCATACGCCTTGGCAAGCTCGCATTGCCGGCTGATTTCCTCCCTGGTAACATCCGGCTGCATCACCGTATGATCGATGATTGCCGCCAGTTTCTTGTCGTAGCCTTTCGGTTCCTCGTGCTTCATCGTCGCTTCCCCCTGCATGGCGATGGTAACCCATCGCTGCGGCATTGTCATCCCTGCCCGCGGAACATGCGAAGCCGCCGGGATTTGCTTGACGAATCGCACGGACTATGTGACATACTGGTAGAAGAAAAACGGCCGCCGCGGCGGCGATGAGCCAAAACCTACACGAGAAGAGGGGCATACCATGAGCACATTTATCCTTTCCCATGACCTCGGCACCACGGGAGACAAAGCAACCCTGTTCAGCGCTTCCGGGCAGCTCATAGGAAGCTGCTTCTCCGAGTACCCGACCTCCTATCCAAAACATGGGTGGGCGGAGCAGGATCCCGACTTGTACTGGAAGGCCTTCTGCAGTTCCACGGCGGATCTGCTCGAGAACAGCAGGATCGATCCTTCGGATGTGGCCAGCGTCTGTTTCTCCGGGCAGATGATGGCGGCGCTTCCGGTCGATGCCGGCGGCCGGCCTCTTCGCAATTCGATTATATGGGCCGACCTGCGCTCTACCAAGCAGGCCGAGGATCTTTCCCGCCGGATCGATGCAGACAGGGTGTACGAGCTCACCGGACATCGTCTGAGCGCTTCATACTCCGCCACAAAGATCATGTGGCTCCGCGAGAACGAGCCGGAGGTCTACAAAAAAACCGCGAAGTTCATCCACGCGAAAGACTACCTTGCCTCACGCCTCACCGGAAAGATCGTGACGGATTACTCCGATGCTTCGGGAATGAACCTGCTCGATATCACTGCCCTGAAATGGGCGGATGAAATACTGGAAGCATCGGAAATAGACAAGAACAAGCTGCCGGAGATCGTAGAATCTACCCAGGTGGTCGGCAAGATCGGCAAAGATGCGGCCGCCCAAAGCGGCCTGAGGGAAGGCACACCGGTTGTGATAGGAGGAGGCGACGGAGCGTGCGCAACCTGCGGAGCCGGAGTGGTGGCTGAAGGGGAAGCCTATATCTATCTGGGGACGTCCACCTGGATGGCGATCGCCGCCAACAAACCCCTGATCGATCCCAAGCGCAGGACCTTCACCTTCTGTCACTTCCTCAAAGGCCTGTACTTCCCTGCCGGAACCATGCAGAGCGGCGGCGGCTCCTTCCAGTGGTTCAAAAATATTCTCTGCGACTCCGAGATCGAGGCTGCCGAACGCGCCGGGGTCGATGTATATGACATCCTGTCACTCAAAGCTCAGGCGATCCCCTGCGGTTCGGAAGGAGCCGTGTTTCTTCCCTATCTGATGGGAGAGAGAAGCCCGCTGTGGAATCCGAATGCCAGGGCCTGCTTCATCGGCCTGTCGATGATCCACAACAAGAACCACATGATCCGGGCTGTCCTGGAAGGGGTGGCTTTCAACATGAAGCTCATAGAACAGGCATTCCAGGAGCAGGGGATAAAGCCTGCGGAGATCCGCATGATCGGCGGAGGAGCGAAAAGCAGATTGTGGCGCGGCATTTTCGCCGATGTTATGGAAAAACCGGTCGCCAGGTTGAGCTTCATAGAAGAGGCCACCTCCGTGGGCGCGGCCATAGCCGGCGGTGTCGGTGTGGGTATTTTCTCCTCGATCAACGATGCGGCCAAGATCGTGAAGCACGTGGAGACCAACAGCCCGGCGGAGCAGAACTTCCCCGTATACAGGAAGCAGTTCGAGATCTTCAAGCGCAGCTACGCACAGCTTGAAGGGGTCTTCGATCTGCTCACAGGGCTCGCCGGCGGACAGGGAAGCTAGGCTGCGCGGCCGGCAGGGAGGTCTTCAATGAGTGCACCTAAGATCTGCGTGGTGGGCAGCTCGAACATCGATCTCATCGCCAAGATTCCTCGTCTGCCCAAGATGGGGGAAACCCTTCTGGGCCGATACTTCCATATGAGCTGCGGAGGCAAGGGCGCCAACCAGGCCGTGATGGCGGGCAAGCTCGGCGCCCGGATTTCGATTGTGACCAAGGTGGGGCAGGATCATCTTGGAGAGATCATAAAGAAGAATTATGAGGAGATGGGGGTTGATCCGGGATACATATTCACCAGCGCCGAGACCTCCTCGGGGGTGGCGCCCATCCTGGTAGATGACCAGGGGCGCAACCTGCTCGTATACATTCCCGGAGCCAACATGCTGCTAAGTCCCGAAGACGTAGAACGCGCCGTCGAGCGAATCGCCGCGGCGGATGTACTGGTCTGCCAGCTGGAGATCCCCCTGGAGTCCAGCCGGCGGGCCCTGCAGATCGGACGGGAGAACAACGTCCGCACCATACTCAATCCCGCGCCGGCACAACCTCTGAGCCGCGAGCTACTCGAGCTCTGTGACGTTGTCATTCCCAACGAAACGGAAACCGAGATCATCACGGGGTTGCCCGTGGAGACCGAAGAGCAGATCGCGGCCGCCGGGAGCCGTCTGCGGGAGATGGGATGCGATGTGGTGATCATAACCATGGGGCACCGGGGCGTGATGCTGGTCTGCGGGGAGGGAACGGAGCATTTCCCGGCGGAAAGAGCGGAAGCGGTGGACACCACCGGAGCGGGGGATGCCTTTGTCGGCAGTTTCGCTTATTTCCTGGCCCAGGGTAAAGCACTGAAGGAATCCGTTGGCCGGGCGAACAAGATTGCAGCCTATACGATCGCCAGGGTGGGGACCCAGGTGTCATTCCCCTGGAGCCATGAAATAGCCGACCTGCTTGGCTGATCCGGAGGAATAGCCCCCTATTTATTCTCCTCCCTCCAGGATCGAGCGAAATCTGTGAATGTTTTTTTGCAGATCCCCGCCGCTTTCGAAAATTGAAGAGGTGCCCGCCACGAACACCTGGGCGCCGGCCTCGCGCATCCGGGGGAGGTTTTCCCAGCTTACATTGCCGTCCACTTCGACCTCCAGCTCGTAGCTGTGTGAGCGAACATAGTCGACCGTCTCCCGCAATTTTTCGATACCTCCGGGAACGATCTTTTGGCTGACGAACCCCGGGACTACCGTCATGACGCAGAGCAGATCCACATGCGGCAGCAGCGGCTTCAGGTTCTCGATCGTCTGGGCCGGGTTGAGAGCAATCCCCGCCCTGGCGCCGTGGCTCTTGATCAGCTGGATCGTGCGCAGAGGATGGTATACCACTTCAGGATGAAAGGTAATTATCGAGCCATTTATTTGGGAGAATACCGGCACGAAATCTTCGGGGTTGTCGATCATGAGGTGGATATCCTGGACAGTATCCGTGTAGGAGGAGATCGCCCGGCAAAAATCGAACCCCAACGAGAAATTGTGCACGTAGTGGCCGTCCATGATGTCGATGTGGAAGTACTCGACGCCGTTGTCGATGAACAGATCCAGATTCTTCCTCAGGTTCAGCAGATCCGCACACATCAGGGATGGGGAGATCTTCCGTGTCGGTATTTGCATTTGTGCACCTCTTCAAATAAACTGGGATTCATCATATTCGTTGGGGGGTTCTTATGTCCAGGATCTGTGTCGTGGGTGCGGCTAACATGGATCTCATAAGCTATGTACCGCGGCTGCCGAGAATGGGAGAGACGCTGCACGGCTGGAAATTCCATATGGGGTTCGGGGGCAAGGGCGCCAATCAGGCGGTGATGGCTGCAAAGCTCGGCGCCCAGGTATCCATGGTCACCAAGGTGGGTCGGGATATCTTCGGTGAAAACACTTTAGAAAATTTTCGATCCTACGACATCGATTGCACTCATGTACTGTTCACCGACGAGGCTTTTTCAGGGGTCGCACCCATTGCCGTTGATGAGCAGGGCAATAATTCCATCATCATCGTCACCGGGGCCAATGATCTGCTTTCTATAGAGGATATCGAGGCTGCCCGGCCGGCGATCGCCGCAGCCCAGATCCTGATATGCCAGCTGGAAACCCCTCTGGACACCACGATCGCCGCCCTGCGCATTGCCCGTCAGGAAGGGGTGAGGACCATCTTCAATCCCGCCCCGGGAAGAGCCGACCTCTCAGAGGAGCTCTTCCCGCTCAGCGACATGCTCTGTCCCAACGAGAGTGAAACCGAGCTGATCACCGGTCTGCCTGTCAGTTCGATTGAAGAGGCCGGCAGCGCAGCCCGGGCTTTATTGGCCAAAGGGGCCGGTACGGTTATCCTGACTCTGGGAGATCGGGGCAGCCTGTTGGTGAGCGACCGGCAAACCGAGCATATACCGGCAGAGAAGGTGAAAACTCTGGACAGCACGGGAGCCGGAGATGCCTTTATCGGAAGCCTGGCCTACTTCGTGGCGGCGGGGAAAACGCTGCCCGAGGCCGTTCGCCGGGCTAACGGCATAGCAGCCATCAGCGTCCAGGCTTCCGGTACCCAGTCCAGCTTCCCGAACGCCGCCGACCTTCCCGCCGGCTTCCTGGAGTGAACGTAGAGTGGTTGGGTGGGGCGATAACGGGTGCTGATTTGCGACTCCAGTAAATTGAATTGTCCCGCCAAAGGATGTATCATCTAAAAGAGACAGTCCCATGTCCGAAGCGAAGGACGTTCAGTTAGCCCAACTCATCGATAACCGGGATGTGGAGAAGATCATTGAAGAGGTGCTGAGGATCTTCTGCTACCACTACTCGGAAGACTCCGCCCTGCGGATTCGCGTGGCCTTCTCCCAGGTGCGCTCTCTGTTCGCGGGGGAGTTCCCCGGTTACCGGGAGTGCCTTGCGGAGTATCATGACTTCAACCACACGATGAGCGTACTTCTGGCAACGGTGCGTCTTCTGGACGGCTACAACATCGAACGGGTGTTCCTGCCCGATGAACTGGCCATCCAGCTGCTCCTGGCCGCTCTCCTCCACGATACCGGTTACATCCAGGAAGACTGGGATACGGAGGGCACGGGGGCCAAGTACAGCCCCCAGCACGAGCGGCGGAGCATCGAATTCCTGAAACGCCACGCCGAGGTCTTCGAGATCGAAGAGCCGGAAATCGAGCCGATCGTACGCCTGATCCAGGCGACCGATCTGAAAACGGACTTTGCCAAGATCGCCTTCCCCTCCGAGGAGCAACAGGATGCAGGAGCCATCCTGGGCAGCGCGGACATCCTCGGCCAGATGTCCGACCGTGCCTATCTGGAAAAGCTGCTCTTTCTCTATCACGAGTTCCGGGAGGCGGGGATCCCCGGATACGAGACCGAATTCGATATCCTCAGGAAAACCCGGGATTTCTACGAGGCGGTGAAGAGACGCCTGCGGGACACCTACCTCCACGTGTTCGAGTTTGCCCATCACCATTTCCGCGAACGCTATGAGGTCAACCAGAACCTCTACATCGTGGCCGTGGATCGCCAGATGGCTTATCTGGAAAAGATCATCGGCGACCGGAGCACCAACTTCCGCCACAAGCTCAAGAGGGGCGACCAGGCCAGGCTGCGCGAACGCCGTACTGGATAGCCGGTTTCCTGTTTTTTACCGGTGGAGCTCAGCCCGCGGATTCGGGCAGCCTGTCGCGGATCTTGTCGATGGTCAGGGGGGCGGAACCCTCGTAGTGGTTGTTTATGTTTAGATAGACATCCACCCTCCGGCGCAGCAGCTTGCCGATCGTCTCCAGGATATCCCCGATCTCCTCGTCCTTGGGACTCACGATCTTGTCCCACTTCTTTCCCGTCATCCGCTCCATGCCTTGGCGGTCCGGTCCGTGCAGGCGGATGATCGCCAGGTCCCCCTTGGCGAACCACTGCTCCCGTGCCGGGAGGATCTTCCTCAGGTCGGGCATGTAGTAGCCCTGGAGAAAACAGGGGAATAGAGAGCCCCGTCTGAGGAAGGTGAAGTAGGCGTCGTTGAGGTACTGGGGATTGCGGGTCTCCACCGTGCAGGGGTAGGGGCTTTCGATGGCGGAGAAGAAGCTCTCCATGCGGGACTGGAACTCTTTCTGGGAGCTCACCTTCTGCCTGTTCAGATACTCGAACTGGAAGATCAGGGCTCCGACGTGATCCTTCAACGCTTCGATGCTCTGCAGGAAGGCGGCGAACAGCTCCGGGGAGAGGAAGCGGGGGTTGGGCCGCAGGGGCTTCGACTTGTCGCGCTGGTAGTGGTGGGTCAGGGTGATGCTGTTAGGCACCTTGATTGTGAACAGGAAACCTTCAGGAACGCTGCGGGCGTATTCCTCCGCGGTCCGCGGATCGGGAAGCCGCGGCTGCGGGGAATCGAACAGGGACCAGAACCACCTGTCGATCTCCGCCGTATCATGGGCTTGAGCGTACTGCTCCAGGTAGCTGAGGCCGCTGTCCCGGCTGTATACCAGACCCTCCCAGGAGTCGTAGTTCCAGCTGGAGGTGCCGATCCTCAGCATCATTACCCCGCTTTCAGACTCCGTGTGGCTACCAGATCCACCCCGGTTCCGGCGATGTCTTCCAGTAGAATGTCGCCGCAGCCGAGCGGAGCCTCGACCTCCATCGTGTACAGCTGGTTGAGCAGGGCGGGTATTTGCTCCTTGAGAAGGGGGGCGCTGGTCTTCACCGGGAGGCGCCGGGGCATTTGGGCAGCCGCAGGAGCGGCGGTTGCCCGGCCCGTACCCTCCGCATCAGCTGTCGCGGCGTCTGCCGCAGCGGCACCAGCCGGCGCAGCCGCAGCTGCCAGGACCGCAACCGCTACGGTGGCCGTCACCACGCGCTTGGGCGCCAGTATCTCCTCCTGGGCGTAACTCTCACCCTTGGCGCATCTGTTTCCCTTGACGGTGATATCGCTCTCATCCTCCCAGGTGACGGTCAGACGGCAGCCCAGGGGACAGGATATGCAGACCAGTTTGCGTTCCATCAGTAGATGCCCACCTCCAGCTTGTTCTCCCGTGATTCGGAAACCCGGGAAAGCTCCGCGGCGTCGAGTTGGAAGCTCACCATCTCGGAGGGCTGAACGTGGGCAAGCTTTTTTCGCTTCAGCGGTTCCCCGTCCAAAGCAACTACCAGCTCCGCCTTGTTCTTCACGATCATGGATCGAAGGTAGAAACGATTGGTCGTTTGCGGAAGGTACTTGTTGGGGATCACGTACTTCACGTTTGCCCCGGCTGCCACCGGGTGATGCGGGGATCGATATTCGCCTTTGAGATATTCGACGACGAAAGAGGCGCAGCGCTCGGACTCTTCACTCACATAGTCGACCAGGTCGTGGACGTGGAGCACGTTACCGCAGGCGAACACCCCCGGTATGCAGCTCATCAGGCCGCCATCCACAAAGGCGCCGCCGGTTTCCGGATTCAGACGGACGCCGAATTTTCTGGACAGCTCATTGTCGGGGATCAGGCCGACGGAGAGCAGAATGGTGTCGCAATCCAGATCGAAGCTTTTAGCCTCTTCACTCCTGCCCTCCTCCAGGGGGGTAACGGTCACCCCGGTGACCCGATCCTTGCCGTGGATCGCGGAAACCGTATGGGAGAGATAAAGCGGGATACCGAAGTCGTTCAGGCACTGAACGATATTCCGGGTGAGACCGGAGGGATAGCTCTGGATCTCGATAACCGCCAGCACTTCCATGCCGACCCAGGTGCAACGGCGGGCCATGATCAGCCCGATATCTCCGGAACCCAGGATCACCACCCGACGCCCCGGGATGTAGCCGTCGATGTTGATCAGCCTCTGAGCCAGGCCGGCTGTAAATACCCCGGAGGGGCGTGTGCCGGGAATGCCGATGTTGCCGCGATTCCGCTCCCGGCAGCCCATGGCCAGCACGATGGTCCCGGCATCGACCTTGGTCACGCCGCCGTGTTTGGAGTAACCGAATACGGCGTGCACCGCTCCGGGGATCACCTCCAGAGCCGTTGTTTCTACAAGCACTTCTAGATTTTTCTGCTTCCGCGCGGCTTGTACAAAGCGCTCGGCGTATTCCGGCCCACTCAAGTCTTTCTTGAAGCGCTGCAGGCCGAATCCGTTATGGATGCACTGGTTCAGGATCCCGCCGAGCTCGCTTTCCCGTTCCAGAAGAACGACCGAATGCCCCTCCGCGGCGATCCTGGAAGCAGCGGCCAGGCCGGCGGAACCTCCGCCGATCACCACGGCGTCCGCGCGTTTCTCTTTCATTTGCCCTTCCCCTTGGCGGGTGTTGTGGAGGAAGCGGAGCCTGTGGAGCTCTGCACTGTGAGATCGCCCACCCGATCGGTGATGAGCCGGCTCTGCCCCCCTCTTTTGGTGATTTCTTCGATGGACATTCCCGTCTCCCGCTGCAGGATCTTCATGATCTTGTAGGTGCAGAAACCGCCCTGGCAACGGCCCATCTGGGCGCGGGTGTAGAACTTGATGCTGTCCATCGTGGTATGCCCCCGGCGGATGGCCGCAACGATTTCCGCTTCGGAGACGGATTCACAGCGGCAGACGATCTCCCCGTAGGCGGGGTCGTCCTGAAGCAGGGTATCCGCCTCGTAGGGGGATAGCTTGCGGATGCGGGGCACCTCTTCGATCAGCGGATCGTAGTCCGGACGCTCGGTCAGAATCAGGCCCGCGCTCTTGAGCAGATCCTTCACGTATTCGCCGATGGCCGGGGCGGCGGTCAAACCGGGCGACTGAATACCGGCCACCTGGACCAGCCGTGGCTGTTTTCCGGACACGGTTATGTAGAAATCGCCCCCCTTCAGAGCGGGACGCAGGCCGGCGAAGGCGGTGATGATATCCCTTTCGGAAATCTTCGGGATCAACCTCCTGGCGGAATGGAAGATCGTTTCGAAGTTGTCCCGGGTTGTGGACAGGTCTTCCTTGTCCTCCAGTTCCACCGCTGTCGGACCTACCATGCAGGTGCCCTCCGGCGTGGGGATGACCAGGATCCCTTTGGAATTGGGATTGGGCACGGGAAAGATCACCTTTGCGGGAAGCCCCGCCGCATTCCTGTCCAGCAGATACTCCTGCCCCTTGCGCGGGATGATCCTGAAAGCTTCGGCGCCGCAGGCCGCCGATACCTCGTCGGCGTACAGGCCCGCGGCGTTGACAAGATAGCGGGCCTCCACGTTCTCGCCCCCCTCTCCGTGGATCAGGAAATGATCGCCCCGGTTCTCGGCTTTGATCACTTTGAAGCGGGTCCTCAACTCGACGCCGTTCTTCCTGGCGGATTCGATCAGGGAAAACACGAAGCGATAGGGCTCGATCACCCCTCCGGAGGGGGCGTGCAGTCCTCCCACCACGTCGGTGTTCAGCTTGGGCTCCAGGGAAAGGATGCGGTCCCGGTTGCACAACTCCAGACCTACGATCCTGTTCTCCACGCCCTGCCTGTGCAGCCTCTCGATGGTTTTCATCTCCTCCACCGTGAAGGCCACAACCAGGATTCCGCAGCGCTGAAACGGGAAGTGCAGTTCCTGCTGGAGTCTTTCGAACATGATGGTTCCCGTCACTTCCAGTTGACCCTTGAGCAGGGAGGTGGGGTAGTGAAAGCCGCCGTGGATGATCCCGGAGTTGGTTTTGGACACGCCGAAGGAGACATCCCATTCCTTCTCCAAAATCACGGTTTCACAGTCGTAGGAGGAAAGCTTGCGGGCTATCGATGCTCCGACCACGCCGGCACCCACGATCGCCACGTCATAGATGTTGTTCTTCATTTACCAGAGCTCTCTGCGGCTGGTGGAGATGGCCACCGCTCCGGCAGCCAGGATCCGGTCCACCTCTTGCCGGGTTTTTATCAATCCTCCCGCCACGATCGGCGGGAGGTCGAGGCGCTCAAGCGACTCCTGGATAAAAGGTAGAATGATTCCCGGAAGAATTTCAACACTATCCGGCTTAGAGCTCTGCACGAGCCTGGCACCGGATTTTAGAGACTCGGAGTCCACGATAAACAGCCTCTGCAGCGCGATGAGCTGCTGCTTCCTCGCGTAGTGGATGATGTTGGCGTGGGTACTGATGATCCCGTCGATAGGGAAGCATTGCTTCAGGTAGGCGATGCCCGCCTGGTCCCGGGCGATTCCCCGGATCAGATCCAGGTGCAGCAGAAAGAGGTGACCTCCCGTGTGCATGCTCTTTTCGATGTCGATCAGGTTGAAGATGTCGCCCGCCAGCAGGAAGATCACCCGGATCTTCTTTTCCAGAGCGTACCCCAGATCCTCCATATCCCGCACCGCCGCGATCACGGGGCTTTCTTGTAGTGCTTCGAGGAATTTCATAGCCGTATTGTCCAGATGGGGCAGCGCAGTAGAGTGTAGCGCAAATCCGTGCCCGCTGTCTACGATGCGAAGCGAGGCTTGACCGCGACTCTTGCAGTTATTGTAGGGATCGTGCCGTTGTGATAGGGTTTAATGGATAGAAAAAGAACGAAGCAGGGTTAGAGAACGAGAGAAAACCCTGCCCGGATGGACTCATTGAGCATACAGCTCTAGGAGCTGACCGGGTAGGGTTTTTTTATTGCAAATGAGGAACAAGCGGCAGGTATGATCGATGTAGCGATTGTCGGGGCCGGAGTTATCGGAACGCTTATCGCCAGGGAGCTTTCCCGGTTCAAGTTGGAGGTGGCGCTGGTGGAGAGCAGCAACGACGTAGCCAACGGCTCCACCAAGGCCAACAGCGGGATCATCCATGCCGGCTACGACGCGGGACCGGGTACCAGCAAAGCCAGGTTCAACGTACTGGGCAATCCGCTTTTCGACGCATTGTGCGAGCAGCTCGATGTCAGGTTCAACAGGATCGGTTCTCTGGTTGTTGCCTTCAGCCGGGGTGAGCGGCAAATCCTAGAAGAGCTGCACCGGCGGGGAATACGAAACGGTGTGGGGGACCTGCGGATCATTGATCGGCAGGAGCTGCTTTCCCTCGAGCCGAATCTCGACGATGCGGCGCTGTACGCCCTCCATGCACCCCAGGCGGGCATCATCGATCCGTGGGAAATCGCGGTGGCAGCGGCGGAGAACGGGGCGGACAACGGAGTCGATGTCCATCTCAATTTCCCGGTGGAAGCTATCGAGCACAGCAATGGATGTTACCGAATCATCGGTCCGAACGGGGAGATCCGAACGCAGCAGGTGATCAACTGCGCCGGGGTATTCGCCGACCGGATCCATCAGATGGTTGCTCCTCCGACCTTCAGCATCACTCCCCGCAAGGGGCAGTACTTCGTTTTGGACAAGAGTGCGGGACAGCTGGTCAATCGCGTGATCTTCCAGTGCCCAACCCAAGCCGGCAAAGGGGTGCTGGTCACCCGCTCGGTGCACGGAAACCTGCTGGTGGGTCCGGACTCCTTGGAAATCGAGGACCGGGAGGATCTGGCAACCACCCGGGATCGCCTGGACTTCGTTCGCCGGAGCGCGGGGAAGATATCGAAGAATATCTCCTTCGGCGAGGTGATCCGCTCCTTTTCTGGATTGAGGGCCACCCCGAACACCAAAGACTTTATAATAGAAGAATGCCAGCAGGCCCCAGGGTTCATAGATGTGGCGGGGATCGAGTCACCGGGGCTGACCGCAGCGCCGGCCATCGCCCAACACGTTCGGGATCTGCTCAGCCGCAGGCGGGGCGGTCTGGAGGAGCGGGAAGATTTCAACCCCCATCGACGAAAGGCGATTCGTTTCATGGACCTTCAGGAGGAGCAAAAGAACGAGTTGATCCGAAAGGATCCCCGTTTCGGCCGGATCATCTGCCGCTGCGAATCCGTCACCGAAGGGGAGATCGTCGATGCCATCCACAGGAAGGTCGGAGCCCGTACCCTGGACGGAGTAAAAAAACGGGTGCGCCCCGGTATGGGCAGGTGCCAGGGGGGATTCTGCGGGCCCCAGGTCGTGGAGATTCTGGCCCGGGAGCTGGGAAATGACCCGACGGAGATAGTGAAGAACGAAGTTGATTCCTACATCCTGACCGGGCCTACCAAGTGCTGCGAACAGCAGGATCAGCCCGCCGGGGCTGACCTGATGGTAGAGTAAAAGGCGGGGTTTCATGGATAGCTACGAAATCGTAGTGATCGGCGGCGGACCGGCCGGCATGGCCGCCGCTGTGGCGGCCAGAGAAGCGGGGGTGAAGAAGATCCTGCTCATCGAGCGGGATAGGGAGCTGGGCGGCATTCTGCAGCAGTGCATCCACAACGGCTTCGGCCTACATCACTTCAAGGAGGATCTGACCGGGCCCGAGTTCTCCGAACGCTACATCCGCCGCATGGAGGAGCTCGACATTCCCTGCAGGCTCGACACCACGGTGCTGCAGATCACGGCCAATCGCGAGATCCTGTACATCAACGCCGAGGAGGGGGTGAAGACGGTTACCGCCGACGCGATCGTTCTGGCCATGGGCTGCCGGGAGCGCAGCCGGGGGGCGGTCAACATTCCCGGATCCCGGCCTGCCGGCGTGTTCACGGCGGGAACGGCTCAGCGGCTGATCAACATAGAGGGGTACATGGTCGGCAAGAGGATCATGATGCTCGGGACAGGGGATATCGGCTTGATCATGGCCAGACGCTTTACCCTGGAGGGCGCAAAGGTGATCGCCGTATTGGCCAGGAAGCCCTATCCCGGGGGTCTGATGCGAAACGTCGTGCAGTGCCTCTACGACTACGACATACCCCTGATGCTGCGGCATACGATCGTGAAGATCCTGGGCAAGGGCCGGGTAACGGGTGTGCTGGTTGCCGATACCGATGAGAACAGCCGGCCGATCCCCGGTAGCGAAGAGCTCTACGAGTGCGACACGGTGATCCTCTCGGTCGGCCTGATCCCGGAAAACGAGCTTTCTCTGAGCGCCGGGGTGAAGCTTGATCCTCACACCGGCGGACCGATCGTCGACGAATCCAGGCAGACCAGTATTCCCGGCATCTACGCCTGCGGGAACGTGGTTCACGTCCACGACCTGGTGGATTTCGTTGTGGAGGAGAGTGAGATCGCCGGAAGAGGTGCGGCCGGATTCGTGCTGGGTTGCCGAAAGGCGGGGTCCGGCGCCACCGGGTCTATCACCTCGGGGTCCGGAGAACCGAGGCCTGCCCCGGTACAGGTTCTGCCGGGGGAGGGGTTGAAGTACGTTGTGCCCCAGCGGATGAGGGGGAACAATGGGGAAGACCGTCTGGATCTTTTCCTCAGGGTCAACAGGGTGTACGGACGCTCGTATATCGAAGTGAAGCACGGCCAGGATACTCTCAAACGGGTGAAGCGGCTTCGCCTGAATCCCGGAGAGATGGAGCGGCTGAGGTTGAACAAGGGCGCAATGGAGAAGATCGACGGATCGGATCTGATCGTCAAAGCGGTTGAGGAGGACGGATGAGCGGCATCGACAAGGAGATCATCTGCATCGTCTGTCCCACGGGATGCCGGATCCGGGTGAGCGGAACCGATCGCGAGCAGCTCACCGTCCGCGGAAACGAATGCAAGCGGGGCGAGGAGTACGCCCTGAAGGAGATCACCGATCCGCGCAGAACCCTCATCACCACGGTGCGGATCGATCACGCAGGCCTCAGACGTCTACCGGTGCGGACAAACCGGGAGATCCCGAAACGGAGCATCTTCCCCTGCATGGAGGTGATAAACCGTGTCCGGGTTGAAGCCCCGGTCGAGATCGGGCAGATCATCATCCCGGACATCTTGGGAACCGGAGCGGATGTCGTTGCCACCCGCAGCATGGGCAGGGGGACGCCGGCAGACGCCCGGTGCAGGAGTGCCCGGACCAGGGACATCGCATCGACCTCATAGCGTCTTCGCCGCAGCCTAGGCCAGGGGGACCGCAGCCCAGGGCCTAAGTAAACGCCTACGGAGCTTCCAGCCAGTCGAAGCTGCGGCTGACCGCCTTCTTCCACAAATGAATCTTCCGCCTCCTCTCCCCCTGATCCAGCTGAGGGCTCCAGCGCCTGTCTTCCTCCCAGAGGGCGGTCAACTGTTCCATCGATTCCCAGAAGCCGACGGACAGTCCGGCGGCAAAGGCGGCGCCCAGGGCCGTGGTTTCGATGACCTTGGGCCGGATCACCGGTACGCCGAGCAGATCCGCCTGAAACTGCATCAACAGCTCGTTGACCACCATCCCGCCGTCGACCTTCAGCGACGGGATGGGCAGACCCGAGTCCTGCTCCATCGCTTCGAATATCTCCAAGGTCTGAAAGGCCGTGGCTTCCAGGGCGGCCCGAGCAATATGCGCCTTGGTTGCGTAGTGGCTCAGGCCGGTGATCACCCCCCGTGCGTTGCTGCGCCAGTAGGGGGCGAACAGCCCGGAGAAGGCCGGCACGAAGTACACCCCGCCGCAGTCCTTCACCTCCCGGGCCAGGGTTTCGATCTGAGCGGAGCTTTCGATCAAACCGAGATTGTCCCGAAGCCACTGGACCAGGGCCCCGGCTATGGCGATGGAGCCTTCCAGAGCGTACACCGGCGCATCATCGCCCCGCTGGTAGCCCACGGTGGTTATCAGCCCGTTCTTCGAATGCACGATCTCCTCCCCCGTGTTGAGCAGCAGAAAGCAGCCGGTGCCGTAGGTGTTTTTCGAAGTGCCCGGGCGGAAGCAGGCCTGGCCGAACAGGGCGGCCTGCTGATCCCCCAGCACCCCGGCGACGGGGATCTCCGCGGCGAAGGGTCCATCCTCACTGGACAAGCCATAGGGCTCGCCGGGAACGGATGGTACGATCTCTGGAAGCATGCTGGAGGGTATCCCGAGGATGCCGAGCAACTCCGGATTCCACTGCAGAGTGTCGAGGTTCATCAGCAGGGTGCGGCTGGCATTGGTCACATCGGTGACCAGCCTGCCCCTGCCGGCCCCCCCGGTAAGGTTCCAGATAAGCCAGCTGTCGATGGTGCCGAAGGCGGCCTCCGACTTCTCCGCCGCGCTGCGGAGCGCCGGATCGTTTGCCAGCATCCAGGAGAGCTTGGGTCCGGAGAAGTAGGTGGCCAGGGGCAGTCCGGTCTTGGCCCGGAAACGATCGATGCCCCCCTGGTCGGCCCCCTCCCGCGCCAGAGTGCCGACCAGCTCGTCGGTGCGGGTGTCCTGCCATACCAGGGCATTGCCGAAAGGCTCGCCGGTTTTCCGGTTCCAGGCCACGGTGGTCTCCCGCTGATTGGTGATCCCGACCGCCGCGATCTCCCGGGCTGCGATTCCGGCGGATTTCAGGGTCTCACGGATGACCAGCACTGTATGTTCCCAGATCTCCCCGGGGTCGTGCTCCACCCATCCGGCTTTCGGGAAAATCTGCCGGTGCTCGATCTGGTGGGAGCCGATCGTGGCGCCCTGCCGATCGAAGAGGATGAAGCGGGTGGAGGTGGTGCCCTGATCGATGGCGCCGATATACTGAGGAATTGATTTGATCACGCTGCGTCTCCTTGCTGCCCTCCGGCGCGGGGTCGGATGCTACCGCTACTTTAACCTCGGGGCGGCGGTTTTTCAATCCTGCGGTCGTAGGAGTGATTCAACCAGACTCGAATTGCGGGTCTGTTTCTCCGCCAGCTAATTCTGTCAAAACCAACTTATTCTTGACAACTCCGAAATTCTGTGATTTACTTTCCTCTTGAAAGTAATTACACAAGGAGGGTCCCATGAAAAAAGCACTTTCGATCACGTTTGCGCTTCTGTTCCTTGTTGCAGTCTTATCATTCTTCGTCGGCTGCAAAGAAGAACAGAAGGAAATCGTGCTGCAGTGGCCCTGCATCTGGGTCGCCCAGGACTCCAAGGCCGCCGCGGTGGCCGCCCTGGTTGATCAGTTCAACGCCGACAATGCCGGAAAGATCAAGGTGGTGATCGAGCCCAACCCGGACTACGACGGCTACCGGCAGAAGATCAACACCATGATGGCCGCCGGCCAGGTCCCCGACCTGTTCGTCTTCAACCCGGATCCCACCCAGTTCTCCTACTACGAGGGGGATCTGTTGATGGACTTCACCGACGATTTCAAGGGTGCGTGGGGCAAGGAATTTGCCGAGGGCACCATCGCGGCTTCCACCAAGAACGGCCGCGCCAAGTCTATACCCTACGAGCTGGGCCTTACCCCGATCTGGTACAACACGGCGCTGTTCAAGAAGGCGGGTATCAGCGGTTTTCCCAAGACCTTCGACGAGTTCTGGGTTGCCTGTGACAAGCTCAAAGCCGCCGGCATCACCCCGGCCTCTCAGATGACCGGGGGGACCAATGCCTGGACCTCGATGCTCTGGTACTCCCACATCATGGCCTCTATCGGCGGACCGGATGTGTGGTCCAGGCCCCTGTCCGATCCGGCCTACGTTCAGGCTGCGGAGATCCTGAAGCGCCTGTACGCCGACGGCAACACCACCAAGGATGCGGTGGGATGCGACGCGGGCTGCTCCAGCGGCCACTACCTGGCCCAGGACACGGCCATGTTCATCAACGGTCCCTGGTTCATCGGCGCCACCCGGGACAGGGCTCCGGAGGTCCACGCTGCTACGGCCGTGGTTCCGGCTCCTGCGGTGAAGGGCGGTGAATACGGCGCCCAGATCGGCTTCCTGCTCTCCAACCTGGCAGCGGCCAAGACCGACGACCCGGCCCGACGGGCCGCGGTGATCCAGTTCCTGAAGTGGATGACCAAACCCGATAACGTCAAGAAGATCTCCCTGGATGCGGGTTCCATGTTCTGCGTTAAATTCGAATTCGGTGCCGGCGACCAGGTCGATGCGCTGCAGCAGAAGTTCATCGAGGCCTCGGCCAACGCCGCCTTCATCGTCGACCACTTCCAGGCCAACTACAAGACCGAGGTGGTGCAGGAGTTCGGCCAGGCCCTGGGCGCCATGGCCCTGGGCAGAGCTACCCCGAAGCAGTTCGTGGAGATGCTCCAGGCCAAGAACAAGTAGACTTCGAAACCGCCTGAAGAATGAATAATGAGGGGCCGTTACGCGGCCCCTCGTTTCTTCAACAAGCCGGCTGCCCCTCGTCGGGGGCAGCCAAAGTCTGGTAGAATTGCGACTAAACAGCGAGGACAAGCGATGACGCTACACAAACACTGGAAAGGGATCGCTCTGTTTCTGCTCCCCGCCCTGATCCTCTACGGTGCCTTCTTCATCTATCCCCTGGGATTCGTGTTCAGCCTCAGCTTCACCAAGTGGAACGGGATCAGCCCGCCTCAGTTCCGGGGCCTGAAGAACTTCGTCGATCTGGCTCTGGACTCCACCTTTCGCCTTTCGGTGCGGAACAACTTCATCTGGGCCCTGTCCCTGGGTTTCCTGCAGATCTTCCTGGCCGCCCTGGTGGCCATGATCCTGACCCGCAGGCCGACGGGGTGGCGGGTTCTCAGAACCATCTACTTTCTGCCCAACGTCATCTCCCAGGTGGCCATTGCCATGCTCTGGATGGCCATCTACAACGCCGAGCACGGGGTGCTCAACCAGATCCTCACGTCAATCGGACTGGAGCAGTGGACCCACAACTGGCTGGGAGAGATCGAAACGGCCCTTTCGGCGATCATCGCCCAGCAGGTCCTCTACATCGGCTACTTCATGATCATCATCCTGGCCGGTACCATGGCCATCCCCGTCTCCTTCTACGAAGCGGCGGAGATCGACGGGGCCAATGTCTGGCAGCAGGAGATCCACATCACCCTGCCCATGGTGCGGGGAATCCTCATCACCGCCATGACCCTGGCCATGGCCTACGGTATGCGCCACTTCGAGGCCACCTTCCTGATGACCGCCGGAGGTCCGGCCAACAGCACCTCGGTCATGGGGCTGATGCTCTACAACAAGATGGGCCATCTGGACTACGGACACGCCAACGCCGTGGGTGCGGTTCTCATTATCCTCGGGGGCGTGGTGATAGTCAGCATCCGGGCCCTGCTGGGACAGCGGCAGGCCGCGGCTGAAGTGCGGCAGTAGGGAGGTCAGATATGAGAAAGACGACTTCCCCGGCTGTCGATGCCGTCGCCAAAACGGGCAAGTGGCTAGTTCTGATTTTTTTCCTGATCATCACCTTCATCCCCCTGCTCTGGCTGGTGATCAGCTCCTTTAAAACCGACCTCGAGCTGATCAGCAGGCCTTTTCATCTGCCCGAAGTCTGGCAGATTCAGAACTACGTCAGAGCCTTTAAGCTCTCCGACCTGCACCTGCTGTTCCTGCACTCGATCATCGTCTCCGCAGTAGCCACGGGTCTGAACATATTTGTGGCCTCCATGGCCTCCTACGCGCTGTCCAGGTTCCGATTCGGACTCAACAACGTGATTCTCTCCCTGATCCTGGCCGGAGTGCTGATCCCGATCATCGCCCTGATGGTTCCCTACTTCCAGTTGATCAGCAGACTCGGGATCTACGACTCGCTGTTGGCCCTGATCCTTACCTATGCGGCCATCAACCTGCCGATATCGGTGTTTCTCATCCACGGCTTCATGGGCACGGTCCCCAAGGAGCTGGAGGAGGCGGGGCTGATCGACGGCTGTTCCTTCTGGCAGCGCTATGCCAAGATCGTTTTCCCGCTGTCCAAGCTGGGTGTGGTGACCGCCGGAACCTTCGTGTTCCTCTACGCCTGGAACGAGTTCATCTACGCCCTGCTGCTCACCTCCTCGGTCCGGGCCAGGACCCTGCAGCTGGGCATCCGCTTCTTCAAGAGCCAGTTCCGAGCGGAGTACACTGCCATGTACGCAGCCCTGGTGGTTACCATCATTCCCAGCATCGCCGTGTACATCATTTTTCATGAGAAGATCATCCAGGGGCTGTCCTCCGGAGCGGTGAAGGGGTAGACATGGATATCTACAAACGGGAGATCCTGCCCGATCAAACCCCCCTCCCCGTGGAGATCGTGGAAACGGACACGGATCTGTACTACCACATCGCCCTGACCCTGTACTTCCAGATCGAGCGGAACAACAACGAGGGCCATGACAGCGTCTTCATCCTGCCGGTCGGACCGGTGTACCAGTACCGGCGCTTTGTCTGGCTGTGCCGGCAGCGCCCCCTGGATCTGTCCCGACTTCACTGTTTCTTCATGGACGAGTACCTGGACGAACGGGGCAAGCGCATTCCCGCGGATCACTCCCTCTCCTTCCGGGGCTTCATTCAGCGGGAGCTCATCGAGCCGATGCCGGCTGAAATGAAACTCAAGGCTGAGCAGGTGCGGTTCCCCGATCCGGATGATCCCGCCGACTACGACCGGCGTTTGGAGCAGCTGGGCGGGGCGGGGATATGCATCGCCGGGGTGGGCATCAACGGGCACCTGGCCTTCAACGAGGCGCCGGAACCGGACCGAAAGGTCAGCAAAGAGCAGTTCAAGGCTCTTCCGACAAGGGTGATAGACCTGACCCGGGAGACCATCACGATCAATTCCAACACGGCCCTGCGGGGGGCTTTCGAGTGCATCCCCAAGCAGGCGGTGACCGTGGGCTTCAGGCAGATCCTCGATTCGGCTCGGATCCTGGTCTACCTCAACCGACCCTGGCAGAGCGCGGTTGTGCGGAAACTGCTGTTCGGCGAGGTCACGGCCCGCTTTCCCGCCTCGCTGCTGCGGGAGCACCCGGATGTGCGCCTGGTCATGACCCGGGAGGTCGCTGAAAAGCCGGACTTTCAGCTGAGATAGCCATCTATGCCTCAATCCCTGATCGACTCCCACATTCACTTCTCCAGCCACGACCGCCTGAACGAACTGCAGCGCTACTGCCGGGAGATCGGAGCAGAGAGGATCTGCCTGCTCTCTCTGCCGGTAAAACAGCGTATCAACTTCAATCCGGAGGTCCTCTTCGCCAAGGCTCGTTTGGGCGACCGTTGTTACGGCCTGGCCAGCTTCGACTACAGCCCCCTGTTTTTCGGCGGGTACAGTGGGGTGGGCAGTTCCAGCGGCGGTCGGGCCGGCCGGGGCGCGGAGGGCGCATCCGCCGGTGAGGCCGGTGGCGGCAGCGGGGGACCCGGCCTCACACGCGCCGATCTGGATCTGTCCGGCCAGGTCGAAAGATTCCGGGAGCTCGGCTTCGATGGTTTGAAGGTCTTTCTGGGAAAGCCGAGCTTCCAGAGCGAGCTTGACCTCAAACTGAACGATCCTGAGGTTCTCCCGGCTTTCAAGCGGGCGGAGAGCCTGGAAATGCCGGTACTGATCCATATCGCCGATCCCCTGATCTTCTGGTCCTACCAGAGTGTGCCCGGGTTCATTCCACCCGGATGGGAGCAGGCCGTGGCCGAGGGGGGTGGGGGCATCCCCGCCTACGAAGATCTGCAAGCCCAGGCCCTCGAGGTGCTGGAAGCGTGCCCCGATCTGACTGTCATCTTCCCGCACCTGCTGTCCATGGGCCAGGATATCTCCCGGCTCTCAGGAATCCTGGAAACCTATCCCCGGGTCTACCTGGACCTGGCTCCGGGGCTGTACTTCTACTACGAGCTGGACCGGCAGAGGGATGCGGCCCGGGAGTTCTTCGCCCGCCACAGCCGGCGGATCCTCTTCGGGACCGATGCCTTCTGGTTCCCCCGCTGGTTCAGCGAGTTTCCTCACGCCTCGGTGGAGGATAACCTCGAACGCGGCCGCTACCTGCTGCGCTTCCTGAGTACCGAGGAACCGCTGGACAACCCATTTGTTCCCACCCAGCGGATCCAGAAACAGGTGCGGGGACTGGGACTGGGGGCTGATATCATGCGGCGCATCCGGGCCGAAAACTTCACGGATCTCTACCCGCCGGTCCCGCGGCCCGTCGAGCCCGAGGCCTGCCTGGGGTACCTGGATGAATTCATGGAACGTCTCAGCGCGGTCGCCGCGGAGGCGGAAGTTGTGGAAATCCTGGCACGGCTCAGGCAGAGCATGAACGATCTGTTTGCAGGAGCGAACCGATGAAGGCGGCGGTGGTGGGCCTGGGAATCGGCCACGGGCACTGCGCCGGTTATCTGGACAGTCCCCATGCCGAGCTGGCCGCAGTCTGTGACCTGATGCCCGAGCGCCTGG